>LFIK01002590.1_pt1 | contig 14607 bp, 7 predicted proteins | sample 643401 | NCBI WGS metagenome assembly LFIK01 (sample SAMN03777447, study PRJNA286221) | soda lake metagenome | biome: soda lake; feature: Kulunda steppe; material: water; isolation source: sample T5-Br brine of Lake Tanatar-5 | place: Russia: Kulunda steppe | collected 2010-07 | reverse complement strand
GCCGCGATCCTCGGCCTCGCCACGGCGGTGCCGCCGCACCGCCTCAGCCAGGACGATGCGCTGGCCATGGCCCGCGATATTCTGGCACCGCGCTATCCCGGTTTCGCGCGGCTCGAATCCGTGTTCATCAATGCCGCCATCGACAATCGCTACGCGGTGATGCCGATCGACTGGTATCGCGCACCGCGCGGCTGGGCCGATCGCGGCCGGGCCTATCTGGAGAGCGCGACCACTCTGTTCGTCGATGTCGCACGCGATGCCCTGCGCGATGCCGGGATCGCCGCGCAGGCGGTCGATACCATCGTCACCGTCTCCTCCACGGGGATCGCCACGCCGGGACTCGAGGCCCGGGCTCTCGCGGCCATGGGATTTCGCGCGGATGTCCGGCGGGTGCCGGTCTTCGGCCTCGGCTGTGCCGGGGGAGCGGGCGGGCTCGCCCTCGCCGCGCGCCTCGCGCAGGCCGCGCCGGGGGAGAATGTGCTGCTCGTCGTCGTCGAGACCTGCACGCTGGCCTTTCGCGCGCAGGCGCCGAACAAGGCCGATATCGTCGCCTCCGCCCTGTTCGGGGACGGCGCAGCCGCCTGCATCCTGCGCGCCGGCGCAGACGGCGATGCCATGGCGCGGGTCGCGGCCAGCGCCGAACATATCTGGCCGGACACGCTCGACATCATGGGCTGGGATATCGGCGAGGAAGGGCTCGGCGTGATCTTCGCCCAGGCCATTCCCACTTTCGCCGGAGCCCATCTCGCCGAGGCTTTCGCGGGAATTTTCGCGCGCTGGGGAATGCGCAATGCCGACTTCGCCGATCATGTGCTGCATCCCGGCGGCGCCAAGGTGATCGTTGCGCTGGAGGAAACGCTGGGACTTGCAAGCGGGCATCTGCAGCGTGAGCGCGAGATCCTGCGCGATTTCGGCAATATGAGCGCGCCGACGGTGCTGTTCGTGCTCGAGCGGGCCCTGCGCAAGGGTCTGCGCGGGCCTGCGCTGCGCGGACCTGCGCTGCTGGCCGCGCTCGGTCCGGGTTTCACCCTCAATTGCGTCCTGCTGGAGCCCGCCTGATGAGCATCGCCGCCCTGATTCTCGCTCTTGTGACCTTGCAGCGGCTTGCCGAACTCGTGATCGCGAAGCGCAACACGGCGGCGCTGATGGCGCGCGGCGCCGTCGAGCACGCGCCCGGCCATTACCCGGCGATTGTCGTGATGCACGGGCTCTGGCTCATCGGTCTGTGGGTGCTCGCGCACGATGCCAGCGTATCCTGGCCGCTGATCGCGGTCTTCGCGATCCTGCAGGCGGGGCGCGTCTGGACGATCGCGAGCCTCGGTGCGCGCTGGACCACGCGGATCATCATCCTGCCCGGCGCGGCCCCGATCCGCACCGGCCCGTATCGCTATCTCACCCATCCGAATTACTGGATCGTCATCGGCGAAATCGCCATCCTGCCGCTCGCCTTCGGGCTGCCGCTCTATGCGCTCGCCTTCACGATCGCCAACGCGATCCTGCTCACGATCCGCATCCGGGCGGAAAACCGGGCGCTCGCGGTTGCCGGTCACGAAGCATGATCACGACAACGTGATGATGCACTGGAAATGCGGTGGAAACCGCAAGGAACCCTCGCACAATTCCCGTGCAACGCTTTCCGCTTTGCCATGAAAAAACCCTGCCTTTGAACCAAACGGGCTGCTGCCGCGTATCCCGGTGCGTCGGCATGACGCTGTTTTTCGTCTGGCGTTCAATCCCGGCTGACGAACCGGGTTCTGTGGGAGGCGTTCTTGGATTTCATCCCCAAAGCGAAAAAGGCACAGGTGCGGGATCTTTCCGGTAGCGGAGCGAACGCGTCTTGCGGGCGTCATGGTTTGCCGGAGTCGCACCATGAAGCCCGGCGGCTGGCGCGTCGTCGCGCCGTGTTTTTCTCGCTCGTGGCCCTGACCGCTCTCGCAGCCTTGACGGCGCTCGCCCGTGTGCTCGGTCAGCACGGGCTTTCGGCCATCGATCTCGCCATGCTCGCCGTCTTTGCCGTGACCCTGCCCTGGACGGTGATCGGCTTCTGGAACGCCGTGTTCGGCCTCGTCCTCGCCCTCGGGCGCCGCAATCCTCTCGATGCGGTCGCGCCTCTGGCCGGTCGCGATGCGCATGAGCGCCGGCTGACCGGGCGCACGGCCATCGTGGTGCCGGCCTATGACGAAGATCCGCAGATGGTGCTCGGCCATATCGAAGCCACCATCGACGATCTCGATGCTGCGGGCGGGCTCGAGAATTTCGAGATATTCCTGCTCTCCGACACTCAGGACAGCTTTCGCGCCGCCGAGGAGATGCGCGCCGTCCAGGCTTTTTGCAACCGAATCGGCTTTGCCGACCGGTTCCATTATCGCCGCCGCACCGACAATGCGGGCCACAAGACCGGCAATCTCTGGGAATGGCTGGAGCGGCGCGGGGCTGATTTCGACTACATGATCGTGCTCGATGCCGACAGCCTGATGAGCGGCGGCGCCATCCGCCGGCTGGTGCGGGTGATGGATTGCAATCCGGGGCTCGGCATCTGCCAGACCCTGATCGCCGGCCTGCCGAGCCGGGTCGCCTTCACCCGCATGTTCCAGTTCGGCATGCGCCACGGCATGCGTGCCTATGCGCTCGGCGCGGCCTGGTGGCAGGGTCCGGCGGGGCCCTATTGGGGGCACAACGCCATCATCCGCATCGATGCCTTCATGCGCCATTGCCGCCTGCCGACCCTGCCCGGGCGCGGCCCGCTCTCGGGCCTCGTGCTCAGCCACGACCAGCTCGAAGCCGCACAGATGGTGCGCGGCGGCTACGATGTGCGGGTTCTGCCCGACGAGTACGGCAGCTACGAGATCAACCCGCCCTGCCTGCCGGAATTCGTGCGCCGCTCCCTGCGCTGGTGCCAGGGCAATCTGCAATATCTCAAGCTGGTGACGAAACCCGGCTGGCCGCCCATGGCGCGGGTACAGCTCGCGCTGGCCATCCTGATGTATCTCTCCGGCCCGGCCTGGCTTCTTTTCATGGGGCTGGGCTTCATGCAGGGTGCGCTGGGCGTCAGCGGCGGCGCGATCGCCGACAATCCCTGGGGCGCCGCGCCGTCGAGCCTCGGGCTGTGGCTGCTGGCCGGCATGATCACCATGGTCTTCGCGCCCAAGCTTGCCGGCCTGATCGACGCGCTCGCCGATCCCCGCCGCCGGCGCAGCTATGGCGGCGGCTTTCGGCTCCTGCGCAGCGGTATCGCCGAATTCCTGCACGGCATGCTGCTCGCCCCGATCATGGCGATCGCCGAGGCCCTGTTCATCCTGGGCCTCCTGCGCGGGCGGGGTCTGACCTGGCAGGTCCAGCGCCGGCACGGTTTCGCGGTGACCTGGAGCGAATCGATCGCGCGGTTCTGGCCGCAGACCGTGATCGCGGCGGTGACGCTCACCGGCTTCTGGCTGCACGCACCCCAGATGCTGCCCTGGATCATCCCCGTCGCAATCGGACCGCTTCTGGCGATCGTCTTCTGCCGCTTCGGCACGAACCCGGCGCTCGGGCGGATGATGGCGCGGCGGCGCTTTGCCGCGATTCCGGAGGAAATCACCGCGCCGCCGGTGGTCGCGCGTGCCATGCGCATCGCCACCCTGGCCGATCGCAGCGCCCGGATCCGCGCAGCCGCACCGGCCCTTGCGCCCCTGCCGCAGCCGGCGGGAGAGTGAGGCGAAAGTCCTCTGATCGCGGTGGCGTCAAAGCGTCGCGTCGGGCGGGGAAGGAATTCAGGAACGCATGGTGGGGGCGCGGCATTGGTGGAGGGAATGGCAACCCGAACCAAAGGAGGTGCCGATGACCATCGCCACTTTGCGCGATCTCTATATCGACCAGCTTCAGGATATCCACAGCGCTGACAGCCAGGCGCGCGCGGTGACCGCAAAGCTCGCCGAGGCGGCCAAGAACCCGCATCTCGATTCCGCCCTGCATGCCGGTGTCGAGGGTATCGAGCGCGGCATGGAAGCCGTCGCGAGCATTCTCGCGCGCCACGATGCGTCGCCGCGTGAAGGCCATTGCGAGGGTATGGCGGGGCTCGTGCGTGAGGCGCAGCACCATGCCGTCGATTCCGATATCGCCGATGCAGGCGTGCGCGACGCGATGATCATCGCGCAATACCAGCGCATGACGCATTACGCGATCGCGGTCTATGGCAGCCTCGTCGCCTTCGCGCAGCGTCTCGGTTACGAAGACGATGCCGCCACGCTCGAAGCCTGCCTGTCGCGCACCCGTGACGGCGACAAGCATCTCAGCGAGATCGCCACGCGCGACGTCAATCGACAGGCCGCCTGAGGCGGATCACGCGCCAGGCCGCCTGAGGCGGATCATGTACAAAGTCGCCTGAGGCGGATCACGCGCCAGGCCGCCTGAGGCGGATCATGCACAAAGCCGCCTGAGGCGGATGATGCATCAATAGGAAGCCGGAATCGCGGCGGGGGCGGGTTGTTCCGTCTCCGCCGCAAACATGCGGTCCGGGTCCCAGTTGCGCAGAAGCCAGGGGATCCGCGAGCCTGCCATCGGCTTGGCGAAGTAGAAGCCCTGCGCCCGGTCGCAGCCCATCAGGCGCAGGCGCTGGACCTGATCGGCGCCCTCAACCCCCTCTGCGGTGACGATCATGCCGAGGCTGCGGCCGAGCCCGATCACTGCCGCGACGATGGCCGCGTCATCGGCATCCGTCACCAGATCGCGCACGAAGCTGCGATCGATCTTGATGTGATGCACGGGGAATTGTTTCAAATGGGTCAGTGAGGCGAAGCCGGTCCCGAAATCATCGAGGGCGATGGTGATGCCGGCATCGTCGAACCCGCGCAGCGTCTCGGCGACGAGCTCGGCGCTGCGCCCGAGCAACACGGTCTCGGTAACCTCGATCTCGAGCCGGTTCGGGGCGATGGCGTGATCGCGGAACATGGCGGTCAGGCGTGCGGCGAGCTGCGGCTCGGTGAATTCGGCGCTGGAGAGATTGATCGCCACCCGCCCGAAGCCGAGCGCTTCTTCCTGCCAGGCGGCCATGTCGGCGGCAATGTGCTTGCGGACGGCCTTGCCGATGGCGATGGCGCTTTCGGGATCATCGAAAACCGCCCCGAAATAGCCTGGCGTGAGAACACCGCGATCGGGATGAATCCAGCGTGCCAGCGCCTCGAAGCCGACGATCCTGCCTGAACGGAAACAGATCTTGGGCTGATAGAAGGGGACGAACTGCTCCGCAGCGATCGCATCGCCGACTTCCCGGGTGATCCGGATGCGCTCTTCCATGCGCGTGCGAATCGCGGGGCTGTACAGACTGAAACGACCGCGCCCTTCGGCCTTGGCCTGATAAAGTGCCATATCGGCATCCTTCATCAGCTCCGCGGCTTCCTGGTGATGGTCGGGGAAGAGCGCGAGGCCTGCGCTCGCGCGGGTGGAGAGAATCCGCGAGGCGCATTGGAACGGTGCGCGCATGTCGTGAACGAGCTTGCGGGTAAAGGCCTCCAGGGCATCCCCGTCTTCGACCGCGCTGAGGATCACGGCGAATTCGTCTCCGCCGATGCGCGCGATCTCGGCCTTGTCGCCGGCGATCGCCTGCAGGCGCCGGGCGGCTTCGCAGAGCAATTCGTCGCCGGCATCATGTCCGAGCGTATCGTTGACATCCTTGAATTCGTCGAGATCGACCAGGATCAGCGCCACGCGCGTTCCCTCGTGTCGCGCCCGGGAGAGGATATTCTCGAAACGGGCGTGGAACAGGGTGCGGTTGGGCAGGCCGGTCAGGGCATCGTGATTGGCGGTCTGCCAGATCTCTTCCTCGGCCAGCTTGCGGTCGGTAATGTCGAAGGTGATGCCGATGGCACGGTTCGGGCTGACCTTCACCGCCCGGATTCCGAGCCAGATCCGGCGATTGTCCGAGGTGGTGTAGCGCACCTCGATGGTCTCCGACTGACCGGTCTCGAAACCTTCGAGCAGGCCCACGACCTTGGCCCGATCATCGGGATGAACGCGGCGCCGGAACTCATCCGTATCGCTTGATCCGACACCGAGCAGGTCCTGCGCGTTCTCGGAGCGGGTGACGAAATTGTCGTCGAGATCACGTTCCCAGGCGACCATCCGCCCGGCCTGCAGGGCGAGACGCAGGCGGGTCTCGCTCGCCCGGAGCGCAGCCTCGGCGCGCTGGCGCTCACTGATGTCCTGGATCGCGCCGACGAGCCGGACGGCATCCCCGTTCTCGTCGCGCAGTGCGAAGAACCGGTCGAAGACGGTGGCGATGCTACCATCGGCCCGGATCACGCGGTATTCGCATTCCCAGCGCGGCGCATTGCCGGCGATGAAACAGGCAAACTGCTCTGCGATGCGATCCCGGTCGCAGGGATGGATCTTCTCGCGCCACCAGTTCAGCGAAGAGCGCCCCTCCGGCGGTGCGTAGCCGAACAGGGTTTCGATCGCCTCACCCCAGATGATCTCGCCGGTCGCGAGATCGAGATCCCAGATCGCATCGGTCGTGGCGCCGGCTGCGAGCCGATAACGCTCCTCGCTCGCGGCCAGTGCCTTGCGCGACATCACCCGCTCGTGGATATCCGTGACCGCGCCGATCCATTCGCGGATCGTGCCGTCTTCATTATGCACGGGATTGGCCCGCACATGCGTCCAGCGGTAATCGCCGGCCTTCGTCAGCTTGCGCTCGACCACGTCGAGCGGCGTCCCGCTGGCCAGCGCGGCATCCCAGGCAGCACAGGAGGTCTCGAGATCGTCAGGATGGATGATGGTCTTCCAGCCCTGCGGATCGAAAGCGTATTCGGCGATGCTGCTGGAATAGGCGACCTGTGGAAATTCCCCGTTCGGCCCGGCGGCCCAGACCATGGCGGTGCTCGCCTCGATGAGCGCGCGATAGCGTTCCTCGCTCTCGCGCAGGCGCTGATCGGTGATTCGCCGGTCGTGGATATCGGTGACCGTACCGACCCATTCGCGCACGGCGCCCGCCTCGTCGAGGAGCGGTATGGCGCGCGCGAACATCCAGCGATAGCTGCCGTCGCGATGGCGCAGGCGGTATTCGTTGCTGCGCGGGGCAGGACGTCCGGACGTCTGCGCGATGTTCGCGCGGACCTTGTCGCGATCATCGGGATGAACGGCCTCGAGCCAGCCCTCGCCGCGATAATCCTCCGGGTTCTGGCCGGTCAGTTCGTCCCAGCCGATGCTGTGGTGAATGCTGCCATCCGGTGTCGCGCGCCAGACGATGGCGGCACCGGCCCGGGTAAGGGCCTTGTAGCGCGCCTCGCTCTCGGTGAGCGCCAGCTCGGCGCGTTTGCCGTCATCGATATCGGTGGAACTGCCGAACCAGGCGCGGATCTGCCCGGTCTCGTCACGCTCGGGCAGGGCCCGGCTGAGCACCCAGCGATAACCGCCGTCACGGTGATGGATGCGATGCTCCACGCTGTAGGGCGTGCCCGATGCGAGGCTTTCGCGCCAGGCCGCATCCGTGCGGGCGCGATCCTCGGGATGCAGGGCAGCGCGCCAGGCGGCGCCGGTCATGCTCCCGGAATCGAGGCCGAAGGCCTCGAGAACGCGGCGATTGGCGTAATCCAGCCGGCCCTTCGCATCGGCGGACCAGACCATCTGGGGAATGCGATCGGCGAGATTGCGGAAACGTTCCTCGCGCATCCGCGCCTGTGCATGCTTCAGGCGCAGATCGACGAGGCGCATGACGGATTGGGCAAGGGCGCGCAGGGTCCGCTCCTGCGTCGCCGTCAGACCCTGCGGGCGCGGTTTGTAATCGAGCACGCACAGGGTGCCCAGCGGCAGCCCGGCATCGGTGCGCAACACCGCGCCGGCATAAAAGCGCAGATACGGTTCGCCCAGCACGAAGGGGTTGTCGCGAAACACGGGCGAATCCAGCGTGTCGGGAACGACATACAGACCCGTCTCGAGAATCGCATGGGTGCAGATCGAGACATCCCGTGCCATCTCGCGAGTCTCGAGCCCGACCGTGGCCTTGAACCATTGCCGCTCGGCATCGACGAAGTTCACCACGGCGATCGGCGCGGCGCAGATTTCGGCTGCGAGCCGGGCAATGTCGTCGAATTCCGGCTCGGGCGGGGTATCCAGGATGCCGCATGCATGCAGCACGTGCAGCCGGGCGGATTCCGTCTCGTCGCAGCAGCCGTTCTTACCCGTTTCGAAATCCATGCCTCGCAACCCCGAGGGTAATGATTGAGCATTACGCCCGATTAACGTGTGCCAAAGTCATCAAGAAACCGTTTATATCCGCCACAGAATGCGCATTCGCGTCAAAAAACGCACTGCATGCCTCAAGAAACGGACCCGGATACGACTGCTTTCCGGGCGTTGCCGCAGGCCGTTTTGCTGATTTCGCCCGCAACGGAACCTGCCGGTACTGCATCAGTGGAACGGTTAGTTTACGACATTCAAGCAGCCTTTGGGTGCCTCCACTTGTAATATATATCAAAAATTGTATCATGGTCGTGATGACCAGGTCGAAAATCCGGCTGCTGCGGGTCATGAACGAGGACATTTCTGATGCCCGTCCCATTTCCGGCGCTCGGTGAGGGTGTCGAAAAAACTGCCGATATCGTCATCTCGCCGGTCAATCTCACGGCCAACGGCCCGGCCCATCTGGGCCATGCCGGCGGCCCGTTCCTGCGCATGGATGTGCTCGCAAGGGCCTGTCGACGCGCCGGGCATCGGGTGCGGCAGGTGTTGAGCAATGATCATTTCGAAAACCATGTCGTCGTCAAGGCGCGGGCGCTGGGGCGCGATCCGGCAGCCTTCGCGCGTGAGAACGATCGCCTGATCGCGAAAGGGCTCGCCGCACTCGACATCACCTTCGACATGTTTCCCGATACCGGCGATCCGGCGGTGCTGGCGCGCTTTTTCGACGTGGCCGGGTCGCTCGCCGCAGCGCTCGATGCCGGCGGCAAGGTCGTGGCACGCCGGGAAAAGCTGCCGGTCGACGATGCCCCGGTCGCGGATTTCGAAGCGGGCGCTGCGCCGATCGAGGAGCGTTTCTGCATCGGTGGGTGGTTCGCCTGCAACTGCCCCGCCTGTGGGGCGCCCTCGGGCAGTTTCTTCTGCGAGGCCTGTGGTGCGCATTATTCGCCCGCCGAGGCGCCGCAGCCGCGCTCGCGACGCGGCAACATCACCGGTTTCGTCGACAGCACCTGCCTCTATCTCGACCTGAACCCGGTCGACACGCTTGCTCAGAGCTGGGCGCGAATGCGGATCGAGGCGCCCTTCCGGGCGGTGGCGCAGCGCTTCCTCGACAATTCCCGGCCCGAGATGCGCCTCACCGTACCGGGCCTGCACGGGCTCGCATGGGATGATCGCCGCTTTTGCGACAGGCAGATCCTGTTCAGCTATTCCTCGCTGCTCTATGCCCACCACCTCCTGCTCGGCGCATATCTGGCGGATGCGGGCGGGGGCAACCCGTTCGAGGCCGGTCATCCCGCCCTGCTCATCGGCGCCACGGCGATCGACAACACCGTGCCCATGCTGGCCGGCGTGACCGGCTGCGCCCTGGCCCAGACGCGCTATCGCAGCTTCGACCGGATCTATTTCAACCATTTCCTGCATCTCGACGGCGAGAAGTTCTCCACGAGCCGGGGCCACGTGATCTGGTCGCACGATCTCGAAGGCGTTTGCGGGCTCGATACCGATATCCTGCGCTGGTATCTGTGCAGCATTGCGCCGGAAGAGGCGGCGGGGAATTTCGTGCGCGCGGAATGCGTCGCCTTCCATGAGCGCGTGCGTGCGACGCTCGATCACCGGCTGCACGCGCTCGCCGCGATCCTCACGTCAGACGCAGAGGCCGCGCAGGATCCCGATCCCTGTCCCGATCCCGGAATCGGGGCGACGATGCGCGATCTCCTGCAAACCCAGCATGATTGCCTCGCCGGCGATGGTCTGCGTCTTCGCCGGTTCGCCGCGACCCTCGATGCCGCGCTGGCGCTCGGTGAGGCGATCGCGACACCGGCACAGGCGCAGGCCTGGATGCGCGGCTTCGCCATACTCGCAAGCCCCGTCATGCCGCGCCTCGCGCAGGAGCTGTGGCAGGCGGCCGGTCTGGACGGTGCTCCTCGATGCGCCGATTTCGCTCGCCCGGCAACGCGCGCTGGCTCAGCCCTTCCGCGTCGTGACGGCCCGCCCCTGACCCGGGCGGCCCTCGACGCGCTCACGCCATGACGTAGCCGGAGGCGATCATGAGCATGCCTGACGACAGCATGCCTGAGGGTGATACCCGATCCGCACCGACGCGCATGCCGGGTGCGATGCTGATCGCACTGCTCGTCTCCGGGATCAGCCTCGCCGCCTGCTACGGTGCCACCTTCCTGCTGGCGGAGCATCTGCGCGTGCAGGGGCGCGACCCCGCGCTGGCGGGGATCGCGGTGACGACGGGAACCGTGTTCACCATCGCCGTCGCCCTCGTCGCCGGGCGGCTCGCAGCCCGCATCGGCACGATCCGCTGCCTTGCGCTGGCGGGTATGGTCATGGCGCTGGCGATGGTGGCTTTCGCGCTGACCGGGCGGGTGGCGGGCAGTCATCTCATGGGCGGTGCGCTGATCGGGATCGCCTGGTCGCTGTTCTACATCCTCGCCCCGCTGCCGATCATCGCCCGTGTCGCAGCCGGGGGGCGGATTCGCGATCTCACCTATCTCTCGGGCGCCCAGATGGCCGGTCTGGGTCTGGCGGCACCATTGGGCGGGGCGCTCGCGGCGCAGGGCTTGCCGCTTGACCTCATCTATTTCGGCTTCGCGCTGCTGGCATCGGGCGCGGCGATCCTGCTGCTGGCGATCGGGGACCGACGCGCCGGCGGGGCCGCTGCCGGGTCGGGCGCGGAGGATGTCAGCATTCTCGACAGCGCGAGCGTATGCGCGGTACTCGCGACAACGGCCCGGATTCCGATTGTGCTGATCGGTCTCGCTTCCTGCACATTCGCCGGGCTCGCGACCTTCCAATCGGTCTATGCGGCGGAGCGCGGGCTCGCCTTCGGGCAGTTCTTTCTGGTCTTCACCCTGGTCACCGTCACCCTGCGCTTCGGTCTCGCGGCGCATCTCACACGCCTGCCGGCAGAGCGGCTCGCGGTGCTGCTGCTCACCCTCGTGGTCGTGGCGCTTGTGCTGTTCTGGGCCGATCGTGGCAGCGTGCCGGTCTATCTGCTGGCATCGGCCCTGTTCGCGGCCGGCTACGGGCTGAGCTATTCCACGCTCAACGCCCTCGCGGTAAACCGCGCGGAGGCTGGCGGGGCGGCGCCGGCTGCGGCCTCGCAGGTCTTCACCATCACCTATTTTCTCGGCTTGTTCGGTTTTCCGGCTTTGGGCGGTCTGTTGATCAGCACAGGCGGCACCGCTCTGCTCCTGCCTGCGCTCGCGGCGCTCGCGATACTGGCCCTCGCCCTCGCGCTCGGCATGCTGCGCATGACGGCGGTCGCGCGAAAATCGGTCTGACACGACAGCCCACGGACACGACAGCCCATGCACAAGAACGGGGCGCGGTGCCTTCACACCGCGCCCCGTCATCCGTCATCCTTCATCCGTCGCGCCCGCGCGAACGAGGCCGCTATCGGCCTCAGCGCTTGCGGAAATGCAGGATGCCCCAGGCCATGTAGCCGCTATCGGCGGCCTTCACCCAGTTATCCAGCCCCTGCAGCATCCGGTCGAGGAAGGCCTTGGAGGAGATTGCTGCGATATGGTCGTAATTGGCGCGCAGATCCTCACCCACACGGGCGTAATGCGTGCGCAGGTTCGGCGTCAGATCGGCGAATTCGACCAGTTCGAAACCGAGCTTCTCCGCGATCTCGCGGTAATAGCCGGGCGAGCCGAGGTTCTCGAGGTGGATGCGGTCATAGACCGGCTGCAACACGCCCTCGGGCACGTTGTCCGCCTGCATCGGGTCGGTGATGATCATCTCGCCACCCGGCTTGAGCACGCGATGCGCCTCGGCGAAGACCTGCTCGCGATCCTTCGCATGCAGGATCGAATCCTGCGACCAGACCACGTGATAGGTCTCGTTCGGTGCGGGGATCTTGTCGAAGGAGCCGTGCGCCACCTTGATCTGCTCGGCGAGTGCCTGGCGGCGATTGAGGAAGCGGTTGGTGTCGTTCTGCGCCTCGGAGATGTTGAGGCAATCGACCGAGCAGCCGTATTCGCTCGCCAGATGGCGTGCGGAGCCGCCATAGCCGGCACCGAGATCGATAATATGCGTATCGGCAGAGAGATTCTTCAGCATGCCGGCCATCTTGCGCACGGTGCGCGCCGAGGCTTCCTTGATCACCGGGGTCTCTTCATAGAGGCCGATATGGATGTCTTCACCACCCCAGATATTGTAGTAGAAGTTGTCCGCATCGGCGCTGTCGTAATACTGCTCGGTGATCAGTTCGACATCGCTCTCAGCTTCGCCTTCGGGGCCCTCGGCGGCGCGCTGGAGATAGGATTTCTCGACGACATGGACGAGGAAATCCGGCTCACCTTCGGCGTAGGTTTCCTGAAAGTCGCCATAGGTCCGGATGCGCTGGAAGCCGGCTTCGCCGAGAAGCTTCTTCATATAGGCCTTGCGTACCGGGAACATGTTGAGCGTGTACTCGCTCTTGTCCGGGAAGGTGTATTTGAAGCGGGCGAGGCCATCGTCGAGATGGGCCGGCTCGGCAGTGACCTGGTCACCGCAATAGTAGAACTTGTGCTTTGTCGAGAAACCGTGATCGAGCATCGCATCATAGTTGCGCTGATCGATGATCAGGATGCCGTCATGCTTGAGCGCGGCATAGAACTCGGCCAGCGTGCGGCGGCGATCGGCTTCTTCATGCAGGTGCGTGAAGGAATTGCCCAGGCAGATGATGGCGTCGTACTTGCCCTGGATGTCGCGGTTGAGCCAGCGCCAGTCGGCCTGAACCGTCTTCAGGATGATCTGGCGCTCCTTGCCGTTCTCGAAGGCCTTGGCGAGCATCGCGGCGCTGCCATCGACGGTGGTCACGTCGAATCCGGCCTGGATCAGGCGAACCGAGTGGAAGCCCGTTCCGGCCGCGACGTCGAGCACCTTGTGCTTGCCGCGTGCACGCAGGATGTCGATGAAGAAATCGCCCTCGCTTGCGGCGCGGGCGTCCCAGTCGATCAGCTCATCCCACTTCTCGGCGAATGACTTGACGTATTCCGACCGGTACTGCCCGGTCTCGCGCACCTTCAACGGGTCGGTGCCGTATTCCTGCTCCTTGGCGATGAGATCGGCATTACCCTGAGGGCTGGCGTTGCTGGTCATACTCTATTCCTCGTTTTGACCACGGCACCGCGCCATGAGCGCGCATGCTGCGTCTGACGAAAAGGCGCGCCACTGCTCCCCCTCGAGGGAGGCGACGCGAAATCCGGATTGCGGGCGGCGCCCGCACGAATCGCTGAACCCCCCGCGCTCGCTACCCATATCGGCAATCAGGCGAGCAGCGCCGTGAAGGCGCAAACGGAGGCGCACTCCCAGAAGAAGGAGTGAAATCATATCGCGTTGCATAGCACATCCGCGACGTTTGTACCCTACCGACAAAATAATCGAATGCTAGCCTATCAATACAGGTTTATCTGCGTTACAAAGGACGGCTGATTTCGTCGATCGCGCGCCGCGCGCGAGCTATCGGCCGCAGCGCCCCGGATGCGTGAGATCACTGTGGCGCAATGCCTTGGGCGCAGTTCTGCCATTGCGGTGCGCGCGAAACCTGTCAACCGGCCAGGCACCCTTCACCGCGTTCTCGCAGCACTCCACGCAAAGGCGTCTGCGGCTTTACGCCTTTGGCCGTTTCCGGCCCGCCTGTTAGACTGCCGGCCAGAATGGGTATCGTCGATGAGCGCATGCAGGGTCATGACCCGCCTGCGCCGTGCGGCGATGCCGGGGGAGTCCCGAATCCGGAGGACGAGAGATGGCAGGTTCCAGCGCATTGCGCGCCGCAAACGATATCCAGCAGCCCAACGATCTCGATTCGTGGTGGTTGCCCTTTACGGCGAACAAATCCTTCAAGACCAGTCCGCGCATGGTCTCGCGCGCGAAGGACATGTACTACTACACGCCTGAAGGGAAGCCGGTGATCGACGGCACTTCCGGCCTGTGGTGCTGCAATGCCGGCCATAATCGCGACGAGATCGTCTCCGCCATCCAGACCCAGGCCCAGGAGCTCGACTTCGCGCCGGGCTTTCAATACGGCCACCCGCTCGCCTTCACGGCGGCCTCGCGGATCGCGCAGCTCGCGCCCGCTGATCTCGATCACGTCTTCTTCTGCAATTCCGGCTCGGAGGCCGCCGACACGGCGCTGAAGATCGCTTTGGCCTACTGGAACGTGAAGGGGCAGGGGCAGAAGACGCGGCTCATCGGACGCGAACGCGGCTATCACGGGGTGGGCTTCGGCGGCATCACCGTGGGCGGCATCGTCAACAACCGCAAATTCTTCGGCTCGCTGCTCGCCGGTGCCGATCACCTGCCACATACCTATAACCGCGAGCACCAGGCCTATTCGAAGGGCGAGCCGGAATGGGGCGCGCATCTCGCGGATGATCTGGAGCGCATCGTCGCCCTGCACGACGCCTCGACCATCGCTGCCGTGATCGTCGAGCCGATGGCGGGCTCGACCGGGGCGCT
>LFIK01002589.1_pt1 | contig 14607 bp, 5 predicted proteins | sample 643401 | NCBI WGS metagenome assembly LFIK01 (sample SAMN03777447, study PRJNA286221) | soda lake metagenome | biome: soda lake; feature: Kulunda steppe; material: water; isolation source: sample T5-Br brine of Lake Tanatar-5 | place: Russia: Kulunda steppe | collected 2010-07 | reverse complement strand
CGGTCGACTCGCCGGCACGACCACCATCGTGCTCTCGACCCACATCCTCGCCGACGTCCAGCAGGTCTGCGACGTCGTCGGGGTGATCGACGAGGGGCGGCTGCGCTACCAGGGACCGATCGAGGAGCTGCTGGCGCGGACCTCGTCGCGCTACCGCCTGCAGGTCCGGGGCGATGCCACCGCCCTGGCCGACCGGCTCGGCCGCGAGCCCTGGGTGACCGACGTCGAGGTGCAGGGCACGGGACGCCTGCAGGTGGTGACCGACGATGCCGCGCAGGCCGAGCACGGCCTCCCCCGCCTGGTGGCCGAGGGCGGGATACGGCTGGTGTCCCTCAACCCGGCGACGGACCTGGAGACCGCCTTCCTGGAGCTGACGCGATGAGCCTGTGGCGTCTCGAATGGCTCCGGATGGTGCGCACCCACCGCTGGCTCGTGCTGGTCGGGGTCTTCCTCACGTTCGGCGTGCTGGGCCCGGTGACCGCCCGCTACCTCGCCGACATCGTCGGCAGCGTCGCCGGTGACATCACCATCGTGGTCCCGGATCCGCGACCGGTCGACGGCATCCTGCAGTTCGTCTCGAACGCGACCCGGGTGGGCGTGCTCGCGGTGGTCGTCGTCGCCGCCAGCGCGCTGTCGATCGACGCCCGCGTCGAGGTGGCGGCGTTCCTGCGCACCCGCGTCCGGCATGCGGGAGGTCTGCTGTGGCCGCGGTACGGCGTCATCGCCCTGACCGCGGTGCTCGCCCTGATCCTGGGGACCGCGGCCGCCTGGATCCTGACCAGCCTGTTGCTCGGCGAGCTCCCGGCGGGCCCGATGATCGTCGGCACCCTGTACGGCGCGCTGTATCTGTGCTTCGCCGTCGCCGTGGTCGCCGCCGCCGGTGCCCTGGTCCGCAGCACGCTCCCCGCCGTCCTCCTCGGCATCGTGACGCTGCTGTCGTTGCCGGTGATCGGCATCATCCCCGCCGTGCAGCCCTGGCTCCCCAGCCACCTCGTCTTCGCCGTCGTCGAGCTCCTCGAGGGGGAAGCGGCGACGACCTACCTGCGCGCCGCGACCGTCACCCTGGTCACGATCCCGGCGTTGCTGCTCACCGCCTCGTGGCAGCTCGAGCGACGCGAGCTGTGACCATGCACGGGTTCCCATGCCGCCCCGGATCCGGTCGGCCCCGCCGACGACCACCAGCACGTCGACGCCCCAACGTGTGTCGGCGACGACAGCCCCTGCCCCGGCAGACGTCCGGCTACGACGCCCGGTGCGCCTCGGTCACCGGATCGCGTTCGAGGTCGCGCTCGAGGCGCTCGAGCGCCTGACTGGGAATCAGCCCCGCGACGCCCACGACGTCTCGTGCCTCCGCCAGCAACGCCAGCGCCCGAGCGCGACGCCCCTGCTCGGCGAGCAGCCGCGCCGCGGCCACGTAGCGGTCCTCGGCCAACGGCTCCACCCGGATCGCCGCCTGCAGGGTCCGGATCGCGTCATCGAGGCGCCCCTGGGTCTCCGCTTCAGCAGCGACGATGTCGTGCATGGTCAACGCCTGCTGCTCGAGGTACCGGCGCGGCGCATCCAGCCAGTCAGCGGCTCCGAGGTTGGGGACCGCCTCCCCGAGGTAGACCTCCAGCGCACCGGCGGCCGCGAGCCCGCCACCCTCGACCGACTCGCTCGCGCGGTGACACAGCGCCAGGAAGTCGTCGACGTCGACGCGCACGCCACGGCGCCAGCGCAGCAGCTCCTCGTGCCGCTCGACGAGACCGAGGTGGTCACGACGGACCCGAGCCAGCACCGTGCGCAGCCGCTCCCGCCCACGCGCCACATCCGTGTCCGGCCACAGCGCATCGATGACCTCCTCCACCGTGGCCTGCCCACCGTGGAGCCCGAGGTAGGCGATGAGCTGGGCCGGTCGGCCCGAGGGCTCCCACGACCGACCTTCGTCGGCCAGTTCGAGGCGACCGAGCAGCCGGACCGTCACGTCCACCGGCGCCACCGACTCGCGGGCGGTCGCTGACGCCTCGGCCGCGAGCGGAAGCAGCGCCCGAGCGAGCGCCGACTCCTGGATCATGGGCAGATCGGGGTAGCCGAGCTGCCCGGCCTCCTCGAACGCCGCCGCCGCCAGCCGCCGCGCACGGGCCACGTCCACGTCGCGACAGGCCCAGGCGTGGAGCAGCGACACCCGCCATCGATCCCGTGGCTCGACCGCACGTCCGCCGTCGAGGATCGCGAGTGACGCTTCCGCGGTCTCGTGGTCCCCGGCGTACGCCGCGAGGGCGAAGGCCGCCATCGTGACCACGGACGTCGGGCTGCGATCCCGGGCCCGGGCCTCGTCGAGCAGACGCTGCGCATCCTCGAACGCCCCGACGCGGGCGAGCAACTGCACCGCATCGGCGCGGAAGAAGGCCCCGTTGCCCGTATCGACCGGGACCTCCGCGCGTTCCACCGCCTGGCACGCGGCCCACGTCGCGTCCCGGTCCCGTCGTTGGGAGGCCATGCGGGCCTCCGCCCATCGCGCGAACACGGCCGCGCGCTCGTTGCCGAGCGGACCGTCCGAGCGCGCCGTACGCCGCAACTCACCCAGGACCGCCTCGGCCTCGGCGTAGCGGCCGAGGTCGACGAGCACGAACGCTCGGTACGGCAGGATCCCGATCCGCAGGCTGCGGCTGCTCGGGTCCACCGTGAGGGCCTCGTCGAGCTGACGGAGCGCGACGGCGTAGCGGCCGAGGGGGATCGAGGCGTAGGCGGCGGCGACGACCTGGCTGGCCACCGCATGCACCGGTGCCCCGGCCCGCTCGAAGGTCCGGGCCGACTCGTCGAGGCGACGGGCACCCGCGCGCAGGGCATCGGCCGACCGCCTGCTGGCGGTCGCACGACCGATCCCGCCCAGCAGGCGTCCACGGGCCATCATGGGCAGCGCCGGATCAGCGAGGAGCCCCTCAGCGTCCGCGACCAGGGCATCGTCGTTGCGGGCGATCGCGCGGATGGTGATGTCGGCCGCACGCACCTCGAGCACCTCGGCGGGGTCCATCGCGGCCGACCCGTCAGCCGCCTCGAGTTGCGCGGCTCGCTGCACGGCCTCGGCGTAGGCGTCGGTGTGTCCGGCGAGCACGTACGCGTCCGCGAGGTTGATCAGGATCCGGGGTCGCTCGGCGAGCAAGTGCTCGGGCAGCGCAGCGACCGCGGCAGCGAACTCCCAGGGGTCGAGGCGGCCGATGAGATCCGCGGGCAGCTCGGCGAGGAAGTGGGCGAGCTCGCGACCCGGCTCACGGCCGCGCGCCAGTTCGAGCGCCATCGACGGCTGACCGGCGTCGACGTAGCGACGCACCGCGAGCCGGACGAGCAGTTCGTCGGTGTCTCCCATCGGCAGCGCCTCGCGCACCACATCGGGAAAGGCCCACAATGGCCCGCCCCGCTGCTCGACGGGCAGGCCCACATCGATGAGCCCGTCGAGTCCCTCGATCCCCACGGCGCGCAGGATCCGGTCGTCGAAGGCCGGGATCCCGGTCAGGCGCGCGATCGCCGCGCTCACCTGCGGCCCCGCCGCCTCCAACAACTGCGTGAGCAGACCCGTCAGTGTCGCGGGCGCCTGCGCGAGCGCTGCGGCGGCTCGTCGGCCGGCGGCTCCCGGTGGGTGCTCGGAACCCTGTGCTCGGTCCACCTGCCCAGCGGTGAGCCGCAACGCGGCCGCGAGACCACCGCACCGTTCGACGACCCGGTCGAGTTCGGCGGCGTCGAGTTCGTCGCCGAGCGGCAACGCGAACAGCGCCCGCGCCTCGGCGGCATCGAACCGCAACTCCTCGACGCCGACCACGGTGCTGTCGGTCCCGATGAGACGTCCCCGCAGGGCGCCAGGCAGCCGACGCGCAGCCACGACGAGTCGGTGCGATCGCGGCCACCGATCGATGAGGTCACCGACGACGTCCGCCACGTCCGCGTCCGCGAGGTGGAGATCATCGAGGCCGACCAGCAGCGTCTCCGACCCGCTCGCCAACCAGCCGGTGAGCGTCGCGCCGAGCTCCTCCGGTCGACACGCCTCCATCGACGCGGCCAGATCGCTCAAACCCTGGCGACGTGCCTCACGTTCCAGGGTGCCGCGCAGCTGGGCGCTCGATGCGCTCGACCCCGTCAATGTGGCACGGATGGCCGGTCCATCGTGCTGGTCGACGAGCTGCGCCAACAGCGTGGACTTCCCAGCTCCGGACGGGGCTTCGAGGGCAACGACCCGTCGGACCGAACACCGCTCGATCAGCCGCCCACGGAGCACCTGCTGTGAGATACGACCCTCCGCACGGCTCGAGGCCCCTGGGCGGCCACCTACCGTGGGGGACCGCCTCGCGACCCTAACGGACCGCGTCGGACACGGGTCAGCCGATGTACCCCAACCACCGGTCGAGGAAGCTCGCCATCTGACCGCGGGTCACCGGGTCCCCGGGACGGAAGGTCCCGTCATCGAACCCCCGCGCGATGGCCGCCTCGGCCACCGCATCGATCGCCGTCTCGTGCGTCGTGCCTGCGGTGTCGGTGAACCCGGCCGAGCGTGACGCCTCCAGGTCCCCGGCCCTGGCCAACATCGCCGCGAGGTGTCCACGACCGACGTCCTCCTGCGGCCGGAAGGTCCCGTCCGGGTAGCCGACCGTGATGCCCTCCCGCGCGATCGCACCGATCGCGGCCGCGTGCGTGCCCTCCACGTCGGCGAACGCGGATGGATCCCCATCCGGCAGGTCCAGCGCACGTTGCAGGAACGAGGACATCTGCTCGCGGCTCACCAGCTCCTCCGGCCGGAACGTGCCGTCCGGGTAGCCGAGTGCGATCCCTTCCCCGGCGATCGCGAGGATCGCGTCGGCATGGGTGGATCCGGTGACGACGTCGGAGAAGCCGACCGGTTCGGAGTCCTCGCCGTCGGGCGTCGGACCACCCGGTGCCGGCGTGCCGGTGGGAGGTGGTGGAGCTGGCGCATCCCCGTTCGTCGTGTCGTCCTCGCTCGAGGTCGGCACGAACGGCGGCACGACCGAAGCACGGTCCCCGCCGAACGCATCCGTCCACGCTGTCACCGTCCGGCCGTCGGTGAACGCCACCTCGACGACCGCCCGCACGACCCGCTGATGTTCAGCCGGCAGCAATGGCGTCCTCACCTCCCACCGACCTTCCGCGGCGTAATCGAACGACCCCCACCCATCGATGTCGAACGGGACCGTGAATGTCGGGCTGGCACCCGAGCCCTCGCCCGTCCACGCAACCTCTGCCAGCGCCATCAACGCATCATCAACCAACGTTGCCGTCACCGCGTCGACGTCACCGAAGCCGCCATCGACGATGGATGCGGCAACATCCATGCCTCGCAGCCAACCCGTGTCGGTTTCCTCCGCCACCCACAGCGCCGTGTCGATCGCCACCGAGGGCGGCCGCGACAGAACCACGACCTCAACGTCCTCGTCATCCCCGAGGACCTTCAAGTTGTAGCCCTGCGCGATGCCGTCGACCATCACCGTGAACTCGTCGCCCGCCGACCAGGGCTCGTCCGGACGGAACGCGAACTGCTCCGCGACCAGCTCACCATGCGGTGCCACCAGCTCGGCAGACGCATCCGACATCCGTCCGGTCGAATGCTCCTCTGCACCGATCGGCGACACCGACCCCGCCACCAAGTCGCCATCACCATCGATGACCGAGATCCGGTCCACCATCCCGGGCACCCGCATCCAATGGTCGAACTCCACGATCGCCTCGGCAGGATCGATCTCACCGGCCGCCCACGCATCGACCGACACCACCGACGGGTCTGCCAAGGACACCATGTTCAGGTGCACGTCGAAGTGCTCGGGCAGCACCCGCATCACCTCGCTCGACACCGACCGATAGCCGTCCAGCTCCGCCTCGGTGTACCACCAACCCTCCGGGGTGTCCCACGCGTACCGGCCATCGGCGACCGTCACCTGCGGGTTGACCTGACCGAAGAGCTCCGCAGGCCATGCCGACCACGATTCGACGTCACTTGCTGCACCGTCGGACGGATCGCCTTCCAACACCGTCACCGTCGCGTCCTGCAGACGGTTGGACTCGACCGCCTCGAAGACGTAACCCGCTGGGTCCCACAAGGTGATCCAATGCGGGCGTGCGAGAGGGTCGTCATGATCGTCGTCACGGTCACGGTCACGGTCACGGTCACGGTCACGGTCGTCGTCGTCGATCTCCTCACAGTCGGGGTCGGCCGCGATGCGGTCCTTCAGGTTGTCGATCATGTCGTCGACCTCTTGTTCGAGCTTGCGGTCCACGAGCGCGGTCACGCCGATCGCTGCGATGCCGAGCAGCCCCCCGGTCGAAGCTGCGGCCGCCCCACCAGCCACCATGACGCCGGCCGAGACGAACTGATGCGCCGCGGCGTCCTTCGCGATCCGGTCCAGCTGGCCGCGGTAGAGATCACGCGACATCGCGCTCGTGCAGGCCTCCATGACGTCGTCGAGCAGGTCGCCCAACTCTTCGTACCGGTCGGCCCCCGACAACGCCGAGAAGGCGTCCGAAACCGTCGATCCAGTACTCACGACCTCATAGGTCACCTTGATCGATCGCCGCGTCGCCACGGGCCGGATGTCCAGGTCGCCCACGTCCCACTGCGCCGTGCCCAGCTCCCCCGCAACGTCGTCACCGAGGTCGGCCGCCAGCGACGCCGTGATCATCTCCGACACCGCAGCCGCGGGGTCCCCGTGCGCGGGCAGTTCGTCGAAGGGGACCGTCATCTGGCCGACGAACCGGAACCGTGTCGCTGTCAGCGACCATGCCGTACTGCGGTCGTACACCGGCAGTCCAGTTCGCGCCTCATACGCCAGGTCCGAAGCCGTGGGTGCGTAGTCGACCGCTCTGGCCACCAGGGTCGTGTCGATCGTCAGACCCATCCGGGTTGCGGATGCCTGGACCCGCATGCCCTCGTCGTAGGGCTCGTCCTCGAGGTCGAAGTCGCTGAGATCGTCGCCAGCGCCATCGATCTCCTCGTCGGTGCCTTCTCCGTGAGCGCCCATCTGCAGCGACACCGGGGATGCCGCGGCGTCCAGGAAGATCGGTTCACCCGCTTCCGCGTCATCGAGAACTCGCGGCAGCCGATTGCGGATGACGGCTTCGTCGGACATCCACGCGGTCACGGCGTCGAGGTCGATGGGTCCGGCCACGGTGTCGTAGTCGATGCTCATGGGTCCCGGGGAACGCAGGGGGTCGATCCTGGCTCGGAACGCGTTGTTCTCGAACGTCATCGGTACACGGACCGAACCCACTCTCAGGTGCGGATCTTGCACCCGGCCGGGCTGATCGAAGACCGCGCTGACCGTCAGTGGAGCAGTCGGCACGTGCGGGAACATGAATCGAGCGACACCCTCAGTGGGATCGAACGCGTGGGTACGTCCAACCATTTCGAGGGCGACGTTGACGGGCCGCGGCGCGTTGGGGTCGTGATACACGACTGCCTCGCCGGAACGCAGATCGTCTGCAGCCACGTGAGCGCGAACCCGGTGGCGAACGTTTCCTCCACGGTTCACGAGCTCGGCGCTGAGCGTCCAGTAGCCACCTGCGGTCGCTTGTGTCGCGCCGATCAGCACATCACCATCGAACACCTCCACCAGGGCATCGGCGGGTGCTCGACCTGACAGCGGAACGTCGGGAACCACGGTCGTGCGCGGGGCGTCGATGCTCACGCCGGACACCGTGACCGCCGACGACCCGAACTCCTCCTCGACGCTGGACCCATCAGCGGTGTAACGCATCCGGACCCCAGCGTCGATACGTCCCGGGGTGGCGTCGGCCTCGACTTCGACCACGTAACGGACGACCCCGGTACCCCCCGGGGCGACGTCGCCGAGGTCGAGAGCGTAGGCATCACCTTCCTTGTCGAGGTCGGCGAGCAGCCGCACGTCGCCGTCGACGGTCACACCCTGTTCGAGCAGCCTCGTCCCCACCGGCACGTCGAAGAGGAGCCGGGCGTTCTCGGCCGTGCCCCCCTTGTTGCGGTACTCGGTACGCCACATCACACGCTCACCGGGTACGACGGACGACGGCGAGGCGGTGATGTGACTGCCCGGTGCGAACCAGCCAGGAGCCTGCAAGCTCAGGACACCGAGTTCCACGGTCTGCCCCTCGGCGACGGTGGCGCGGACGGGAGCCGTCGCCCGGTCGAAGATCTCGACGACGAGCTCGTACTCACCCGCATCGGGTACCGACAGCCTGATGTCGCTCCCGGAGAACGTCTGCGTCTGCACGTGGCTGCGACCGTCACCGTCGACCCGATACAGGCGCGCCTTCGGGAACTTCGCCGGCCTCCCAGTCGAGTCAACGATGGTGGCCTCGACCGCGCCACGTTGCGTCAGAACGAGCTGGGCCAGCCCCGGTCCGCCGTCATCAGGGAAGACGACGTCGGTGCAATCCGACGTCAACTCGCGAGGGCCGTCGACGCAGACCTCGATGGGCTCCCCCTCGGGACCGGGCAGCCGATGGCGGGTGCCGGCCACCCGCTGCCCGTTCACCGTCACCTCGTACACCAGATTGCTGACGAAGAGGAAGTCCAGGTTGATGGGCGGTGAGAGCCCTTCGCCTGCATAGTCGGTGCGCACTTCGATCTCGAAGTCGTAGTCCGTCTCGGGAGGGAGCGTGAGGTCGACAACAGCCGTGTCGCCTGCCGCGACGGTGGCCTCCTCAGCCACGCCAGACAGGCCCGCGGTCGCGACGACGCGCATGTCACCGGCGAGGACCGTGGCTTCGTACCGGCCATCCGCATCGGCCGTCGCACGGGTCGTCCATCGCCTACGGTCAACCGACTGCGTGACGGTCATTTCTGCGTACGGGGCAGGGTCGCCAGCCGCGGTCGTCACCGTTCCAGTCACGGTCCCTTCGGCGAGATTCGGCAGTTCCAAGGTCATGAAGCCCTCGTCGCCGCGTTCGATCTCGATCGATCTGGCCGCCCGCCTCTCGACGCGCTGGCCTTGGCGGGTGTCGCTGACCGTCAGCTCATAGGAGCCTTCGGGTACGGGGCGTACGAGCTCGCCAGCGTCGTCGGCCCACCACTGCCGGACGCGCTCACCGTTCTGTTCGAGCACCACAGCCGCGTCGATGACCGGCGCACCGTCTGGATAGCGAACCCGCACACGGATGTTCTCGTACAGCGTCACATCGAGGCCAGGCCGACGGACCGTTCCCGGCTGCACGTCGACCGTGGCGCTGGCGACCTGCCTGCCGTCGGGGTCGTCGACGCGGAGTTCGTAGTCCTGGGCAGGCAACAGTCGGCGGACTCGCGCCTTCCCCTCGGCGTCGACGGTCGCGACATCGCCGCCAGCGGTGTCACTGAGTACCGTCAGACGACCCCCATCCAATGCGCCCTCGGGCACATCCAGGTCGACCTCGAGCGCCGCGCCGTTGAGCAGGTCCAACGTCGCGCTCGCCTCGGCGCACATGGCCGCGGTGTCACACAGTTGGGCATCGACCGTCTCGACCGTCCCGACGCCTTCGGCCAGGGTGAACGAGCCCTGGTAGGTGCCGGTGGTTTCCTCGGTCAGCGTGAGCGCAGTGGTCTGCGGCTGGTCGTCGGTGTCGGTGTAGGCAACGGTCGCGGTCGCCGCCCGGTGGGGGTCGCCGGTGACGGTGACGCGCAGTTCGGTTCCCAGTGTGGCCACATCGGGAAAGCCGCCACGGGCGAACGCGCCGGGTGCGCCGGTCGGTGCGTCGATCGAGATCGGCAGTGTGTCGACCGCTGCCTGCTGGGTGTGCGGCTGCTCACTGCCGTTGACGACCGCGCTGACCTCGTAGCGGTAGGTCGTCTCCGCGTTCGGTCCCTCATCGGTGTGGGCCGAGACGGTGATGCCATCGGCCAGCTCGGCGAAGTCGCCGTCGCCGACCGCCCGATACACCCGGTAGCTGTCCGCTTCTGGCAAGGCCGGCCAGTCGAGCTCCACCGCTCCGGGTACGGCGGTGACGTCGAGCGGCGCGGTGCCGGGCTCCGTCTCCTCGCCGAACGTGAGCTCGAGCGTCAGCGGATCGGACAGCGCACCGAACCCGGCGATGGCCTGCACCTCGAAGGTGATCGTCGCACCACTGTCGAGACCGTCCAGCGTCACCGATGTGTCGTCGCCGTCAGTCCGGGCGACCGGCTGTCCGTCGGCCAACACCCGGTAGCCGGTCACCTCGTCGTCGGCGGCGGCCGCAGGCCACTGCAGTGCGACGAAGGTCGACCCCACCGAGGCCGCTCGCAGTTCAGCGCCTGTCGGCCATGACGGGGCGTCACCATCGATCCGCCAGATCCGAGGTTGGAAACCAGATTCGAGATCCGCGCGGAAGATCAGGACGTCACCGATCGCCGCAGTCTCGGAGTTGGTCAGCACCGACAGCTCCTGGGGTGCGGCCCGGACCGTGCCTGTGGAGGTGCCGTCGGTGCGGACCAGACCGCCGTTCCCGCCCAACCAGGCGAACGAGTCGCTGCTGGAGGCCTGGCGAACGCCAGGGAGCGGCTGTCCGTCCGCGAGTTCGAGTGGGACGGTCTGCGCTGGATCACCGTTGGTGGTCCACCATCCGTCGAGACGGGTCTCGAACACGAGACGGTCGCCCACGACCGCAACCTGGTCGTCCAGCAGCTGCCTGCTCCACCCGCTCTGGCCATCGGCTGGCCAGATCCGGCGCGCGCTCGCAGGCTCGCCGTCGGCGACCCACAGCTCCCGGTTGCTCGCCGTCCCCGCCGTGAAGTAGACCCGGTCCCCGGCCACCTGCTGCTGGTCGCGCAGACGCAGCGGATCGTCGGTCACCCGGACCGTCCCCGTGTCGGTGCCGTCGGAGGCGTACATCTCGACGGTCATTCCATAGCGGACCCGGAAGTACAGCAGGTCGTCCCCGGCGGTCAGGTCGAACACGCCGCCGTTGCCCGCGTCCTGGTCCCGCTCCCACACCAGGGTGCGCGTGCCACCCGGTTCGATGCGACTCAGACCATCACTGCTACCGCTGTACAGCGCGCCCCCGAACACCGTTGGCTGCGACCCATTGTCGAGGTCGCTCGCACCGCTCGACGAGTCATCGAGCAGCAACAGCGCGTACGGGCCGTCGGGATTGCCCGCCTCATCGCGGTACCGGGCGCTGACGTAGACCCGTTCCTCGAACGCCACCACGTACCGGATGTCATGGAGCGAGAGCGCGTCCCTGTCGGTCAGGGCTCGGGTGCCGGCTTCGGTGCCGTCACTGACCCAAACCTCGGGCTCGGACACCGTGCCACCCGTGCCACCCGGCCCCACCGCGAAGTACAGCCGACCCCCTGCGGACGTCACGTCCGCTGGCCGCGAGAGGTTCGTGACCTCACCATCGGGCAGGACGTCGAGTTCGAAGGTGCCCTCCTGCGTGCCGTCGCTCACCCAGAGGCCGCGCTGTGGCCCTTCGAACATCACCACGTCACCGACACCGATCATGCCGTTCGCGGTGGCCGGGCCCTCCGAAACCTGCACCGCGACCGGTGGGTCATCGTTCGCCGTCGCGGCGATCGGTGTGACCACGGTCTCGTCCCCGGACATCCCGGTGATCGCCGCCCATGGCACCCCAGCCCGATCGTCCATGCCAGCCGCAGCCGCCGCAGCCGGCGGCGCCCCGCCGCCGACCTGGCCCGCCGGAAGCAGTGTCGCCACCAGCGCGATCGTCAGCAGACCGCTGGCCCACCGCCGTCGGGCCGGCGTCGCCCGACTTGCGCCCTCGCCCCCGCTCCGCGCGGCCATCCTGGTGACCCCTGCCCCTGAGTGACTGATGACGCGTCCCTTCCTCGTTGAACCGTGCATGCGGCCAAATGCCGTTCACCTGGACCACGAGCCGCCACGGCATGCGCAGCCACCCCGACGTGATCGACGGCAACGCTCGCAGCCAGGCGTGTCACTGGCGTGTCACCCCATCGCCAGACCCGACGGAACGCACCCCAACTCGCTCCCCGAGTCGCCGCCCGCATGCCTGGGCTGACCGGTGACCGCTGGGCCCGCACGACGGATTCCGCCATACTGCCCAAACGGCGCAACCCCTCCCCGCGGACGAGGAGCCTGCCCGTGGCCCCAGCGAGTCGAACTCCCGGTGGACGCAGCGATCCACCCCCACCGCGGCTGCAGGACGTGCTCGGGGTACCGGCACTCCCGCCGCCGCCACTCGCCGCCGTCGCCAGCCGGACCCGGGCCGGGCTGGCCCGGATCCATCGCGGCTCGGCCCCACCCCCCGCGCGGATCATGGAAGCCGCCCTCGCCGGGCTCGAACCGGCGGCGCTCGCGGCCCTGTGCCACCTCGAGGTTCCCGACCACCTCGATCGGCCGGTCGCACTCACCGAGCTCGCGGAGCGACTCGATGTGGACGCCGACCGACTCCGGCGCCTGCTCGGCTACGGCCACGTCCGCGGGTGGATCCGACTCGACCGCCGTGGGCGCGTGCACGCCACGCGGGTGACCCGGTTCCTGCGACGCGACCACCCAGGTGGCTGGCGGGCCTGGGTCGACTTCGCCGCCGGCACCGAGATCACCGCCGCCATGGCCGCGCTCGTCCGCGGACTCGGGGAGGATGGCGACGCCTTCGTCAGCGCGAACGGCGCGTCGTTCTTCGCGTGGATGGCGGACCATCCGGACCGGCACGCCACCTTCGACGCCGCCATGGCCGCCGGTTCCCGGATGCACGGGCTGCTGCTGGCGCGCCGGCTCGACTGGGCCGGCAGCCGGCGCGTCTGCGACGTCGGCGGGGGCGACGGCACGCTGCTCGAGGTCCTCACGAGCCAGCACCACCACCTCGAGGGTGTGGTGCTCGAACTGCCCGACGTGGTCGCCCGGATGCCCGCACGTCCACGGGTCACCGGCGAGGCCGGCGATGCCTTCGCGGCCGTGCCGCCCGGGTTCGACACCTACCTGTTCGTCAACGTCCTGCACGACTGGGACGACCGTGACGCCACACGCCTGCTGCGACGGGCGACCGAGGCCGGCGCGACCCACGGCGCCCCGACCGACCTGGACGCGCCCCGCATCGTGGTCGTCGACAGTCGGGCGCACCGAGCTCCCGTCGACGACCTCGCCCAGCGCGCCGACCTCCTCATGCCGGCCCTCACCCCGGGAGGCCGGGAGCGCACGACACGCGAGTTCGCCGCGCTCGGCGACGCCGCCGGTCTGCGCCTGCGGCGCACCAGCATGCTCGCCTCGGGCGACGTGGCACACACGTTCACGCTCCGCGGCTGAAGCCGATCGCGACGGCCACCCACGAGATCTCCCCGTGGATCGGGGCGCTACCCGCCGGCTCCGACGGCCGCGCGCAGGTGCTCGTCGACCGCATCGAGGTAGGTGGCTCCGGTGAACAGCGCCGGGTCGTTGTGTCCGACGCCGTCGATCTCGAGGTAGCGCGCGTCGAGCGACGTGGCGACCGCACGCGACAGCTCCGTGGGCACGATGCGGTCCGCCCCGCCGGCGACCACGAGCACCTCGACGTCGCGATCGGCGAGTCCGGCGACCGTCGCGAACCGGTCACGCAACAGGGTGCGGACCGGCAGGATCGGATAGGCGCTCGCCCCGACCTCGCCGAGATCCGGGAATGGTGAGCGCAGGACCACACCGGCGGTCGGCCGTTCGGTGGCGACGGCCGCCGCCACGCCGGTCCCGACCGATTCGCCCAGGACGGCGATGCGCGCGGCATCGACGTCGTCGCGGGCGGCGAGGTGGTCGTGGGCCGCGAGCCCGTCGGCGATCAGCCCCGTTTCCGACGGGTTGCCCGGGTTGCCGCCGTAGCCGCGGTAGTCCACCAGCAGGACGTCGTGGCCCCGGGCGTTCAGTTCTCGGGCGACGGGCAGACGCCCGGCCCGGTTGCCGGCGTTGCCCGGCAGATAGAGCACGACCGAGGCGGCCTCGTCGGTGGTGGGGAGGAACCAGGCCGTCAGCTGCAGTCCGTCCCGCGTGTCGAACGCGACCACCTCGACGTCCGCCGGGACGGACCCCGGTGGGCTGGCATCGGGCAGGTAGATCAGCGATCGCTGGAAGACGGCGGCGAGGACCACCAGCAGCAGCCAGAGTCCCGCGAGCACCACCGCGATCCGTGCCACCGATGCCAGCAGCGTCACATCGGGCCTTTCGCAGGAAACGGGTTGCCGGGGCTGCCGGACGTCGCCGTCCGCCAGCCCCGGACCGATCACCGGGTGTCGCGCTCAGCGGCCGGCGAGCCCTCCTCGTCGACCAGGGTGAAGGTGATCTCGTCCTGGTCGTCACTGCGCTCGTGACGCAGGGTGTAGTCACCGGCGTAGTCGCCGTCGATCAGGAAGCCGGTGCGCACATCGGTCTCGGTCTGGTCGCCGCGGACGCACCGCTCGGTGACGCCCTCGTCAACGATGCCGTCGCCGCTCGGCAGGGTCAGCGCGAAGGCACCCTCACCACGGGTCGAGCAGGACTGGCTGCCACCGCGCTCCTCCATGTCGTAGGTGAGCTCCAGCAGTGCCACACCGTCCTCGACGTGGCTGTTGCCGTAGTCCCATCGCACCTCGGCCGCGGTGATCGTCACCAGCACGTCGTTGACGTCGAAGCTCTCGCCGACCACCGACGGCTGCTGGACCGGGAAGCGGGTGATCAGCTCGGCGTCGGAGCCGACGGGCACCTGCGCCGCACTGTTGCCGCTCTG
>LFIK01002588.1_pt1 | contig 14611 bp, 16 predicted proteins | sample 643401 | NCBI WGS metagenome assembly LFIK01 (sample SAMN03777447, study PRJNA286221) | soda lake metagenome | biome: soda lake; feature: Kulunda steppe; material: water; isolation source: sample T5-Br brine of Lake Tanatar-5 | place: Russia: Kulunda steppe | collected 2010-07 | reverse complement strand
TTTTTAGACTATGAAGAACAGGCTATAAATGCTTGGGTCTTTAATCAAGAAGATGCGTTGTCAGATCAACTCGAGCGCTTAAAACATGATCATCCATTATACCTAGACTCAGCGTATGCGTTTGATTATTATTTTCTCACTAAAAGTCTTTGTATTTTACTCAGACGTAAACCACTTAATTACACCCACCAGGAAGTTAAAGTCTTTGATCAAATCGAACCACTCATGCGTCCCTATCAAAAAAGCTTATATCAGTTAGTCAAGAGTTATTATTTTGTTCGCAACGGCGATTTAGTGTCCGCTGTGAGGTTGTTAGAACGCTCACTTGAGAAGGATGTGCATGCCCTCTTTAAAGGTGTCATGTCCCAGACCTTGGGCCAATTTTATTTGTTTACCTTTTATCAAAACAAAGCGAATGACTATCAGTCGATTGCTCGTCATCATTTTGAACAAACCAACAACTACCGTCGCCTTCAAGAAGCTCAGCTTACCATTCCACTCCTGCATATTAAAAAGACGCAAACACTAAGTTCACTGGACTATCTTAGTATCATGCGGGAATGCGATGCTTTAGGTTTTGATCATTTAAGACATCACTATGAAGTCATTGTGGCGCAAATATTGATCAGCCACCAAGCGTATGAAGAGGCGACGAGTTGGCTTGAAGCCCTTGATGAAACCTCGATTCGTTTAGATTTCATCCAACTCTATTTAACTTACCTTAAGCAATCGTCGTTTGACTCAAAGTATCAAACGCATATAAGCCCCTTGGTGAAAGACGCCTATAAGGCATTTTCAAATCCTTCTAATGAACAAAACCTCAAACAGTTTTATGAGATCACACTTACCAGTTATCAACGATTTGAAAATCATATTGCTTATCAGATGTTGATGGCTTATCTTTCAAAGCATCGTCGTTATAAAGAGGCTTTAAACATCACCGAAAAACGTCTTCAAGTGATTCAAGACGGACTATAAAAAAAACCGCCTCAGCGGTTTTTAACAGTACACGTCGTGTTTTGAATACGATACAGTACCCAAACGGCCCCAAGGCCCATAATCGCAAGTAAGACGATTTTCCACAGCAAGTTGCCAAAAGGCAATATCAGTGGGGTAAAAGCGATGCCAAAGACCCCTAAAAAGGTCACTACACAAGGCGCACACCCGAACGTAAAGAGCCCAAAGACAAAGGAGAAAAAGGGGATTGCGTTGCCGCCTGTGGGTTCTGACTTTGTCAGATTTAATTGAATTTGACTGAACGATAACATCGTCGCCACCACCAGAGCAATCACGATATTAAACCCTTGATGGATGACTAACAAGCCACCACCTAAAGTCTCAATCATTGCGCCAATGCTGCCGTGAAACAAAATGTCTAGAAATGTATATAAGCCGTACATAAACAACCAAAAAATACCAAACATGGCGAGATATTTCGGTTTTTTTTGCATTTGCCAAATGAGTGATAACATAACGTCACTTCCTTACTTAAAGTTAGTATAGCACAAAATATCAATAGTGCAAGACGAATGATTTAGGAGTGTTTATGGCCACCACATTTAAAGAAAAAATCACCCTTTTAAGACGTCAAAAAAAGCTGCCTATGTATCAACTAGCTCAGGCGCTTTCTTTGCGCGTCGATCAATTAAAAGAAATTATGGCTCAGCCAACTCACCCTAAACGCCCTGAACTTGAAGCGTATTTTTACCCATTACAACCCATTGATCAGCGTCGTCTTCAAACACTTCTTGATGAAGTGTTTGGCGCCCTTTTATTTTTGGATTATGCCAAAGCAGCCTCCTTCATTGATGAACTGACGGCCTTGGAGGTATCCTATAAGAATTCCTCTCATTACGCAGATTACTTAGTGACTTTAATGGCGCTTGCGATTCACACGGAAGACCGTCGTATCAACGCTTTAGAACTCTATAAACTTTTAGAAAAAGTCGCGCCCTTTGAAGATGGATTTTTACAAGAACTCTTTGACATTGAGTGGGCCGCCTATTGCTTTTTAAAAGGGGAAACAAACACCTTCCTTCAACACCTTACGAGTAAACTTCACACCTTTCAAGATGAACGTATTCGCGCCTTTGGTCATTATCTATTGGGCGCTAATTACAGTCAAAACTATACCCGCTTAAACGATGCCATCACGTCTTTAAAAGTCGCCCAGCATGCGTTTGAAACACAAGCTAACTACGCTCGTTCAAATCAAACCAAAGTCGTCTTACAACGTCTCTATTTTTACACCCAAAAGTATAGCGACTATCATAAACTCTATCAAATGACTTGGATGTATGCTCAAACACACCAAGCGCCTATGTTTATCAACTACATGGAAGAAACCACGGCCAGAGCGCAGCTGATTCAAGATGATTTTGAGAATGCGTTTACGCTTTTAGAAAAGAAAATGTATGAGAGTCACGAGAAATATTTCCTCACGTTATACTGTTCCTATAGGCTTCAAAATGAAGCCTTCATGAAGAAACATTTTCCCGACATAAGTCAACATATCGCCCCTTTAATGCATCCATTTTTAGAAATGGGATTACGCTGGTTAGAAGCGTATGGTTTAGAGAAAGCTCCCCCTTTAAAAGCACAAAAGATACTCATTAAACATTTTCATCAAGTATTCGCGCAACACGATTACTTCTTTAGTGTGCTTTATGCTCGATGGGCTGCGGGTGTTTTAAAAGCGCAACGCAGACACAAAGAAGCTTACGCCATCACACAAACCTGGATGCATATAGAATTGAAGGTGAGATAATGCTGCTGTTTATACTATTTTTAACCGTCATCTTCTTTGACATTGTGACGCACATCCTCGCACATAAAACACAGTCACAACGTCTTAAAATGGGTCGTGCTTTAAGTGTTCCCGTGAGTCTATTAATCTTTGTCATACTGGGCCATACCTTACTTCCTATGGTTTTAGCTTGGGTGATCGCCGGATTCAGTGGGAACTTAATCCTAGCGTTTACACATCAAAACGTTCCTTGGTGGGCGTTGCTTAAACGTATGAGCTCATGGTGGATTGGCAGTCTTTTCTTGTATGTTGCGAGCGTGCTTTTCTTTTCTCTTACCGACCCTATGTTACTTGCCCTCGGGTGGAGCATCACCGCGATGGTGATGTGGGGTTACACCCGCTTTAAAGCCCCTAGAACCTTACGTAAAACATTCAATCTTGTCCCCTACCGTTATCCGTTAAGATACATTCACGAAGGTGATTGGTCTGAGCGCTTGTTTTTGGTACAAAGTAAAAAGATGCGTCTACCGATGAATGCGTTGCTTTTTGGTAAAGGCAATGAGGCTAAAATACTCTTTTCAGCGCCACTCTTAGCCCGCCTAAAAAGTCGCCATATTGAAAGCATCATTGCCCATGAAATCGGTCATTACCATCATCGACACCTCACCAAACGCATGCTATTGATTGTGTTTTTTATCGTTGCGTTTTATGGTTTTGGCGTTCTAACGGTGAGACAATCCCCATTACTAGGACGTACACTCATGACCTTTGTGATGGGCAGCACCCTTTGGCTAATGTTGTTTAAATACAGTCTTTTAGCCTTGCTTCATCATCAAGAATACCAAGCCGATGCGTTCGCGCATCGTTTTGGTCTTAATGAGACCCTCAGTGAGGCTTTAAGCATCATTGATCGTTACTTAAAAAACACCCATCCCTTGTCGCTTTACAACCGCACACAACAAACGCATCCTATGACTTTAACAAGAATTGCGCGATTAAATGTGAAGGAGTCTTTATGATTGTTTTAAAATGGATTCAAAAAAACTTGGTAATTTCCATCTTGTTTGGTATGGTGATCGGCTTTCTTATAGGTTTAATCGTCGACACTCGACCGCTTCGAGTGTATGTGAATGTGCTCTCGTTTTTCCTCGTCTATCCGATGATGGTTACCTTGAATTTTAAAAGTTTGTTGATGAAAGGTAATCCCAAGTTACAGCTTGTGACACAACTGGTAAACTTTGGGTATCTTCCGTTTTTAGCCTATCTTTTTGGCATCATCTTTTTTAGAGATGCGCTCAGTTTTCGTTTAGGCATTTTATTGATTGCCCTATTGCCTACCTCAGGCATGACGGTCTCTTGGACCGTGATGGCTAAAGGCAATGTGCAAGAAGCGATTCGCATGATTGTCATTGGGCTCATGCTTGGGGGCTTGTTAACACCCTTTTTCATCAATCTGTATTTAGGTGCGACCATCACCCTTTCGTTCCAACAAATTCTCTCACAAATCATCATGATCGTCTTTATTCCAATGGTGCTCGGATTTTTGACTCAATGGTTGTTAAAAAAACGCTACGGCGAAGCCACCTTCCAAAAACAGATTAAAGCGAACTTTCCACCCATCTCCACCCTTGCGGTGGTCCTACTGATTACGTTGGTAATGAGTTTACGGGCTCCGATGTTGCGCGCGAATCCAGGGGTTCTGATCACCTTATTAGTCCCCATTACACTAGGCTACTTCGTGATGCTTGTCAGCCTACACTTTCTTGGCAAACTCTTATTCACCTATGAAGATCATGTGGCCTTCATGAATGGCACCATGATTCGGTCATTATCGGTCGCTTTGGCCATCGCCTTAACCGTCTTCGAAGAAGCGGGTGTTGAGGTTTCCTTAGTCATTGCGTTGGCTTACATTGTGCAAGTTCAAATGGCCGCTTATTATGTTAAATTCTCACAAAAAAGTCGTCTTCAAGCCACGTCCACCTAAAGGATGTGGCTTTTTTTAAAGTATTGAAGTAAACGCTTTCTTTATGGTAAAATAGAGTATCTGTCAAACCTGCGAGGTGGTCACATGCGCATTGTGCAGCACCCAATTTTACACTTTGAAACGCAAGAAAAAATAGCATTTATCTATGAAGGCCAAACGCTTTATGGCGTCAAAGGGGACACCGTCGCCTCTGCCTTACATGCGGCCGGCATCAAAGCGCTGTCGCAGTCGATTCATTTGAAACGACCGCGCGGCTTTTATTGTGCTATAGGGAACTGTGCGTCTTGTAACATGGTGGTCGATGGCGTGCCAAATACACGCACGTGCATCACCCCTTTAAAAGAAGGCATGGTCATCGAACATCAAACCAACTTGGGGGTGTATCATGACCCACGTTGAATTGTTGATTATTGGTGCCGGTCCAGCAGGACTCAAAGCCGCCTTAGAAGCGCTTAAAGCAGGCAGTCAAGTGACTCTTATTGAACGTTCACACGTCTTAGGTGGTCAGTTAAGCAAACAAACACACAAATTTTTTGGCAGTGAGAAACAACACGCCTCAAAACGTGGCATTCACATCATGACGATGTTGATTGAGGCGTTAGAACCTTACCGCGATCAACTCACCATCCATTTAGAAACGCATGTGGTGAGCCTATACTCAGATTACGTCGTGGGTTGTGTTAAAGGCGAAACGTATTTTAAACTCAAAGCCGAGGCCATCATTGTCGCCACCGGGGCTTCAGAAAAAGCGTTGCCTTTTGAAAACAACGACCTTCCAGGGGTCTACGCCGCAGGTGCGGTCCAGACCCTTATGAACCAATATGGCGTGAAACCGGGTCATAAAGTGTTGATGGTCGGCTCAGGCAACATTGGCCTCATTGTCTCTTATCAATTGATGCAGGCGGGCATTCAAGTGGTGGCGCTTGTCGAAGCCGCCCCAAGCATCAGCGGCTACTTAGTGCACGCGTCTAAACTACGCCGCTTAGGCGTGCCCATATTTACACAAACCTCCATCAAAACTGCGCATGGTGAAACCTCGGTCAACGGGGCCACTTTATGGCAACTTGATGAGGCATGGCAAGGCCTTCAGGGCAGTGAAACGTTCATGGAGGTCGACACCATCTGCATCAGTGTCGGTTTATCGCCACTCAGTGACTTACTCGCTCAGATGGGCGCTGAGGTTCGCTATGTGCGAGAACTTGGGGGGAATGTCCCAGTCATAGATGCACACTATCAGACCACGCTTGAAAAAGTCTATGCCTGTGGCGATGTCACTGGCATTGAAGAAGCCTCATCGGCGATGGTTGAAGGTGCCCTTGTGGGTTTAGTCGCGAGTGCGAAACTTGGACATCGTGTGCCGGATTTAGACACGCGCATCCACGCGTTAAAACAAGAACTGACGACGTTACGTATGGGCCCTCACGCCGAAAAACTACGCACAGGGTACGCTAAATTGGAGGGATTCGATGTTTGAAAGCACAGGCATTCCACCGCTCAAACTCGTGAAACAAGAGTTTCCAGCGGAATCGATCTTAGAAAAACCAAAAGCCATCATTGAATGTTATAAAGAAATCCCTTGTAATCCTTGTGCGACCGTGTGTCCATTTGATGCTATCTTTATTCCCGAAGACATCAACGTGAGACCGGCGATTGATTTTGATAAATGTACGGGCTGTGGCATTTGTGTCAAACATTGCCCAGGGCTCGCGATTACCGTCAGAAAACTAGAAGGTGAATCCGTCCGCTTAACCCTCCCTTATGAGTTTTTACCATTACCCACTCAAGGACAAAGACATCACGTGGTGAACCGTGCAGGTGAGGTCATTTGTGAAGGGGTCATCACCCGTGTCAACGTCGCAAAAGACGCCCAAAACACCGCGCTCATTACGGTGTTAATCCCGAAAGAACATCTTTACGACGCCATCACCATCGAGGTGCCTCATGGATCCTAAAAACGTGATGATTTGTCGGTGTTCGGATGTCACCTTAGCGGATTTATACGAACTCTTTGATGCAGGCTACAGTCATTTTGAAGAGCTTAAACGCATCAAACGGGTGGGCATGGGACCTTGTCAGGCCAATACCTGTGGGAAAATGGTGCAGTGGGAGATTGCGAAACGTTTCAATCGCCCCTTAGAGGAAGTCACCATTCACACCGCAAGACCCCTGACCACAGGCGTCACGTTAGGCGCCTTAGCCGAAGGTGAAGACAATGAAACGTAGTGCCGAAGTCGTGATCATTGGTGGCGGCATCAGTGGTTGTTCCATCGCTTATCATTTAGCCGCTAAAGGGGTCAAAGACATTGTCGTCATTGAAAAAGCCTATTTAACCAGTGGCGCAACCGGCCGCTGTGGGGCTGGGGTGAGACAACAATGGGGCACCCCCATGAACTGTGATTTAGCCAAACGCAGCGTCGATTTTTTTGAGCACGCCACCGAAATCTTACAGTATGACGGCGACATCCAGTTTAAACAAGAAGGCTATTTAGTTGTTGCGTCATCCAAAGAAGAAGACGCCCTCTTTAAAGAAAACGCCGCCTTACAAAACAAGTACGGCATCCCGACCCAACATTTGAGTAAAGAAGACGCGTTAAAGATTGTTCCCTATCTTAATATAGACGAGGTAACCAGCGCCAATTTTTGTCCGACCGATGGGCATCTGAATCCGTTTACGACGACCGATGCCTTTTATCATGCGGCCAAACGTTTAGGGGTGACTTTTTACACTTACACGACCGTGTTAGACATCGAAACCAAACACCAGCGTATTGAAGCCGTCGTCACGGATAAAGGCACCATTGCGACCCGTACGGTGGTCAACGCCGCAGGGGGTTGGGCTCAAGTTATTGGTCAAATGGTAGGGGTTGACATTCCTGTCTATTCAGAGAACCATGAAATTTTAGTCACAGAACCTGTGGAACGCATGCTTTCTCCGATGGTCATCAGTTTCTCAAAAAACATTTATTGTCAACAAACCCCTCATGGCCCGTTCATCATGGGTCGCTCTGACCCGAACATGCCTAAAGGGTTATCGATGCATTCCACATGGGGCTTTTTAGAAGCGATGGCCAAGACGGCGACCAGTTTGTTGCCGCCGCTTAAAGACATTCGTGTCTTAAGACAGTGGGGTGGGCTTTATAACATGTCACCCGACCATCAACCGATCTTATCAGGGGTGGACACACTTCCTGGGTTTTATATCGCGTGTGGCTTCTCTGGTCATGGCTTCATGTTAGCGCCGATGACAGGCATCCTCATCAGTGAAATGATTTTAAACGAAACCCCCACCGTCCCCTTAGAACCGCTCAGTATGGAACGTTTTAAACACCCACACAGGATCGTCAAAGAAAAAAGTGTGGTTTAAATAGAAAGGAGAATATTATGGCAATTTATCCGTATCAAACGGAACCCTTAACCAATTTTAAAGACCCCAAAAATGTCGAAGGTTACCAAGCCGCACTCAAAGAGGTCGAAGCGACGCTCGGTTCGGTGTATCCTTTACGCATTGATGGGCAAGATGTGTTTACGAAGACTAAAATGGCGTCCATCAATCCCTCCGACAAACGCGAGGTGATTGGCCACATTCACCAAGCGCATTTAGACGAAGCCAACCTAGCGTTAAACAGCGCTTTAGAGACGTTCAAGACATGGTCAAAAACATCCGCTAAAACCCGCGCTGATGTGCTGTTTAAAGCCGCAAACCTCATGCGCCGTCGGAAGTTTTTCTTCTCGGCTTTAATGACCAAAGAAGCCGGAAAATCCTACGTTGAAGCGGACGCAGATACCGCTGAGGCAATTGACTTTTTAGAATACTATGGCCGTCAAATGCTCTCGATGAATCGCATCGATGACCAGGTGTTATCACGGCCCAATGTTGAACGTAACGAGTATCGTTACATTCCTTTAGGTGTGGGTGTTATTTTACCCCCCTGGAACTTTCCATTAGCCATCACCACCGGCATGACCACTGCGGCCATTGTCGCAGGGAACACGGTGCTTTTAAAGCCCGCATCGACCACCCAAATCATCGCCTATCACATGGTGAAATTACTCGAAGAAGCCGGACTCCCTAAAGGCGTCGTAAACTTCATTCCTGGCAAAGGCTCTGAAGTGGGCGACTATCTCATTAAACATCCAAAGATTCGTTTTGTGAGCTTTACTGGGTCTAAAGAGGTGGGCACCTACATTTACGAAGAAGCCGCGAAAGTCCGTGAAGGTCAAATTTGGCTCAAACGTGTGATTGCGGAAATGGGCGGAAAAGATGGCATCGTCGTCGATGAAACAGCTGACATCGATGCGGCCGCAGAAGGCATTGTCTACAGTGCGTTTGGCTTTAGTGGCCAAAAATGCTCCGCATGCTCAAGAGCGATCATCCATGAAGCGGTGTATGAACCGTTGCTAGAAAAAATTAAAACCCTCACTGAAGCGCTCACTGTGGGTGACCCTACAAAGGCGTCAACCTATATGGGTCCTGTCAACTCGCAAGATCAGTTTGATAAGATCTCTGAATACATTCAAGTCGGGCATCAAGAAGGCCGCCTCTTAGCCGGAGGCAAAGGCGATGACGCGAAAGGGTTCTTTATTGAGCCGACCGTCTTTGCGGATGTCGCACCCGATGCGAGACTGATGCAAGAAGAAATCTTTGGGCCTGTTTTAGCCATCAGTAAAGTCTCATCTTTCGAAGAAGGCATTGAGGTCGCAAACAACACCGAATTTGGTTTGACAGGCGCTGTTTATTCACGTGATCGTTTACGACTTGAATACGCTCGTGAACATTTCCATGTGGGGAACTTATACTTCAACCGCAAATGCACCGGGGCGATTGTCGGCTATCAACCGTTTGGTGGCTTTAATATGTCAGGCACCGACTCTAAAGCGGGTGGTCCTGAATATCTTGTTTTACACATGCAAGGCAAAACCATCACAGAAGCACTATAAAGCAAACAAAAAGGCTCGCATGCGAGCCTTTTTTAGTCGTTCTTTTTGGTCTGATTGAGATTGATGAGTGAAACGATGGTGAGCACACCGATGCTGCCTACAAAGAAGGTGAGTCCCGAGGCGAATGTTTCATTGTCGATCGGGCGAGTGTTGAAACCAATTTGTGTCATGCTTATGAATCCACCGATGGCCATAAATGCGAAAAGCGGCAATAAAACAATGTTGATAATGTCGGTAATTAAAGGCTTTTTTTTCAAGTTTGTGACCTCCATGAAGTAAGTATACAAATAGTATAAACGACGTCGGATAAAATTGGAACCTTAAAAAAACACTTAGCCTTATCGGCTGAGTGTTTTGTGATTATGGGGTTTGATCAAGCAACGCTTCAATGTGTTTTTCAATCGCTTCAGGCTTGGTTGTGGGCGCAAAACGTTTCACCACACGGCCTTCTTGATCGATTAAGAATTTCGTGAAATTCCATTTGATGTCGGCTTTAAAGAGCCCTTTCTTTTCTTTCTTTAAGTAGCTGTAAAGAGGGGCTTCTTGTGGCCCATTGACATCGATTTTAGCATACAAAGGAAACGTGACACCGAAATTCAGTTTACACGCTTTTTCGACTTGGTCGTTATCGCCGGGTTCTTGATCTTTAAATTGATTTGAAGGAAACCCTAAGACTTTAAACCCGCGTTGGCGATAGGTTTGATAAAGCATCTCAAGCCCATCAAATTGACCCGCCAAGCCACATTTTGTGGCGGTGTTGACGATCAATAAGACATCCCCTTGGTGGGCTTTTAACGATTCTGTTTCGCCATTGATTTTGACCACGTCAAACTGGTGTACAGACATGATTACTGTTTGCCGTACGCTTTCTGGTGATCCGCTAAAAAGGCTTTTAAACCATTGTCTGTGAGGGGATGATTGAAGGCTTTTTTAAGCACATCGTAAGGGACCGTTGCAATGTGTGCGCCGGCACGAATCGAATCTTGAATGTGTTTGGTGTGACGAATCGAGGCTGAGATGATCTCCGCATCGAAACCAAAGACATCAATCATGTCACGAATCTCTTCGATCAGTCCGATGCCATCAAATTGGATGTCATCAAGACGCCCCACAAATGGTGAAATAAAGGTTGCTCCCGCATTGCATGCAAGCAGTGCTTGGGAGAGTGAAAAGACCAACGTGACGTTGGTTTTGATGCCTTCTTCGGTCAACTGTTTGACCGCTTTGATCCCCTCAGGAATCATGGGGATTTTGACGATCATGTTGGGGTGAAGTGCCGCAATTTCGCGTCCTTCTTTGACCATCTCATCGGCCGTGATGCTGATGACTTCGCCTGAAATAGGCCCATCGACGAGCGCCGCAATTTCTTTTAACACGGTGGGCACATCTTTCCCCTCTTTGGCCATCAGTGAGGGATTGGTGGTAACGCCCGCTAAAATGCCTAAATCAGCCATCTCGCGGATGTGATCAATGTTTGCTGAATCAATAAAAAATTTCATGATGTTGCCTCCTCTTTTTTCTCTTCGTCTTCTTCAATCGCTTTAAACTCTAAGGGATCAATCCCTTCTAAGATTGGTTTTGTGCGGTCTGGGAATAAGATGCCATTCAAATGATCAAGTTCGTGTTGGAAAACCACCGCTAGAAACCCTTTGAAAGTTAGGGTGACTTCGGTTAAGACATCGTTCAAGGGATCATATTGATGGGCTTTAAAGGTAATTTTGTGGTGTCTTGGGACCAACCCTTCAACCTCGCGGTCAATGCTTAAGCACCCTTCACCGCCTGGCATATACGTTTGTCTTGTCGAATGCGAAAGCACCACAGGATTAATAAGGACGAGATCATACAGTGTTTCATAATTCTCATCGGTCGTATAAATCGCCATCGCCCGCAGTGAACGATTGACTTGCGGGGCGGCTAGGCCAACGCCCGGTCTAAAATCATACTGCTCGACCATCGCTGGGTCTTGTGAGTGAATGAGAAATTGCCGCATCTCTTTTAAGAGTGCTTTGGTGTCTTCATCGAGAGGGAGTTTGACTGAGACTGCTTTTTCACGCAGTGCGGGATGCCCTTCCCGGATGACGTCTTTCATGGTTAACATGCTTTCACCTCGAGACCATTATATCAAATAAAAATAAAATCGCACCCTAAGATGTTTGAAAGACGAACCCACGAAAAAAAACGGTTTAAACATTGTCAGTCATACGCATTTTTTGTATAATACTCAAGGACAAGAGAGAGGAGTTATTATGAATAATATAAAAAAGATTGGCATTCTCACTGGCGGAGGCGATTGTAGCGGGTTGAATGCGGTTATTTCCGGCATTACGAAGACCGCGATTAACACCTACGGCTTGGAAGTGGTCGGGTATCGTCGAGGCTATTTTGGACTGTATCACAACGACCATCAAATCTTAGACTTAAAAGCCATCTCAGGCATCATGCATGAGGGTGGAACGATGTTGAAATCATCCAATAAAGATAATCTATTTAATTACCGTATGGTGGATCAAGACGGCAAAGTGACCTACGAAGACGTTTCAGATAAAGCCATTGAAAACATGAGAGCTCTAGGCGTCGATGCCTTAGTCGTCATTGGAGGCGACGGCACGTTAACCTCAGCCCGTGATTTCTCACGTAAAGGTGTCCCTGTGGTAGGGGTCCCTAAAACCATTGACAACGATTTACCTGCGACCGACATGACGTTTGGCTATTCGACCTCACTTGAAAACATCGTCGATGCGCTCGATAAAATTCACACCACAGCTTATTCACACGACCGCGTGATGGTCGTTGAAGTCATGGGCCGTCACACAGGATGGCTCGCCTTAGAAGGTGGGATTGGCGGTAGTGCCGATGTCATCATCATTCCGGAAATCCCTTACGACATTCAAAAAGTCGTCCAAAAAATTAATGAACGTAAAGCGATGGGCAAAGAGTTCTCGATTGTCGTCGTCAGTGAAGGCGCAAAACCCCTAGGCGGTGACATTGTCATTCGTGAAACGGTGGAAGACTCAGCGGATAAAGTCCGCTTAGGAGGGGTTGGCGATATCTTGGCTCGTCAACTTGATAAGCTTCTGCCTCACACCGAAGTACGTTACACCAACTTAGCGTACATTCAACGCGGCGGCATCGCGACCCAATTTGATCGCAACATTGGCTTGCGTTTTGGTTACCATGCGGTGGAGTTGCTGATGAGTGGTCAAAGTGGGCGAATGGTACGCTACGAAGGTCGTAACATCACCAGCATTGACCTCGAAGACGTCGTAGGCCGAGGCAAAACCGGTGAAACATCTAAAGGCGGCGCTAAACATGTTGACCCCAAAGGCCAAATTGTGACCGCAGCGAAAGCGATGGGCATCGCCTTTGGCGACTGAAGCAGCCTATCCGATTGATTACGATGCCTACGACACCCATGAAATCATTGTCTTAGTAGAGTTTCTTGCGGCGCTTGAAGATTATCACGCCGACCCTTCAAAACCTCAGGCACCTCTGATTGAGCAATACAAACATTTCCGTAACATCATCAACAATCAAACCGAAGAAAAACGAATTGACAACGCTTTTTACAAACAAACAGGGATTCGTATCTACCAAACGATGCAAGCCTTGAAACAACACACTCCATAAACGAGTGGGGCAAGGCCTCACTCGTTTTTTAAAGGGAGGCTTTATGCGACTCGATGCCTTTTTAGCTCAGGCGCTTCAACTGACCCGCAAAGAAGCCAAACAGACCCTCAAAACATCGGGGGTTTTTGTCAATGGTGAACGTATAAAAAAAGCGCAACACACCGTCGATCCCCATCAAGATACCATTGTGTGTGAGGGTCAAACGCTTCTTTATGAAGAAACGACTGATTACCTTTATCATAAACCTAAAGGGGTAGTCGTTGCGCACCGAGATGCTTGGCACCCCACGATTTTTGAACAACTTCCTTTAAGTGTCAACCTTCGTGATTTAAAAGCGCTTGGGCGTCTTGATAAAGACACCACAGGCTTAATGATTTTAAGCACCGATGGGCGTTTTAATCATCAACTAATGCACGGTAAAAAAGCGTTAGGAAAAACGTATGATGTCACCTTAGACCGTGTGTTTGAGTCACAGCAAGCCCTCACCCAGCCGATGCGGCTGCGTGATGGGCAAGGGCGGACCTATCAAGTGAAAACACCGACGGTACACGGCGTCCATGGAGCCCATGTAAGACTCACCATTTATGAAGGAAAAACACACCAAGTCAAACACATGTTTGCGTCTCTTGGGTATGAGGTGATTGCCTTGCACCGTCATGCGATTGGCTCACTGACACTGCCTCCTAACCTTAAAGCAGGCGACGTGATGTCTTTAGATAAAGCGCTTAAATCAAAGCTTTTAGAGGAAGCTAATCAGGAGGTATTGTGATGATGATACCGTTATCGATACGTCAATGGCTCGCCGAATTTTATGGCGCTTTTAGTGTGTTGTTTGTGCCCTTTGCGGTCTATCGTTTAGGGCATTCACCCTTCATGATGGCGCTCGCACTCGCGCTTAGTAGTCTGGTTACCATGTTTACCTTAAGACACATTTCAGGCGCGCACTTTAACCCCCTCATCAGCGTCGCCTTATGGCTTGATAAGCGCTTAAGCAGCCATCGTTTAGGCATCGATCTAAGCGCGCAATTCTCAGGCGGTTTCTTTGCGCTTGTGAGTTTAAGGTTGTTTGGTCCTTGGGTGCTTGACCCCTTACAAGGGGGTCTCTATTGGCGGTATGCGGCCATTGAACTCTTTTTAGTGTACATGCTTATCTACGTCGTTTTGGCGGTCAGCGAACAAGCGCCTCTTCGCATGATGGCCCCTTGGATCATCAGCGCCGCTTATGGCATCTTTGCTTGGGTGAGCATCACTTCAACAGGCTACAGTTTGGTGTTCACGCAAGCTCTTTTTGCTATACAACAACCGCTGGCCATTTT
>LFIK01002587.1_pt1 | contig 14614 bp, 13 predicted proteins | sample 643401 | NCBI WGS metagenome assembly LFIK01 (sample SAMN03777447, study PRJNA286221) | soda lake metagenome | biome: soda lake; feature: Kulunda steppe; material: water; isolation source: sample T5-Br brine of Lake Tanatar-5 | place: Russia: Kulunda steppe | collected 2010-07 | reverse complement strand
GGACGAGGCGGTGACCCGGTCGATATTGCCGTCGACCCCATAGAGGGAACGCGCATGACCGCCCTTGGCCAGTCCAACGCTGTGGCTGTGCTGGCTGCCGGTGAGCGGGGTTGTTTTCTCAAAGCGCCGGACATGTACATGGAAAAACTGGTCGTGGGCCCGACGGCCAGAGGCGTAATAGATATCGAACAGCCGTTGGCGGAAAACGTCAAAGCCGTGGCTAATGCCTTGGGTAAAAGCTTAAAAGATCTGACCGTGGTGACGTTGGAAAAACCGCGTCATGCGCCTGTTATTGAGCGGTTGCAACGGATGGGCGTGCGCGTATTTGCGTTGCCAGACGGAGACGTGGCGGCTTCTATTTTGACCAGCGTGCCACAAAGCCAGGTCGATATGATGTACTGTGTTGGCGGCGCACCGGAAGGCATTATTTCAGCGGCGGTCATTCGCGCTCTGGGTGGTGATATGCATGGCCGTCTGGTCTTGCGTCATGAGGCCAAAGGCGACTCACCTGAGCATCGGGTGGCCGGTGCACAGGAAGCCGAACGCTGCCAGCAAATGAGCATTGAGCCGGGAAAGGCCTTGCGCCTGCAAGACATGGTACGGTCTGACAATCTAGTGTTTTCGGCGACCGGCATCACCAAGGGTGACTTACTGGAGGGCGTTACCCGCCAGGGCTTGTTGGCCACCACAGAGACGCTGCTGATCAGAGGTCGGTCACGCACGGTGCGGCGCATTCAGAGCACACACTACCTTAACCGTAAAGACGACAACTTGAAAAAGATCATCGTTTGATCCCGGTTATGGGTCGACCGGTCCTACCCCAGCTAAGTGCTACCCCAGATAAGTGGTGTCTTCCAAGCCGTCTCGGAGCCAGGTCATAAAGGCCTGGTGTTCCCGTTCGGTCAGTTCGGAAGCAGTCACCTGTTGTTCGAACGAGTCGAGAAGTACCTTCGGATCAAAATTAACAAACTCCAGCACCTTGTTCACGGTGTCGCCGCGTTGCCAGTGCGATACCGTCGCGTTGCCATGCTCGTCAAAGATGACATCCGCAGCATTGGTGTCACCAAACAGGTTGTGCAGATCACCAAGAATTTCCTGATAGGCACCGACCAGAAAAAAGCCAAGCAGTGACCCCTTTGCCTCCATGGGTGGGTAGGGCAGTGTGGCCTCCAGACCTTCACCATCGACATACCGGTCGATCCGGCCGTCAGAGTCGCAGGTGATGTCGCGTATCACGCCACGTCTTGTAGGTTCCTGATCCAGATGATGCAGAGGAATAATGGGGAATATCTGTTCTACACCCCAGACGTCAGGCAGTGATTGAAACAGCGAGAAGTTGCCAAACAACTTGTCGGCCATCTGCTCGTTCAACTCGTCCAGAATGACTCGATGCGGCTTTTTGGACGGGTTCAGGCGTTTCATCAAGTGGTACGCGGTCGCCCGCAACACTTGCTCATTGTTGGCCCGTTCAGACAGACTTAACTGACCCTGAGTAAAGGCTTGATTAACGTCGCTGGTAAAGGCGACCAGATCATGGTGTATTTCAATCAGACTGCGTTCCCGGTCAAGGCCAGTCTGATAGTTTTGCCAGATATTGTGGGTCATTGGCTGGCTGTCGTCTCCCGGTGGCACCAGTTCATGCACTTCCTGACGCTCGATGCCAATGATATTGGTCATCAGGACCGCGTGATGAGCGGTCATGGCGCGACCGGATTCGCTGAAGATCTCTGGGTGTGGCAGATCGTGCATGGCCGCCGCTTCACTGAATGCTCGCACTACTCGTTTGGCGTATTCACCCATTGAATAATTGATCGAACAGCTACTGCGTGAGGCGGTACCCTCATAATCAACGCCAAGTCCGCCGCCCACATCAACCGTATCAATGGGCAGTCCCATCAGTCTTAGCTCGGCGTAAAAACGGGCGGCTTCGCGCAGGCCAACCTGTATGTCCTGAATGTTGGCAATCTGGCTGCCCAGATGGAAATGCAACAACTGGAACGCCTCACGCTGACCATGCTGATCCAGCAGAGCGATGGTATGCAAGATTTCACTGGCCGAGAGTCCGAACTTGGATTTAGGGCCGCCAGTGTCCTGCCAGTTACCCTTGCCAATGGTCGACAGTCTGGCGCGAACGCCGATACGGGGCGTAACGCCCAACTCGCGAGCAATGGCCAGCACCTCCAGCAACTCAGTGGATTTCTCCAGTACGATGTAGACGCGATGCCCGAGTCGTTGGCCTACCAACGCCAGTCTGATGTAGTCTCGATCCTTGTAGCCGTTACACACGATTGTGGACTTGCCGGGTGTGGCAACCGCCAGCACAGCCATCAACTCAGGCTTGCTACCCGCTTCCAGCCCAGTATGGCCATCAAGTACCTGCTTCTGGCCGGCCATCAATTCTTTAACAACCCGGTATTGCTGGTTGACCTTGATTGGGTAGATAGGAGTGAACTGCCCCTGATAGACGTCATCAGCGATGGCGTCAGCAAAGCTGTCCACCAGCGTTTTCACCCGATGGTGCAGAATGTGAGGGAACCGAACCAACACGGGCAACTGTAGGCCTTTTTCATGGAGTTGCGCATGGATTTCCGGAAAGCTTACCCCATGACCAGAAGCAGGGTCTCGAACCACAGCATCGCCATCAGCCGCCACTTCAAAATAACCATCGCCCCAGCGGGCAATATTGTACAACTGGGCACTGTCTCTGGACGTCCATTCTGACATGAGGTGCTACTCCGCTAACTGGCCGGTCAATTTGCAAATGGTAACAGCTTTAGGGGCCATGGAAACCATGCTTTTAGCACGACCGGGGCCTTGAAAATCGAAAGCGGCAACCCCAGATTGGGAACGAGTTGGAATTGGAGGTTTGCACACTCATGACCCAGGACACAAAAAAGAAATCACAGAAGAAGAGCACCCAAACTGAAACCCATGCGTTTCAGACGGAAGTCAAACAGCTACTGCACCTGATGGTGCATTCGCTCTACAGCAACAAGGAAATTTTCCTGCGCGAATTGATTTCCAATGCCTCGGATGCCGCTGATAAGTTGGCGTTTCAGGCGCTGAAAGACGATAGCCTCTACGAAGGTGATGGCGACCTGAGGGTGCAGATAGATTTTGATAAAGACGCAGGCACTTTGACCGTGCGCGACAATGGTATTGGCATGAACCGGGAAGACGTGGTGTCCAACCTGGGTACGATCGCCAAATCCGGCACGGCCGAGTTTCTCAAGCAGTTAAGTGGCGACCAACAGAAAGATTCACGCTTGATTGGTCAGTTTGGCGTTGGTTTCTACAGTTCGTTCATTGTCGCTGACAAAGTTGATGTGAAGACCCGCAAGGCGGGTGATTCCCCCGACAAAGGGGTGTTCTGGTCCAGTGAAGGCGCTGGTGAGTTTGAACTGGCGGACATCAAACGCGAACAGCGGGGCACTGAAATTACCCTGCACCTGAAAGCCGACGAGCAAGAGTTTCTGGACGAATGGCGACTGCGCAATCTGGTACGCAAGTACAGCGACCACATCTCAACGCCGGTCATGATGGAAACTCGTGATTACGAAGCAGAAGCGGAAGAAAAAGGGGATGACGAGGAGAAAGAAGTCGCCCCCAAGTTCAAACTGGAGAAGGTCAACACGGCCACCGCGTTGTGGACCCGCAACAAGTCCGAGATTTCGGATGACGAATATCAGGAATTCTATAAGCACATCTCGCACGACTTTAACGAGGCACTGACCTGGTCGCACAACTCGGTTGAGGGCAAGCTGAATTACACCTCATTGCTGTACGTACCGGCGAAGGCACCGTTTGACCTGTGGAACCGTGATGCCCAGCGCGGGCTGAAACTGTATGTGCAGCGCGTGTTCATCATGGACGACGCGGAACAGTTTCTGCCTATGTATTTGCGCTTCATGAAGGGCGTTATTGACAGCAATGATCTGTCGTTGAACGTGTCCCGGGAGATCTTGCAATCGGATCAGACCGTGACTTCATTGAAAACCGCATTGACCAAGCGCACGCTGGACATGCTGCAGAAAATGGCGAAGAAAAAGCCTGAGCAGTATCAGAACTTCTGGGAAGAGTTTGGCCAGGTGCTGAAAGAAGGGCCGGCAGAAGACTTTGCCAACCGTGAAAAAATCGCTGAGTTGCTGCGGTTTGCGTCCACACAAACGGCAGAGAGCACACAGAACGTATCGCTGACGGAATACAAAGAACGGATGAAAGATGGCCAGAAGGCCATCTATTATGTTGCGGCGGACAGCCACAATACGGCGCTGGGTAGCCCACATCTGGAAGTGTTCCGCAAAAAAGGCATCGAAGTGTTGTTGCTGTCAGATCGTGTCGACGAATGGTTGATGGGCCATCTGAACGAATTCGACGGCACACCAATGAAAGACATTGGCAAGGGCGAACTGGACCTGGGCGACCTCGAGGATGAGGAAGAGAAGAAAGCCCATGAAGAAACGGACAAGGCCTATGAAAGCCTGACCGCCCAGATCGCCAAGGAACTGGAAGACGATGTAAAAACCGTACGAACCACACACCGTCTGACAGATTCACCGGCCTGCCTGGTGGTTGGTGAGCATGAAATGGGGGCGCAAATGCAGCGCCTGATGGAAGCCGCCGGACAACCGATGCCATCGGTCAAGCCAACGTTGGAAATCAATCCAGAACACCCACTGGTACAGCGCCTCAATCAGGAAACCAACGAAGACCGAACCAAGGACCTGATCGGGGTCATCTACGAGCAGGCACGCCTGGCAGGGGGCGATGGCTTGAAAGACCCGTCTGGTTATGTGAAGCGGATTAATAAGCTGCTACTGGACCTGGCAGGCTAGTCGCCTTTCCTCGTTTTAATCCGAGCTTGTAAGGGGGGATGAATTTATCCCCCCAAACCGGTAAAATGCGCCGCAACCATAAGGAGACAGTAGCGGATGCTTAAGAAATTTATCGGATCGATGACGGGTATTGTGTTGTTCGGGCTTGCCGCGTCGGCAACGGCGGGTGGCTCGGTAGATGTGGCATTAACCAATGAGTCCGTTCGAGCCGAGCATGGAGCGGTCAGAACAGGGACGGCGGCCTATCTGACAGTTGGCGGATGGTATCACCTGGACGACGGGCAGATGCTGAACGCCGGATTTCATGCCATAGATCCGAATAATACTCGACCAGAGTTGGTGGCTGGCCTGGGCGGCAAGAGTTATCTTTTCAAGGTGCCCGGGCAGGACACCAGTGTCACCATTGGGCTGGGTGGATTTGCCCGCTATCATCCGGAACAGTTCAATGGTTTTGGTGGCGAGGTATCTGGTTATTATTCACCGCAGGTACTGGCCTTTGGTCGCCTGGAACAGTTCTTTGACATTCAGGCACGCCTGACATACGAGGTTCTGCCACAGGGGCGGATTTTTGTTGGCTACAGCCATATGGAAGCGGATTACGACGAAGACGTTGTCACCTTGGACAGCTCGGTGACGCTGGGGTTCCGCATCCGCTATTAAACCGGTTGTCCCGGCTCGAATTAATATCAAGTTCCGAAGGTAAAACCATGTATTGGGAAATAATTGAACTGGAAGATGGCGACGTAGCCCTGGTGCGGGAAGACGAAGAAGAGCCAATGCTAACTATCGGTTTTTCCAGCGAAGCCCGTGCCAAACTGGCCAGTAATCATATTGAGGTGGCCAAGGCCATGATCGGTGCTGGTATGGACGCCGTGGAATACCTGCAGGATGAGCAGGCGCTGACAGAAGACGAAACCGAATTTATGGAAGATACGCGAGACGCCTTTACTCAGGTGCACTGACCTGAATAAAGGTTACACAGGCCGGGCAACAGTGATCATTGCAGCCCGGCTTCTCCATTCACCTGACCTTCGCCCCAATCAATCTCTATTGAGTCACTGTTCACGAGCAACGCCAGTAGACGCTTTGAAGTGTCGTTCTTGGCAAGTTTATTCAGTTCACCCCATGTCCACTGGTCCTGGTTCAACAGTAGGTTGATCAGTGGCTTGTCCTGCACATCAAGTGGGAACGCGCGGCCATTGCAATAGAAACGGGCACCATAGGTGGTCATTCTGGTTGGCAGAGCTCTGCTCAGTAATGTATCTGCAGGCAGATCGACCGGCGTCTCCTCGGCACTGTCCCAATCAAAGGCGTCGTATTTGTTCTGGGTCATAAAGGCGCCCAGCCAGTCAGCCAGCACGTCCTCGCGGCCAGATAGGCTGTGCAGAAGGGTTTTGACACGCTCCACAGCCTCTGGCGTTATGTCCTGACGCTGACTTTCTTCGGCCGTGAGATTACCGTCATGATAGCGCAGAAAGTCGGCATCGGGCTCGAGGTCACCACGCAATGCCAGGCCATGAAGCGCCTCTACCGCATCAGGGGCTCGAAATCCGACAGACCAGGTCATGCAGGCGTCCTCAGCCACACCATGGTGCGCCAACGCCGGGGGCAGATACAACACATCGCCAGGCGCCAGCACCCAGTCCATGTCTGACCGGTCGGCAAATTGCGCCAAAATCTTCAGCGGTGTGCCCTCGAGTAGGGCAGTGCTCTGATCACAAACCTGGCCCACTTGCCAGCGGCGGTGACCAGCGGCTTGTACCAGAAAAACGTCGTACTGATCAAAATGTGGTCCCACACTGCCGCCTTCGGGGGCAAAACTGATCATGATGTCATCCAGCCGCCAACGGGGTAGAAAATCAAACTGTTTCAGCAGTTCGCTGACTTCCGGCACAAACTGGTCAACGGCCTGGACCAGCAATGTCCAGTGGCTGTCGGGCAGCCCGGTGAGGGTATCTTCATCAAACGGGCCGTTATGCAGGGCCCAAGGGGTTGTACTGCCTCTTTGCTCAACCACCAAACGGCTTTCAATGCTTTCTTCCATAGCCAGCCCGGCCAGCTCATTGGCATCTATCGGCGACTCAAAATCCGGCATGGCTTGACGAAACAGGCATGGTTTTTTTTGCCAGTAATCGCGCAGAAATTCCGACAATGGCATCTGCCCCAGTACCAGTGGCTCTGCAGACTGTTGTTTCGATGAGGCCATGACTTAGACTCGGCGCGCTTGTTCTGCGGCATTACCGATGTAAGTTGCGGGCGACATGGCCAGCAGACGTTTTTTCTCGGCTTCGGGCAGGTCCAGCGTGCCGATAAATTCAATCATGCCGTCTCGGTTAATGGCTTTGCCCCGGGTGAATGCTTTCAATTTTTCGTAGGGTTCAGCGATGCCGTAACGGCGCATCACGGTCTGTACAGCTTCTGCCATGACTTCCCAGGCCTTGTCCAAATCTTCACGGATCCGCGCCTCATTGGCTTCCAGTTTGCTGATGCCTTTGAGACTGGCTTCATAGGCGATCAGACTGTGTGCCAGGCAGACACCCATGTTGCGCAATACCGTTGAGTCAGTCAGATCACGCTGCCAGCGAGATATGGGCAGCTTGGCACCGAGATGGGCAAGCAGAGCATTGGCAATACCAAGATTGCCCTCTGAGTTTTCAAAATCGATGGGATTAACTTTATGCGGCATGGTACTGGACCCGACTTCTCCTGCGATGGTGCGCTGCTTGAAGTAACCCAGAGAAATATAGCTCCAAATGTCGCGGTTGAAATCGATCAAAATGGTATTGAACCGGGCGACCGCATCGTAGAGTTCGGCGATGTAATCATGTGGCTCGATCTGAGTGGTGTAGGGATTCCAGGTCAGACCCAGGGAGGCCACGAAGCTTTCCGCATTCGCCGCCCAATCAACTTCCGGGTAGGTCACCATGTGGGCATTGTAATTGCCCACTGCACCATTAATTTTGCCCAGATACTCAATGTTGCTGATCTGCTGCAGTTGGCGATCCAGCCTGGCAACGACGTTAGCCATCTCTTTGCCCAGCGTTGTCGGCGACGCCGTCTGGCCGTGGGTGCGTGATAGCATGGGAACTTCCGCCTGGGCATGTGCCAGCTTGCGGATGGCCGTTACTGTTTTCGCCATCACCGGGAGTAGTACATCTTGCATACCATGACGTAGCATCAGGGCGTGGGACAGGTTATTGATGTCTTCAGACGTGCAGGCAAAATGAACAAACTCGGTGACAGCCTTCAACTCAGGCACGTCAACAATACGTTCCTTAATGAAATATTCTACTGCCTTCACATCGTGATTGGTGGTCCGCTCAATGCGCTTGATGGCCTCGGCGTCGGACACTGAAAACTCATCAACGATGGCATTCAGGCGATCATTGGCCGTCGGTGAAAATGTGCCAAGCTCGGTGATAGCATCATGCGCGGCCAATTGCTGTAGCCAACGTACTTCCACCAGAACGCGATATTTGATCAGTCCATATTCGCTGAAGTGATCGCGCAGGGCAGCGGTTTTACTGCCGTAGCGACCGTCTACCGGAGAAATGGCAGTAAGTGCTGAAAGTTCCATCGATTGCCTCTAACAATTCAGAATTGGTATGCCAGACAGGGAGTTGGCTGCCTGTGTTCAAGTAAGTTCAGGTGATGCTTTATCCGCCAGTCGGGCTCAATGTGTAATGCCGCGTAAAAGCGCTTCCGTGGCGTCCAGCATTCGTCGCCGAGCCAACAGCATATGCCAACGCCGACCACCCAACTGGCGCCACAGCAACGCGCACCGTACCCCAAACAACAACATCATACGGATTTGATCGGCGTGACGTTGTTGATTCAGGTAGCTTGGGTTGCCGGTCACCTGGATTCTAAAATTAAGCTTGCTCAGTGTTTCCTGATAATTTCGGGCCAGTGAGCCGACCACAGCATCGTGCAACGGATCCTGAAAATAATTACGCCGATCCTGGCTCTGGGTAATCAATTCGCCCAGCTTTTGTAACAACTCTGGGTGCTTTTTCAGTTTTCCTTCCAGGTGCAACAGGCTCATGGCGTAACGAATGGCATCGTTGTGGATGCCGTTGCGCTGGCGAGACAACAGGGTACGTAGGGCGGTCAGCCCTTCGCGTACCTTGCCCACAGAGCCGAATACGTCCTCGGTCTGATCCGGGTTGGTCTTCAATAAGGCATTGACCGCTGTGGCCATTTCTTCGCGCGGGCACTGCCCCTGGCGAGCTATCTGCTCCACCATCATGGCAGCCTGAAATACGCCGGCGAGCGCCAATGCCTGGTCTTTACTGGTACTGTCTGTCATGTCAGCGCCAGGCCTCCTCGATTACGCCGCCACCCAGGCAGGTGCCGCCCTGGTAAATAACGGCAGATTGCCCCGGTGTCACGGCGCGCTGTGGTTGTTCAAAGTGTATTTGGTATCCATCATTATCGTGCTCTATGGTGCAGGCCTGATCCGACTGGCGATAACGATGCTTGCACATCAGAGGTTGCCCCAGGTCTGGCTCGTTGCCATTGATCCAGAACATATCCGATACCCGGGCATGCTGGGTATACAGAAGCGGGTGCTCTGCCCCCTGAACAGCGATCAATACATTGCGATCAAGGTCTTTTTCAGCCGCGAACCAGGGCGCTTCCGGGTAATTTTTCAGGCCACCGATACGCAGACCTTGACGCTGCCCGATGGTGTAGTACATCAATCCGGCATGTTCACCGATCACTTCCCCGTCAGGGGTTTCAATGTTGCCGGGCTGCGCTGGCAGGTATTGTTTCAGGAAGTCACTAAAGCGACGTTCGCCGATAAAACAGATGCCGGTGCTGTCTTTCTTGTCGTGGGTCACCAGATCGTAGCGTTCGGCCAGGCGCCTGACCTCTGGTTTTTCCAACTCACCAACCGGGAACAGCGTCATCTCCAGTTGTTCATGGCCGACCTGATGCAAAAAATAAGACTGGTCCTTATTTGGGTCGAGACCCTTTTCAAGAGATGCAGTACCATTGGTATGCTGGCCACGGCGAACGTAATGCCCGGTGGCGATACGATCGGCACCCAGAATGCGTGCGTAATCCAGAAATGCCTTGAACTTGATTTCCCGATTGCACAGTATGTCCGGGTTTGGAGTTCTGCCAGACTTATATTCCGCGAGAAAGTGTTCAAACACATGGTCCCAGTATTCAGCGGCAAAATTGGCGGTATGCAGCTTCAGGCCTAGCCGCTCGCACACCGCCTGCGCGTCGGCCAGGTCCTCTTTGGCCGTGCAGTATTCTGTGCCATCATCTTCTTCCCAGTTTTTCATGAACAGGCCTTCCACCTGATACCCTTGTTGCTGAAGCAGAAGGGCACTGACGGAGGAATCCACGCCACCAGACATCCCAACGATGACTTTTGTGTCTTTCACCGGGGGAGTTGTGTTTACCTGAGCAATTGCCTGATCAGACATTCAGCGTTTGATACCTTCATGAATCAGAGTCATGGGGTAAGCCTGGCCAGCCAGGTCGTCTTCGATCATTTTCAAAACCAGCGGGCTGCGCAGTTCACCGCGATAGTTCAAGGCCTGTATTTCTTCCAGAGTCAGCCAGTGCACCGCTATGATTTCATCATCCAGTGGTTCATCGGTTTCTTTCAACGCCTCTGCTGCCATGCCAAATCGGTAATAGGTGATGTCGTTCGGTGCCTGGTATGAATAGATACCAATTAAATGCGCCGGACGCACCTGCCACCGGGTTTCTTCCAGGGCCTCACGGGTACAGGCATCAATGAGGGTTTCATTCTCTTCCACGTGCCCGGCTGGTTGGTTGTAGACCTTTCGACCATATTGCATTTCTTCAACAATAAGGTATCGCCCGCGCCGCTTGACCAGGGCTGCCACTGTTATATGGGGCTGAAAACTCATGAGGTGTTTTACCGCTAAACTGGGTGGCCCATAGTAACCGATAGTGCCGGTTTTTGGAATGGCGCCAGCCCCGACCAACACCTAACCGCTAAGGTAACCGGCAACGCCAGGTCATGGGTGGACAGCGGGCACCAGAGAGTCCTCTACCACGGCTTTCAATTGTCTGAGGTAATTGGATCCGGTTGAAGGTGGGTTGGGGCTTGAGGTAATGGCAACGGTCATCTCCAGCGTCGGTATAACATACAACACCTGCCCACCAAAGCCACGACCGTAATAAGCTGTCTCGCTAGCTAATTCCGTGATAAACCAACCATAGCCGTAGTCATCTGAGGTCCAGGGAGACTGCCCTCTTGGCTCCCAGGATTGGGTGATCCAATCTTCTGAAATCACACGCTGCCCACCGATTTGACCACCGAGTCGATACATTTCACCAAACCGCAAGATAGCGCGTGGCGACATCACCATATCATTCCCGCCGAAGTAGATGCCCTGCGGGTCGGTTGGCCACGGTGGAATTCTGACATTCAGTGGTCGTGACAGCCAGTCTGCTGCCAATGCGTAGGTGCTGCGTCCAGACGCTTCAGTCAATGCGGCAGACACCAGGTGTGTACTGCCTGTGGAATACAACATGTCGCCGCCAGGCTCGTCCACAAAAGGGCGGCTGAGTGCGTAGTCGACCCAGTTGTTACTGACCACCCAGCGTGCATAATTGCCGCCTGACGTGCGCTCCAGACCAGCTTGCATGGAAAGCAGGTTCCCGATGGTGATGTTTTCAATGCCAGCGGTAGCATTGGCGGGCAGACGGCTACTCAAAACCTCGGTGATGGGTTGGTCGACACTGTCGAACACGCCTTCTTCAATGGCGATACCAGCCAATGCAGACAACACGGTCTTGGACAGGGATTTGATATTGACTGGTTCAAGAGGACCCGGGCCACCCCAGGTTTCTTCGAAAAAAATCTCACCCTGATGAGCAGCCACCACTGTGTGCAAGCGGCCAAATTGGGAAAATTGTTCTCTGGCCGCATCGAGACGAGAACCGTTCACGCTGGATTGGGCGAGCGCTGCAGTGCTGGAAAATAGTAAAGTGGCACTGCAGAAAATCAGCGCCATTATCCGGTTGGTCGCTTGGCTGCTTGGGACATTCATGTAGGAGTTCTCTGTGAAGTTATAAAATGCCGACTATCATTACCTCAGGTGCCGATCGGTGTCAGTGGCAATGACGATTACCATACATTAAGCTGGACATCGATTTTCCTGTTTCCGTGACAAGCCGTCATGTATGTTTGTGTAATGCGCCGACGATTGTGCGGCCATGAAAACTGAAGGAAGCACTATGATTGATCTGTTGATCAGCGCCGCCATTGCCATTCTGGTTACGGTGGTGCCCGTCATGTTTGCGGCTCGAATTGTACGAGCCCGGCGCAGCCATTTTTTTGCGGCACTGTTGGCAGTAATTCTGCTGGTGGTAGTGTCTATACTGGCTGAAATGTACGTGCCAATGCCCTGGTTGGCAGCTTTGCTGACGGTGGTGGTGTCCGCTGCACTCCTGGCGATGGTGCTTGGCACTACCTTCTTGCGCGGCTTTGCGGTCAGTGTGCTGGCATTCGTGATTTCCGTCGGTGTCATTGTGGTTCTGTCCATGACGTTGTCTGGTCTGACCCTGGCGTTTTATTCTTTTTGACGTCGCTCGAAGGCCTGTTGTTGCGCTGGTGTGGCTTCTGACTGATACTTTTCTTTCCATTCAGTGTAAGGCATGCCGTAGACCACTTCACGCGCCTGCTCCTTGTCCAGTGCGATCCCGTGCTCCGCAGCTGCTTCTCCATACCAACGGCTGAGGCAGTTGCGACAAAAGCCAGCCAGATTCATCAGGTCAATATTCTGCACCTCAGGATTGTTTTCCAGGTGGGTCAGTAAGCGGCGCAATACGGCGGCTTCTATTTCAGTCTTGGTTTGATGGTCCATGATGTCACTCCGATTGGTTGTATTCTGGTGATGATTGCGACTGCACCGGTTGGGGGCAGTATTCGCTCTGGTATGCACCAGTAAATGGCGAGATGTCGCCAATGCAATGTTTAAAAACCACAATATCCGATTATTTCAATACCCCTTGGTGGGTACAAATGCGTAAATAAACCTCAATAAATTCAATAAGATAGCGTATTTTCAAGCTGGCTTACTCTTTGCACTGGGTCCCGTCATTGCACCACCTTCCGAGAATGAGGACAAGCCATGACGAGTGCTCGTATGAATCTATTGGACCTGAAGCAGCAAAAAATAAAAACTCTGCATTTGACCTGGTTCGCTTTTTTCCTGTCTTTTGTTGTCTGGTTCAACCTGGCGCCCCTGGGGCCCTTGTTGATGGAAACCTTCGACATGACGGCCGATGAATGGAAAGCATTGGCGGTGCTCAACCTGGCGCTGACCATTCCGGCGCGGATTGTCATCGGGATACTGGTCGATCAATACGGCCCCAAACGCGTATTTTCCGTACTATTGGTGTTGGGTGGGCTGATGTCCATCGCGTTTGCGCTGGCACAAAGTTATAACCAACTGGCAGTCATGCGCTTTCTTTTGGGCTTCGTCGGGGCTGGTTTTGTCATCGGTATCCGCATGGTCGGCGAATGGTTCCCGGCGCGCCAGGTCGGGCTGGCAGAGGGTATTTACGGCGGCTGGGGCAATTTTGGCTCGGCTGCTGCTGCTTTTACACTCCCCACAATCGCACTCTGGTTCGGTGGAGACGACGGTTGGCGGTACGCCATCGGTTTGAGCGGTCTGGTTGCTATTGCTTACGGCCTGTTCTTTTATGCCGTAGCGCGTGACACCCCTAAAGGGTCAACGTACTTCAAGCCGAAGCGGGCGGGTGGCCTGGAAGTCAGTACCCGGCGTGACCTTTATTTCTACATCGCGATGAACGTCCCCATGTATGCTGTTCTGGCAGTACTGGCCTGGGAGCTGTCGCCATCAAATGTTGGTTTGCTGAACCAGGGCACGACCTATGCTATGTATGCCGTGCTGTTTGTGTTGTTCTTTGTACAGTTGTCCCAGATTATCCGCGTCAACCAGGACATGCTAAAGCATGGTACACCAGAACATGACCGTTATAAGTTCAAGCAGGTGGCAATTCTTGATTGGGCATATTTTGCCACCTTTGGGTCCGAGCTGGCTGTTGTGTCCATGTTGCCTGTGTTCTTTTATCAGACTTTTGAGGGCATCAGCATCGCCATGGCCGGCATGCTTGGTGGGGCATTCGCGTTCATGAACCTGGTGGCGCGGCCGGGTGGCGGTTGGTTGAGCGATCGATTCGGCCGCCGTAAAACGCTGACCATCACGCTGAGCGGACTCATTGTCGGTTATTTGCTGCTGTCCAATGTAACCGGAGAGTGGCCTATTATTCTGGCGGTAATGGCGGTAATGGCGTGTTCCTTTTTCGTGCAGGCAGGTGAGGGCGCCGTGTTTGCCATGGTGCCGCTGATCAAGCGTCGCATGACTGGACAGATTGCCGGCATGTGTGGAGCCTTTGGCAACGTGGGGGCTGTGACCTTCAGCACCTTTTTCCTGTTCGTTGATGCCAGCACCTTTTTCCTGTTCATCGCCGCATGTTCATTGGTCGTACTGGTACTGGTGCAGTTTTTGGACGAACCGCGCGGTCATATGGCAGAAACTCTGCCGGATGGTACTGTACAGTTGATTGATGTGAATTGAGCCTTCAGACGATGCCAGTCGAAACTGAGAAATCTGCCCCTGAGCTCGAGCATCTGAACGTTCAGTTGGGATTGCTCGCGGGCCAGGGCAGTCGTGCCGGGAAGAAAAATGAGAATGAGGATTGCATCGGGTTGCGCATTCCGGAGGGTACTTTGCTGACCACCAAGGGCATTGCCATGG
>LFIK01002585.1_pt1 | contig 14617 bp, 14 predicted proteins | sample 643401 | NCBI WGS metagenome assembly LFIK01 (sample SAMN03777447, study PRJNA286221) | soda lake metagenome | biome: soda lake; feature: Kulunda steppe; material: water; isolation source: sample T5-Br brine of Lake Tanatar-5 | place: Russia: Kulunda steppe | collected 2010-07 | reverse complement strand
CCCTTGTTTGCGCAGGCTCATACATACCCCTTATTTTACTAAAGACGCGTTAGTACACCATCAGACAATTTCACAATTTGTTGCATACAGCGCGCAATAGACCAATCATGTGTGGTAATAATCATACCAGTTCCATATGTAGTGTGAACGGATTCAAGTAAGTTTAAAATTGATTCTGCACTCTCTGCATCCAAATGAGCAGTAGGCTCATCAGCCAATAAATACGAAGGATTAGTATATAAAGCCCGTGCTAATGCAATACGTTGGCGCTCACCACCTGATAAATAAGAAGGTTTTTTGTCTGCTTTATGCGATAAATTCACCCACTGTAAAAGTTCTTGCGCTCTTGTACGGGCCCTGGTTATGTCCTCACCAAGAATATATCCTTTTAACGCAATATTCTCTAATGTAGTGAGTTCAGGAATAAGATAAGGATGCTGAAACAATATACCTACATGCTTCTTCAAATACGTGTCGCAACTGCTAACACGGTCAGTACTATATTCTTTACCCTCGAGCACTAAAGTAACAACTCCGGTTGTTGGCTTTTCTAATCCCGCAATCATATGCAATAAAGTCGATTTGCCTGACCCCGAGGGCCCTACTACTGCATATGTTGTACGTGCCTGAAAAGTATCTGTAAGATTTTGAATAATATTAAGAGAATAAGAAGTAGATGTAAAAGTTTTAGAGATACCCTGAAATTGAATCACCGAGGCTCACCAGACAAATAATTCGAGGGCGAACAAACAGATGCATTGTCAATAACAAAGTCGCCAACCTGTTTCGCCAGTGACTGTGCATGATCATTATCAGACTCAAAGTCTTGATTGACGTTCAAGACCAAGACGGGAATATCCTGTAATCCCTGCATCACTTCATGTTTTTGAATTAAAAATGATTCGTGTCGTTCATGAAGCTGCTGTAAATATTCGAGTGGAATACCATCTTCACCATCACGAGAACGCTTTGTAATTCGTTCGCATGCAATCTCTGGATCAACTTGCAAATAAATAAAACCAGAAGGCAACTGACAATGACCTGGCACGAGGTGTTCAAAAAAAGTTGTATACATTGCCCACTCTTTTTCGCTCATGAATCCCTGCTGGTAACCATTGTAAGAAAAAACATAATGACCTGAATAAATAGAACGCTCAACTACCAAATAAGGGTCTAAACACTGCTGATCAATGACATGTGCCTGCACACGCTTCATCATAGCAAATGTTTCCATAGTATAAGACCAACGATATGGATCTTTAATAAAATTAGTAAGCAAAGACGCACCATTGCGCTTACCATGCCAACTCTCAACAGGCTCTAACATGGTAGTAAGCTTCGGCAGATAAGAGCTTATTATTTTTAAAAACGTGGACTTGCCAGCCCCAATATTACCTTCAACAATAAACATGATAACGTAACTTTCTAGATGATTACTCGAGGAAGAGATGGGTTAATAGATGTCAGTGTATATAATGTTAGTGTATCATCAATTTGTGCAATGTCAGTAGCTGTTATACCCGGATAATTTCCCAAAATCACTACTTCATCCCCAATGTTTACCCTGGGAACATCGGTCACATCAAGCGTTATATAGTTCATGCTTACTCGACCTACTATTGGAACATGCACCCCATGTAAAAGCATTGTTCCTTGCGATACACGCAAAGGGTATCCATCGGCATACCCAACTGGCACGACAGCAACCTGCATTGCACGTGAAGCACGATAACTGCATTCATAACCAATAAAATTTCCTGCTGGTATGTTTTTCAAATGCATAATTTTTGTTTTCCATGTCATAAGCTGCCGCAGCGTGAACTGATGACCACGCTCTGCATACCACATTGATTGCTGAGCACATTTCCAATATCCATACATATGCGTACCGACTCTTGTTAATGTATAACGTGAACTTTCAAGTCGGGCACACCCACCAGAAGCATTTATATGCACATAAGGCGGCAAAACACCATATTTTTCTTGTAAATTATCTAACACCTTATCAAAAACAGCAGCTTGCTTATGCACATAGCTTATATCAGGGTTATTCGCGTCACTCAAGTGACTTAAAATTCCTACCCACTTCGCCTGATCATGCATTAAAATTTGTGCAACTATTAGCAATACCTCATGAGGGAGAAAACCCAAGCGCCCCATTCCAGTATCTACCTTGACATGAATGTACGCAGGATAACCTACTTTTTTTGCTGCCGACAAAATAGCACGCAAAGAATGGGTATCATAGGCGACCAAGTGAACATCTTTCTTAATCGCTTCTTCCAACGAACCATTATGATACCCAAGCACACATATAGGCTTGCTAATACCGTTTTCACGCAACAACAATGCTTCGGCAACATTTACTACAAGAATAATAGCTACATCAACAGCTTGCTCCAGTAGCCAACTAACCTGCAATAAACCATGCCCATAGGCGTCTCCCTTAACAACCCCTCCAAGCATGCCTTGCCCAACTACTTTTTTAAGGCAGCGAATATTATGAAAAAAGTTCGCTTGAGAAAGCTCAACCCACGAATGTGCATGGATAAAAGAAGCATCAGCTACCTCGATTTTTTTCAAGGTAGCTGAATTTTTTGAAAGAGGTGTCACACATCTCCTTTACTTAAGAGCAGCAATATCGCCATCTTCTGCAAACAATTGTTCAACATCATCAACTTTTTTAGTCTTATTTTCTTCTGGATGAGAAGCAGAATTTCTGCCAGTTGTTACCTTAATAGACTGCCCTTGCTTTTTCGGTAGTTGGATAGTGACTTTACCGCCTGTAAGATCAATCGCTGCTCGAGTAACATCCACTGCATGTGGCAAAGAGTTTGCCTTGCTCATAGATGATGATCCTACAGAAACTGAGCGTCCTTTTTTGTCATCTTCATGCGTATGTCGCACAAAGCGTTCCGCATAGATTTGTACCATACGATCAGTACAAGATAAAGAAAGTGTTTCGGTTTCACCTGTCAACTTAATATCTAACACACCATCTTGAACTTCAGCAGTAACATCATCGGCCGCTACTCCCGCTGGGGCATTTATCGAAATCGTAACTTCATCGTTAGCGTGTGCAATATCTAAATCATACGATGGAGCATCAACATCACCCGGCCTAGCAGAATGATGTGCTACACGGGTAAACATACTATCAAAATGCCTGTCGAGGTCTTCTAGCTGCTTTTCAAACCACTGAGAATGACGACCATGAAGCATTGCACAACTTAGTAATACCAATGGTATGAAGCGTTTTTTTATATTCATGAACACTCCTTAAGATAATGAAGAGAGTTATTATAATCCCATTTCTTTCATAAAGGCATCAAATGATGGCTTACGTCCTAAAAATGACTCCATTAATACTTCCGGCTCTTCACTTCCTCCTTTACCTAATACCTCATCTCGCAATTGCTTGCCTAGAGTTTTATTAAGCAAACCATGCTGTTTAATGTGATCAAAAAGATCCAAGGCAAAAACCTTAGACCAAAGGTAACTATAATACTTTGCATCATAGCCAGTTAAATGCCCAAACGCACATTCCATGTGTACCGAGGTATCAATCAAACCAAATTCAACTTTACGTGAAACTCGCTCAGCAATCTCTTTCTTAAGGAGTTTATAGTCTTTAGAAGCCCCTTCTGCAAAACAGGCAAGAGAAAAGAGCGAAAGTGCAGACTGACGAACTACAAAATAACTTTTACCAAATGACTTCAACTCTTGAATGCTTTTAATCGTCTGATCATCAAGCGGGTCACCCGTTTCATAATGCTTACTAACTTTTTTAAGCATATCGGTATCATACATCCACTCTTCAAACATCTGAGACGGAACTTCTACAAAGTCAGTTTTGACACTTGTACCACTGTACCCTGCCATCTGCGTAGCACCACATAATCCATGCATAGCATGCCCAAATTCATGGAAGAAAGTTACCACATCAGAGCGCTTTAATAGAGCAGGTTTTCCTTTTTGTGCACGGGGGAAGTTTCCTACAATGAGCACTATTCCAGCTTGGTAGCTACCATCTTTATGTTCTTGGCAGGGAACAATGCCAATTTTACACGCATGAGAATATTTACCCTCTCGCGGGTACAAATCAAGCAATAAAGTGCCCAGCACTTCACCACTTTCTTTGTAAACTTGAATGCATTCTACATCTTCATGCCATAAATCTTTTACAACAACACGCTTAAAAGACAAACCTAGAAACGATTGATAAATATCAAAGATTTGATCGAGCGTATAATCTACTGGAAAATATTCTTTTATTTTTTCTTCGTCAACAGCAAAATGTTCACGCTTATACTGCGAGACAACAAATGTCATATCCCATGGGTTAAAGTTACCTTCTTTGTTCAAAGAAACACCCGCCGGTATATGCTGCTTCATAAACTCTACCCACTCTGCATACTTTGGTAGAGATTTTTCAAGCAATTTATCCAAGAATGTATGAACTGCTTCAGGAGTTTTTGCCATTTGATCTTCAATAGAAAGATGTGCATAGCTCTTATAACCAAGTAACTGAGCAAGCTTATCCCGCAAGGCAATCATTTCGTCTAAAATCTGATGATTATCTGGGTATGCTCTGGTATTAAATGCTTCGTAAATTTTTTGACGAGTAGAAGCTACCGTGCAATTTTCCATCACGGCAAAATAAGTTGGATAATCCATCCCTACCAGACAAAAACCCTGTTCATCTTTTTCAAGCATTTCCACTACAGTAGCATGAACGCCAGCCAATTCTTCAGGAGCTACACATACCTTACTAGCATCATTGTTAATGTTTGTAGCAAAAGTTAAAGAAACCTCTCCTAAGCGCTTTTTAAGCTTTTTAACTTCTTCACGCTGTTCTGTTGGCAGCCCAAGACCAGCTCTTTCAAAATCTTCACCTGTTTCTTTAAGATAACGCTTCTCTTCTGCATTAAGATCTTCAGTTTTGGCCTGATGATCTGCATAATAACGTACTGCCCTATAAAGCTCCACGTTATTACTCATATAATCAACCGAGAAAGCTTGCGCTTTAATGATCATTGCCTGCACTGCTTGACGCAGTTTTGCATCTGGGTGAAGCATTTGCAAAGAATAAACAGCACTTAAAGTAGAACCTAACTTATTTGAAGCATTATCAAGAGCTAAAACAGTATTCGCAAAGGTTCTGTCCTGATCCTCAACTGCAAGAATCGCATCTATCTCATGACGCGCCTGTTCAAGAGCTGTATCACATCTTTGTTGAATAATTTTTGGATCATTGGGAAATAAGGTCGATAGATGTTTAAGCTCAGAAGAATATGTCATGCAAGAACCCTTTCGAAATAAAAGCATAATACGTGAACATTGAGTAAAAGCCAGAACCACAATGCTTAGAAAGAATAGAACCAAGAACGTTAATTGTATTTTTTTATATAATGTAGAGTATAACATACAAGATTAAGTTTCCTTAGCGTGAATAACAGTAGAAATATTTACAACCAAGATACCTCATTCTTACAAGATACGATACATGCCTATATCTTGTTACTACCCTTACCACCCACACCAGAAATTGCATAATTGAAAACACAGGTATTTGCTTTCATTATATTTCACCCGGTAAACATACAAAAAATAAATACAATACAATTCTTGACTTCAGTACCTTAATATATGATATTATTCTAATAGAAATAAGATTCTGGGAAATAAAGCGTAGTAGAGGAGTGGACTGATGGAAAATAAAAAAAGTAGCTTAATACCCAATATTCTTGCGATTACTTTTTTGGCAACACTCGTTATCGGTACATACGTACACGGTGCAAGACATTATTCCAACCCCCTACCACCGCAAACAATACATGATTTTTCACGTGAATTTAACGAAAAGCGATACTGGCTAGAACATGATAAGGCTAATAATAAAATGTATATTAATTCTCAGCGAATAGGACTGTACCCAGAGTTTTACCGATCAGCTCACATTTACTCCGTACCTGGCGAAAAACTAACAGGACTTACACCTATTTTTGAGCCCAAAACAGAATGTTGGTTTGCTGAAGGGGCAGTACTATGCAAAACCCCGATTAACGACCTACGCTTCTTTGCTCGAGCTAAAAAAGTAAAAAAAGGACAGAAAACCCCGGGTTTACTCCTTGGAAACATTAAGAATTATATGATAGTTGATACGTCGGAGACGGGAAAGAAAAAAGCAACAGAAAATAAAAAAATTAAATAATCTCGCTCCACTACTCAGTAAAGCGGTATTGCAATTATTTGCTGGTACCGCTTTATTATTTTGCACCACTTTGCACTCGCTAGAAGCTTCCCTTCTTCAGGTTCTTTAACTCTTCCCGCAAGGCAATAGCTTTTTCAAAATCCATATTTTTTGCTGCTTTATGCATTGCTTTCTCAAGCTGATTAACTTGCCTTGCTAATGTATTGGTATCTTTTTTCTTTGCACCAGAAGAAGATTTCTTACCTTTATTTTTACTAGCTGCGGCAATATCCTGCTGAAGTTTAGAAATGCTTTTTGTAACATCACGAGTAACAGTACGTGGTGTAATGCCATGTTTTTCATTATGTGCTACCTGAAGGGCTCTACGACGTTCAGTTTCATCAATAGCAGACCGCATAGACTTGGTGATCTTATCTGCATATAAAATTACCTTCGCATGCGTATTACGTGCTGCACGCCCAATTGTTTGGATCAGTGATCGCTTGTCACGCAAGAAGCTCTCGATGTCAGCATCCATAATTGCAACACGAGCAACTTCAGGCAGGTCTAACCCCTCGCGCAACAAGTTTACCCCTACTAAACAATCGAATGTACCATTACGTAATTTATGCAGAAGCTCAGTCCGCTGAGGTGTTTTAAGATCACAATGCAAATAACAAACTTTAACCTGCTGTTCTTCTAAGTAACGAGCAAGCTCTTCGGCCATTTTCTTGGTAAGCACGGTAATTAAGGTACGGTACCCCTGCTCTGCTACTGTCTTAATTTCTTGCATAACATGTGCAAGCTGCCCTTCTCGACCATGAACCTCAATCTCTGGATCAACTAACCCTGTTGGACGAATAATTTGCTCTGCAATAGTATCGCTGTGTGCAAGCTCATACGGACCTGGTGTTGCTGAAACAAAAATTACATCATTGAAGTAACGCTCGATTTCATCGAATTGCAACGGACGATTATCAAATGCAGAAGGTAAACGAAATCCAAACTCAACAAGCGATTTCTTACGTGCTCTATCACCTCCATACATTCCACGCAACTGTGGCAACGCAATATGAGATTCATCAATAAAAAGTAAAAAGTCATCAAAGAAATCCAGTAGCGTATAAGGCGGTTGCCCGGACGATCTACCATCAAAATGAATCGAATAATTTTCAATACCCGGACACATACCATGTTGTTCTAAAAGCTCTAAATCATGCTGTATGCGTGTACGTAGTCGTTCTCTATACAAAGGATTAGCCATAGTCGGTAAATGAGCTTGCAACTCATTGGTGATACTTTTGAAAGCTGCCTTCTTTTTAGCCTCTGTGGTCACAAAATGCCGTGCAGGAAAAATAATTGTGTCCTGCGCACTATCCACCACAATATTATCCTGCTTACTCACCCACGAAATAGCCTCAATTTCATCCCCAAAAAGATCGATCCGCAACTTTTCCTTAGCATAGGGCACATTGACCTCAATAGTCGGCCCAAATGCCTGGAAAGTTCCTGAGGTCTTTTCCATGTCATTACGCTTGTACTGAATAAAAATAAGCTTTTGAATAAGGTTTTTTCGGGAAATTTTTTGACCTACATGCAAAGGCAATGCAAGCTCTTTATAATCCACCGGATTACCCAGCGAATAGATACATGAAACAGAGGCAATAATAATAGTATCAGAACGATTTAATATAGAGGCAGTAGCTTCAACCCGCAAACGATCAATTTCGCTATTAATACGTGTCTCTTTAGCTATGTACATATCTTGTGCCGGCAAGTAAGATTCTGGTTGATAGTAGTCGTAATAACTTACAAAATACCCAACTTTATTTTCAGGAAAAAAGTGGGAAAACTCTTCATACAACTGTGCCGCCAATGTCTTATTAGGAGATAAAATAAGTACTGGTTTTGATTGCTGAGCGATAATATTAGCCATCGTATAGGTTTTTCCCGAACCAGTGACACCCAGCAAAGTAGAACGACCAGGACGTGCAGATACCAACTGCTCAATAGCTTTACATTGATCACCAGCAGGTGGAAAAGGAGTATGAAGTTTAAAGGGACTAGAAGACATAGAAACAGCCTCATCACTCTTACGTACTTAAATTTATATATTTAGTATATCAAAGTCAGATTGTTTAACGACTTTCTCAGCACGGCAACCTTGTGCCAACATGCCAAGAATTAAACCCTCTTTTGACTTCTTGCTCAATTGAAAAAGATCAATCCCTACCCCCTGCCACAATAAACAATCATACAAGCTCATTGTTTTCACAAGAAATCAGTTCATATTAAATATGTTTTTATAATAAAGAAAAGCCAAAAAAGCATATAACTTTTTTGGCTTTTCTCAAAAACTTAGGTGAAAAATGGATACTACCTTAAGAAACTACAAAGTTCACCATGCGCTTTGGCACATAAACTATTTTGATAATTTCTTTATCAATCAAATATCGCGTGACTGCTTTACGCGCTAAATCACGAATAACCTGCTCTTTCTCATTCGCCCCAACCGTGATGGTACCACGCATTTTACCACCTACTTGAATAGGGATAGTAATTTCATCTACTTGGGTTAAAGCAGGATCAAACGTTGGCCACTGACAGTCTTGCAACTTCTTGTCGAAAAGCCGCTCCATAAGCTCACTGGCCATATGAGGCGCCATAGTAGAAATCAAAAGAATGACACTTTCAGCGTTCTTCTTTGAAATACGCATTTTCTGGGCAATCATGTCATTCAACCATTCCATACATGCAGACAAAGCCGTATTTGGCTTAAAGGCACCGAGGCGCTCCTGCACTTCTTTAATTAAACGATGAGTTCGTTTTTTTGCAGTTACATCTTCTTCGCCAGCATCATTCAAAATATTTTTTTCGTCTGTTAAATAGCGCCACAATCGTTGTGTAAAACGCTTAATACCTTCCAAGCCAGTATCTTGCCATTCACAATCAAGCTCTGGTGGTCCCATAAAAAGAATGTACATGCGTAGAACATCCGAACCATATTTCTCAACAATTTCATCCGGATTAACCACATTTCCTTTTGACTTGGACATCTTTTCAACCTGACCGCTTTTTTCAGAATAGCGATTAATCATCCCCTGATTAAAAAGACGCTTAAACGGTTCATTAAATGGTAAGTGCCCTAAATCATACAAAACTTTAACATAAAATCGTGCATAAAGAAGATGTAAGATAGCATGCTCAATACCACCTACATATAAATCAACCGGCATCCAATACTTCATGTCTTTTTGACTAAAAGGCTCGTCAGACAAATCAGGATTTGGATATCGCAAGAAATACCAACACGAACCTGCCCATTGTGGCATCGTATTGGTTTCACGCTTAGCAGGACCTTCACATGAAGGACACATCGTATTGACCCATTCTTCAATACTTGCAAGCGGAGACTCCCCGGTGCCTGTTGGCTCATAATGTTCGACATCAGGTAATGTTACCGGCAAATCTTTTTCAGGAACAGCTACAACGCCACATTTTTGGCAGTGCACTAATGGAATTGGCTCTCCCCAATAACGTTGACGAGAGAATATCCAATCACGCAAGCGATAGCGCGTAACTTTTTTACCAGATCCTACCTTAGCAAGATATTCTGTAATTTTTTTACGCCCCTCTCCAAGCGCCTGCATACCATTAAAAAGCCCACTATTAAAGAGTGTCCCATCTCCTTCATAAGCACCATCCCAGTCACCGCCAGGGCACTGCACAACTGGCTTAATTGATACATCAAATTTTTTGGCAAATTCATAGTCACGCTGGCAATGAGCGGGCACAGCCATGACTATACCAGTACCGTATTCTTTTAGTACGTAATTGGCAAAATAAATAGGAATGAGATCCTTAGTAACTGGATTAAGCGCATATGAGCCAGTAAAAACACCAAGCTTATCTCCTTGATTTTTTTCTCCGAGCTCAGCAACTTGATCTCGATATTCCTGCACTGCTTTTTGCTGACTTGGCTCGATAATGGTCTCTGCTAACTCATGATCTACAGCCATCACAATAAACGTTACACCAAAAATAGTGTCCGGACGAGTAGTAAAAACAGGAAGCTTAAGTATTTCTTCAGAGTCAGGGGATGTTATACCACTAACTTCAAACTGAATCTCTACCCCTTCACTTTTACCAATCCAATTACGTTGCATACTTTTTACTTTTTCAGGCCAGTCTAATCGATCTAATCCCTCAAGTAATTTATCAGCATAATCAGTAATTTTGAGCATCCACTGACGCACATTTTTTTTCTCTACTAATGCACCGGATCGCTCGCACCGACCATTAACCACTTCTTCATTTGCAACTACTGTCTTAAGAACAGGACACCAGTTGACTTCCGTATCAGCTTCATATGCCAATCCTGCACTATACATCTGCAAAAATATCCACTGAGTCCATTTATAATACTCAGGATCAGTGGTATTGAGCTCTTTAGACCAATCATATAAAGCACCTACCTCTGAAAGCTGCTTTTTAAAATTCGCTATATTTTTAGCTGTAGCAACTTTAGGATGAGCCTTGTTTTGAATTGCATAATTTTCAGCAGGCAACCCAAAAGCATCCCAACCCATTGGATGCAAAACATTGTATCCCTCTAACCATTTGATGCGGGCATATACATCAGATAAAACATATCCACGCCAATGCCCTACGTGCAATCCAGAACCTGACGGATAAGGAAACATATCGAGACAATAAAATTTTTTACCACTACCAGTCGGTTTAGTGCGTGCTACTGGATTTTCTTTCCACTCCTCGTCCCACTTTTTTTCTATTACTTTAAAGTCATAGCCCATAGGGTTTCTCCAGTTTTTAGCATCCTGTTTACATTTTTAAATTACTAACTCATGCCATAATTTATCAGTTAGCCATAAGAATCATACAACTGCAACGAGTAAATGACATACTGACGAAATCATTCACCCAAAATGACTTTCTTTGCTTTTGATTCCTTCACCTTTTTATTTTTTACTCCACCACACAAAAAGCACATAGCACCCGCTTAACAGGTGCTATCGTTACTATTTTAAGGTAATACTACAAGTTATATAGTTTGGCACATACAATACCGTTAACTCTATAATCCCACGGCAAAAAGTTTCTGCACAATCCAGATCAATCCAGTTAAAGCAACTGGCACATGTATCCACGAAAAACCCGTTAACTTATACAACAAATTACAGATCGTAATAACAATAATTAACGGATAGAAAAAGAAGATGAACGGCGTTGATTTATCAAGAACTTGCGTTAGCCCTACACTGGTGATTAACGATGTTGCACCTAAAACGCCAACAACAGCTTGAGTATACGATACTTTTTTTCCCAGCTTAACCTGAACATATTCAGCAACAACCGCTGTTAAAGAGACAATCGTTACAAAACATGCAAGACATACTGTTGCAGCCATAAAAGCAGCACCGTAAGACCCTAATACTCGAAAAGAAATTTGACTAAATATTGCTCCATCATTCAGCATTTCTAAGCCATGACCATGAAACGCTCCAAGGTACGTCATACCAAGATAAACACCACCAAGAAGCAACGCTGCTAAACAACCGGAAACCCCAGCTACTTTTACCGCTTCTTTATTCGACATTTTATCTTCTGCTGTAGCATACTTAGTTAACATGGCAAAGATAATAGAACCAAAAAAAATAGAACCTAATACATCAAGAGTTACATACCCATAGTTAAAACCATTGGTAAATACTTCTCCAGCAGTCATGCTACTTGGTTCAGGAAAAGACCCTGTAAGTACTCCTATTATGATAATACTAAGTACCGAAACAACTTTGAGTGGACTTAAAAATTTACCTATAATATCTAAAAGTTTACCCGGACGAAACGTTGCTATAAACACGCAAAATGAAAACAGTAGTGAAAAACACAAAGGTGGCATTGTCGGTAGAAAGGGTTGAGCCATTTCATACGATAAAAGCACAATACGTGGCATCGCAATGACAGGCCCAATAACTAACATGCAAATAAAAATAAATACCTGTCCAAGACTATTCCCAAGACGACCAAAATATTGGTTATAATTACCATTAAATGCCACAATGGCCATTAATCCAATGACTGGCAGCATAACACCCGATAACGCAAACCCTAAAAACCCTAGAAGTGTCAATCCTCCAGATTGCATACCTATACGTAATGGGAACATAAGATTCCCAGCACCAAATAGCATCGCAAAAATAGTTAAACTAATAGTTATAATACGCGAAATGTGACGTTTATCCATTATCTCGTCTTTCTCAATAAAGGAAACAAATTTTCGGAGATGAAAAAGCCAATGCAGGGTAACTACTTTCATTAAGTGTTAGTAAAATTTCAACATTTTCTGACCTTAACAAGATACGCTCACCTTACATTATCATGTAAGAGGCTAGCATATTTGGATAAAAAATCCATTAACTCCCCGCCTTAAAGCGCTTCCTTCGTTTTCGTGTAGGGAAAGACTGATAAGCAAACTTAAAAAGAGGAAGTACGAGAAAATAAAAAAGAAGACTCATAACAACACACCATATAGCACAGCCTAAAATACCTATTTGAAAGACAATGATGCCCGCAAGTAAATTCTCTACTCCAAATCCTACTATAAATATTCCGAGTAAAAAGGATGCTACACTTAAAAAACCAGACTTAAGTGGCTGTTTAGCACAAGAGGCATCCGCCTGCCTGGTAACGTGCTTGTCACACACCTGCTTTGCAACCAATTGTTCTTTAGCAGGAGAAGCAACCAAGCTTGCAGAGATAGCTAAAACAACAACTAAGCCTGACAAAATCAACTTTTTCATTTTTTATGTTCCTTATTATTCTTTCTATTCAGACCTGGAAGGTGTTTTCATCCACCTCATAGGCTTGTGACCAACACAAAGTAATGCTGCGCCAATACCGACTAACAAAATACGAATAACAATTGGAATAACTATACACGTATGAGCAGGCGATACTAAACCAAAAAAACAACACCAAAATGCCAATTCATAGGTAAGCCAACTTACCATCAGTGCAGCAACTGACATCGCTGCATCTGATACATTTTTTACACCTGAACGGTGACGTGATATGAATTTTTGCTTCTTAATCTTAGCTGAAGACTGTGCTTGAAGAGATGCATTCGCGAGAACGCCTGCCGGAGCGACAACACTCAGACCTAAGACACAGAAAATCATATATACGATAAAGCTTTTCTTCATTTATTTTATTTCCTATATTGTGTAACGCTTAATCGCTTTACCAGCCTAATATTTTTTTACACAGAAAATGTAAGGTGCCCCAAATAAGAGTTGACGTAGCCGAAGAATGTAGTTCAAAAATAGGCACGCAAGGACCTGTCAGCGCAACTACTAAAAAAAACGTTAAAATAAGGATAGACCAAACAGTCATAAAGGCACTAAAATAATATATAATTTTGACCACAGGGTTAGACTGAGATGCAACACCAGAAGCGGGAACAGTGATATATACAGGCTGAGTAATTGTCGCAACTTTTGCTGATTTCATATCTGTTTCTGATTTTGCAACAGCAGCTGAAGCCACACTCCATCCAATGAACAGACAAAATAGTAAAATTAATTTTTTCATATATTATTCACTTTATATTGTTTATTTTTGATAATTCGAAAAAATGTTTTCCGGCTTTTTCTCAAAACAGCTTTAATTATTATTTGAAGATACTTCAGTATAGAAAAGATCTTTTGCTGAGTAATAAAGCAATGTCCCCATTGCAAAAACCACTAAAACAATCATCCACGCAGCAAATTCATTTGCTGCTGCTAAACCACCACCAACATAGACAAGCCAAAAAATTACATGTGCTAGCTCTGCCACAAATGCCATAGAGATAATTCCCCACAACAAACGATAAACCCCTTCCAAAAGCTGATTAGTACGCTCAACCGCGTGATATAGTGACTTTTGATTTGGTGTTCCAGAAGTTGCCTTAACCATATGAACTTTTTTTTCTTCTTTTAAAGGAAGAGCAGCACTTTCAACACAACAAACGTTGAATGAAAAAAATATAGCCATGAAAATAACGAAGGGATGCTTAAAATTCATATATCACCATTAAGAAAAGAAAAAAGACGACATTTCATATAAGAAAAGTTTAATATATTATTTTATTAATAAATTAATTATAAGACAATATGTACACCCCGTCAACACTACACATTGTGAAAAAAGTGCATACTCGCCACAAATACTCCCTCCTCTCGGCAGAAATTCAAAAGCATGATACGTTAGAAAAAGAAACGCCCAAGTATATTTGTATTTTTGATGCAAGGATTGCCTACATGAGTACACAAAAAATTCAAGCTGCTACAGCGCCAGCCGCTGCACTCAATGATGAACAAATTCTCGTTGTAAAACGTACAACACTTTTTCCCGATCAAGCAT
>LFIK01002584.1_pt1 | contig 14620 bp, 13 predicted proteins | sample 643401 | NCBI WGS metagenome assembly LFIK01 (sample SAMN03777447, study PRJNA286221) | soda lake metagenome | biome: soda lake; feature: Kulunda steppe; material: water; isolation source: sample T5-Br brine of Lake Tanatar-5 | place: Russia: Kulunda steppe | collected 2010-07 | reverse complement strand
GCGAGGTCGGCCTCGGTAAGCTCCCGCTGTGTGTAACGGGTGAGCATATGGTAGCCGTCGGGGTAGAGGGCCAGGCGCCAGCCGTGGGCGTCGTCGCCCTGCCCGGGCAGCCGCTCGAGCAGCGCACATATCGCCTCGGGCGGGATCACCTGATCCTCGTCACCGTAGAGAATCAGCGATGGGGAGGGGAGGTCGCGCGCGGCCTCCAGGGCCAGGTCCATGGTTTCGCTGACGCCGTGCAGGGTGTCGACTCGGGCTCGGCGCAGCATGAGCGGGTCGCTGGCCAGGCGCTGCTGGACCTCGGGGTCGTCGGTGGGCTCGATACCCAGTCGGCGCACCGCCGTCGAGGAGAAACTGACCGAGGGGATCAGTCGAATCCCCAGCCAGAGGCCGGCGCGCTGGTACCAGGGCATGGCGTTGAGGCCCCACACGGCCGGAGCAATCAGCACGCTGCCGGCCACCGGTGGCGGTTCCTGTTCCAGGGCCAGCAGCACCACGGCGGCCCCCATGCTCTTGCCCACCAGGTAGAGGGGTGTCTCGGGGTGTCGGGACTGAAGCAGCATGACCAGGTGGCGAAGGTCGGCGACCAGCCGCTCGTGGCCGGGCCAGATCCGCCTCTGGTCGGTCAGGCCGAAGCCACGCTGATCATGGGCATAGGTCGCGATGCCGTGGGACGCCAGCGCCTCGGCCATGACGTCGAAGCTGCCGCCGTGGTCGTTGAAGCCGTGCACGGCCAACACCACAGCGTGGGGCTCGTGTTCATGCTCATCCTTGGCGGGCCAGTGGCGCAACGGCAGCCGGTAGCCGTCCTCTACCACCTCCCAGTCCGGCTCCAGGCGGACGGTCTCGGCGCCTGGCCCGGGCTGCTGCTGAACCGCCTGGCCGCAGCCTGACAGAGCCACCGCCAGCAGCAGGCCGAGCAGCGCCGCCGCCGCGCCATTGCTGCGGCGTCTCACGCCGTCTCCGGATAGTCCAGGGCGCGCCTCAGGCGGTCGGCATGGGCCGCCACCCAGCGCGGGTCGATGGGTCCCCAGTCGCGGATCACATAGCGGCCGATGTTGTGCCGTTCCCCCTCGTCGTGCTGGAACTCGCAGACGACATCCAGTTCGGTAAGCGCCGCCAGGGTGTCCTGGGCGGTGCGGCGCGGCATGCCGGTGGCTACGGTGATGGCAGGCACGCTGGCGGTGCCCCCCGCCACCAGGTGGGCGACGTAGAGGCGGCGGTAGAAACTGGATTGGGTCTTGCTCAGGGACATGCGGCGTATCCTTCCTGATTCAGGCTGACGGGATCAGTCGAGGTGGAGGCACTGGAAAGTCTAACGGCAGCACCGGGTTCTGGACCATCCTCTCGCGAATCCTGAGGGGCAAGAGGGTCGCGTCAGCCTGATCGAGATCATGGCGCGCCTGCAGTGATCTGACATGCTTCATAAAAAGGGGGATTCCCTGAACGCACTGGCATGGTCATCGCCTGAAGGGGCATGCCAAAGGAGACAATATGAGCTGGAATGTCTTTATCATCGGCCACGATGACCTGAGTCGGCGGATGGTGCCGAATCTCCGTCATCTCGAGGATTACACCTTTCACGAGCTGCTGTCTCTCGATGAGGTGGTGCATGCCGACGAGTATCCCTTCACGCGGCTGATAGCCGATGCCCTCGCTCAGCTCGAACGCTTTCCCGGGCCGGTGGATGCCATCGTCGGTTATTGGGACTTTCCCACCAGCGGTCTGCTGCCGGTTCTGCGGCGGGAAAAGGGCCTGCCCGGGCCGTCCCTGGAGGCCTTCCTCAAGTGTGAGCACAAGTACTGGAGTCGACTGGAGCAGGTTTTGTCCGTGCCCGAGTGCGTGCCGGCCTTCCAGGCACTGGACCCCTTCGACGAACGGGCCGTCGAGACCGTCGAGATCGACTACCCCTTCTGGTTAAAGCCGGTGAAGGCTCACTCCTCTCATCTCGGCTTTCGCATCGACAACGCGGAGCAGCTGAGCGAGGCGCTGCCGGTGATCCGTAAGGGGATCGGGCGTTTCGGCCGGCCCTTCGATGAGATCACCGCCCTGGCTGAGCTCCCGGAAGAAGTGGCGGCCGTCACCGGGCATCACTGCATCGCCGAGGCGATTATCTCCGCCGGCCGCCAATGCACCCTGGAGGGGTACGTCCAGAACGGGGAGGTCCACCCGGTGGGATTCGTCGATAGCCTGCGCGACCACAGGCACTCTTCCGTGCTGCTGCGCTACGAGTATCCCTCTTCGCTACCCGACGAGGTGCAGGAGCGGATGCTGGCGATCACCCGGCGCTTTCTCGCCCGGATCGGCTACGACGATGGGCCGTTCAACATCGAATATTACCTGGACGAGCAGACCGACCGCATCTGGTTGCTCGAGATCAATGCCCGGATTTCGCGCTCCCACGCGGCGATCTTTCAACTGGTCGATGGCGCGCCTCACTTCCAGGTAATGGTGGATGTGGCGCTCGGTATTCCGCCTCGCATGCCACACCGCGAGGGCGACTACCCCATTGCCGCCAAGCAGATGCTGCGGGTCTTCGAGGACGGCTGGGTGCGCCGGGTGCCGTCGGACGAGGAGATCCGTGGGGTCGAGGAGAGATTCCCCGGCACTCTGGTGCATCTCAACGTGCACGAGGGTATGCGGCTCTCTGACCTGAAGCACCAGGACTCATTTTCCTGGGAACTTGGGGTGCTGTTTACCGGGGCCGAGACCCGCGAGGCGTTGAGTGAGCGGATCGAGGAGTGTCGGCGCATGCTGCCCTTCGAGATCGAGCCCCTCTCTTCGCAGGACCGTTCCTGAAACCCCTATCCCTCTAGGAGGCCGTCATGCGCGTCGTAACCGACTTTCCCCACTCGGTCGAGTGCCATGATCCCGTCTGGATTCCCATGGATGACGGGGTCGAGCTGTGTGCCCGGCTATGGCTACCCGGGGGCGCCGCGGAGGCGCCGGTACCGGCCATCCTCGAGTATATTCCCTACCGTCTCCGCGACGGCTCCGCGCGGCGTGATGCCATGCACCATCACTACTTCGCCGGTCACGGCTATGCCTCGCTGCGGGTGGACCTGCGCGGCAGCGGTGATTCGGGCGGGGTGCTCACCGACGAGTACCTGGAACAGGAGCTGGTGGACGGCGAAACGATCCTGCGGTGGATCGCCGCTCAGCCCTGGTGTAGCGGCAAGGTGGGCATGATCGGTATCTCCTGGGGCGGCTTCAATGGCTTGCAGCTTGCTGCCAGGCAGCCTCCCGAGCTTGGCGCGGTGGTCAGCGTCTGCTCCACGGATGACCGCTACACGGACGACGTGCACTACATGAGCGGCTGCCTGCTCGGCGACAATCTCTCCTGGGCGTCCACCATGTTTGCCTACAACTCGTTGCCGCCTGACCCCACCGTGGTCGGCGACGCCTGGCGAGACATGTGGTTCGAGAGGCTCGAGGGGAGCGGCCTGTGGCTTTCGACCTGGCTCGAACATCCGCACCGGGATGCCTACTGGCAGCACGGCTCCATCTGCGAGGACTTCTCGCGCGTCGAGGTGCCGGTGCTGGCCGCGAGCGGCTGGGCGGACGGCTACTCCAATGCGGTCAAGCGGCTGGTGACAAACCTGCCCGGTCTCTGCAAGGGGCTGATCGGCCCCTGGAGCCACAAGTATCCCCACCTTGGTGAACCGGGACCGGCCATCGGCTTCCTGCAGGAGTGTCTGCGCTGGTGGGACCAGTGGCTCAAGGACGAGGACACCGGCGTGCAGAACGATCCGCCACTGACGGTGTGGATGCAGGACAGCATGCCACCCACTACCCGCTATGGCCGCCGGCCGGGGCGCTGGGTAACCGAGCCGAGCTGGCCATCGCCCAACATCCGCCAATGGCGCCTGGCGTTGGCACCGGGGCGTCTGCTGCCCCACGGGTCGCCTGACGACGAGACCGCACTTACGCTGCAGTCGCCGCTGACCTGTGGCCTGTTCGCCGGCAAGTGGTGCTCCTATGCCGCGGGCCCCGACCTGGCTCATGATCAGCGCGAGGAGGACGGCGGCGCCCTGACCTTCGACACGCCACCATTGGAGGAGACTCTGGAGATGATGGGGGCGCCGGAGCTGGAGCTGGAACTGGCAGCCGACCGTCCCGTTGCCATGGTAGCGGTTCGACTCTCCGACGTGGCTCCGGATGACAAGGCCACCCGCGTGACCTACGGTCTGCTCAACCTGACCCATCGCGACAGTCACGAAGCGCCGTCCGCTCTGGAACCGGGCCGCCGCTACCGGGTTCGTGTGCAGCTCAACGATGTGGCTCAGGTATTTCCCCGCGGTCATCGGCTAAGGCTCTCGCTCTCCACCTCCTATTGGCCCCTGGCCTGGGCGCCCCCCGAGGAGGTGCGCCTGACGGTCTTCGACAAGGGCAGCGCCCTGCACCTGCCGGTCCGTCCATCGCGCGACGAGGATGAACGATTGCCTGGTTTTGCGGAGCCGGAGGTCGCGCCATCCATCGACATCACACGCCTGGAGCCCGAGCACCATAACTGGTATGTGCACCGCGACCTCGCCGAAGATCTCTCGACTCTCGAGGTGGTCAACGACAACGGCCGGATTCGGCTGGAGGATAGCGGCCTTGAAGTATCAACATGCGCGGTCGAGACCTATCAGTCACGAGACAACGACTTCGACTCTCTGGAGGGCACTACCCTCTGGGAGCGCTCGCTGAAGCGTGGTGACTGGGAAGTGCACACGGTGACTCGTACCGTGCTGACCTCGTCAGCCGTGGCGTTCCATCTGCATGCTACCCTGGACGCCTATGAGGGCGAGCGTCGCGTGTACAGCCGCAACTGGGATGTCTCCATCCCGCGCCGACTGGTCTAGCCGCCGTGGCGGAGTTAAGGCCTTCCAGATGCCCCTGGACGCCCTCAGCCACGCAGGAGGGCGACGAGAAGTGCCGCGATGACCAGCAGCACGGCGACCAGGGTAGCGGCATGGCGGGCGTAGCGGTGCAGCATGGTCCGGTGCTCCTGTAGTGTCACTGCCTTTGCGCACATTGCGCCTGTTCTCGGGGCCATGGACTGACTCACACGATATCGAAGCGGTCCGAGTGCAGTCGGGTCGGTGCGACCCCGAAGTCGATGAGCGCGCCCTCGGCAGCATCCATCAGCGGCCCGGGCCCGCAGATGAAGTAGTCGCGTTGGCCATCATCGGCCGGCAGGCGGCGCGCCAGCAGGTCCGGCTCGACCAGTCCGCGCTCCCCCTTCCAGCCCTCCGGTGGCTCGCCGAGCACGTGGATCACCTCCAGGCAAAGGCGCTCGGCCAGGGCCTCCAGCTCCTCGCGAAAGGTGGCCTCCTCCCAGGTGGGGTTGGCATAGATCAGCCACAGCGGCAGGCGTTCGCCCCGATCGGCGAAGGTCCGCAGGATGCTCATCATCGGCGTGATGCCGATGCCCCCAGCAATCATCACTGCCCCGGAAGGGTTGCCGGGGTCCGGCAGGAAGGCGCCGAAGGGACCCTCGATGAAGGCTCGTGTGCCGACGGGCACCTCGGGCAGGGTCGCGGTGAAATCGCCCAGCCGCTTGGCAGTGAACGCCAGCCGCTCGGGTCGCTCTGCCGAGGAGGCGATGGAAAAGGGATGCTGCTGGAGTTGGAAGGGGGAGTCGCCCAGCGTGATCCAGAAGAACTGGCCGGGCGCGAACATGAGCCGATGCCGGCCCATCGGGGCCAGCACCAGGGTGGTGGCATCGCCGAGTACCGGCTGCGTTTCAACCACCTGCCAGGGCCGGTGCCGCAGCCGCCATGGCCGCAGCAGACGGGTCTCTGCCACCAGAAGCAGCGAGAGGCCGATCAGCCCGCCAATCAGCCATCCGGTGAGTCCCTCGGTGACGTGTCCCACCATGAGCGCATGGCCGAGACCGCCGCCCACCACCGCTACCGTCAGCAGGCCATGCAGAGCCCGCCAGTGCTCGTAGCAGAGCCCGAAGGCCTTGCGCCACAGCGATGTGGCCACCAGCAGCAGCGTGGCGATCAGCAGCCCGATCAGGGTCAGAGCGCGCAGCGTCTCGTCGCGAGGATCGAGGAAGTCGAGCCACGCGGGTCGAGAGGCCAGCATCACGACGGGATGGGCCACCACCAGCACCAGCGCGAAGAGTCCCATCCGACGATGGAACTGCAGCAGGTTATCGTACCCCAGCGCCTCCCCGAACCAGCGATGACGGCCAGAGACCAGCGCCTGCAAGGCCATTACCGAAAGCGCCAGTAACCCCAGCATGGCGCCGAACTCCACCCCCGGCCCACGCGTTTCTGCCCGGAGGAGAGCGATGACCACCGCCATCGGCAGCAGGGCCAGTACGAGATAGGCGGCTCCCCATCCCAGCGCACGCCGCAGCACTTTGCTCATCGTCAACTCCCTGATCCGGGCCCTCGAAGGGATCACCGATGCCACTCCCATTCCTCACAGAGTAGGCGATTACATGGCAGGGAGGCGCATGGGCCCGCAAACCCGTGATTCTCGCATCCTATCCTCGTGGTCCCGGACGTCGAAACCATCCCTTCATGACCTCGGTGATGCGCCGCAAGTCGGTCTCGGTGGTGATATAGGCCGGCATGGTGTAGAGCCAGCGGCCGATGGGCCGCAGCCAGACGCCCTGCTCACGGGCCCAGTCGGCCACGCCGGCGAGATCTGCCGCCGTGTGGGTCTCGATCACTGCGGTGGCACCCAGCGTTCGCACGTCGGCCACCGCAGGATGAGCGGCCAGGACCTCGTCGGCGACCAGTTCCTCGCGCAGCACCCGGTTGAGTGCGGCGATCTTGCCCAGATAGTCCTCCTCCTCGAATACCGCAAGGCTCTCCAGCGCCACCCGGCAGGCCAGCGGGTTGCCCATGAAGGTGGGGCCGTGCATGAAGGCGTGATCGGGAGTGTCGCCGATGAAGGCGTCGTGCACCCGGTCGGTGGCGAGCGTCGCCGCATGGCCGAGGTAGCCCCCGGTCAGCCCCTTGGAGAGCACCATGATGTCCGGCGTGATGCCGGCGTGATCGGCGGCGAACAGCCTGCCGGTGCGCCCGAAGCCGGTGGCTACCTCGTCGAACACCAGCAGCACGTTGAACTCGTCACACAGCCGTCGCGCACCCAGGAGATAGTGGGGTGAGGTCATGTTCAGTCCGCCTGCGGCCTGGAGCAGCGGCTCCATCAACAGGGCGGCGATCTCGTGATGGTGGCGCTCCAGCACCTGGCGCAGCGCGGCGAGATCCGTCGTCACCGCCTCGGGTTCGGCATCGAATGGAGCGGTGGGAGCCGGGGCGAAGTGGTGCTGCGGCAGGTAGCCGGTGAACAGCGAGTGCATGCCCTCCTCGGGATCGCATACCGCCATGCAGCCGGCGGTGTCACCATGGTAGGCCTTCATCAGCGAGAGCAGGCGGTGCTTGCCTGGCCGGCCGCTCAGCTGGTGATACTGCACCGCCATCTTCATGGCCACCTCCATGCCCACCGAGCCGCTGTCGGAGAAGAAGACATGGTTGAGCCCCTCGGGGGTAACCCGAACCAGTTCCCGGGCCAGGCGGTCGGCGGGTTCGTGGGTCAGCCCTCCCAGCATCACATGGCAGAGTTCGCCGGCCTGCTGCTGGATGGCGCGCACCAGGTGCGGGTGGGCGTAGCCGTGGATCATGCACCACCAGGAGCAGGTGGCGTCGAGCAGCGTCTCACCGCTCTCCAGGATGAAACGCGGCCCCTCGCCGCCGATTACCCTGGGCATCTGACGCTGGGTCTTGAGGTGGGAGTAGGGGTGCCAGACGGGGGAGAGGCTCCGTGGCGAGGAAGGCAGCATGGATGTGGGCGGCACAAATGAGCCTTGCGGGGCGGGTGCGCTCATGGGAAGGCTCCGTGGCAACGGTGAGACGAAATGACGGGCACGCGAAGATACCGCGCATCTCGGGGGAGATGACGGGGAGATCGCGTCGATGGCGGAAGATACAGCGAGAAACAACGATGGTGCGGATGAGAGGACTTGAACCTCCACGCCCGAAGGCACCAGGACCTAAACCTGGCGTGTCTACCAATTTCACCACATCCGCACGAACAGACAGGCGTGGATATTTTACGGACGTCCCCTGGCAAGTCAATGAGCATCGGGAAGTTCCAGGTAATCGGCGGCAGCCCTGGCCATGGCGCCGGGGTCGCCGGGGGCCAGCCGGGGGATCACGCCGAGGCAGGCGGCGGGCAGGGTGCATGCCAGGGTGGCCAGGTTGTCGCGGAAGAGGGTGCCGTCCGCGACAAATGTCGGGTCCACCACGCTGCCGACCCAACCGGCCAGGTGCAGGCCGTCGGCACGTACCGCCTCGGCGGTCAGGCGGGCGTGGTTGAGGCAGCCCAGGCGCAGCCCGACCACCAGGATGACGGCGAGGTCGAGCCCAGTCGCCAGGCCGGCGAGGTCCTCGTCGTCGTTGAGCGGCACCCGCCAGCCGCCAGCGCCCTCCACCAGGGTCAGGCCGCGCTCCAGGGCGAGCAGGGGACGCAGCCAACCGGTCAGGTCGGTCAGTCGTACTTCGACTCCGGCGCGGCGTGCCGCCAGGTGCGGGGCGATGGCGGGGGCGAAGGCGAAGGGATTGATCATCGCGTAGTCCGCCGCCGGCATGCTCCCGGCCTGCAGGGCCAGGGCATCGGCGTTGCGCAGGCCGTCGGGAGTGGCCTCGCTGCCCGAGGCGATGGGCTTGAGCCCCAGGGTGGTCAGGCCCGCGCGGCGGGCGCGGACCAGCAGGGCGGCGCTGGCCAGGGTCTTGCCGGCATCGGTGTCGGTACCGGTGACGAAATAGGCGGACATCGCGTCTCCTCAGTCGCGGGTGAGATCGAGGCGGAGCAACTGGTAGCTGACCGGCAGGCCATGGGGCTCACGCAGCGCCTCATAGCGCCGCTGGGCCCGGGCCAGGTCGGCGCGGCTGAGCCTGCCGCCGGGGCGGGCGGTCTGGGCGCCGACGCCCTTGATGGACGCCATCACGGCGGCCAGGTCGGGGTAGTGGAAGCCGAGCCGCTGCTGGTCCACGGCGACGCGACGAAACCCGGCCAGGCGCGTCGCCGCCAGATGGTGTTGACGACCGAGCAGGGGCAGCAGGGCGGGGGTTTCCCCGGGGCGCGACCAGGCGTGGCCCACCTCCGCCAGGGTGCCGGGGGCAAGGGTGTTGATCAGGGCGCGGCCGCCGGGACGCAGGACTCGGTGCAGTTCGCTCAGCACCGCCGTGAGGTTGGGACACCACTGGATGGCCAGGTTGGAGAACACCAGATCCAGACTGGCGTCAGGCAGCGGCAGGGCGGCGGCATCGGCGCACAGCCAGCGCAGGCGCGGGTCGCCGCCGTGGGTCCGGCGGGCCGTTTCGAGCATGCCCGGGGCCAGGTCGAGGCCGATGACCTTGCCGCTGTGGCCGACGCGCTCGACCAGGCGGGCGCTCCAGTGGCCCGGGCCGCAGCCCAGGTCCAGCGCTCGCCAGGGCGTGCTGCCTGGAGCGCACACGGGCAGGCGTGCCCAGAGCGTTTCGCCCATGACCCGCTGGGCGCGAGCGAGGCGTTCGTAATCCGGGGCGGCTCGGGAGAAGGCGTGGGCGACGCGGCGCTGCCAGTGATTCGATGGCGCCGCGTCAGCCTGACGGGATGTTGCGCAATGGACGCTCACGACGGGACCCTCTCGGCTTGCAATACCCGGCGCGGGTGAGGCTCGGCGGCCAGCGACATCAGAGTCTCGGCCAGGGCGGCTGGCCGAGAGAGCATCGGGCAGTGGCCGGCATTCTCGAGCACTCGGTCGGCGGTAGCGATCGCGGTGGGGGCCAGCAGCGGGTCTCGGGAACCGGCCAGACGGACCATCGGGCAGTCGGCGTTGGCCCGGTCGGTCGAGATATCCAGGCTCCCCAGCCAGGCGAGGCCCGCGTCCAGGGTGGCAGGGTCGGGAGCCGGGCCGCCATCGAGAAGGGCTCGCAGCCGACGATAGGCCTCGCGAGGGCCGGGCTCTCCGCCGAGCTGCCAGCGGTGGAAGTGAGCCAGGGTGGCGTCGGGGTCGCGGGCGAAGGCGCGACGGAAGGCGGCGAGTTCGGCGGTGCTGACCCCCTCCGGGTCGCAGAAGCGTTCACCCATGCCGAGCAGAATCAGCTCGCGTGGCGGCGGTAGATACGCCAGCAGCGCGCCGGCCAGCAGGCCGCCCAGGGACCAGCCCACCCAGACGGCGTCTGTCGGGAGGTCTGCCGACATGGCATCGGCCATCGCCGCAAGGCTCTCCGGGGCCTCCAGGGCGGGGCGACCGCCGAGGCCGGGCCAGTTCGGGGCGGTGACGTCCACCTCGCTCGGCCAGTGGGGGGTAAGCGGCGCCCAGATCCGCGCGTCACAGCCCCATCCCGAGAGCAGCACCAGCTGGGTCATGGTGCGACCTCCTCGCGCCGGGGAGCGAACTCGGCCTGGCAGTCCGCCAGCCCCTCAAGCAGGGCCTCAAGGTCGTTATCGCCATGGCCAGCGGAGAGGGTGATGCGCAGCCGGGCCTGACCGTGCGGCACGGTGGGTTCGCGAATGGCCCCGACCCGCAGGCCTCGGGCGGTCAAGCGTTCGGCCCAGGCCATCACGCGCTGGCTGTCACCCAGCACCAGCGGCTGGATGGGGGTATGGCTCTCCACCAGCGGCAGGCTCAGGCGCCGCGCCCCGTCGCGGAAACGCCGGATCAGGCTGGTCAGTCTTGCGCGCCGCTCGGGCTCGGCAGCGAGAATCTCGAGTGCCTTGAGTGTGGCCGCCGCCACCCCGGGCGGAAGAGCGGTGGTGTAGATATAGGGTCGGGCAAACTGGATCAGGTGTTCGATCAATGCCTCGCTTCCCGCAACGAAGGCGCCGCCGGTGCCGAGCGCCTTGCCAAGGGTGCCGACCAGTACCGGCACCGTCTCGCAGCCATGGGCGCGACCCACGCAGCCGTCGCCATGGGCGCCGAGCACGCCGAGGCCATGGGCATCGTCGATCATCAGCCAGGCGTGTTGGCGATGCGCTACTGCGGCGAGGCCGGGAATATCGGCCACGTCACCGTCCATGCTGAATACCCCGTCACTGACCACCAGTCGCGGTGCCTCGACGGGGGCGCGATCCAGCAGGCGGTCGAGATCGGCCAGGTCGCGATGATGAAAGCGCCGAGAGGGCGCGCCGGCGAGTGCTGCACCGTCGAGCAGCGAGGCGTGATTGAGGCGGTCCTGGAACACCCGGGTGTCGACGTCACAGAGCGCCTGCAGGGTGCCCAGGTTGGCCATGTAGCCGGTGGAGAAGAGCAGGGCGCGCGGTCGTCCGGTGAGCTCGGCCAGCCGACACTCGAGGGCGTCGTGGACCTCCAGGTGGCCGCTGACCAAATGGGAGGCCCGGGCGCCGGCGCCATGGCGGCGGGCGCCCTCGGCCATGGCCTCAGCGAGGCGGGGGTCGCCGGCCAGGCCCAGGTAGTCGTTGCCGGCGAAGTCGCGAACCTCGCCGGCCGTCTGCCAGAGTTGTCGCTGCCGCCACAGGCCGTCGGCGTGCCGGGCCTGGGCTCGGGCGGCGAGTCGGGAGGGCCAGTCGGCGTTCATGCTCAGGCGCCGCTGGCGTCGTAGGTCAGTTCGGTGGCCAGTGCCGCGGCCTGCTGCGCAGCCCGACGTGCGAGCTCGGTCTCGACGTTGGCCTGGGCGCGGTCGTCATCGACACAGGTGTCCCTCCGCTCCGGGTGCAGGCCGAGCTTGGCAAATAGCGCCCGGTCACGCTCCGCCTGGGGATTGGCGGTGGTCAGCAGCCGCTCGCCATAGAAAATGGAGTTGGCCCCGGCCAGGAAGGCCAGTGCCTGGGTGGACTCGTTCATCTGCTCTCGGCCAGCGGAGAGTCTCACGTGGCTCGTCGGCATCAGGATGCGCGCCACGGCGATGGCGCGGATGAACTCGACGGGGTCGAGGTCCTCCACGTACTCGAGGGGAGTGCCCGGCACCTTGACCAGCATGTTGATCGGCACCGATTCCGGGTGCGGCTCGAGCCGCACCAGCTGCTGGAGCAGGGCGGCGCGGTCCCGGGGCGCCTCGCCCATGCCAAGGATCCCGCCGGAGCAGACCTTCATGCCCGCCTCGCGGACATGGCCCAGGGTCTCCAGGCGGTCGGCGTAGGTGCGGGTGGTGATGATCTCACCATAGAACTCAGGCGAGGTGTCGAGGTTGTGGTTGTAGTAGTCGAGCCCGGCCTCGGCCAGGCGCCCGGCCTGATCGTTGTCCACCATGCCCAGGGTCATGCAGGTCTCGAGGCCCAGCGCCTTGACCCGCCGCACCATCTCCAGCACCGCCCCGAGGTCCTTCTCCCGCGGGCTTTTCCAGGCCGCACCCATGCAGAAGCGGCTGGCACCGGCCTCCCTGGCGGCGAGGGCCTGCTCCACCACCTTCTCGATCTCGAGCAGCTTCTCCTTGCCGAGCCCGGTGCTGTAGTGGCCCGACTGCGGGCAATACTTGCAGTCCTCCGGGCAGGCGCCGGTCTTGATCGAGAGCAGAGTGGAGACCTGCACGGCATTGGGGTCGAAGTGGGCGCGGTGCACCCGCTGGGCATGGAACAGCAGGTCGTTGAAGGGCAGGGCAAATAGCGCCTCGATCTCGTCGAGTCGCCAGTCGTGGCGGGGCCGAGCGGCGGCGGCTAGGGTCAAGGAATCGGCGGTCGAGGTCGCATCGGACATGGGGGGCTCGCTTATGGTAAACTTTGATGTAATGGATAGGTTAACGGAAAGCCTATCCCAGTGGCGCCTATTGTCAACTCGTGCTGGGATCAAGGTTGACAGGGCCCTGCGTCGCCAGCTGCCAGGACGCTGTGCTTTCTGCCTGGGGGTAGCCGAACAGGAGCGCCCCTGGTGCATGGCCTGCTTCGCCGCGTTGCCCTGGAACCTGCCGGCCTGCCCGCACTGCGCCGAACCGCTCCCCGGGCGGCCCGAGGCGAGGCTCTGCGGGCGCTGCCTGCGCCGACCGCCTTCCTTCGAATGCAGCCGGGTGCCGCTGCGCTACGAGCAGGAGGTGGCTAGTCTGGTGCAGCGCTTCAAGTTCGAGGCATCACCCCGGGCCGGGGCGGTGTTGCTGGCGCTGCTGGAGGCCGGACTGCCCGAGACGGCGCTGGCCTGGCCGGAAGCGCTCGTGCCTGTGCCACTGCATCCCCGGCGCGCACGGGAACGCGGCTTCGATCAGGGAGAGTGGCTGGCGCGGCGTCTGGCCCGCCGACTCGAATTGTCGCTGGTACGCGCTCGGCGCTGCCGTGATACCCCGACCCAGCGTGGGCTTGACCGCGACGAGCGCCGCCGCAATCTAAGCGGCGCCTTCGTCATCGAGGCGGCATTGCCGCACCGGGTGGTGCTGGTGGACGACGTGATGACCACCGGAGCGACCCTCGACGCCCTGGCCGCGGCCTGTCTTGCGGCCGGCGCTCGCGAGGTCGAGGCCTGGGCAGTGGCGCGCACGCCGCTGCAGGAAAGCTGATGCACGGCTTGCCGACAGATCAGACCCGGGCGATGGAAGCCAGCTGGGATAGCCCTGAAAGCCAACGGCTCTGTTAGCATGCGAGTTTTACTGCCTGGACTGTTTTCATGGAAATTTCGCCTCACCCCTTTGCTACCCTCTCTCCCGCTCGGGTGGTGGCGGCGGTGGAATCGCTTGGCTTCTGGCTCCCGGGTGAACCCTTTACCCTCAACAGCTACGAGAACCGCGTCTATCTGGTGCATGACGAGGATCGCCGTCGCTGGGTGGTGAAGTTCTACCGTCCGGAGCGCTGGAGCGATGAGCGGATCCAGGAGGAGCACGACTTCCTGGCCGAGTTGGTGGAGGCCGGGGTTGCGGTGGCGGCTCCCTGGCGCGATGCCGAGAACATAAGCCTTCATCGTGCGGAGGGTTTTCGTTTCTCACTCTTCCCCTGGCTGCCGGGCCAGGCCCCCGAGCTGGAGATCCCGGCGCATCTGTTCGCCCTTGGCGAGCTGATCGGCGCCGTTCATGCCGTGGGTGAGCGCGGTCGCTTCGTCCATCGCGGGGCCATGGATCTGGACGGCATGGTTCGGGAGGCTCGTGAGCGGGTGCTGGCCAGTTCCTGGCTGGGTCGGCGGCAGCGCGATGCCTACGCGCGGGTCACCGATGCCCTCCACGAACGGCTGGCGGATTACGCCTGGCCGGACGAGCAGGTGATTCGCATCCACGGCGACTGCCATATCGGCAATATTCTGGGCCGCGACGAACACTTTGCGCTGGTGGACTTCGACGACTGCCTGATGGCCCCGGCGGTGCAGGATCTGTGGATGCTGATTACCGCCGATCAGCCCGAGGAGCGCCACATGCAACTCTCGGAGGTCATGGAGGGATACGAGGAACAGCGCGAGTTCGACCGCACTGAGCTTGCCTTGATGGAGCCGCTGCGCGCCCTGCGTCTGCTGCGTCACAGTGCCTGGCTGGTGGCTCGCTGGGAGGATCCAGCCTTCCCGGCAGCCTTTCCCTGGCTCGCCGATGAGGGCTACTGGGACGGTCAGATCCGCTCCCTGGAGCAGCAGCGGCAGGTCCTCGAGCGTGCCCCCCGCTGGCTGTCCTGAGCCAGTCGCGCTCAAGCCCCTGCCCAAGCCAGAACGTCAAGTGCCCCCTCGAGAGGGGGCGCTTAGCCAGCGGCAGTCAAAACGTTACTGATC
>LFIK01002583.1_pt1 | contig 14622 bp, 19 predicted proteins | sample 643401 | NCBI WGS metagenome assembly LFIK01 (sample SAMN03777447, study PRJNA286221) | soda lake metagenome | biome: soda lake; feature: Kulunda steppe; material: water; isolation source: sample T5-Br brine of Lake Tanatar-5 | place: Russia: Kulunda steppe | collected 2010-07 | reverse complement strand
GTGTCTGAGTGTGTGTGATTGATGGATAGAATATAAGAGTCAAGTGGAGCAATGAGGGAGAAGAAGAGCACGCACTGTCTGTTAAGTAAGTGCATACCTGGATGCTCATAAGGGTGCCCTGCAGAATATTGTCTTTCAGGCCCATCTCATGTAACCAATGCTGCCCGGCAATGGCCACCTGCTCCTGCAAAAGCCTGCACATGCCATGAGTGCAAGCAGCAGATCAATATGGCAGGATACTTCAAGAGGGGAAATGCAGTAGGGGGAGGACGCTAGCTGGCTTGACAGTTGTCGCCTGTATGTGAGCTCGCATTTGTGGCCATGCATCATACTTTGCTCCGGTAAGCACCCCCTCCTCACTTATCTATCCCCTGGAAAAGGAAATACACATGCACAATGACGCAGGAGCGCGTTACTCAACCTGCTCATCCAACTCGCTTGACAACTACGGTCCTTGAAGACACGCAAGAAGCAACACAACAGAGTGCACCCTTTGATCTGCTTTTGCCCTGACCATAAACCCTCGACCCGCTCCAGTGACACTTGTGAAGCACACCTGAATGTTTCATGTGCTTGCTCTTCGCTTGTGGCCGCTGCATCTCCAAAAGCTTGCTGCTGCTCTTGCACAACAGACAGTATGTCTGCTAGCCGTGCAACATCAAGAGTCACCAAAATGCACCCCTCCCGCATTGCAGCCCTTGGCACCAAGACAGAAGAACACCTGAAGCATGGAATGAACATTTAGAGGCTTGCAATCTGTGTGAATGGCAGCAGCAAAGCACTTATCTAAGCAGTATCAGAGCAGGCCATCATTGCCATGCTGAGGCTTGTTAGCAGCAGCTGGACCGTGTCATTGATTGGCGAAGCAGAGTGTCAAGCAAGGTCTTTTGTCATCACCCAAGATAGTGATCAGCCCTCTGAGAGGGAGGCTAGCAAGAGAACAGTAACACCGTCAGTTCGTCCTACCTTCCTTCAAGCAGGCCAGCCAAAGCTTGCAGAGCTCCAATTGGAAGCGCAGAGGGAGAAGCCTCCACACGGAATTTAATGTTGGCCTGCACAACTCTGGAGAAGCGGCTTGCGAGATACCTGCACGGACGAATTTGCTTGTATGGATTAGGCTGTGCATTGCAGCATACAGAAGAGGTGGCATGCCAACAAGGCAAGTAGGCTGTGCTTAAGGTTTTTGCATGGGCGCAAGTGCACTCATAAGCAGGCGATGTCCTTTTTGCTGTAAATATGTCAGTGAATTGTGTGCGAGCCTGCAGCATGGTAGCGCTCTTGCTGACCTTTGCGCCTGTCTCTTGTAGGATTCGCTAGTTTATCGTACACAAGCGCAGGTGCAGCCTTTACAAGATAGGCACATGCCTGAACTGTTGTGGCTTTTTGAGGCTTATTCTGCACAAATGCATGGACTCTCCTCGAGGTGTCAACCTGCACATGCTCAGAAACCTACCCTTTTGGACCTGCGTGCATGTACCGCCTCACGGCAGCAGGTAGGTTGCTGCCAAACCCTGAGTCTAGCATGGTTTGCATGGTGAGGGCCTGGAGCTGAAGCCTTCCAAAATGCCTGTGCTTGTCTGGGCTTTGCTGCTGTTGATCTTTAGAAGTATCTGGATCAATGTTCCGGTTGTGGGACAGTGCACGTGCTTCAAGCAGCCTCTGGAAAGCGTAAGAAGCAAGAAGTATCCCTGCTACCTGCAGTACAGAGGTGTGCCACCAATGTAATTTGTCGCACAAGTCAATGGTGCACTTCTGAGCTGGTTATTTAATAAGCGCTGTCAAGATAGCTACTTTTCCTATTAACATCATCAACATCATCATCATCATCATCATCATCAGAAGCAGCAGCAGCAGCAGCAGCAGCAGCAGCAGCAGCAGCAGCAAAGGCACTACAAGCACAGAGGTTGCCTCTCTTCTTTGGGGGGGCCCAAGCAAGCTTGAGCAACACTGTAAACCCACAAAAACAACCATCATAACCTGAGCAGCCACCTCTCTTTAGCGTGTGTGGGCAGTAAAAATAGTGAAAATCACCAAGGGCTTATATAACAGCCTTATGGATGTGGCCAAGCTCCCTGATTCATTTCATTAAATTGCTGGTGAGAAAGAAGCTGCAAGATAAACTTCTGGAGCTATCTGTTTACCTAAAGGCGGAGCTTTTTTAGAACTTACCGATAAGTTGATGGCCAGAAATGACACTTGGAGCTGTCTGTATACCACGAGGACTAGGAGGGAGTTGAAAAGGGCAAAGACCAAGAGCACAGCCTTTGCGGAGCACTGCAAATGAGAGCCATTAGATTTGTTGAAAGCATGTGCATTTGTCTGTTTGCATGTGTTCAGGGTGTGCGCTCAGTGCATGCATGCATCTTAATGTCACGCTGTTGCATGTGTGATCATAAATTACCATGTTGGTGTGAGGTTGAAAGCGTCTATATATATTTGTGTGATTATGTATGAATCGTATACATGTGCGATTATATATCAATTACATGCACGTGCAGAGAGGGTGGACTGTTGGTAGAACCTCTAGGCACAGGACCATTGCAAGACTGACACTTTGTAAAAGTGCATACTGATACAACGACCATTCTCTAGTGGAACTGCCAAGGACTTTGGGAGAGTCCTTCCAGCTAGAGTACAGAGCTGTCTGAGGATTGAGTCAGTGTTCCTCGTTAAAGAAGAACGTGCCCAAAAATGTCATAAATGTGCTGCTTGAGTCCAAAATGTTTTTTTCTCTCCAGCAAAGCAAGTCCAAGCGCATGAAAATGCGCTGAAAAGATGCAAAAGCACAAACAGGTGCAAACCCACCTTCGCTCTCAGCTTGGTGGACCAGCAGCACAGCCTGCTTTTGAATCTAGTACTTGATGGTTCGTCATTGCTGCTCACTTCCCCAGATCCAGGTTCCTGGCAGGGCCCTTGAGCTGCAAGCCCAAAGTCTTGCTCGTATCTTTTGCGCAGGTGCCGTGCAACCCACAAATAGGCTACCAGGCACATGCTTGACAGCAGAGTTGCCTGCAGGAATGAGCGCGAGTCAGGAGGGGCACTGAGTAAATAATACGTAAACACTCAGCATAATAGACTCCAGTCATAGAGCAAAAGCCAAGCATGTTATTTTTGTAGCTCACCCTCATCAAAGCTATCCCAATTGAGCTCCGTGTTGTTGTCATGTAGTAGGGTGTCATGTAGCCTGGTTGTACAACCATTGTATAAAAGACTACGTATTTTGTGGACCAGTCAAACAGCACCTGTAATCATATTACAGCCATGGCATTGAGAAATGCCATCTGCGCTCATTTTTGTGCAAATTATGAACAGGCGCTCCATGCCATAAGTCTCCCGCACGCATTTTTGTGAGGGGTGACAAGAAATAATATTTTTGAAGCTTGTTCCTTGATGCACTTTCCTCAAGATTACTTCCTATGGTTCCCTCTGCAGTTGTTTGAAACTGTTTCAGAAACACGGTGCTTCTAATCTGATGGCTTGCGCTGCAAAGTGTGAGACAGGCAAGCCATGAGCTGAGCACTTGAATGCACGGGATTTATCATGAAGGAATGTCAAGCTGTGCCATGCAGCCGCAAGAAAGAGCTTGCCAAGGAAGCCTGAGGAGACTACTGCTGGGAGCCAGGGACGCTCATGGTTAATACAAGATCATGAACTTGAATAAGAAGGCCCGGGAGGAGAGGGGTAGCATGTGCAGAAAGTTTATGATAATTTCTTTCATGCATTCTCTTGATCACAACCCCAGGACAAATCCCAGATTAACCCCCGGGCCTGTGCAATGATGCAGCAGCTCACACAGCGCACCATTTGGCTGTGATTTTGGGGGGTAATTGAACGAAATGTGCATCTACAATTCAGTCTTCTTACTTTTGTTGATGGGCCAAGGCTGGAGTAGCTAAGCCATAAAATGAGAGGGGCATCACAAAAAGGCTGAGCCATAAAATGAGAGTGGCTGAGCCATAAAATCAGGCCAAGCCAAAAGGCTGAGCCATAAAATCAGGCTGAGCCATGGAATGAGAGGGGCGTCACAAAAAGGCAAGATTCTTCGGAAGTAGGCTATATGGATTTGCATAGCGCATTAGAGCAAAAGGGATGCTTTTGAGAATTTCGCTGCGTAAGTGGGCCGAGAGTGGCATCCTTGGGACCCAGGTTGGCCTGAGCAGATCATTTTAGTTAGGCTCCCTGCTTTCCTGCCCAATTGCTCCGCACTCAAGCCAAATTTCTACGCGCTGATGATGCCAAACTTCATCATCTGTTCAGAGCTGCCCTCTGGTACAGATGTCATGGCCAGCGGTGCAGGGACAGGACGAGGAAGGTGGTTTTGACCACTCCCCCCTCAAACAGCCATCCCAAGCCTGCGCACTCCAGGTTCCATGCATTGACCGCACTCAGAAGAAGACATATATAATTTGATATATTGAAGGATGGGCAAAAAATATGTCTCAAAATCCCAAAGAGGCTTGTTGAGCCTCTACAGAGCCTCGGCTTTCATGGAGAGGGCCTCAGTGGTGCACTGGCGTTAGTGCTTTTCACACTGCCTTTCACAGGCGCACTCACACGCCCTAGGACTTATTTTGATAATAATACTTACAACAATTAATTTTCGTTGGACCGGCCCTCCTGGAGGCTGGACAGAGTCAGGAGCAACCGAGCAGCTGGTCAGCACCCCGCCCGCCCATCCCCCAAGCTATCCCACTTCACATTGTTGTTCAGTATGAAATTCAACATTTTGTTCACGCTGCTTCCTGGTTATCCTCCTTAATGAGCTGCAAGCTGCTTGCCAGGTCTGCCTCTGCACTCTTGCTGCCTGCCTGCTGTCGCAATGTGCATAGATAAGCTTCTGTGCACGCTCCAGAGTGAGCCTGGATCAAAGCTTGCTGTACATCATCCCCCAAGCTGACCATTTGCGCTGGCTTAGGCTGTTGAGTGCATGCACAGCAAGCGCACTGCTACTCCTGCCAAAGCTGGGAAGCTCCACTTTGCCCACAAGCACCTGAAGTTACCAGAAGTTGGCAAGCTGCCATCTCTTTTCAAGGGAGGAGCTCATCGGCCAGCACGCTCGAGTGTTTCTCAAAGGGCGTCAGCTTGGCACGCCTACACGCACCTGACAACACCCTCCTAATGTGCAAAGAGCCCACACAGGCAACAGCAACTTGCTCAAGATGCACATACATCCCTTTCACTTGATTGAGTACACACGCCAAAATGCAAGAGCACACATATGCACGTACACAAAATATGGTGATTGAACAACATGCAATTGCGCTCAGGCTTATCTTCAAAACCTCGATCTAAGGTGAATTTGGAAGATATGCTTTCACAGGTATTGGAAGTGAAGTCTGGATGGCTCAACAAAATCTAGATCTGCCGGCTCATGCAGCCTACATGACTTGACCCCAATGGCTTTCACCAAGCCTTTCAGCAGATGCACTTCAATCTTGCTGTAGACCAGATGCTATGTAATGACTGCCAGCTGGAAAGCAAATTGGCTATCAAAGTAAAATTCAGCCTGTACACCTTGCGCTGGAATGTGCACCTCGGTAAAGTCAACTATTGTGATGACACAGGACCAGGGCAAAAACTACGAAGAGTTTTTTTCATGCACATGTGCAAGCCTCCTCTTTAACCTGAGCTCCTCTCTAAGAGCAGGGCCAGCGTCTTCTGCCAACCCCACAATGCTCAGCTGACCTGGCAGCAGCGTTCAAAGTTGATGCCGCTGCTGCTGCCTTATGTCTGCTTGTTGCTGCTGCTGTTTGCTGCTGCCTGATGCTGCTGCTCTTGGGGAATCAGACCCTCCCTCACTCCCATGTGATGACCCTTGCATACTGTAATTTTCAGATGCGTCTTAAAGGGGTTGGATGGGATGAGCAACTGTTTGCACAGTTTGCAATATAGTACAGGACGGGTTCTGCATCTCAGCACAGTGACAAGCACCACACCCATGCATTGCCACCACCAAGCCTTCCCATTGGCCTTTTGATTTTTCATGTTTCTAAGACAGCATCTGCCATCACTTTATCCTGCCCACCAAAACTTAGTGAGCCGAGGCCCCCACCTGTCACCCACGTCTACCATGGACGCGACCCCCTACAGCAATACAGGCATTTTTCATATTATGTCCTCGGTGAGCATTGGCGGGTCGGCTACCCACCCTCATATATATGTACACCCCCTCGTAGGTTTTAGGCCTGCACATGTGCACGCAAAGGCTGGGGAGCATCCCCCGGCAGAACCATTCTTTATGGTTCCAGTGTTGCTCTTGATAAGTTGAAATTTCCCTTTTTCTTAATTGAGTATGAAGAGATGAAGCGAATTTTGTGTGACAAGTAAGGGTGTTGCAAGCTTTGCTGAAAATTCAGCAAGCATGTCCCAACAGCAACGCCCGCTTCCACTCTACCATATGTTTACCATAAGTTCGTTTCCTACTTACCTGAAGTACAGTGAATCTAGGGGCTACGCCTTTTGACTGCTTGAAAATGGGTACAGGAAGAAAACGACATAGCAGAAAAATACCCCCTCCATCAATAAAGGAAAGGGCCACCTCCTAAGGTACAGATGGCACAAAGCAATCACCCCCATACATGCAGATTCCATGACCATACTGTTTTCCAAGCACAGTTCAAAAACAAAGATTTCAAGCTATACAAAGGCAGCAAGTGATGACTCACCAATGGTGGGACTAAGTAAATCAGGTGGACAATTATCTCCCCCATAATTGCTGTCACCGCCTTCTCATACTTCTCGCAGAAAGGAATCCCACCAGTCCCAACCCGGAAGTACATGAGGGACATCCCAAACACGAATATCATCATACATACTCGAGCCTGCAAAAGTAATGCAAGCCAAATGGTTTGCAAGGCCAGTGTGCAACATTTGCAACAAAAAAGGTCACCCTGGCTTGCAGATGTAATCTCTGTCCATTTCTTTGGAAATTTTGGTGACAGGAAAGAGAACCTGCTGGGCAGTAGGCCTAGAAACGCTGCACACCAAGGCTGAATAAAAAATGCATGCAGGCATCTTGAGTGTCCAAGATAATTACTCATCCAAACCAACAGAACAGAATGTGATAAAAATAAAGAGTACTTTTTTGGCGGCAACAGCAGCAGCAGTGGTGGCGGCGGTGGTGGCGGCATTAAGAAAATGGTGCACAAAGATGGGCAGAGAGGCTCAAAATCCAACACATGGTTACCCGACTTACCACTTTAAAGTTCATTCTCCTCAGTGCCAGGTGCCCAACAACAGCTGCTAAACTGAAGAGGAAGCGCCGCAAAATACTCGCCCAAGTGTGAGATTTTAACCCTACAAGTAATCAATGGATTTTCAGGTAGAACCACAAGCTTCAGGTAAGCTGGAACCCTTAACTGCTTAAAGTTGTTTCAAGGTATCTCACAGCAATTGCAACTCAGTAGGGACAGCATACATTCATGGTTCCACTCAAAAGTGACCAAATTAGGACAAGCATGTCTGGGTCATTGTGTCTTGGAGAGTGATGTGAGATCATTTGCATTTTAGATCCATTTTTTGCCCCTGTGTTTGGTCAAGGGCAAGGGCTGGACAGAGGGGCTTAGAGCCCGCAACCTCCTCAAGTGGCCACCAACTGCCCCCTGCTTTACAGCAAACAGCACACGTATAACTGCCTCTATTACGCACGCCCGTTTTTGTTTGTTTGTGCACAGCTACTTAAAGAAGCAAAAAGAGGGCTTGCAGGGGATCCTAGTCATCTGCCCATCTGACCACCAACAGAGAAATAAATACGATTCACATCACCACGAGTCCTTGTGCTACGACAGTGATGACGATGGCATGGACGCGTTTGGCCCCGCAGACTCCAAGCAGAGGAGCAGGTTGGGTCAGCTCTCAAGATCAGTGCAGACCACTGTAGCCTAGTACACAAAAGTCAAGCCACACTGAAGCAAATTTTCCTGTCTGGTTCCCATTTGGCGTGCGCAGATGCTTGCGTGCCACATGCGGTATCCCTTCCAGCATCACTCACCACCCAGCTAAAAGTGAGCTGTGAACTCTAGATATCAGAGCCATTGGCCAGCTCCAGAAAACCCAATGGTGGTGTGAGAGATTAAATACAAGGGGAAGAGGGCTCCAACAGCCCCTAGAGAATCTATTTCCCAATTTGTTTGGGTTCGTCAGTCAATTCAGTAATTCAAAGCTGCAGGTGGAGCACTGCGGCGGCTGCAGGCATACACCACCCACCTTCCCACACTGATCTTCAGAAATCCCAAATTTTTTAGCTTCGCACCGTAATAATTTCGCAGAAACGGATGTTCATGTCTTGGACGTCCTGCAAATTTGTTCCAACTTGGGCACCTGGGACAGCTGATGGCGCACTGGTCTCCTGAAACTCGTTTCTAGAAACTCCGATTTTAAGTTTCACCTGCCCATCATTTTCAATGTCTAGCTATTGATTTTGAAGTCATCTTGTGGAGCTTCTGGTCAAAGCTGCTGTCATGTGGGTCCTATGCCGCATTTCTAATTCTATAACATGGATTGAACACTGAACTCTGTTCTACACACCAAGGATTGGAGAAGCACTTCATAAATCACACTCTTGATGGAGCTCCTCCAAACCTAGGTCAAATCATGACCTTGATATCATTCCCAGCATTCTTATATCCCAATTTCACAATACTGCACGCATTCTGCAACTGCTTTGGGACTATTTTTGGTTCCTAAGAGCCCACGGCTTGGCTCTGCCACTGGTTGATTTTTCAAATCGTTTTTTGCCAACCAACCAACAGACAACCTGATCGCAAACACACAGTATTTTTGGGGTGGTACACCCAGATGTTGATGAAATTCCCATTTCAAGAACTTCCCAGAGATTCCACCAGAAATCATCATGACCCCCTTCATCACAAAGCATGCTGATGGCTTGAAAAGGTGTACGTAGCTGGCTAATGAAAGCTCGTGGACTGTGTCTTAAATGCTAAAATGGGCCAAGCATTCAGGCTGCGCCTTCCCTCAGGTCCAAAGGTTCAGCCAGTGGACCCCAAATAGTAATGTCTTTAATTTGCATATTCAACATTTCAAACATGACTTGCTTCAAAAAGGGGCATACTCAGTCTGTTGCTCACATGCATCCCTTTTCTAAAGACCCATTCTGCAAGCAGCGGGAAAACAAATGCCCAGAGGGTTTCAAAGAGCTCACCTAGGTATGTGAGTACGAACCAGTGTAAACAAAGCAGCGCACTCCAGCGGACAAAGAATAGGTTGTAATGGGTAGGCACCCACTGCCCAAATGGCATTATCCTCTGCTTTACTTGGTCCGGCATTGTAGGAGGGGAGGAGGGAGGACAGCAGCCCCCACTCACTACAGGCACAAGCAGATACAGGTGTTGGGGATCGGGTGTTAGCAACTAAGTACAGGCAGTCAGCACGCAGTATCAGCATTGGATGGTGTCACACATGGATAATTGCTGTTGCTAGAGGTTTAATGAGGTTGATCTATGCGTACATCATGTCTGCTCACATGTGCATGCAATTTTGCAAAAGCATGTTCAATTGTGTGCATGTGTGTGCATGTCTGCGTGCGTGTGTGCGCATGTGCACATGCATGTGCGCGTGTGCGTGCGTTTGTGCTTGTGTGTGTGTGCGCGCGCGTATGTGTGTGTGTGTGTGTGTGTGTGTGTGTGTGTGTGAGAGAGAGAGAGAGAGGGGGGGAGAGAGAGAGAGTGCTTGAACGTGTATGTGCCTATCTTCATGTTGCTGCCAAAGGTTCAGCGCACATACGGGCAGCAACATTGATGGTCGCACCTGCTGCTCCAGAGTGCGAGGTCGAAGAATGATCCGCGTTTATCCCACCAAGCCTGCAGAATCGATGCCGCCTCTTTCAATTTGACAACTTTTTTGCCATCTCATTTCCGAGATTTTAACCCAATGGCTTTCTTGAGGTTCTCTAACAGGTATGAGAGGCTGAGCATTTTGGACGATCAGTGCAAATCATTCCGATTAAGCATTTAATTGGGTCCGTGCAACAAGAATGTTGCAGCCCCAAATGGCGGTTTCCCTACACTAAGCGGTGTTTATGCTTCGTGAGCATCGATCCTTGGTCCTCATTCGGCCCACATTGATGGCCTTCTTGACCTTTTGAGGAGGTGGGTCAAGCAACCCGTGGGATTAGGCATCAGGTTGACACTGACAAACCTGAGCGCTTCATCTCAGTGTGCCTCCTTTTTCCTCAAACAGGTGCACACAGCGCTCTTACATTTCTGCAGTGTGCCTTTGTGAGAAATCTAGGTTAAGGCTATGCACGTTGCCTAAGCGCTCTGCTGGCACCCTGTCTTGTCTTCTCTTGTCTTCAGAGAGGGCTTGCAAGACCACCACCATACCAGCTGAAATCAGCACTGCTGCCTATATGTGTGCAGCCTTGTGAGTGCCTTGGTGATGAGGTATTGCGCCGCTGAGGGGCTGACTAAATGGGTGAGTTGGGGTGGTACACGCATGCGTGGTACATGCATGCGCACTGCGCAGCAAGACTAGTGTACACAGTGAGATTAGCTTTTCGCCTTCTCATGACCATCAGCTGTACACCAATCTTATGTGTCCATCTGTCTTTCCTTGCGCACAGGTCCGATGGTAAGAATTGATTCCAAGAGCTCAAGGGCCTCATGTTTGAGCAGGAGCTGGGCAGATTGCTAAGGAGGCTACGCCTGTGTCATGACTCGCACTACATACATCTGCCAGGCAAAGAAAAATTATTGATCTTGCTGCACTGTTTTTGGGTCGGAGCACCATGCGTAGCCAATTCATTACATACCCCGTGAACTTATTTGAAACACTGATCTGCCTACCCCCCCATTCATTCCTGCAGAGGCAGTGTCTTGTGAGGTACACAAGAATGGAGATGAGCTCGGGCTGGGTTTTACTTGACAGTCCGTTTCCCTGTTCCTCCATTCTGCCTTCCATGCAGGCTCTTCTTATCCTTTGGGATGATCCAGATACTCTTGTTTTTGCGATTTAGGACGAGAGCAGGGGACGTTTTTCCTCCTGTGCACTATTAATTCGACCTGGTGACTTCCCTCTACACTGTAAGTGGGCTGAAGCGCTCGTGGGGTTCTTTGATTCCAATGTTGACTGGCGGTGACTTGTGCTGGAGTGGCGTGTTGTGTACGCACTTATCATGCGCTAGTTGCAGAGTAACGGCTTGAATCTTCTGTAGTTGCCTGAGCACAAAAATTGTGAAGTGATAGCTTCCCTGCCCCTGTTGTGATCATTCCGGGCGCACTACGCGCGACCTCACTCCAAACATGGATTGTGCTTTTGCCTTTCCACTCGTGTGCAGGTTGTCCCTCAGCTGATAATGAGTAATCTCCCGGCACTGCCCCACATGCTGTTTTGAGTCATGCACCTACTTGGCGGGGTATCGCTGTACGTGCACGTGGTGAAGCACTCATTCGGGGTGGCCATCCTTCGGGTGCGTATGAGCCCGATGTTGCTCTGTGCACATGAGCCTGATGTTGCTCTGTGCCCATGAGCCTGATGTTGCTCTGTGCCCGTGAGCCTGATGTTGCTCTGTGCCCATGAGCCTGATGTCGCACCATCCGGCCTCCAACCAAACACCATCGTGCTTCAGCTTAGTTGGCAGGCCCAAAACAACAACGCCTGTTGTGTTGCTAGTAATCCCGGTGTCAAATGCCACTGGCACTCACTTTGCTTGTATAAGAACCTGCTCCACCTCTGGGCAGGAAGCTGCTGGCAGATGAGTAGCTGCTTTCACCTACAGTATGATGAAGCTCTGCCCAGGAATATTGCCTGTGCACATGCATTCAGCTCTCAAGAAGCCTCCCCTCAAGCATCACAGCTTCGACTTGCTAGGGCTGACTCGCACGGCTTAAAAATGTTCTACGGCGCAGGCACTGTTCATCCATGGCTGCGTGTGCACACTTGGGTACGAGTACATGGCCCGCATCATCGACAAATCCTTTGAGTGGCATCACATCAGCAAGCTGCCGCAGAAAGAAGCTGGTTTGGGCATTACCGCGGCTTTACCTGTTGGGACAAAGAGGGCCGACCTGTCTCCTCATACGCCCGCAGCATCACAGCAGCATGGCTTTGTTGCGGCAGCATCAACAGGCTGTGCAGTGTCCGTGGGCTTGCTTGCAACAGCAGCCGCAGCTCTTGGGGCAGGCGCAGCAATTGCAGCAAGAGTGCGTTGGACAGCTCTAAAGGTAGCAGTGGCAGTTGCAGGGGCAGCAGCGGCAGTTGTATCACACACTCGTGTGGACTTGGCGTATATTGCTGGCATGCAGCAGGTGAGTGCCAGCGCAGCAAAGAGTAGGGCTGGTGCAGCACTCTCACACTCAGCGTAGGCGGCCTTTGCCAGAACAAGCAAAGTAGGAGTAAGGAGGCTACTGGATCCATGCAAGCCTTTGCCAGCACTTAGCATGCATCAGCAAGTAGGATAGCATGCATCAGCAAGTGGGATAGCATGCATCAGCAAGTGGGATTTGCTTCTAAGCTGCATGGGGGCATTGGCGAGAACATTAGAACAGAAGAATGTGCTCGAGGGCTTCCACCTGCCTGGGGATAGCATGCTTGCAATCAGTGCACGCGCAAATGCCCGGGTCTTGGATGGACCTCTGTTGTGCACAAACATCTTGCGGCACTGCATGCTGGTGTGAGAGACAAACACACTTATGGCCTAGGATCACGCTTTTTGTTTGCTCTGCAGCACAATTCTGGGGCTGCGCTCTTGGCCTTTGGCTGTTGCAACTCCCTTCAAGTCTTCATGGTGTGCCAGTACTTTCAAGCACCACTCCTGACCAACTGCATTTTGGTGAGCTAGAACAAAGAAAGCTGGCAGTGCTTTGAAGCACCACTCCTGACCAACTGCATTTTGGTGGGCTAGAACAAAATAAGCTGGCAGTGCTTTGAAGCACCACTCCTGACCAACTGCATTTTGGTGAGCTAGAACAAAGAAAACTGACAGGCCTGGAGCAACCATTTTAGGCTCCAGCGTTCCTTGTCTACATTTCAAGAGTGTCCTACCGTTAAGTTAGCAAAATTAGCGTTAACAGCCAATCGTGGAGGGCGCACCATGCCAGGCATTTGTCATGCGCTGATGCCTTGTTTGGGCTTGCCCGTGCCAAATTCCTGCTCTACCTGAGCAGCAGGCATTTCCACAACTGCGAACCCCCCATCTTGAGACATGGCATGATCTGTTTGAGCATGGATGATACATGGTTTCCAGGAGCATTCTGAGAACCACATTGCCTTGGTTTGCCCCCTCCTTTGCCGAACGCTCCTTGAGGACGTATGTCCGTTGGCACAGACCGTGATCCCAAACAGGACCATATGCGCAGACGCCTCTCTAAGGAATTGTCATGCTGGCATTGCAACACTGACAGCTTCTAAAGTGCTCATGTTTACAAGGGATGCATGCTTAGCACAGCTGGTTCAGGGTCAAGGTTGCTTCTGATTTTCCATCCTGCCTTAATCTGCAGGTAGCTGGTGCGATGACAGCCTCTTGCACTCTCCTGAACTTCATTGACAGCGTCAAGCCACCCCCCAGCTGGAGTGAAAAAGTAGAAACAAATAAGGTCGATGACAGTCAACATATGGACGACAGGGGGCGTACTGAAGAGCTGCAGATCCAAACGCTTGTCATGCAGACCATGCTTGACACGGGGTTTGGCAGCAACCTGCCTGCCGCCGTAAAATACTACACCTACGCAGGTCCTGAAGGGTAGGTCTATGTATGAGCATGCACAATGTTATTATCCTGACGTGTTTGCTCACCTACCTAAGCGACGTCATGGCGATGCAGGCATGTGCTCACTTTTTAAATGCTGCACCTTCACTCTCACTAGTGTATAGCAAACAGTAGGAAGTTGCTAGAGGGGGCTATCTGGGGCACAAAATAGGTATGGTTTTGGTATGCTCCCAGGGTATAGGCCCCCCAACTGGCTAGTTTCAAATTTAGCATCCAAACGTAGCCCTATTTACAAGCTATCCAAAGCACTCGAGCTTGGAACTAGCCAGTCAAGGGCTCATACCTAATCTGCAGCGGCGTGAACCCTACTTTTCACTGCCAAATCTCCACACCAGATCACCTGCACCAAAGGAAATGGATTTTTTTGGTGTTTTCGTGTCCTTGAAAAATAAGAAACATTGAAATAGAAATGGGATGAAAATACCTCGTGTTTGGCGATGTGCATTTTGGGTCATTTACCTCATCAAGGTAAAAGATTGGCACCAAGGTTATTTTTGCGGAAAATGAGTCAAAAATGTATGCCCTCCAAAAACCTAGATTTCGAAATCCATTATCAATTGCACCTTAACTTGACTCAAGCCACTCTTTGAGGACTCTTTGAGGACACTCTTTGAGGTACGTACCTTAGGCTGGCGTCACACTGGGCCAATTCCACCCCCCAATATTCAACTTTTTGAAAATTGTCCAGGTATCCGCTTTCAAGCGTAAACCCTGCAGGACAATCAAAGAAGCTTGCTGTTTTTTTCCTTGGGTCGAAATTCCATGTGTGTGATTTACTCGGAGTTTTGACTGCGGAAGTTCAGGGAAAATGCGGAAGCTGAATTGGCAAGCGGTCACACCGGGAATTCAACGCCAATTCAGGGTGGCCAAATTCAACATTAGGTGAATATTCAAAACTT
>LFIK01002582.1_pt1 | contig 14627 bp, 12 predicted proteins | sample 643401 | NCBI WGS metagenome assembly LFIK01 (sample SAMN03777447, study PRJNA286221) | soda lake metagenome | biome: soda lake; feature: Kulunda steppe; material: water; isolation source: sample T5-Br brine of Lake Tanatar-5 | place: Russia: Kulunda steppe | collected 2010-07 | reverse complement strand
CCTTCGACGCCGTCATCTCGACCTTCGGGGTGATGTTCGCCGCCGATCATGCGGCCACGGCGCGCGAGCTGGCCCGTGTCTGCCGGCCCGGCGGCCGGCTCGCGCTGATCGTCTGGGCGCCCGAGGGCGCGGTGCAGGAGTTCCTCGGCATCATCGGCAAATACAACCCGAACCCGCCGCCCGAGCCCTCGCCGCTGGCCTGGGGCGAGCCCGAGCATGTGCAGGCGCTGCTCGGCGAGGCCTTCGATCTGACCTTCGAGGAGGGCGTGAACAACCATTATCTCGGCGGCGTCGAGGCGGCGTGGAACTGGTACGCCGCGGGCTTCGGCCCGATGAAGGCGCTGATCGGAGCGCTACCGCCCGACGAGCTGGCCGCCTTCAAGCAGGAGATCGACGCCTATCACGCCGGCTACCGCGTGCCGGCGGGGCTGCATGTCAAGCGCGAATACCTCGCGATCCTCGGCCGGCGCAGGTGACACCGAAGCCCGGGCAAGCGGTTTGCGCGAGCGGTCGTGCGAGCCGCTGACGCGAAGCGCGTGACCTGTCGAAGAAAGGAGACACCCATGAAAACTCCGATACACCGGACATCCCTGCCGCCACTCGCCGCATCGGCTTGTGTCGCCGCGCTGACGCTTGGCACGACCGCCGCGGCCATAGACCCGGACGAGGCCGAGCAGCTGCTGGCCCAGCCCGAGTTTCGCGATGCCGCGGTCGTGCGCGACTGGAGCGAGACGGCAATCGCGACCGCGCTCGAGGTCGACGGCTTCTGGACCCTGCACACCAACCGGGCGGGCCCGATGATGCATCTGGCGATGCATGATGCGCTCAACGCCATCGTGCCGGTCTATCACCCCTATGCCCATGACGCCGCCGAGCCCGACGCGCATCCCGTCGCGGCGGCCTCGCAGGCGGCCCATGACGTGCTAGCCGCCGAGTTCCCCGACCACGCCGAGACCTTCGCCGACCTGCACGCCGACTGGCTCGCCACCGTGCCCGAGGGCGCGGCGCGGGAGGCCGGGCGCGATCTGGGTGCCGACGCCGCCGCGGCGATCCTGGCCGCGCGCGAGGGCGACGGCCATGACAGCGAGGGCCCCTTCACGCCCGGCGAAGCGCCGGGTGCCTACCGCCTCACACCGCCGCACGAGGCCCCTCTGGGGACCGGCTGGGCGGCGACCGAGCCCTTTGCCATGGACGCGCCCGACCAGTTCCACCCCGGACCGCCCCCGGCGCTCGACAGTGCCCGCTACGCCGAGGACCTGGAGGAGGTGAAGCGCCTCGGGGCCGCGGACAGCGCGCAGCGCACCGACGCGCAGACCCAAGTCGGCTATTGGTGGGCGGAATACACGACCGTCGGCTACCCCGACTTCGCCCGCGCCTGGATCGCCGAGGACGGCACCCATCTGTGGCCTGCCGCCCGCCTGTTCGCGCTGTTGGCCGTCGACAATTTCGATGCCCTGGTTTCGGCCTGGGATGCCAAGTATGAATACGGCCTATGGCGCCCGCGCACGGCCATCCGCGCCGCCGACGACGACGGCAACCGCGCCACATCCGCCGATCCCGACTGGGAGCCGGAGATGACCACGCCGCCGCATCCCGACTACCCGGCCGCGCTCTCCACCCTCTGCGCCGGCGGGGCCGAGATCCTCAAGGACGCCTTCGGGTCCGACACCGCCTTCACCCGCGCTTCCGCCAGCGCGCCCGAGGACATGTCCGAGACGCGGGACTACGCCACGCTGGACGCGGCGGTCGAAAGCTGCGCGCGCTCGCGGATCTACAACGGCTTTCACTTCCGCACGGGGCTGGAAGTGGGGGTAGAGATGGGCCGCGACCGCGCCGCGCATATCCTCGACACGCAGCTCGTGCGCCGGTCCGACGCGTCCGGGATCACCTTCCCGGAATGACGGTGCGATCCGGGTATCTCGCATGGCGGCGCGCGCACCGTGCGCGCCGCCCGTGTCGTGTGACGCGGGGCTCGTTCGCACAAGAGGGCGATCACCTGCCGATCACGGAGGTGTCGCTCCCGCGATCGTCGCGCCGGCGCCTCGCCGCGATCCGCGACCCCGGGATCGCCGACAACCGCACCCGCTGGACCGGCAACACGACCCGGACGCGCAACCGTCGCGTCCCGCGCCGCGGCGCCGTCGCGCGACGCGACCTCGCGGGCCGCGAGGCGCCGAAATCATGTGGCGGATCCCGGGTGCGGAGAGGATCGCCAGGCTGAACGAGAACGGTTCGCCGCCCCGACGCAGCCACCGCAGAGGCCGCGGGCGCACTTGCCTGACCGGTTTTCAGGCGTGCATCCGCGCCAGTGCGGCGAACTTGCGCCCATAGGCCGCCGGGCTAAGCCCGGTCATGCGCCGGAAGAGCCGACCGAACGAGGCGGGGTCCTCATAGCCGACGGCATGGGCGACCTCGTCCACCGTGAGCCGACCCGTCTCGAGCAATTGCTTGGCCTCTTCCACGCGCACGGTCTGCACATAGGCGATCGGCGCCGTGCCGGTGGCGGCGCGGAAGCGGCGCGCAAACCCCCGCTCCGACAGGCCCGAACGTTCGATCATCCGGCTCACCGGGTTCGCCTCGGCGTAGTTGGCGGCGATCCAGACCTGGCTGTCGCGGATGAGCGCATCCCCGTCCTGCAGCCACGGCGTGGTCACGGCATAGGGAAGCTGACCGTCGGAATGGCGCGAGAACAGGTAGGCCTTGGCGGTGCGGATCGCCTGCGCAGGGCCGAAATGTCGCGCGATCAGATACAGGGCCAGATCCTGCCACGCCATCACCGCCCCGGTGGTGACGAGGCGCCCCGCCTCGTCGCCCGGGCAGAGGGCGAGGCCCTTGCGCAACCGCACCTGCGGGTAATGCCGGCGAAACATCGGCGCATAGGCCCAGTGGCTGGCCGCCTCGCGACCGTCGAGAAGCCCGGCCTCGGCCAGCATCAGCGCACCGGAGCAGACCGAACAGACCTGCGCGCCCGCGGCATGCCTGTCGCGCAGCCAGGCCGCCGCCTCGGGAAAGGCCCCGTGGGGCGGCGAGTCGATGGGCCTGTGCATGTCGCAGACGACCACGATGTCCGCACCGCCGGCCTCGGCGATGGCGCGGTCGGGTTCGACCAGCACGCCGTCATGGCAGCGGAAGGGGTCAGCGAAGGGGGACACGACGCGAACGTCGAACAAGGGCGCGCCCGGCTGCCCGGATGTAACTTCGGGATAGACGACCCCGGCGGCGCCAAACACTTCCCTGAGCCCGAACAGAACCAGCGGCGATGTCTCCGGAAAGGCGAGCAGGTCGAGCCGGAGGCGGCGACCCTGCGGCGGGTGCGTCTCGGTCATGGTGCGCCTGTCGCATTCGGCAGGGTTGCGCCCTTTATGCCACTTCAGGGGCGCGGCCCTCAAGCATAGCGTGTCTGCAATGCGATCCGGCGCGCGGTTGGTGATCGGTCTCCGCGCCCGGGCCCATGGCACGAAGGAGGCCCCGGATGACCATGAGGACGGAACTTCCCCTGCACCGGCTTCGCGAGGAACTCGCCGGCGCGGTGCTCCTGCCCGGCGAGCGCGGCTACGACACGGCGCGCTCGCTCTTCAACGGGATGATCGACCGCCGCCCGGCGGTCATCGCGCAATGCGCCGACGTGGAGGACGTCCAGCGTGCGCTCGCTTTCGGGCGCGACAACGGGCTCGACATCGCGGTGCGCGGCGGCGGCCACGGCGTCGCCGGCCGCGCGCTCTGCGACGGCGGGCTGGTGATCGACCTGCGGAAGATGAACGCCGTCTCGGTCGATCCCGGGCGCGGCACCGCGCAGGTCGCCGGCGGCGCCACGATGGGCGATCTCGACCGCGCGACCCAGCCCCACGGGCTGGCCGCGCCGGGCGGTCGGGTCTCGACCACCGGGGTCGCGGGCTATCTGCTCGGCGGCGGCGACGGCTGGATGGCCCGCAAGCTGGGCCTTGCCTGCGACAGCCTGGTCGAGGCCGAGATCGTCACCGCCGACGGCACGCTGCTGCGCGCGAACGAGGCGGAGAATACCGAGCTGTTCTGGGCGCTGCATGGCGGTGGCGGCAATTTCGGCGTCGCCACGCGTTTCACCCTGCGCCTTCATCCGCTCTCCACCATCACGTTCGCCTTCCTGTTCTGGCCCGTGGAGGCGGCCGAGACCGTCCTCACGCGCTACCGCGACTACATGGAGGCGGCGCCCGACGATGTGGGCGGCGCAGCGCTTCTGCTCACCGGGCCTGAAGAACCCTTCGTGCCCGAGGCGCTGCAGGGCCGGCGGTGCCTTGCGCTCCTCGTGGCCGTGGCCGGCGCGGATGGCGAGGCCCGGCCGCTGCTCAAGCCGATGCTGGGCCTCGGCCATGCCGGCGGCTGCGTCGAGACCGTGCCCTATGCCGACTTCCAGTGCATGTTCGACGACCCGCCGGGCTATCGCAACTACTGGTCCGCCGAATACCTGTCGAACCTGCCCGCCCCGGCCGTCGCGGCGTTCTGTGCGGCGGGCTGCGGCATTCCGGTCCCGTCGCCGAGCATGCAGCCGCTCTTTCCACAGGGCGGCGCCATCGCCCGAAGCCCGGCCGATACTCCGCTGCCCTGGCGCGGCGCCCCCTGGGCCGTCCATCCGATGGGCATGTGGGAGGATCCCGCCCATGACGAAGCGGGCCGGGCATGGGCGCGCGGCGTGCGCGCGGCGATGCAGCCCTGGTCGCATGGAGCGGTCTACCTGAACTTCCTTGGCGCCGAGGAGGACGCGGAGCGCATCGTCGCCGGCTGGGGCGCCGGGAACTACGCACGCCTGCAGAGGGTCAAGCGCGCCTGCGATCCGCACAACGTCTTTCGCAACAACCACAACATCGCGCCCGCGTGATCGGGGCCGTGCGGGCCCCGATCCGGGCATCTGTTCACGCCAAAGCAAAAGGAGACCACCATGGCGTTCACCCCCCGAGCCTCGATTAAGACCACGGCACTCGCCCCCGCGGCGCTCGCAACGACGCTCGCGGCGGCGCCCGCCCTCGCGGGGATCGAGGCCTTCACCGATCGCCTCGAATTCACCGATGGCGTGTCGATGACGCTCGGCCAGAACCTCGACGGGCTCGATCCGCACGAAGTCGAGATCGAGGATGCCTCGCATCTCTGGATCGCCGAGTTCACCATGGAACCGGGTACGGTGTTGCCCTGGCATACCCACCCGGCACTCGCGGTAATCGGCGTCACCGAGGGTGAATTCGTATTCGTGCTCGGCGAGGACTGTGTCAGGCGCGATTACTCCGCGGGCAAGGCCGTGGTCGATACGGGCGACCGGATCCACAGCGGATACAACCCGAGCGAGCAGGAGGAGACGGTCGTCGTCACCGCCTATTTCGGCGCCCCGGCCGATGGAGAACTGAGCATTCCCATCGACGCCGATGAGGCCGCCGCGCATGATGAGCGCTGCGAACTCGAAACCCCACACCCCGACGCAAGCTGACGGGCGGACCACGACACCCGGGCTGGCGGCCGGCTGCGGCTTCGGCGATCTCGGGGCCCGCCGGCATGCCAGTCGCCGAGAATTGCCGGCAGCGTCGGAAGGGTGGAGACTCGTTTTCAAGCGCGAGCACTTGCCGCGGACCCGCCTCCGGGTCCCGGCAGCGTGCATCCACCCGGATCGAGCAATAGCGCGGATACACACCACAGCCCGTTCGAAGGAAGGCTGTTTCAGGATGCCCCATGCGCGATAACGCACCTGCGGGGTCGGCTCGCGGTCGCGATGGCGCTGGCAGTGACGGCCTGACTGCATCGGCTTCAACCGGCTACGTACCGAGACTGTCCGGACGTGGCGCACCAAGAGAAATGGCGGACGCGACGCGGGAGATTCCCCGTGCGCACCCCTTGAGCAGTCCGCACACCGCCGCAGGTGGGCGATTTCGGCTCAGCGCTGTCTTGCGGCCTCGCGCAGCATCGCCGCGATGACCCGCTCGATCTCGCGCGCGGCGGCGTGGATCGGGGCGGCATCGCGCCGGGCGCGGGCGATCAGCAGTGCCCCTTCATGGCTCGCCTCGACCAGCAGTGCGAGCGATTCGGCGCGCCGGCGCGACAGCCCGGCCACGGTGAAGGCCTCGGCGTAGAGCCGCGTCCAGGTGTCGAACGCCTCGCGGCACAACTGCGCGATTCCCGCGCTCTCGTCGGGGCTGTCAAGCACCATCGGTGCGACCGGGCAGCCGAGCGTAAAGCCCGATGCGGCAACCATCTGCGCGGTGTCGTCAAAAAAACGGCGCACCGCGCGGGCGGGCGCGCGCGCATGCGCCAGCCTGTCCTGCAGAGCCTGTGTCGCCGCATCCATCGAGACGCGCGTAGCCTCGAGGACAAGCTGGTCCTTGCCGCCGGGAAAGTGGAAGTAGAGCGACCCCCTCGGCGCTCCGCTCGCAGCGAGAACATCGTTGAGTGAAGTGCCGTGATAGCCGCGCTCCTGCAGAAGCCGGCCGGCTGCCTCGATCATGCTTGCGCGCGCTCCTGACATGAGAAGGGTATACGGGATTAACGCAACTATGGCAATTGGTCTATATATTATGCCACTCGTCATACCCTTCATCCGTCGCAGAAAGGGGGCACTGCCATGACACTCACCCTCGACCACCCCGCCGACACTGTGCCGGCCCGGGCCGCGGTTGCCGCCCCCGACGGCGGCGACATTGCCTGGACGATCCAGGGAAGCGGCCCGCCGCTGGTACTCGTCCACGGCTCCTTCAGCGACAATCGCTCCGAATGGGCGGCGGTGGCGCCGCTGCTGGCGCGGCATTTCACGCTCCACGCCGTCGCCCGGCGCGGACGAGCGGGCAGCGCGCCGCGCGGGGATCTCGGGCTTGACACCGAGGGGCGCGACGTCGCTGCCGTAATCCGCGCCGTGGGAGTGCCCGCCTACGTGCTAGGCTATTCCTACGGCGCGCAGGTCGCGCTCGCGGCGACGCGCGAGGTGCCCAACCGGGTGCGCGGGCTCATCCTCTTCGAGCCGCCCCGCACCGATTGCATCCCCGATTCGCGCCTCGCGGAGCTGACCGCCTTCGAGCAGGCGGGCGATGCCGACGGGCTGGCCGATCACTTCTTTCGCGCGCAGCTCCAGACGCACGCGCCCACGCTCGACAATCTGCGCGAAAGCGCGCTCTGGGCCGACATCGTGGCCGATGCGAGCGCCACGATGGGCGATCTGCGAGCGCTCAGGGCCTACCGCTTCGTGCCGGAAGGTTTTGCCAAACTCGACTTGCCGGTTACGCTGCAGGTCGCCACTGAGAGCGCCCACCATCTATACGCCACCGAGGAGATCATGGCCGCGCTGCCCCATGCCCGCCGCGCGGTGCTCGAGGGAGAGGGGCATGAGGCGGCGGTGACCGCGCCCGAGGCCTATGCCGAGCAGGTCCGGCGCCTGTGCCTCGACTGATTACCGGGCGGTTGCGGGATCTCAAGGCGCAATCATGGCGCCCGGTCAAGTCGCAGGTAAGCAATATCGCGCGCCTTCCGTGATCGCCCGAAGACGCATCGTACCGGCCGCTTGCGCGCCGCAGGGCCATCTCGTTACCTGTGCAGGTCGGCGGCGAGGTCTTGGAGCTTTTCGGCAGAAACTTGAATCAAAGGAATCCCATGGGATTCTGTTTGTGGTTCATCTGATCGGCGCATCCCTGAAGCTGCGGCCCGCCGGAACCCGGAGCCTACACCAGAAGCGGTCCGTCATGATCAAGAAGTTCACTGGGGATCCGCCGTTTGAAGTGGAAGATCCCGTCCTTGCCGACGCAGTAGGGTGTCGAAATGTCCTTCGCCATGACCTACGCTCGCGCTTCCGGTCGAAAACGTTGAGCGACTACAATGACTTCAGCGGATGTCTGGTGGGTGATGGAGGATTCGAACCTCCGACTTCTTCGATGTGAACGAAGCGCTCTACCACTGAGCTAATCACCCTTCGCAAAGCGTTTAGCGCCCTGCTCGGGCCTTCGCAAGAGGCGCGCGCGGTTTTTCGCGGACCCCGAAAGGGCCGGGGTGCTGCCACCCCGGCCCCTGAACAGGCGCCCATGCGCGATCAGTGTTTGGCGACGCTCGGGCTATCGGCGTCCCCGGTCATCGCGGCACGCGCGGCCGCGGCCTCTTCCTCGGCCTCCTCGTCCCACTCGACGGGCTCCGGCACATCCACGAGCGAATGGCGCAGCACATCGCGCACATTGGACACCGGGATGATCTCGAGGCCCTCCTTGACGTTGTCGGGGATCTCCTTGAGGTCCTTCTCGTTGTCCTGCGGGATCAGCACCGTCGTGATACCGCCACGAAGCGCGGCGAGGAGCTTCTCCTTGAGGCCGCCGATCGCGAGCACATTGCCGCGCAGAGTCACCTCGCCGGTCATCGCGATATCCTTGCGCACGGCGATTCCGGTGAGCACCGAGACGATGGAGGTCACCATCGCGACGCCCGCACTCGGACCGTCCTTGGGCGTGGCGCCCTCGGGAACGTGCACATGGATGTCCCATTTCTCGAAGCGCGGCGGCTTGATGCCGATATCCGGCGCGATGGAGCGCACGAAGCTCGACGCCGCGTCGATCGACTCCTTCATCACATCGCCGAGCGTGCCGGTGGTCTTCATCCGGCCCTTGCCGGGCAGGCGCAGCGCCTCGATGGACAGAAGCTCGCCGCCGACCTGGGTGTAGGCGAGCCCGGTGGCCACACCGATCTGGTCCTCCTTCTCGGCAAGCCCGTAGCGGTAGCGCGGCACGCCGAGATAGTCGGCGAGATTTTCGGTGGTGATATGCACCGCGTCGCTCTTCTTGCGCACGATCTCGGTGACGGCCTTGCGCGCCAGCTTGGCGAGTTCGCGCTCGAGATTGCGCACCCCAGCCTCGCGCGTGTAGGTGCGGATGACCTCGCTGAGCGCCGCATCGTCGATCGAGAACTCCTTGGGCTTGAGGCCGTGGTTCTTGACCTGCTTGGGCAGCAGGTGCCCGCGCGCGATCTCGCGCTTCTCGTCCTCGGTGTAGCCCGACAGGCGGATGATCTCCATGCGGTCGAGCAGCGGCTCGGGCATGTTGTAGCTGTTGGCCGTGGTCAGGAACATCACGTTCGACAGGTCGTATTCCACCTCGAGATAGTGGTCCACGAAGGTCGAGTTCTGCTCCGGATCGAGCACCTCGAGCATCGCGGAGGCCGGATCGCCCCGGAAATCCTGCCCCATCTTGTCAACCTCGTCGAGCAGGATGAGCGGATTGGTGGTCTTGGCCTTCTTCATCGCCTGGATGATCTTGCCCGGCATCGAGCCGATATAGGTGCGCCGGTGGCCGCGGATCTCGGACTCGTCGCGCACGCCGCCGAGGCTGATGCGGATGAATTCGCGCCCGGTCGCGCGCGCCACGGACTGACCCAGCGACGTCTTGCCCACCCCCGGCGGACCGACGAGGCAGAGGATCGGCCCCTTCACCTTCTTGGAGCGGTTCTGCACGGCGAGATACTCGACCATGCGCTCCTTGACCTTCTCGAGGCTGTAGTGATCGGCGTCGAGGACCTCCTGCGCACGCTTGAGATCGCGCTTGACGCGGCTCTTCTTGCCCCAGGGGATCGACAGGATCCAGTCGAGGTAGTTGCGCACGACGGTGGCCTCGGCCGACATCGGCGACATGTTCTTGAGCTTCTTGAGCTCGGCATCCGCCTTGTCGCGCGCCTCCTTGGACAGCTGAGTGTTCTCGATGCGCTCCTCGAGCTCGGCGACCTCGCTCTGGCCGTCATCGCCGTCGCCGAGCTCCTTCTGAATGGCCTTCATCTGCTCGTTCAGGTAGTACTCGCGCTGGGTGCGCTCCATCTGCGACTTCACGCGGGTCTTGATCTTCTTCTCGACCTGCAGGACCGACATCTCGCCCTGCATCAGGCCGTAAACCTTCTCGAGGCGCTCGCCCACATCGAGCGTTTCCAGAAGCTCCTGCTTCTGATCGACCTCGACACCGAGATGCCCGGCCACGAGGTCGGCGAGCTTGGCGGGCTCGCGCGCCTCGGACACGGCCGTGAGCGCCTCTTCGGGGATGTTCTTCTTGGCCTTGGCGTAGCGTTCGAATTCCTCGCCCACCGAGCGCAGGAGCGCGGCCACCGTGTCCGACTCGCCCTCCGACTCCGTCAGGGGCTGGACGCGCGCCTCGAAGAAGGCGTCTTTCTCGACGAATTCGACGAGCCGCACGCGCGTCTTGCCCTCGACGAGGACCTTCACCGTGCCGTCAGGCAGCTTCAGCAGCTGCAGCACATTGGCCAGAACGCCGGTGCGATAGATGCCGTCCGAGTCGGGATCGTCTGCGGCCGGGTCAAGCTGGCTCGACAGCAGGATCTGGCGCTCGTCCTGCATCACCTCCTCGAGCGCGCGCACCGATTTCTCGCGCCCGACGAAGAGCGGCACGATCATGTGGGGAAACACCACGATGTCGCGCAGCGGCAGAACGGGATGGCTGTTGCTGGTTTGCTCGGTCATGCTCAATCCTTGTTTTCGGCAGGATCCCGGACCCCGCGATGCGCAGCGGCCCGACACCCCCTGTTTGAGTAACTAATTGGGGCGCGGCGCAGGTGCTTTCAAGCGCGCCGCCGCGTGCCGACGTTTCAGATTGTCATGAAACGCCCCCTCCGCACCAGCATTATCGCCCCTCAAATCGTGGCGATGTCCCCCTGCGCCTGCCCGGCGTCGAAACCGGCAACGAAATCGGCAAGCCGGCCTTGCGCGATGGCGCCGCGCAAACCGCTCATCAACCTCTGGTAGTATAGCAGATTATGCCAGCTCAAGAGCGTCATCGCGACCGCCTCGCCGCTGCGCACGACATGGTGCAGAAATGCCCGCGAGTAGCCCGCGCAGGCCGGGCACTCGCAGCCCTCCTCGAGCGGGCGCGGATCGTCGCGGTGGCGCGCGTTGCGCAGGTTGACGACGCCGCGCGCGGTGAAGGCCTGACCGGTGCGCCCGGACCGGGTCGGCAGGACGCAATCCATCATGTCCACGCCGCGCACCACCGCGCCCACGATATCGGCCGGCTTGCCCACCCCCATGAGATAGCGCGGCTTTTCCGCGGGCAGCATGTCGGTGGCAACATCGAGCATGCGAAACATCGTCTCCTGCCCCTCGCCCACGGCGAGCCCGCCGAGCGCGTAGCCGTCAAAGCCGATGGCGCGCAGCCGCTCGGCGCTTTCGGCGCGCAGATCGGGGTGCATCCCGCCTTGCTGGATGCCGAAGAGCGCATGGCCCGGACGCGCCCCGAACGCCGCGCGCGAGCGCTCCGCCCAGCGCATCGACAGCTCCATCGAGGCCCGCGCCGTGGCCGCGTCCGCCGGATAGGGCGTGCATTCATCGAAGGCCATCACGATATCGGAGCCGAGCAGGCGCTGGATCTCCATGCTGCGCTCGGGGGTGAGCATGTGCATCCCCCCGTCGATATGCGACTTGAAGCGCACCCCCTCCTCGGTGAGCTTGCGCAACCCGGCAAGGCTCATCACCTGGTAGCCGCCCGAATCGGTCAGGATCGGGCGCGGCCAGTTCATGAAGCGGTGTAGCCCGCCGAGCGCGGCGATGCGCTCGGCACCGGGGCGCAGCATCAGATGGTAGGTGTTGCCGAGCACCACATCCGCCCCGGTGGCGCGGACATTCTCCGGCAGCATCGCCTTGACCGATCCGGCCGTGCCCACCGGCATGAAGGCCGGCGTGCGGACCTCGCCGCGCGGCGTGGCGATCACACCGGCGCGCGCGGCCCCGTCCCTGGCCCGAACCGAAAACGCGAATTGCGTCGTCATGCGTCACTCCCCTTCCCGCCCGCGGCAGGGCGCATTCCCGATCCTGCGCGCGGCGGCGCGCCCCTGTGTTCCTGCCCGATCCGGCCGCCGGGGCCAAGCCGCGCACACGGATACGTGGACGGGGTAGACGCTGGCCCCGCCATTCCTTATATATTTGCTAGGAATTGGACGAGGGCCGCCATGACAGCGCAGACCGAGACCGAAGGGGCGCCGCTGATCCGCCCGTCGAGCACCGAGCACCCGCTTTACGATCAGATCGCGGAAGCGTGCCGGACGGTGTATGACCCGGAGATTCCGGTCAACATCTTCGATATGGGGCTGATCTATTCCATCGAGATCAGCGACGACGCCGAGGTGGACATCCTGATGTCCCTGACCTCGCCGGGCTGTCCGGTGGCGGGCGAGATGCCCGGCTGGGTGGCTGATGCCGTCGAGCCCATCGCGGGCGTCAAGCAGGTCAACGTTCAGCTGGTCTGGGACCCGCCCTGGGGGCTCGACATGATGAGCGACGAGGCACGACTGGAACTGGGGCTTCTGTGATGTTCGGAATTCCGGGAAATCCGCCGATCAAGCTGACCGAGCGCGCGACCGCGCAGATCGCTCGGCTGATGGCGCGCGACAATGTCCACGCCCTGCGCATCGGGGTCAAGAAGGGCGGCTGCGCGGGGATGGAATACACCATGGAATACGTGGACGCCGCCGATGAGCATGACGAGGTCGTCGAGCAGGACGGCGCGCGGGTGCTGATCGCGCCGATGGCGCAGATGTTCCTGTTCGGCACCGAGATCGACCACGAGACCGGGCTGCTGGAGTCGGGCTTCAAGTTTCACAACCCCAACGTGACCGAGGCCTGCGGCTGCGGCGAGTCGATCCGCTTTGCCGATATGGGCGAGCAGCGCTGAGCCCCCTCCGGAGGTGCCGATGCCCCGCAAGCTCGCCGCCGGCAACTGGAAGATGCACGGCCTCGCGCGTGACCTCGTCCAGCTCGACCGGCTCGCCGCGGAGCACCGTGTGCCGGGCTGCGACGTGGTGATCTGCCCGCCCGCCACGCTGCTCGGCCCGGCCGCGGCCCGGCTCGAGGGCACCGCGATCGCGCTTGGCGGACAGGATTGCCACGTCGCGGCGAGCGGGCCGCATACCGGCGATATCTCCGCCGAGATGCTGCGCGACGCGGGCGCGCGTCATGTCATCGTCGGCCATTCCGAGCGCCGCGCCGATCATGGCGAGACCGACGCCCGTATCGCGGCCAAGATGGCCGCCGCCCACGCCGCCGGGCTCGTCGCGATCCTGTGCCTGGGCGAAACGGAGGCCGACCGCGACGCGGGCGCCACGCTCGAGGTCGTGGGCGCACAACTCGCCGCCGGACTCGACGCCGATGCCGATGCCAGCAACACCGTGATCGCCTACGAGCCGGTCTGGGCCATCGGCAGCGGGCGCACCCCCACCGAGGCGCAGATCGCGGAGGTGCATGGCTTCCTGCGCAGCACGCTGACAGGACGGCTGGGCGATGCGGGCGCGGCGCTGCGGCTCCTTTACGGCGGCTCGGTCAAGCCGGCAAACGCGGCGGAGATCTTCGCCATCCCCGACGTGGATGGCGCCCTCGTCGGCGGCGCGTCGCTGAAGGCCGCCGACTTCTCCGCGATCATCGCGGCGCTCGAGGCGTCACCGATTCAGTAGTGAACCACCCGGCCATAGGCATCGAGCACCGACTCGTGCATCATCTCCGACAGGGTCGGGTGCGGGAAGACCGACTCCATGAGTTCGACCTCGGTCGTCTCGAGGGTACGGCCGACGACGTAGCCCTGAATCAGCTCCGTGACCTCGGCGCCCACCATGTGCGCGCCGAGCAGCGCGCCGGTGCCGGAATCGAACACCGTCTTGATCATGCCCTCGGACTCGCCCATCGCGATGGCCTTGCCGTTGCCCACGAAGGGAAAGCGGCCGACATTGACCTTGTGGCCCGCTTCCTTGGCCTGCGCCTCGGTCAGGCCGACGCTTGCGATCTGGGGGTGCGAATAGGTGCAGCCGGGGATGCTGTCGGGGCGGACCGGGTGCGGATGCCCGCCCGCGATCATCTCCGCCACCATCACGCCCTCATGGCTGGCCTTGTGCGCGAGCCAGGGCGCGCCGGCGAGATCGCCGATGGCATAGATCCCCTTTACGCCGGTGCGGCAGAATTCATCGGTCACGACATGGGTCTTCTCGACCGTCACGCCGAGCGCCTCGAGCCCGAGCCCCTCGGTATTGCCGACGATCCCGACGGCCGAGATCACCGTGTCGAAATCCTGCCTCTCGGTCTTGCCCCCGGCCTCGATATGGGCGGTGACCTTGTCCTTGCCGCGGTCGAGCTGCTTGACGCTCGCCCTGGGCTTGATCGTCATGCCCTGCTTTTCGAACTGCTTGTGCGCGAAGGCGGAGATCTCGGCGTCCTCGACCGGCAGGATCCGGTCCATCACCTCGACGACCGTGGTCTCGGCGCCCAGCGTGTTGAAGAAGCTCGCGAACTCGATGCCGATGGCGCCCGAGCCGATCACCAGCAATTTCTTCGGCATCCGCTCGGCGCGCAGCGCGTCCTTGTAGGACCAGACCCGGTCGCCATCCGCTTCGAGCCCCGGCAGATCGCGCGCCCGCGCCCCGGTGGCGAGCACGATGTGCTTGGCGGCAAGCTCCTCGGTGCCCTTGTCGGTCTTGACGCTAACCTTGCCCCTGGCCGGCACGCTCGCCTCGCCCATCACGACCGCGATCTTGTTCTTCTTCATCAGGTGGCTGACGCCGCTCGAGAGCTGCCCGGCGACCTTGCGCGAGCGTTCGATCACCGCCTTGAGGTCGAAATCGATCTTCTCGGCCTTGAGCCCGAACTCCTTGGCGCGGTGCATCAGGTG
>LFIK01002580.1_pt1 | contig 14628 bp, 13 predicted proteins | sample 643401 | NCBI WGS metagenome assembly LFIK01 (sample SAMN03777447, study PRJNA286221) | soda lake metagenome | biome: soda lake; feature: Kulunda steppe; material: water; isolation source: sample T5-Br brine of Lake Tanatar-5 | place: Russia: Kulunda steppe | collected 2010-07 | reverse complement strand
TTCTACATGGTCGGCAGCATCGACGAAGCCGTCGAGAAGGCCCAGAAGCTGGCAGCCGAAGCCGCGTAAGCTTCGCAGATATACCAACGGCCCGGTCCCGGTGACCGGGCCGCTACCCGCGTGTCGGGTCACATTGCACATGCATCAGGAACGAAGCCATGGCCACTTTCCACTTCGAACTCGTCGCCCCGGAACGCATTCTCTATTCCGGTGAAGTCGAGGCCGTGGAACTGCCCGCCACCGAAGGCGACATGACCGTGCTGGCAGGCCACGCCCCGGCCATGACCACGCTGCAGACCGGCTTCCTCGTCGTCGGCGAAGGCAGCAGCAAGGGCAAGCGGATCCTGATCCAGGGCGGTTTCGCCGATATCGGCCCCAAGGGCGCCACCATCCTCGCCGAGCGCGCCACGCCGCTCGAGGAACTCACCGCCGCATCGCTGGAGGAAGAGATCCTGCGCGTGCGCACGACGGCTGATTCGAAGGAGGAGGGCCCGGAGAAGGAAGCCCTCAAGGCGGCGATCCACAAGCTGGAAGAGGCCAAGGCGACGCTGCGCGCCTGAGCCCCGGCGCCGGGCATGAGCGGCGCCATCTGCCGTCACGGCGTAAACGGGGATAATGCTCAAGGGCGGCACCGGTCGTCCTTCGGCTGCGGGCGGAGGCGCGGGCCCGGCATTTCGCCTCAGGGGAGCCCCGCCTCACTCAGCCGGCCTCCACGTTCCGTCTCATCCTCTCGTCTTGCCGATCCTCTCGTCTTGCCCATCCTTTGGTCTTGCCGATCCCGCTTCCGCCGTGCAGCATCGCCTTTCCGGCGTAGCGGTTCGTGCCGCCGCGCATGCCATCCGGAGACCGTTCATGGCCTATTCCCGACGACGTTCCTACGAACCCGGACACCGGCCCAAATTCCTCGTCATTGTCGACGAGACGCATGAATGCGCGCGTGCGGTCCGCTTCGCCGCCCGGCGCGTCGCACGGCTGGGCGCCAAGCTCGTGCTGCTCTCGGTCTCCGAGCCGCCTGACGGCTTCGAATGGCTCGGCGTGGGCGATGTGATGCGCGCCGAGGCCGAGGAGGAGGCGCAGGAGCGCCTCGAACAGGCCGCCGAAATCGCGCGTGAAGCGGCGGGTGTGCAATCCGAACACGCCATCCGCATGGGCGCCAAGACCGAGGAGATCCTCAAGCTGATCGAGGAAGACGAGGACATCTCCTTCCTGGTGCTGGCCGCCGGCACCGCAACGGAGGGCCCCGGCCCGCTGGTCACGAGCCTCGCCGGCAAGGCGGCATCGACCTATCCGGTCCCCGTCGTGATCGTACCCGGCGGCCTGACCGATGAGGAAATCGACGCCATTGCCGGCTGATCCGGCCCGGCTGATCCCGCCCGCGACAATTCCCAGGCCGCATCCCATGAATACCGATCCCTCCGCCGTCACGCCCGCAGATGCCGCTGCACGTCGTGCGGCGCCCGCCGTGATCTGCTATCCCACGCATACCCTTCCGGCGCCGGACATGGCCGCCTATCGCGCCGCACGCGAGACCCTCGTCCCGCGCGATACGATCATGGTGCCGCCCCGCGAGGCCGCCTGTTTCGAGGTGCCCGCCGGATGGTTCTTTCGCATCCGGTCGATCGAAGGGCCGCAGGTCGGCGATCTCAACCTGTTCAATGCGCGCGACCGCTCAGAGCGCTTCTATTCCGGCAAGACCCGCGCGCTGCATGGCACGCATGTCGGCACGGGTGACCGGCTATGGTCGGGCTTCCCGCAACTGCGCCCGATGGCGACGATCACCCATGACACGCTCGACTGGTACGGTATCGACGCCGATGGCGGCGCCGTGCACGATGTCATCGGCACGCGCTGCGACCCGTATACGCATCATCTCCTGAGTGGCGGCGACAGCTATCATCATTGCTGCCACTCGAATCTCACCCGCGCGCTTGCCCGCCATGCCGCGCAACCGCCCGCCGCCGTCGAGGCCGAGATCCACGATGTGCTCAACGTGTTCATGTGCACCGGGTTCACCCGCGATACCGGGCAGTATTTCATGAAGGCGAGCCCGGTGCGCCCGGGTGATTTTCTGGAATTCTTCGCCGAAATCGAGCTTCTGGGCGTGCTCTCGGCCTGTCCCGGCGGCGATTGCTCCAGCACGCATTCGAGCGACGCGGCGCGCTGCTATCCGCTCGAAGTCACGATTCTGGAGCCGCAGACACCCGCTGCCGGCTGGCAGTCGCCACCCTTGAACGGGTACGACCGCAGTCACGGCATGTAGCGCCCGTCCTTGATCGTGCGCTACAGAATCATTCCCTCAGGTTGATACCGGATGGCGGAAAAAAGCAAGTAGAGCGATGGCTTAGGGCGCCCACCCTGACTCCGTCAGGTCGGAACGCGATCCAAGCGTGGGATGATGAAGGCTGCGCGCGCTGCCCTGCGCGATCGCTTGGCAGGATGTTCTAAATCGTGCAATCATCCCCGGGCATACGGCCTGGTCTGCCATCGCGTCTTTGCTGCCAATGCCGGATATGCTTGCAAGGCTCAGAACCGTTTCGAAACCGGCCTCGCGCTGTTCGCGAGCCCGCAACCGGGGCGCGCCGCCGGCCATCCATCATCATGAACCGCGCCGATTTCGCGCGGCACGCGCGCTCACATTCCCGATTGCCGCACCAGCCAGGGGCGGGTTTCGTTTGCGCGGCGCACCCCTGTCATGCGCCTGATCGGATCGTTTGAGGGCGTTCCTGCAACCCCGCCTGCCATGCCGTCCGCGCCTGCCACGCCGTCCCCGCCTGCCAGATAATCCCCGCCCACCCCGACAGGGCCCTCCCGGATCGCCGGTTCGCCTGATCCCACCCCAACCGCAAAATGAGCGCTCACCGCACCGAATTCACGCAATGTCGCCTGGTCGATCACGCGCGCAGCCGCGCAAGATGCCGGGGCTTCCAGTGGCGTGATGATGATCGCGGCGCGGGCGCAATCCTCCGCAAAGGCGCGGGCATCCGTCACGAAAGCGGCGGCGCGCCCGGCGGCGAAGCTCTTGGTGCAGCCGAGCGAATCGCAGTTCACGCCCGCATGCAGGGATGCGGCGGCGTCCTCGGGCGCGCCCGTCATCAGCCGGGCATCGCCATCGGCTTTCAGCCATTGCGCGCTCACGAAAGCGCTCGGGCGGCCCAGCAGCACGAGCCTGCCATCCGCGCCGCGGATCGCCGCGCCTGCACCGTTGCGATCGACATAGAGATCGGGACGATCCGGTGTCATGGCGAGCGCGAAACCGATACCGGCCGGGATGACCGCCAGCCGCCGCAGCGGCGAGACAAAGAGCGTCGCCGTGAGCAGGCCGATCACCATCAGCGCCAGCGCGCCGTTGCCGACGGCGGCGACGGGCAGGTTCGACCCTTCGAAACCGGCGACGAAATGGGCCACGTCGAGCACCCGCGCAATGCCGAAACCCATCACCTGCCAGGCCATGTGGTCGAGGCCGAAGCCGATCAGCAGCACGCCGATGACGCCTGCGGGCATCACCACCAGCGAGACGATGGGCAGCGCCAGGGCATTGCCGATCAGGCCGTAAGGGTTGGCGATCTGGAAATGATAGGCGGCGAACGGGCCGGTCGCGATGGTGGCGATGATCGTGGTGGTGAGAATGCCGAGCATGCCGGCAGCGAGCCAGCGCAGGAAGCGCCCCGCCGCGCCGGGCGTCGGCCCGGGCCGGGTTTCGCGCGCGCGCATCCATTCCGCACCGGCAATCAGCCCGACGACGGCTGAGAACGACATCTGGAAGGAGGGGCCGAGCAGCGTCTCGGGCTGCCAGGCGAGCACGAGTATCGCCGCGATGGCGAGATTGCGCATGCTCAGGGCCGGTCGGTCAAACAAAACGGCACCGAGCATCACCCCGGTCATGATCACGGCGCGAATCGTGGCGACCTGCGCGCCCGAGAAGATGCAATAGCCGGCGGCGCCCATGATTGCTGCCACCGCCGCGATCTTCTTGATCGGCCAGCCCAGAGCGAGCGCCGGGACGAGGGCGAGCCCGGCGCGGGTGAGCCAGAAGATGGTCCCCGCAGCCAGCACCATGTGCAGGCCGGAAATCGAGACGATGTGATATATGCCCGCAGCGCGAAGCGCTGCATTGGTCTCCTCGGTGATCAGCCCGCGCTTGCCCGTCACCAGCGCGGCTGCGACCGCGCCCGGCTGGCCCCCGATCGCATCGAAGATCCGGCGTGTCGTGCTGACCCGCGCATTGTCGATCGTAGCGCGCACACGCTCGGCGACGCCCGGCGGGGTCTCCGGCGCGACGATCCGCGCGCCGCCCAGGATCGAGCCGACGCCGCCAATGCGTGCAAACCAGGCGCTGCGGGCGAAATCATAGCCGCCCGGCCAGGCCGCTTCCGGCGGCGGCATCAGCCGTACCCGGGCGGTGATCGTATCGCCGGCGCGCAGATCGCCCGCAGCGCGCGTCGTCACCCGTACCCGCGCCGGCAGGGCGTCGCGGGCGAGATCGTCGATGGCCGCGACGCGGATCACGAGGCGCGCATCACCGGTGCGCTCCTCGATGCTGATCACGCTGCCGGTGAGTTGCGCGATGCGGATCTCGTCGATGATCGGCGCATCGACGCGCTCGAAACGCAGCATCGTGGCGGTGAAGCCGGCGAGCACCATGGCGACGGCGATGGTGATGCGCAGGAGCCGGTGATCATGGCGCCCCAGAAACGCGATGAAGGCGCACAGGGCGAGCCCGGCCAGCGGTGCCGCCGCATGCGGTCGTCCTTCCGCTGCGAAGAAGAGAATGATGCCCAGCCCGAAGGCCACCGCGCACCAGGGAAACAACCGGCGCCGGGAGACTTCTTCCGCGAGACAATCGGAAAGCCAGGCGCCGCATGCGGCAAGGAGGCGATCGGCGCGGCGGCTGTCGGTGCGATCGGCTTCATCATATGCCGCATGCGCCCCCGCCGCCGCGAAGCCGCGTTCGTCGCCACCGGTCGCCGCGCCTCGCGCGATTTCGCCCATCTGCCGCCTTTGATTGCAATTTCGTCAAAAGCAATCAAAGGCAAGCGGATGCCGATGTCTACCGGGCGCAGCGAAAAAACCGCGAAGGATCAGTCGAACAGGCTGGATACCGATGATTCGGAGGCCGTGCGCGCGATCGCCTCACCCATCAGCCCGTCGATGGAGAGCACGCGGATATTGCGCGCCACCTTCACCGCTTCCGTGGGCATGATCGAATCGGTGATGACCAGTTCCTTCAGCTTGGAATTGGCGATTCGCGACACCGCGCCGCCGGAGAGAACCCCGTGGGTGATGAAGGCGTAGACCTCGGTCGCGCCCTTCTCGAGCAGCGCCTCGGCGGCGTTGCACAGGGTGCCGCCGGAATCGACGATATCGTCGACGAGCAGGCAGCTGCGCCCGGCCACGTCACCGATGATGCTCATGACTTCCGATTCACCGGGGCGCTCGCGGCGCTTGTCGACGATGGCGAGCTGGGCATCGATCCGCTTGGCCAGCGCGCGGGCGCGCACCACGCCGCCGACATCGGGCGAGACCACGACCTTGTCGCCATTGGCCATGCGGTCCTTGATGTCGCGCACCATCACCGGCGCACTGAACAGGTTGTCGGTGGGAATATCGAAGAAGCCCTGGATCTGGCCGGCATGCAGATCGAGGGTCAGCACGCGGTCGGCGCCGGCTTCGGTGATCAGATTGGCCACGAGCTTGGCCGATATCGGCGTGCGCCCCGCCGTGCGCCGGTCCTGCCGCGCATAGCCGAAATACGGCATCACCGCCGTGATCCGCTTGGCCGAGGAGCGCTTGAGCGCATCGATCAGGATCAGCATCTCCATGAGATGGTCATTGGCGGGAAACGAGGTCGATTGCAGGATGAAGACATCCTCACCGCGGACGTTTTCCTGCAATTCCACGAAGATTTCCATATCCGCGAAGCGCTTCACCTGGCACTTTCCCAGCGGAATGCCGAGATAGGCGGCGATGGCTTCGGCGAGCGGACGGTTGGAGTTTCCGGCGACGAGTTTCATGGCGATCGGCTTTCCCGGCGAGAGCTGGCAATGCGTGGCGGCAAGGCGTATGGCGCCCCGCTTGCACGGCGGGGCGGGTTTAACAAGCTTTTATCGCCAAGAGCAAGCGCGCAGCCGCGATCACGATACGAATACTGGTGGAGAAGCGGCCCGCCCCTTGCCGGCTCAGGCCTGCGGATAGGTATGGGGCGAGATCTCGTAGCTCGAACGCCCCGCCCAGTCCGCAGCCGCGACCTCGCCCTCGGCCCGGTACTGCGCCTCTTGCAGCGCCGCGCTCGCCGCCTCGTAATCGAGGGTGAGGACGCGCCCGTCATCGACCACCTTCGCGCCATCGACGAAGACGGTCTTCACCGCCCGTTCCGCCGCCGCATAGACGAGGCTGCGCAGCGGGTCGCGCACCGGGCGCATCATCGGATGATCGAGATCGACCATGACGATATCCGCCTTGGCGCCGACAGCGAGCCGCCCGATATCGTCGCGCATCAGCGCGCGCGCCCCGCCCAGCGTCGCACAGTCGAAGATCTGCGACAGGCGCAGGTCCCAGACGTCTTCCGAGACCATGCGCGAGCCGATCCCCACCGCGCGCAGCTCTTCCAGCATGTTGTGGGGGAAGGTGTCGGTGCCGATCCCCATCTTCACGCCCCGACGCAGATAGCCGCCCACCGACTGGATGGCGATGCCGCGCCGCTGGAAGACCACCGGGCAATGCGCCACCGTGGTGCCGCTGTCGATGATGGAGGCGAGATCGTCGCGCTTGGGCCAGTTCAGGGCCGAGGAATGGTGATCGAGAAAGATGCCGTGGCCGATAATCGAGCGCGGCGAGAGCACGCCGAGCGATTCCAGCCATTCGATCGGCGTCATGCCGTGGCGCCGGGTCATCTCGTGGAATTCGACCACGCTCTGTGCCGCATGGATCTGGAAGGGCAGGTCGCGCCGCTCGGCTTCGGCGAAGCTCTCCTTGATCAGCTCCGGCGTGCAGGTATCGATCTGCGAGGGCGAGACCATGCCCGACAGGCGCCCGGACGGGTGGCGCGCGGCGGCATCGACCACCTCCATCGCCTGCGCCATCGCCTTCTCGCCGGAGGCAGGGTCCCATTCGTACTCGACCACATGGCCGTCCCTCGTGAACCAGCGCGCGGAGCGATACATCGGCGAGACGACGCCGCGCAGCCCGCTTTGCGCGAACAGATCGAGCCAGCCCTCCCAGGCGCCGGACATGTCGACGAGCGTCGTCACCCCCGACATCAGCAGCTCGGAATAAGCCACACCGGCGCTGGCCGGGATGCCCTGCGCATCGGGGCGAAACAGCGGCATGAACTCGTAGAGCGAGGAGCCCCAGAGCTTTGCCGAGCCGAGCTCGTCGTTCCAGCCCTTGTTCATCGGCTCGGAGGCCGGATGCGAATGGATGTCGACGAGGCCGGGCATCACCATCATGCGCGAAGCATCGATGGTCTCGTCGACATCACCGGTGAAGCCGGGGCCGATATGGACGATCCGGTCATCGGTGAAGACGATGTCGCAATCCCGGCGATAGTTGTGGCTATCGGTTGCGGCGTCATAGGCGACGAGGAAGGAGGCGTTCCTGATCAGGGTGGTGCGCGGCATGGGGTGGTCGTCTCCGGATTGCTGGTTTGGAATCTCGGGAAAGCGGGCGGGCTCATCCGGCCGCGTCCTCCCGACGGTACACGATCCGCCCGTCGAGGATGGTGATGTCGCAGGCGGCTGCGCGGATCTCTTCCGGCGACACGGTGAAGAGATCGCGGTCGAACACGGCGATATCGGCGAGCCGGCCGGGCAGGAGGCAGCCCTTGATCGCCTCCTCGCGGGAGGCATAGGCGCCGGCATGGGTATAGGCGTGCAGGGCTTCCTCGAGGGAGAGCGCCTGATCCGCACCGAGAACGGTGCCGGAAGCGGTCTTGCGGGTGATCATCGCATAGAGATTGGCGAAGGGGTCGATCTCCACCACCGGACAATCCGTCGAGGCGGAGGGCTCCAGCCCGTTCTCGATCCAGGTGCGCATCGGATGCGAGGCGGCGACGCGCTCGGGCTCGGCGAGGGTCAGGTAGAGATCGCCGAACCAGTACATGAAGGCGGGTTGCGGGGCAGGCAGGATGTGCAGATTCTGCATGCGCGCCATCTGGTCGGGCCGCAGCCAGCCGCAATGCTCGATCCGGTGGCGCCGCTGCGGATCGGGCATGGCGGTGAGCGCGGCTTCGTAGGCGTCGAGCACCTGGTCGATCGCCGCATCGCCGATGGCATGGATCGCCATCTGCCAGCCGGCGCGATGGGCGTCACCGACCATCTGCGTGAGCTGATCCGACGGCAGGCAGAGGATGCCCTTGTCGTCCGGTCCGCCACCCAGATAGGGCTTTGTCATCGCCGCCGTGCGCCCGCCGGCGCTGCCGTCGGTGAAGATCTTGACCGGGCCGATCCGCAGCCGCGCATCGCCGCCCCCGGTGCACATCCCCGCTGCCTCCGCCTCGGGCAGGAGATTGCGGGTGACGTCGCCCATCAGACAGGCATAGACGCGTAGCGGCAGCCGGTTCTCGCGATGCGCCTTCTGATAGGCCTGCATTTCGAGCCAGCCGTCGCGGATCCCGACCGCCGCCTCCATGCAGGAGGTGATGCCGTGCGCCAGGAGATCGCGCCCGCCGCGTTCAATGAATCCGGCCAGCGCCTCGATATCCGCACGCGGCAGAACCGCCAGGACGGGCTCGCGCGCGGTCTCGGCGAGGAGGCCGGTGAGGCGCCCGTCGCGCTTTTCGATCAGCCCGCCGGGCGGGGAGGAGGTGTTCTCGTCGATGCCCGCACGCGCGAGCGCCATCGTATTCGCCACGGCGAGATGTCCGTCCGTGCGCACGATCCAGACCGGATGATCGGGCAATGCGGCATCGAGCTCGTCGCGTGTGGGATGGCGCCCGGTATCGAGGCGGAAATGATCGTAGCCGCGCCCGATCACCCAATCGCCGGGCGGCGTCTCGCGGGCGCGGGCGCGCAGTGCGCCGAGCAGGGATTCGAGGGTCGGCGCGGCGCGCGGGCGCAGATCGACCTCCTCCATGGCCGCGCCATAGGGCAGGAGATGCATATGCGCGTCGTTGAGGCCCGGCGTGGCGAGGCGTCCGGCGAGATCGATCACCTGGGTGTGCGGGCCGGTCAGCTCCGCGATCTCATGCGCAGTGCCGCTCGCGAGCACCTTGCCGCCCCACAGGGCGATCGCCTCGGCAAAGCCGTGACCGAGGCCGCGCCAGACGCGCCCGTTCGTCAAGACGATATCGGCTGCGATGCGCATGATACCCGCTACTCTCCCTTCGCCGTCAGCCGGTCGTGGATTGCCAGTAACGGCGATCCGGGTGCATCCGGTCAAGCGCGATGACGAAGCCGGCGGGCGGATCGGATGCGAAGAACGACCCAAACGCGCGTTGGAGAAAATGCACGCAAGCCGCAGCTTGCGGCATTCGTGGTTCACATCGCAGCGGCAGCGCACTAGTTAGGGTGCGACAAGAAGGAACAATCATGACCAGCATCATCGCCGTGCGCGGTCTGCGCAAAGCGTATGACAGCGGGTTCGAGGCCCTGAAGGGCGTCGATCTCGATATCGAGGAAGGGGAGATCATCGCATTGCTGGGGCCCAACGGCGCCGGCAAGACGACGCTGATCTCCACCATCTGCGGCATCAGCCGTTCCACCGCCGGCAGCGTCAGCGTCGGTGGCCACGATATCCAGAGCGATTATCGCGCCGCGCGCGCCATGATCGGCCTGGTGCCCCAGGAGATCAGCCTGGAGCCGTTCGAGACCATCGCCAATACGGTGCGCTTCTCGCGCGGCCTGTTCGGGCGCCCGCCCGACGAGGCGCGGATCGATCGCCTGCTCGCGGCACTCAGCCTGTCCGAGAAGAAGAATGCCCGCAACCGCGAGCTTTCCGGCGGCATGAAGCGGCGCGTCATGATCGCCAAGGCGCTCTCGCATGAGCCGCGCGTGCTCTTCCTCGACGAGCCGACGGCGGGTGTCGATGTCGAATTGCGCCGGGAAATGTGGGATGTGGTGAAGGAGCTGCGCCGCGACGGCGTCACCATCATCCTCACCACCCACTATATCGAGGAAGCCGAGGCGATCGCCGACCGTATCGCGGTGATCAATCGCGGCGAGATCCTGCTCGTCGAGAAGACCGGTGATCTGATGGCGCGGATGGGACGCAAGGAGCTCGAGATCATGCTGGAGGCGCCGCTCGACGCGGTGCCTGAGTCCCTGTCGGCGCATGCGCTGACCCTGTCGCCTGACGGGCGCGGGCTCGTCTATGGCTATGACGGGCGGGCGCAGAGCACCGGTGTCGGCGCGCTCATGGCCGATATCCAGGCCGCCGGTCTTCCCATCGCCGATATCCGCACACGGCAAAGCAGCCTCGAAGAGATCTTCGTCGGGCTGGTCAAGGACGAAAACTGATGTCACGGCCCAATCTGCAAGCCATCCGCGCGATCTATCTCTACGAGATGGGCCGCTTCTTCCGCACCATCCTGCAATCCATGCTCGCCCCGGTGATCTCCGCCTCGCTCTATTTCGTGGTGTTCGGCGCCGCCATCGGCGGGCGGATCGACCAGGTCGAGGGCATTGCCTACGGCGCCTTCATCGTGCCCGGCCTGATCATGCTCACGGTGACGACGCAGGCGACCTCGAACGCCTCGATCGGGATATTCTTCCCGAAATTCCTCGGCTCGATCTACGAGGTGCTCTCGGCGCCGGTGAACGCTTTCGAGATCGTCATCGGCTATGTCGGCGCAGCCGCGACCAAGGCCTTCATCGTCGGTCTGATCATTCTGGCCACGGCTTATCTCTTCATCGACCTGTCGATCGCGCGGCCCTTCGCGATGATCCTCTTCCTGCTGCTCACCTGCACGAGTTTCGCACTTCTGGGTTTCATCATCGGGATCTGGGCGGCGAATTTCGAGCAGCTTCAGCTGATCCCGCTTCTGGTGATCACGCCGCTCGTCTTTCTGGGCGGCACGTTCTATTCGACGACGATGCTGCCTCCCTTCTGGCAGGGGCTGACCCTGCTCAATCCCATGCATTACCTGATTTCGGGATTCCGCTGGTCGTTCTTCGAACAGGCCGACGTGCCCATCGCGCTCAGCCTCTTTGCCATCGCCGTCTTCACCGTGATCTGCCTCGTCGCGATCTGGTGGATATTCCGCACCGGCTGGCGTCTGCGGTCGTGAAACGGAAAGGGCGGCGCCTCGCGAGACGCCGCCCTTTGGATCTTCATATGCGGTGATGATCGCGCCTTCAGATCAGGCCGTTCTGGCGCGCCATATCGGCGAGATCGGCTTCCGGGCGGGCGCCGAGATGCGAGATGATCTCGGCAGCCGCCATGCCGCCCAGCCGCGCGCAGGTGACGTGGTCGAGGCCCTTGGTCAGGCCCGAAAGGAAGCCCGCGGCGAAGAGATCACCGGCGCCGGTGGTATCGACGACACGATCGACCGGATGCGCCTTGACGCTCTGGGTCGATTGGCGCGTCACCACGAGCGCGCCTTCCTCGGAGCGGGTGATCGCGCCGATGAAATGCTCATGCGGCAGGTTCTCGTCGCGCAGGGCGGCGAGCGCCGTATCGGCGTCGGCGGTCTGGTAGAGCGCCTTGAGCTCGTGGATATTGGCGAAGAGGATGTCGATATGCCCCTCGCGCATCAGGCCGAGGAACTCGTCGCGGAAACGGTCGACGCAGAAGGAATCCGACAGCGTCAGCGCCACGCGGTTGCCCGCGCCATGGGCGACCTCGACGGCCTTGCGGAAGGCGTCCTTGGCGTCCTGCGGGTCCCACAGATAACCTTCGAGATAGGTGATCGCCGCCGCGCGGACCTTATCGGCCTCGACATCGGCGGTGGACAGGCCCTGGCAGGCGCCGAGATAGGTGTTCATGGTGCGCTCGCCATCGGGGGTGACGAGGATGAAGCTGCGCGCCGTGGCGGGGCCGTCGGTGGCGGCGGGCGTGTCGAAGGCAGTGCCGATGGCACGCATGTCGTGGCGATAATGATCGCCGGCGCCGTCATCGCGGACCTTGCCGATGAAGCCGGTCTTCAGCCCGAGCGAGGCCGCGCCCGCGATCGTATTCGCTGCCGAGCCACCAGAAATGATCGTAGCCGGACCCATGGCTTCGTAGAGTTCGAGTGCGGTTTCCTCGTTGATCAGATTCATCGAGCCCTTGTGCAGATTGCGTGCCGCAAGAAAATCGTCATCGGTATGCGCGATGACATCCACGATGGCGTTGCCGAGGGCGAGAAGATCGAGGCTGGAAGACAAATCACTGCTCCTTGTGTGTGGTGAAACATGTCTAAAGATGCGCTCTTCTCACCCCGAAAGGCGGTCCGGGTCAACCCGACCGGGTTTGCGCCGCTCCAGAATGGCGAGGATTGCCTCGCGATCTTCGGGCGCGAGCACGGCGAAATCGCGGGCGAGGCGGTTGGCGAGATAGATGCCCTGGGGGCCCGTGCCGCGTGCGTCGGTCTGGGGGCGCGGCTCCGACATTTCGGCGAGATGCTGCAGGTCGTCGGCCTCGTCCCAGATCACGCCGAAATAATGGATCGTCGCCTGGATCAGCGCCCAGGTCGGGCGCCCGCGCTCGCCGCGCTCGAGCGCCGAGAGATAGGCGCTGGAGACGCCGAGCGAGGCGGCCATGTGCTTGAGCTGCAGGTTGCGCTCACGCCGCAGCGCCCGCACCCTTGCGCCGAAGGGCGTCAGGGCGGGGTCGACCGCCGGATCGGTTTCGTCTTTATGCGTTTCGGCTGTCTGCTTCATCGGCCCCGCCTGCGTAATCGAACATAGAGCGCCCCCGCGCCACCATGATGCGCTGCGGCTTCCTCGAAACCGACGACGAAGGGCTTCAGTTCCGGCGCACGCAACCAATGCGGCGTGATCCGGCGCAGGACCCCGCGCTCGTCGCCATAGCCAGGCCCCCCGACGCCGCCCTTGCCGGTGACGACGAGGACGATGGCGCAATCGCGCCCGCTCGCCGATTGCAGGAAGCGGATCAGCGCGCGATGCGCTTCTTCCTGGCGCATGCCGTGCAGATCGAGACGGTCGTCCACTTCGCGCACGCGCCGGCGCAGGGAGCGTCTCTCCTTGCGATCGAGCCCGCCGGACCCGGTGCCGGAGGGGAGTGCCTCGCCCTTGCGTGAGACCGGGGGGATATAGGCGGGAAGCGCGGGGCGGGCCGGTATGGGCTGGCCGGATTTCGGGGCGGGACCCTCGCCCTTGCCACGCGCTTCCCCCTTGCCGCGTGCCTCGCCCTTGCCACGCACTTCGCCCTTGCCACGCACTTCGCCCTTGCCGGCGCCCGGCACCGCCGCGACATCCGGCAAGGTGGCGTGCGCCGTAAACGATGCCGTCGAATGCATCAGGCCGTCATCGGCTTCATGGGAATCGCGCGTGCGATCGCCGCCGCGCCCGGGCAGCGGTGTCACATGGCGCGCGACATGCTCCCACAGGCGCTTTTCTTCCGCCGAGAGGTCCCTTTTCCTGCGTCGCGCCATCGCCTCCATCCGTCACCGGCCCGCGAGAGGCCGGTCGCTTTGCGCACGCCCCATCGAAGCAGGCCCTCACTTGACCCGAAGCGCGCTTTGCTGCAACCCGTATCGACAAAGGAAGATCGGGCATGAGCACGGATACGTCCAGTTTCGTCGATCAGTTGCTGCGGCATGCCGAAGCCGTCGAAGGCTGCCTCGAAGGGCTGCTCGGACCGGATGTGCAGACGGGCGAGATCGGGCGTCCGCCCCGCCTGATCGCGGCAATGCGTCACGGCGCGCTGGGCGGGGGCAAGCGGCTGCGGCCGTTTCTGACCGCAGCGGCGGCGCAGCTTTTCGGTGTCGAAGGCGAGACGCCCTTGCGTGCCGGCGCGGCGATCGAACTGGTGCATTGCTACTCGCTCGTCCATGACGATCTCCCGGCGATGGACGACGACGATCTGCGGCGCGGCAAGCCCACCGTGCACAAGGCTTTCGACGAGGCCACCGCCATCCTCGCCGGTGATGCGCTGCTCACCCTCGCCTTCGAGGTTCTGGCCGCACCGGAAACCCATCCGGATCCGGCGATCCGCGCGGAACTCACCCTCGGCCTCGCCCGCGCAGCCGGGCTCGGCGGCATGGTCGGCGGGCAGATGCTCGATCTCGCGGCGGAAGGGCGCTACGGCGCGGGTGACGCACTCTCACAGGACGATATCCGCACGCTTCAGGCGATGAAGACCGGCGCGCTCCTCACCTTTGCCGCCGAAGCCGGGGCGATTGCCGCCGGCGCCGATGCGACGGATCGCGCGCGCCTTCTCGCCTATGGCAAGGCGCTGGGTGCCGCCTTCCAGATCGCCGATGACATTCTCGACCGCGAGGCCGATGCGCAGGCGATGGGCAAGGCCGTCGGCAAGGATGCGGCGGCCGGCAAGGGCACGCTCGTCGATGCGCTGGGCATCGACGGCGCCCGGCGCGAATGCGCGCGGCTCGTCTCCGAGGCCGAAGCCGCCCTCGCACCCTTCGGCGCAAAGGCGCAGACCCTTTGCGAAGCGGCGCATTTCACCGTGGCGCGCAAGAACTGACGGCCTATCACGCAACCCGTCTCAGCCGCCGAAGCGCGCGTCGAGGAA
>LFIK01002578.1_pt1 | contig 14641 bp, 13 predicted proteins | sample 643401 | NCBI WGS metagenome assembly LFIK01 (sample SAMN03777447, study PRJNA286221) | soda lake metagenome | biome: soda lake; feature: Kulunda steppe; material: water; isolation source: sample T5-Br brine of Lake Tanatar-5 | place: Russia: Kulunda steppe | collected 2010-07 | reverse complement strand
TTGTGTCTGGTGCAAGCATTGCAAGTAAGGCGCCACAAAAGCTGCAGGGAATGATAAAGAAGGGTGCCACGCGACAAACTAAGGCAGACGTCCCGAAAACAACAAAACCTGCAGAAGTTCAGGAGGAATTCCAGTCTCCTTCCATTCTTACCCTTTATTCTGCCGATAAACTTATCCGGGATTGGCAGATGGCCAAAGCGATCGGAATGGGGCCTTGGCACGATGTCTCAGGGATGAAACTCATGCTGCTGGACCCCATGCTAACGGACTGGTTGCGCCGTGTGAAGCACGCAGAAAAGTTAGGATGTTCTTGGAAGTATACGTTGGATGATTTGACGGTGAGCAGAGTAGATCAGGAACCGGGGAGCCCACTCGCTACGGTGACTGCATCCATTGCGGAAGTGGGCGAATTGTTGGATTCCAACGATGCATTGGTTGAACGGTACAACGACAAGTACGTGGTGCAGTACACTGCAGTACGTTCCAGGGACGCTTGGCGTTTGTCCACCTGCAAGATCGTCAAGTAGTTCCTGGGATCCTCCCACACGTTTATTTTTTATTCTTGCATGCCTGCGAATTGCGGTGGAATAAATGGAAGAGCCCTCCAGTTGGTTGCCAATCCATGTTTGTGAAGATGTTTACCAATGTCCTTCGTCCATCGGCGTGTCCATGATTGTGCCATCGTGGTTTGTGTCCTGTGTTTGTGTCGGGTTGGTCGGGTCGTTCGACCCGTGATGAGGAGCGGCACGTGTCTCGTCCGTTGCATCTGTCCCATCGGGTTGCGTGCAGTCTTGTTGGACGCCTCGATCGACGAGTCTGTTTGATGCGGGCATCCATGGCACAACTTGCATGTTGTGTTGACGTATGTTTTGTTGCACGAGGTACTCGAAAGGTGCGATGGCTGGGATCTGTTCGTTCGCCTTGTGCAGGGACGGGGGTAGAGGGATGTGTGGTGGTTCGTCTTCGTGGCATCCATGGTCGTTTGCATTGGTTCCAACTTCCCTCTCTTCTTCCATTCGATCCATGGGATGGACCACGTCCCCATCTTCTCGTTGGCACGCCGTCGTACGGTTACGTTTCGGCGGATGCATCCGTCCATCTCCTTCGTCGTGCATTCGTTTCGTTCGACCCTCCCATGCATGGATTTTCCGTCGTTTCCATCGATCGTTTTCTTCTCCACCGACGGTGCAGGTTCGTCTCTTCCCTCGTCCACCGTGATCTTTGGGATGCGACATCCACAATGGCACTGCGACGATCCGTTGGATCCGACACCACGTAACCGTAGTCCGTCCACCATGGTGTGTGCTTCTCTCTTCCCACCCCACAACCGTACCGGTTCCCACCCATGCTTCTCTCCTTTCGACAAGGATCGAGAAGGTTCCACGCCCGAAGTTACATCTACTTTCCAACCCAACTGTTGGCCAACGGGGACGTGTGACACGTGGATGTGCCCCCCTCAGGGGCGACTTTGGCGCAGTAGGTAGCGCGTGGGTCTCATAACAACACCAATCCAATCGAATGGAACCGATCACCGGGTCGATCTCGGTGGTTCCATTCCGAGATGAAAGACGACGTCTTCCATCTCGCCCCCGACGCTCTGGGTGAAACAACCTGGGGCGCCTCGGCGATGAGCCATCCCGAGGTCGTGAGTTCGATCCTCACAGGTCGCAGCGTCGGAGGGGGAATCCGTCCTCGAAGGTCAACCCAGGCCTTCGAACAGGCACGTGTGCATGCACCCCACCCTCTTTCGTTTTGGGGTCCAGGGAAACGGAACGGACCATCCGCACGGGGATCGTGCAAGGCACAGGCGCGTAGGTAGAATTTTGGACCGGCCGAGCTATCCTCGTCCGAAGGTTTCGTGCCAAGGCCAAAGGAAAAGACTTGCATGGGATTCCCTCGGTCTCTCAAGTGCACATGAAGTGTGAAAGAGCAACGAAAGCATGCCCTTTTCCAACGTGTCCTTTGGGTGGTTTGTTGGCCATTTTCAAGCACAAGCACATGCATCGCAACTGAGGAATCTTCCGAAATCGAAGGGTTTTCAGCATGCTTTGTGTTAACATCTCATGTGTTTTTGACAGCAAGGCTAGAACGGCTTCCCGTGAATCAAATCGCAACAAAATTTACATGCGTCATGATGCACATCACACCGAGGATTTGACACAAATCGAACCTAGAACTTCGGAAAAAGAAGTCCCACATAAAAGGCCAGTCCATGAAACAAATGCGGTGTGTATATTCCTTCTCCGAAAACAGTCCCACGGCGAATTGCTACACGTAACGAAACAGATACAAATTAGACGTAGGAATCCCATGCTCACGTCTCGCTTCATGCAAAGAGCGACACGGTTGCCCAATTAGGTACCAAGGGTTGAGCGTGCTCATCCAAAAACGATCCAAGAACCAACATGGGAATCCGTGGCAAAGTTGGGTGCTCTTGCGACACGAGATTGCAATTTCGGAAGGAATAGACCTCAAAAATCACGGTGGTCCTTGGCTCGGGAGAAACATCGAAAGTCACTGTCGACGCAATCCATCTTAAATCTCGATGACGTCTATCGTTGTTCAATCCCAAACTTGGTGGTGTGCTCTCCGCATGGTCAAGCGTGTTGCACCTTTACTGATCCGTTGTCGCGACTCTACGATCGACGTAGGCACCCACCGTTTGGCACTATTCGCCTACAATTGGATGCGCGTTACGCGTTCTTTCTCCACATCCACGTGGACGTTGCTACGCCTTTGATGCGTGGTCATGGGATGGCTACGTGCCACGTTGGCCAACCTGTCGTCGGGAAGGTGGCATCTTTCGTGTGGTTGTGGATGGATCTCTTTCTCTCGTATCGAAACAACGGTTCGGTGTCTTTGGATGGGGTGAACGAACGACGTTCCACCAGTTGGCACAGCTGTAGCCAAGGTGGCGGGAAAGGATCTCGTAGACACTGCAGTGGACATGGACGACGTGTGTGTGGTCTCCGACGTGTGGACGTACGCATGGGGAGTGTTCTTGCTTGGATGTGGCGTAGGAATCCTCTTGGCCGTGGCAATGGTGGTGCTCGTGGCGTGGTGGTATCTTGCACCACAATGGGAAACAACACCGTCGTCAAACGCACGCCACTGGGCAGGTGATGCGAGGAGAGTGGACGAGGAAGTGGTGGAGGAAAGCGATGAACAGTGCTTGTCCACAACAGGCGTCAAGATTGCGTGGTGGGATGAAGAATTGGACCAAGACGTGCAAGAGTCCCCTGAAACGACGTCTCTCTCCCTGCAGGGGAACAAGCTGCACGTTGGAACTGCACAGTACGTCTTGCTGGGATGCAAGGTGCGACTAGCACCGAGAGCCAAGAGGAGAGGTCCATGGTGGCCAAGAGCACCCATCCTCATCACTTTTCCATCCATGCATGAGTCTACTTCAGAACAAACCACTGACCTGGCAGAACAAATCACGGAAGAAAGTGCGGACCGTGAACAACCCAACCAAGAAAAAGCAGAGTGCAGCGAGCCTGCCAAGCATCCTACGGCATGCTTGGCATTGTTCTTAGACACTCCGAACAGAAAAGAAAGGTGGTACACCCATTTGCGCCTGGCATCAGGACAAGTACCGCGAGCCTTTGCAGTGGAAGAAGAGTTCCTTGGTTTCAGTGGATGCATGTTGGGTCAAAGCAGCACCTACGCCTTGAAAACGAAAACAAGATTAAGTGGTGAAGAGGAGAATAAAAAAAAAGATGGAGGTTCTGGTGAGGTAGAAGATCATGCCACATCCAACACTCCGGAAGTGGAAGAACTTCAGGGCAACGAACAGAGTGGCGACTTGTGGGTAGATGTGGAGGACACGTTTGCCAATGATGCGGAGACTGCTTTGAACCTGATGCTTGCAAGGTTGTACTTTGATGCTACCCGCAGCCAAAAGTGCAGAAGTGCAATGCGGGCAAAAATGCAGCGAAAGCTCTCGCGACTTGCCATGCCCGAGTGGCTGGCTCCGCTTCGCGTGGTCGACCTGAGATTTCCACGCGTGCCTCCTCGCTTCACACAAGTGAAAGTAATTCACAGAGAAAACGGAAAAGGCCGGAAGATGGGGGTAGATGCAAGCGATGATGAGGAGCCCACCTGGAGATTGGGTGCATGGATGGAAGCAGAGCCAGGAACTGTGGTCACTGTGGAAACAAGCGTGGATTGGAGGAGGTCCTCCAAAGAAAAGAAAGAAGGTTCAACTCACTCTGAAAGTAATATCGAAGAAACTGGCAGCGATGAACCAGACAAAAAAAGTTCGGGGAGGAGGGCCTGGACGGACAGTTTTGCAGCATCGCTGCATCGAATCTCTCTACGCCTCGAGCTCCAAGTAGGGGCCCTTCAAGGTCCCATGGAGATTTGGATACCCGATCCTCCTTGCGATGGGCTCTTTTGGAGATTCAGTGAGAAGCCCCGCTTGGAACTTGAGGCTCATCCTAAATTGGGACGTCTACGTCTTTTCGGGAGGAAGAGGCTTGCTCAAAAGGTTAGTGCTTGGATTGCAAAGAGGCTCGAGAAGGAAATGGGTAAGGCTGTAGTGGCTCCAGGCGCAGCCGCAGTTCGTGTGCCTGCCCTTGTGGGAGTGGATAGGATTGAAGATATGGACTGGCTGGATTCCGACAACGAAGAAGATGGAGGTGAAGCAGAGGATGCATCTGCTACACCAAAGGCGAAAATGTTTGCAGGGAGTTCAGGAGCAAAGAGTAGGAGTCTCAAGGCAGCAATTCCGAAACCCAAAAAGGAGAAAAAAGTAAAAAAGAAGCGTAGAGGATCCGCGGAAGGGGAATCCATCTTCCTTGCAGAACAGTGGCAGGGCAAGTACAGGCCCAAAAAAGGTAAAGAGAAACGTGGGGGGAAATCACCAACCCATAGGAGGAAGAAGACGTGGGAAGAGATTGAAGAAGAGCAGGAGAAAAACGAAGTGCAAGAATGGATGAAACGAGAAGAGTCCATGAGTGGAATGCACGAATGGGGCAATGGCATTCCTGTTATGGAAGGAGAGGTAGAAAGCTGTTCTTCAGATGATCGTTTAGAGTACGAGGAGATCAAGGCAGCTACTTCATCCACTACCAGTCAATCCAGCAATGATGAAATCGATGATTACTGCACTGATGAGGAAGTAGATGAAGAGTTTGTGCAAGCAAGGGATATTCCCGCGGAAGAATACAAACAGTCAAGAGGGGCCGGTTCTACAGGAAATGCTGCCAACAGGAGCTTGCGAGTTCGAGGAGGTTTCAGTAAGATGAGGTCAAGTTTTGCGAGCATGCTTAGGCGGAATCTCTCATTGGAAACTCACAAGCACAGGGCAGAGGAGCTATCCAAGATGCTGAAAAATAAGTTTGGCAAGCACTCCTTGGAAGCAGAGAGAGTTTCGCACCAAGAGTTTGAACATGAGAAGGAAGAATAGCAGCGTTACGCATACGCTCGCGCCGTTTCAGTTGTCTTCAAAGAGATGCTACCTGTGCATGTCTTTGAACTTTCAGAGGAAGGAGGCACACAAAACTGTAAATGGAATTCCAATTGCATGAGGCGGACATTCTTCTTGCATAAGAAAGCTTCCAAAAATCAGGACATCCAATGGTCCCTGCTCACAAACTTTGTGGCTTAGTTTTCTTTTGCAAATGCAATGCCCTTTTCGATTGATCCCATGAGTTCAGGCTTCAGCTTTTCCAGGCATTCAGCTTCGTACTCTGTCACCTTCCCTACAGGGAAAATCTCCTCAGCACCTGCAGGACCGAGCTTGACCTTTGAAGAGAAGTAGGGTAGATCAGTCACGGAGGACTCCACGTAAGCACACTCGTACACCTCCTCTCCATCTAAACCACGCAGGCAAGATTCTGTGAATCGCGCTGCGGCATACGCCATGGAAAGTGTGGCGGAACCTGCACCTGCCTTGGCTTCCACGACCTCTGTCCCAGCGTTTTGGATGCGAACGGTAAGCTTTTCGATTTCGTCTTTTGTGAATTCCACGGTGGGCGTTGTCTGAGAGAGGAGAGGGAGGATCGTTATGCCTGCGTGACCACCCACCACTGGGACATCTACGTCGTGTACATCCAAACCCTTGGCCTCAGCAACGAATGTGTTGGCGCGGACAATATCCAATGTGGTGACTCCAAGCACTCGCTTGGGGTCGTACGCACCCATGGCCTTCAATGTCTCCGCTGCTATTGGAACCGTGGAGTTGACAGGGTTCGAGATGATTGCAATCAAGGCCTGGAAGGAACGAGGGAAGGAAAACGTGTTAGTGCTTGGTGAGTGGAAGCGCGTGCGCAAACGTCTGTCTGGAGATCCTTGTGCGAGCGACAGCAGGGTATCTCTCGCGATATAGACACCTTCCATTTTTGTCTCGGCTGTTCCTGCAGGAATTCTCGCCCGATCCCAGATGCAGAACCACCGAGATGCTGTCTGGTTGGCTTGCTTTCGCCGCGACTTACCTTGGGGCAATGCTTTCCGCATGCTTCCACGAGTCCTTTGACGATTCCCGCGTTGATGGAGAAGAGATCGTCTCTTGTCATTCCTGGCTTCCGAGGCACTCCGGCAGGTATGACCACCACTTCTGTTCCTTCCAAGCAAGCTGCCAAGTTCTCTGGCCCTTGGTATCCTGCCACTGCGTTGGGTGTGTTGCAGTGGCTGAGATCGGCCGCCACACCTGCGATGTTTCCAATGTCGTACAAGGCGAGATCGTCGATCCTCGAGTTCATCTTCAACAGGAGCGACAGCGGTTGTCCGATTCCACCACCTGCACCGAGGACGGCCACTTTCCTGGCTTCCACGACGGTTTGGGTGCGTTGTGCGCGCACCTGCATGCGTCGTCCGGATTGGACTGCGTTCCCACGCACGTGAGCACGAGACGCGAGTGTCGGTGCCATGGTTGCAAGATCAAATGCGCTTGGATGGATGCAGATGATGCGCGTTCGTCGAAGATGTGCGGCGTCGGCACGTCGGTTTCCTCACCACGTTCGATCCTCGTCGGTCCATGTCCCTCGTTCCCTTCCCTCTCGGTGCTTCATCTACGGACTCGACCGCCCTCCCGCCGTGGACGGACGAGCCTCTGCGGCATCTGCACGATGGGGCAGAGATGTCCGGAGATCGTGTTAGCGACGAAGGGCACCAAGGGACGTGGGACGAAGAGGAACGCCAACCAAGCGACCGTTGCTTCGTGTCTTGAAACGCCCACGTGAGGAAAGCTTGGCACCACATGCCAAGACGAAACAACACGAGGACGTGTGGATGCGATGGGAGTGGATCCATCATCAAAGGACAAAGGACGAATGAAGTGCCATGCGCATGCAACGTTGTGGACGAGGTGCAGAATGGAAAGATGCGGCAGAGACAAGGAAGCCGAACCAATCGCGTTTGCCATTGCAAGTCAAATCGTGACTCACCCGTGCCAACCAACTTTTGCACACGGTACAGTGGACACACAAGAGAAAAACAAAAGCTTTTACTAGTCATCGTGGAAACGAAAACATGTGAACATCGAAATAGAAATCAACCTTCATCCATCGATACAGGAAGGTTCGCAAGAATTGGCCGATGACTGGCACCCACATGTGATGACCAATTCACAATTTCATACGGATCATGCTCCGGAATGTATACGCAAGATTGTCACAAAACTTTAGAAGCCTCATTGCGATTCTCCCCTACGATCGATTGCTTGTTTACTTTTCCATTGCTCATAGACTTGTTCAATGGCCTACTCTTGGTATCCGGGCCGTGCGCCTTGTGACGCCAATAATGGCTTTCACTTGGTTGTTGTGCAAATCAATACTTTGAAAATGCGGGTTCTGTCTTCTACGATTGTGAGGACCGACGCCACCGAGGGCAGATTTGAAGCAAGCCATTACCCTCGAATAAAGTAATTCATTATGAATGAGCTTCTAAGACAAAGACAATCACCGCCCACCTATGGTGGTTATCAAATCTCGAGCTCTTTTATCCACTCTTGTTTTGTGGCGACATGGAAGTGGTATACATTTTGTACGCCATCATATTTGGCACAAGGACACCTATGCCGGTGTGCCGGGAACAAAAGCCCGTACAAAACGTTACAATATCCATTGCAACAAGAATTATGAAGAGCGCTTAAATGAGAAGCTACGTTCTATGCTTGTCCCGTGAGAAAAAAAATGATGCGTTTGTGGTTCTTGCTATTCAGGCGATTTCTTCCTTGCGACAGTGAAGAGACTAGTTGGCGAGATTGGAGCATTGTCTTCCATTAGTAACCGATCAAGAAGAACGTGTTTGGATCCAAGCATTCATGGACGCCACACTTCGGTTCGGCCAATGTCGCCAATGACTTCTTGCGGCACGGGGAATCTTCATATTGCTCGTGGTATTGCCACTGCTTGAATCGTATCTTCGCCTTTGAAAGATGGCCATCCGTCTATCGCGCACCTTTGTGCCCATCCTTCGTTCTTGCAAGCAACCATTGCCTTGCGCCAACCCTCGTTTGGCATGGACATGCACGTGGATGTCGTATCAGCGTGGATGGACCAATCAAGCACGCTGTTCATTCTCTTTGTGTGCATTATGTGACATCCACGCATGGAAGGGGGTGGAAGGTGGACGGTCTTTGGTGTTTCAAGTGTGGTGTCTCTCCACACACATCCATTGGTGTGCACCACACCTTCCACCAACGACGAGCAAGCAGACGAATCCCAGCAGCTTTGTCACAACGCACGTTGGCAAGGCGAGATGTCGACCGCTGTCGGCGAGAAACGAAGTGCAGATGCGCCGGCGGACGGACAACCGGATGCCAAGTCGATGCAGAAGGCAGAAGCGCGAGCTGCATTCATGGAGGTGTTCGCGAAGCTCAAAGCCGAGCTGTTGTCGGAAGAACCGATCGTCTCGCAGCCGGAAATCGCACGCGTGTGGATGGAAAGGATGATGCAATACAACGTGCCTTGGGGAAAACTCAACCGAGGCATGGCAGTGAAAGAAAGCTTGCGTGCGATCGAGCAGAGTGGACAAGGGACCACGGCCGACAAGGCATTCCAAGCAGACGTCCTGGGTTGGTGCATCGAATGGCTGCAAGCATTCTTCTTGGTGGCCGACGACATGATGGATGGTTCGCTGACACGTAGAGGACAGGACTGCTGGTACAAGGTGAAGGACGTGGGGATGGTAGCCATCAATGATTGCATACTGTTAGAAGCTCATATTTACGCCATCTTGAAAACACACTTCCGGAAGGAACCCTACTACCTCGAGCTGCTGGAGCTCTTCCACGAAGTGACGTACCAAACAAGCACTGGACAAATGTTGGACCTGATCACGGCTCCCATTGGCACTGTAGATCTCAGCCGATACACGATGGAAGCGTACATGAGGATCGTGACCTACAAGACGGCGTACTACACATTCTACCTCCCTGTAGCATGTGCCATGCACATGGCAGGCATCAAGGACGACGCAGCTTTTGAAACGACGCGCTCGATCTGCTTGAAGATGGGCCAATTTTTCCAGATTCAGGACGATTACTTGGACTGCTATGGGGATCCAGAGGTCATCGGAAAGGTGGGAACAGACATCGAAGACAACAAGTGCTCCTGGTTGGTCGTCCAAGCACTGATTGTTGCCACGGAGGAACAGAAACGCGTGCTGGAAAACCACTATGGCAAGTCCGATGGGGAAAGCGTGGCGAAGGTAAAACAGCTTTACAGGGATTTGGCCATCGAAGGAAAGTACGAAGATTACGAACAAAGGACGTATGGGGAGCTTGTGGATGAAATCAACAAACAAAAGCATTTGCCAAAAGCAGTGTTCGAGCAACTGCTTGCAAAAATTTACAAACGGCAAAAATAGATATCAATTTGTTCCCAACCCTTTTCAACCAATACATATAGACATGGGTACAGATTCCAGTACGCCGACGTGGACCTCTTTCCTCTTGCGGACAGGAGCCGTTTAGGCCGTGCGGTCAAGGATGCTGCATGCACTTTTCTCTCCCTCATGCGTTCGGCTTTCCGGGGCTGTAGTTAGGGCTTCCAATGAACGGATCTTCTTCTTCCTGTTGCGGCGGTTCTCCTGCCATTTCATTCAAACCCAGGAGATCGGCCGTTCCATCGTTTGCGGTCGGCGTTGTTTCCTTGGGTTGGCTGGCCATGGTCGTCGGTTGTTCGGTGGGATCACCACGCAATGGACCGAAAGGTCCTCCATCAGCGGACGTCTTTCTTCTCTGTTGGCCGTCTGTTGGTCGTGGTTTGAAAGCGTCGGAGTGTGGTGTTCCGGCTTGTTTTCCTTTTTTGGCTTGTTCGATGCGTTCTTGGAGGGTCTTGTAGGCCTCCATGACGAATTGGATGGCATCGTTCATGTCGAGTGCTTCGGCGAGGTTTTCTTCGTCGTTGATGCTGGACAGTTCGAGGATCCTTTGTTCGAGTGCCGATTGTTGTGCGGTCATTCTCGCGGCCAGTTCTTCGAACACGGGTCCGTCCAACGCGCCTTCTTCGGACGGATCAACTGCACTGAGCATTTCGCCGAGTGTTTCTGCCATCTGTATGGTGTTGGCTTTGTCCACTCCCAGTCCCTGGTTTCGGAACCGCATCGGTCAGCACGTCTGGTTTCGGAACGCTTCGGTCCCGTGTCTTTTTCTCTCCGCCTCTTCCTCCGCTCGTCCTCGTTCCTTTCTTGTCTTTTTCTTCTCCGCCTCACCTCGTACGTCGTGTCTTGCATCCTTTCACGTTCTTCTTGTCGTGTGGGTGGTGTGTATCGTCCGATCCCTGCGCTTTCTCCCGGCACCACGCCATGTTCTTCTTCTTCTTCTTCCGGCAGGCGTTCTCGATCGTTGGCCAGGAGGTACTTCCCTCTCTCTCGGTTGGCACGCAGCTTTTCCAGCTTGGCGCGTAGCTTGGCGCCGAAGTTCTCCATCGTCGTGTCGCCACCACCACGACGGTTGGGTCCAAGGTACGTTCTCGTGCACACACCCCTTCCACCGACCCAGACACACCCTCCCTCCCTCCCACGCCCCCTGCAAGACGAAGGGACCACGAGGGGTGCGTCTGGGGGTGGGGCGTGTCTGGTGGCGACACAGGGGCGGTAGATTCGCGCGGTTGGGTTTGCCTTGGTCGCAACGTGGCTTCGTGCCACGGACGTGGTTCGCATCGCATGCGCATCGCGTTGCGACGGATGGAAGCACGTGCACACGTGCGAAGGAAAGCCACGCGTGCATTCCAAACGCGGTTCCTCGTGAGACGAAACCGCGGCCGAATTCCCACCGACACGTGCGTTCGCACGTCCTCGCACCGCATGGCGTGTCCGCACGTCCACTTGCGCTCGTGGCATTGTAGTCGAACGTTCGTCCATCACATCGAAACGCACGTTTGCGTGCATCTCCCGTCCTTTGCTTTGGCGCACACTCCGCACGTCCATTGACGTCGGCTTGCGGTTGCACGTGTTGCATCGTCGCGCCTTCTCTCGCATCGTTCGTGCGCACTCGTTCGCTCGCTCGTCGACGAGCGATGCGTGCGGTGGTCGAAGACGAAGCGACGGTGCGTGCACGAACGATGGCGCACGTCGAAACGCTCTTGGGACGCGAGTGCATCTGCTGACGTGCGAGTTGGACGTGCAGCTCGCCAAGCGCCGCGAGCGTTTCGGCGATGGGACGGCGTGCGAAGAGACGTGGCGACGTCGTGGACCGCGAGTGGCGTGGGAAGGCGGCAAGATCACGTCCAATCGCGAGGAAGCGTTGCAGAAGTTCGTGGAAAGGAAACAGAAGAACGGCGAAGACGTGGACCTGAACGCAGTGCGTGCGGCGTTGGAAAGGAAAGGTCGAGCCAAGGTGCAGAAAGACGTCCGAAACACCCACGAGGTTGTGCGCTCAGACGAAGCAGACGGACGCACGAGCGACGTGGATCGCATGGAACCGACACACGTGCACGCGTCGGAATCCATGGCGCGCACGCGATCCGAACCAACGAACGCGTCCAATCAACGCAAGGACGTCGACGCGCCTTCGAACCGTTCCCAAGCTTTGAAGAAAAATCGCAAACGTGCAGAGAGAAGATCCAGGAAACGAACGGAATCGCACGAGACGTGAATTGGATCCTGGCAAATCGTCTTATTTCATGCTGGTGGGACGTGCAAGCCTTCGTTTGCGCATCATTCGACCTTGTCGGTGAACGTCTTCGAGCTCTGGGTGTAATACCCCCATCCAAGGCTCATCCATGCCGTGGATATGCCGGCAATGATCAGAGTGGGCAGCGCGCTGGTCAGAGTCATGGTCTTGAACAACAAGAGTTCAGACGTGAAGTGCAGCAAAGCAATCACAAACGAAGACAACGTGGCACCTGAGAACGAAACCGAAGCACGTCAGGACCGTCCTTCACGTCTGGGACACGGATCGAAGAAACGCACGATTCCCACCGTGCGCATGTTGGTCCGTTCCTTTCCTTCGCACGCACCGTAGATTGCTGGACTGCTGACATTGCGTGCACATACAATGCAAAGCACGCAGGTCACACTGGTCCATGTGGCAAAGGTCCTACCGTAAAGATCAGTGACTGGTTTTCCGTTTTTGCGCACGCACGTCGTCAGCACGTCTGTCTCGCCGACGCGTTTCTCTTCGCTTCGCTTCGTGGCGCGGCACGCACCTTGGTTCGTCGCCAACGGGAACAGATTGGTGCGGAACTTCTCCACTTGGAACAAGCCCACGTACACTTCGCGTTTCGTCCCGATCGATCGCACGGTCAGCTCGCATCCCACGCGTCTCGCATTGCTTTCCTATCCTTCGCGACGCATCGCTGTGTTCGTGGCGCACGTGCAAGCACGCACGGCGTTCGCGCGTCCTGCTTCGAAGGGCATGACGCACCGGAGAGCAACCGCAATCCCGCCGCCAGGTAGAGCCATCGCTGCAGCAGCGTGGCGGAGTACGCCATGCTCGCACTTGCTGCCGCGTCCACGCTCCTTGCCCGTCGAATAAGCCGTCGATGGCGCGCGCGCAGCGCTTCGCTGCGCGGATGCGTTGCACGTTCGACCTCGAGTTTACGTTCGTGTGAAGTTCGTGGGAAGACCGTCCAAGGGGTCGCACCAGCAGCAAGGAATCTCAGCAGGTGAGAAGAAGACACCTCCCAGGAAAGCAACTGGGCAGCACGACCAACCGGAGGGAAGAAGCAGCAGCGGGGTGCAAGGAGGAGGAGAGGCAATTCATTCCACCACTTTCATGGTGCCGATGCGGTGGAGGGCCAGGGTGTTCTTGTGCCGATCCCACAGGTCGCGCAGCCGCTCTATGTACAAAGCGTGGTAGTGATCCACCACCGCTTCGAAATCTGGATCCCCTTTCTTCCCATCCGTCTTCGGAACCTCCAGTGGAGATCCCACCACCGACACGATGGGCGTGCGCTGAGGCATGAAGCCAAACAAATGCCAAAAGTCACCCGTCACCTCCGGGAACACAATGCCAAACCAACGGTAAAAGTCGTACAGCTTCTGACGCCCAGGCGTACCAGGCCTGGGCGTGCGAGTCAAAAACGTATCGGGCTCCCCGAAGGACAGGACGGGCACCAAACAGGATCCCGTCTGCAACGCCACACGCACGAATCCCTTCCGGTGCTTGAGAACGATGCTGTATTCCCCTGGGTACGCATGCAAGCTTTCCAGCGCTCCCCCTACAGCAAGGAAGATGGCATTTCCCGGCCCTCGCTCCAAGATGGCACGGCAGGTTTCCTTGCTCACATCGCTTGCACCGTGCCAATGCAGGTAAGTTCTCAGGAACGGCGTGTTGAGGTTCATCTTGAGGGTCAGAGGGTGGAGCTTTATCCCGTAGAACCGGTCGTCAAATCCTGTGGCGTTGGTCATGAAGTTTCCCCATCCACCCAGGCAGATCACTCCATGCGGATGATACGCAAAGACGTAGTTTTTTTTCGGATCCAGCTCCGCCGTCTTGATGAGTTTCATGGGGAAGTAATCGACGAAATGTTTCCACAGGCCTGCGTTCCTGAGCGGTGTCGACCACGTCTTGGACCGGATGGGCTGTCCGGGTCCGAGGAACATCCAGGCGAGGTACACGGCCATGATTGCAGCGGTCGTTCTGGACGCCAGGAGCAGTGCGATGGCCAGCATCCATCCGAACAGCGCACTGAACGTGCTGCTCATGAAGAACAGGACGGCGAGGTACTCCATCGTCCGTTTTCTCCACGGCTTCTCCTCGGTGTCTCGTTGTTCCGTTCCGTCCATCCCACCTTGCTCCTTTGCATCCTTTCCTCTCTCTTCTGTTCGTGTTCCTTCGCCGTGCTTCGCGCCCATGGCGTCGTGCCTGCGGCTGCTGGTCGTGACGTTCCGACACGTCCTGCACTGGATCCGAAACGATCCACCTGAGTTCGGTAAACTTCGTAGTTAACTTCGAGTGGGTTGGCGTACCTGGAATTGATGGGCGTAGGAAGCAAGAGCGGTTTGTTGCCACCATTCGCATGGATAATGGTGCGCGTGTGCAGGCGATCGCAAGACGACGCTCCGTCGCATCCAAGAAGAGGACTCGTCATGGAGAAGGACCGTGAAGGACGTGAGCCAGCCTGGCCGGGAAGAAAAGAGATGTGGGAGGATGTGGCGTGTGTGATTGTGACGATGCGTACAACTTGATGTGTCGCAAGGGAATGGCTAGAGAGAATCGAGAGAGGTTGGAACAGACTTCGCATATGAG
>LFIK01002575.1_pt1 | contig 14657 bp, 7 predicted proteins | sample 643401 | NCBI WGS metagenome assembly LFIK01 (sample SAMN03777447, study PRJNA286221) | soda lake metagenome | biome: soda lake; feature: Kulunda steppe; material: water; isolation source: sample T5-Br brine of Lake Tanatar-5 | place: Russia: Kulunda steppe | collected 2010-07 | reverse complement strand
TGGCGGGAATCTCCGCTTTGTTGCCAGTCAGGATGCGACGCTTAGCCAACTGGCTGCTGGTGGCGGTGCTGTGGCCGTTGTGGCCGGCCGCGATATTCTCGATGCGCGTGGGGATACGGTTGATGTCGATGTTAACGGGTTTGCCACTCGAACAGGCGATCCTCGAGTGGAGACGATTACCGCGTCGGCGCTGCGACTGGACGCCGGGCGTGACATCGGCGTTGCAGGCAATCCTCTGGACACCACGGTGGCGACGTTGGCGCTTGATGCCGGACGCAGTGCGTTTGTTTATGAAACCGATGCGTTGACGATCGGCACGGTTGGGCCGGTTTCGGTTAACCGTGTGAATCCGGAAGCGGGCGTTACGCCTGTTGAAGATGCTGATCTGGTTGGTGTTCAGGCCAGTACTGACGCCGGTATTTCCAATGGAGCTGCCAGGGTCGAGACGATCGATGGTGCGTTGACAGTTGCTGATGTGGTCAGTTCCGGTGACGATGTGTTGCTGGCGGCAGGTGGTGCCGGGAGCGATCTGAACATCAATGCAGCGGTTTCGGTGACCGACTCGGGGTCGTTGACGTTGCTGGCGCAGAGGGACATCAATCAGGCGGCCGGCGTGACCATTTCGATCAACGAGGCTGCAGGTGGTGGGGCGGTTCGTAACAGCCTGTTCATGCGCGCGGTTGCGGGGTCGATTGATCAGGATGATGCTGCTGTGGCGACTACGCCGGGCAATGTCCGGTTGCTTGCGGCGAACAACATCACGCTTGGCAGTGTCGGTGGGGCGGCGTTGCGTATCGAGGCGGGTGATTCGATCCGGACTGCCGGGACGACGAACCCGGATGTGCGGGGTGATGGGCAGCTGCAGCTGGTGGCGGGGGGTTTGATTGGCGAGGTCGGGAGCCCGCTGGTGCTGGAGGTCAACCGGCTGGCTGCTGAGGGGCGCAGCATTACCCTCGACAATGTGCGCTCGCCGGGTCTCGACATCGGGTCTGTGGGGAGTTTTGATGTTGCCCGTGTTGCCTTGAGCGGCGTCAGGGAGGAGGTGAGCGTCGACGCGCTCGCAGGCATTCAGGCGGAAGATGATCTGAACGTCAATTCGCGTGGCGATCTGTCGGTGTCTGCCGATGTGGCGGTCAATACCGACAATTTGCGGCTGGCCGCCGACGATGGCGGAACGCTGACGATCGGTGCGGCGGTGACGGTTGGTGATGGGCAGCATTTGAGCCTGCTCGGTGACGGCGGTGTCGTGCAGACGGCGGCGTCGCGGGTGACCTCGGGTGGAACGCTGGATATCGAGAGTGATTCCGGTTCGATTCGTATGGCGTCGGATGCGGTGAACAGCGCGCAGGGCGATATCCGCCTTGCTGCTGCGCGGGATGTGGTGATCGGCCGCATCGACACGCCGGCCAATATCGCAGTGCTTGCAGACGGCGGGTCGATTCTTGATGCCGGTGGCAGCGCGGTCGATATCCGCGCCAATCAGCTGCAGCTGCTCGCGCAGAACGGCGTCGGTACGGCGTCGAACCCGATCGAGACGCAGGTCAATCGGCTGGCCGGACGCGCCGGATCGGGTGGGTTTCATGTGAACGATACCGGCGCGCTGGTGATCGGCAGCACGGCCGGTGTGACGGTGCAGCGGGTGGCTGCCGACGGCACGCTCGGGACGGTGTCGGAGGTGAGCCGGACCGATCTGCTGACGTCGGGCAACGGGCCGATCCGGCTGGGTGCGGGTGGCACGCTGACGCTTGCGTCGACACTCGACAGTGGCTCCGGCCTGACGGCGTTACAGGCGTCCGGGATTCAGGGCGGTGGTGGTGTGGTGAACGCCGGTCAGGCGCGCTTGCAGTCGAACGGTCCGGTGGTGATGACCGGGTCGAACCGCATCGGCGTCCTGGCAGCGTCAGTTGCCGGCGGTAGTCTGTCGCTCAACAACGTCGGGACGCTGACCGTCGGGGCGGTTGACGGGGCGACCGGTGTTTCCACCGCCGGCGCCGGGATCAGCCTGACCACCTCGGGCGGGAACCTGCAGCTGGCGGAGCAGGTCTCGACCGGTGGTACGGCGTCGGGAACGGTCAGTCTGCGCGCAGCGGGCGGTTCGCTGATCCGCCTCGGCTCGGCAGGGCTGGTGCGGGCCAATGCGCTGAACGCGGTGGCGTCGGGTGATGTGCTGCTGACGGCACCGAACAATCCGGTGAGCACTCCTGGTGGTGTGTTGATCAACAGTGGCGCCAACGATGTGCTGACGGTTGCCGGTAGCGCCGGAGGCAACTTTGTCTTTGCCGGGTCGAACCGCCTCAACGTCGGTTCGGTGGCCGGCAGCAACGGTGTCAGCGGTCAGTTCGTGTGGCTGCGCAGCGCGGGCGATCTGACGCTCGACCGGGCGGTGAGCGGAAGCGGCAGCGGCCTGCTCGGCAACCGCAGCATTGTACTGGCGTCGGGTGGGTTGTTCCGCAACAGCACCGGCCTTGGCGCTGGTGCGTTGCGCGACAACGGCGCTGGTTGGCTGATCTACGACGAGGGGAGTCTGCGCGATCTCGGCCGTCTCGGTGGGCTGGTGCCGGATTTCACGGTGTTCAACGTCGCGTATGACGACGTGACTGCCGGTCGTTTCTCGCGTGGCGGCAGAGGCTTTGTCACCAGTCAGCCGTTCCTGCGTGTCGGCAGTGGTGTGACCGGGCTTGAAGAAGGCGCGCTGGTTGGTGGTGAAACGACAGTCCAGGCGGAGCGGGCTGATCAGCGCATCGCTCCGTTGCCATGGGCGTTTGGCGAGCAATCGGTGCCCGAGCCGCCGCGGCAGTTGCGTGTGCCGACCACGTCGGTCACCGGAGCGGCGAGTGGACTCGAGGCGCTTGGCAGCGCGCCGGTGGTCTCGGTGGCGGCGGATGCGGCGCGGGGTGGGCTGTTCGCCGAGGTGTCGCTGCGTGTCGAGCCGGGGCTGCGCTTCCGTGCTGATGTCGGTAGTCTGGTCGGTCTTGATGGCCGGGTGACCGACGCCACGCTCGCTGATGGTTCGCCGCTGCCCGGTTGGCTGACGCGGGTCGACACCGAGACCGGCCCGGTCCTCTCCGGAACCGTCCCGAGCGGGTTCATCGGGCCGCTCGATCTGCGCGTGCAGATCGAGGACCCGGACACCGGCGAGCAGCGCTGGATCGCCCTGCAGGTCGTTGCTGGCCAGCGGCTGGCGCTGTCGAGCATGCCGGCGGCGCAATGACGTTTTCCTGATGACACACGTCCAACTGAAAAGGATCAAGAGATGAGTGAACAGAACGAGTCTGGGCTCAATCCAGCGGTCGCAGCTACCGGCGACGCACAGACCCGTGCCCAGCAACCGAAGGTGAACTGGGATGACAGCGACATGGCGTCGACGTACGCCAATGTTGCCAATGTGATGGGCACGCGCGAAGAGATGATGCTGCTGTTCGGCAATAACCAGACCTGGCAGGGGGGCATGAACGAGGTCACCATCAAACTGTCGAATCGAATCGTGATGACGCCCCATGCGGCGAAGCGGTTCTACGTGCTGCTGCAGATGGGCTTGAAGCAGTACGAGGACCGTTTTGGTGAGATCAAGATCTGACTGGCGCCGACCTGATGGGGCGTCGCTGTGAGCGCACTTGCCGATGCGTCACAGTCCGGCCGTCAGGCCTCGTGGAGCAGGTTGCTGCAAGAACCTGCTTCGGAAGTTTTTCTGCCATCGTGGGTCAGTCTGCTCAGCGAACAGATTGACGGGTTGACCGAGGTGGTACTGGTGCTCGGCCCTGCTGATCAGGGGCCGTTCCAGCCGGTCGCGACCTGGCCGCACCGAACGCCGTGTTCACAATCGTTGCAGGGGCTGTGTGAGCAGGCGCTGGAACTGCGTCGCGCGGTCTCGCGAAGCACGCAGACTGGCGGTAAGCTCGCCTTGCCGGTGCAGCGGGGAGACAGTCTGCTCGGCGTGCTTGGCGTGGGGGTGTCGCAGGCGCGAGTCTCGCGGGTGCAGCGTGACTGGCTGTACTGGGGCATGGGTTGGTTGCTCGCGCATCCTGCCACACAACCGCCTTCCGGGCAGGCCGATGACGCGCTCAACGAGCGCTTGCTGACGCTGCTCGACCTGCTGCTCGCCCCGCTCGACGAGAAAACGCCGCGCGAGGCGTATCAAGCGGTGCTGTCACAGGCAGCGCTGAAACTCGGCTGTGACCGCGTGTCGCTGGGCCTGCTGCGCGGACGTCGGGTGCGGCTGGTGTCGTTGTCGCAGTCAGCCGAAATTGCTGCGAGGATCGATCTGACGCTGGCGCTCGAAGCGGTCATGGATGAAGCGCTCGATCAGGGCTGCAGTATCGACTATCCGCCATCGCCCGATTCACTCAACGCCACGCATGCGCACCAGGCGCTCGCTGAACTGCACGGTAATGGTCGCATTCTGAGCGTGCCGTTCAGCGCCGGCGACAGCGGCAGCGGCGTGCTGGTTTTCGAATGGGGCGCCGACAAAGAGCACCTGCCGCTTGATCTGGCCGAAGGGTTGGCAACGATGGTCGGGCGGGTGTTGCTCGAAAAGGCACGCGCCAATCTGTCGATGACGCGTTTTGCCTGGCGCTGGTTGGTCCGTTCGCTGGGCCGATTGTTCGGGCGTCGTTATCTCGGCCGTAAACTCGTCTTGCTGGCGCTGCTCGGCATGGTCGGCTTCGGGTACTTTGCCACCGGCCCGTTTCGTCTCTCCGCCGAGGCAAGGCTGGAAAGCGATGTGTTCCGGCTGATGTCGGCGCCGATTGACGGGTTTGTTGCGGATGCGCTGGTGCGCGCCGGGCAACGCGTCGAGTCCGGGGCAGTGCTGGCCCGGCTCGATGATCGTGACCTGCGGCTCGAGGCGACCCGCTGGCAAAGTCAGCGTGCCCGACATGAACGTGAAATGCAGCTGGCGCTGGCGCGGCGGGATCTGGCCGAGGCGCAGGTTGCCGAGGCGCAGATGTTGCAGGCCGAGTCGCAGCTGGGCCTGATCAACGCCATGCTCGAGCGTACGGCGATCGTCGCCCCGTTCGACGCCTTGGTCATCGCCGGTGATCTGTCGCAGGACCTCGGGCGGCCGGTCCGCAAGGGCGATGTGTTGTTCGAACTGGCGCCGGTCGACAGTTACCGAGTCATTCTCGACATTCCCGAAACCGATCTGTCATTCATCCGCGAAGGTCAGGCCGGCCGACTGGTGTTGAAAGCCTTTCCCGAACAGCGGTTGCCGGTCGAGATCAGTCTGCTCACACCGGTGTCGAGCCCGGGCGACGGCAGCAACGTGTTCCGCGCCGAAGCGCAGCTTGCCGAGCAGCTACCGGCGATGCGTCCGGGCATGGAGGGCGTGGTCCGCATCGACGTCGGCGAAGAGCGTCTGGTGTGGATCTGGACGCGGACGCTGGTCGACTGGGTGCGGCTGCGGTTGTGGAACTGGTTCGGCATCTAGCAGGGAGGGGCCGCCGTGTCATCATTGTTCTCTCCAAGCTGGTACCGCGTCGCTGACGCCGTGCCGCGGCTGCGTCGCCAGGCGCGGATCTTCCGTCACGTCTACCGTGGTGAAGTCTGGCATCTGGTCCAGGATCTCGGCAGCGGCAAGTTCATTCGGCTGAATCCGGTGGCGTATCGCGTGGTGTCGTTGATGGATGGGCACCGGACGCTCGACGAGGTCTGGCAGCGCGCTAATACCGTGCTCGGCGATGAAACACCGTCGCAGGACGAAATGATCCAGCTGCTCGCCAGGCTGCATCAGGCCAATCTGCTTTCGTCGAATCGCATGCCCGATCTGGAAGAGCTGGAAGATCGCCGCGACCGCACCCGCAAGTCTCGGCTCAAGCAGTATTTTTCCAATCCGTTGGCGCTGCGCTTTCCGCTGGTCGACCCGGACCGTTTTCTCGCACGTTGCATGTGGCTGTTTCCGCGCTGGCTGTTGCCGATCCTGCTGCTGGTCTGGCTTGGTGTGGTGGGCAGTGGTGCGGTGCTGACGGTCATGCACTGGGAGGCGTTGACCGGGGATATCCTGCGACTTGTCTTCACCACCGAATACATCCTGATGCTGCTGCTGGTGTTTCCGGTGCTGAAGGCGTTGCACGAGATCGGTCACGGTCTGGCGATCAAGCGTTTTGGCGGCCAGTGCCACGAGATGGGCGTGATGCTGCTGGTCATGCTCCCGATTCCGTACGTCGACGCGACGCATGCGTCGGGCTTTCGCAACAAGTACGCGCGGATGCTGGTCGGTGGAGCCGGCATGATGACCGAGCTGTTTCTTGCCTCGATCGCCTTCTGGTTGTGGTTGTCGATCGAGCCGGGTCTGACGCGGGTATTCCTCCACGAGGTCATCATCGTCGCCGGGATCTCGACGCTGCTGTTCAATCTCAACCCGTTATTGCGCCTCGATGGCTACTACATTCTTGCCGATTGGCTGGAAATTCCGAACCTCGGCCAGAAGTCGAATCAGTATCTCGGCTTCCAGCTCAAGAAACGCCTGCTGCGGGTCAAGCGTAATCTGACGCCACCGCATGTCGCGCCGGGCGAACCGAAGTGGCTGATCGGCTATTCGATCCTGTCGTTCGTCTACCGCATGTTCATCGTGACAGTCATTCTTGCCTTCGTCGCAACGCAGCTGTTCGTGATTGGTGTGCTGCTCGCGATGTGGGCGTTCTACATGATGATTATCCTGCCGTTCGGCAAGACGGTGAAGGCTGCCTGGACCGACCCGGCGCTGGCCGAGTACCGCGCGCGGCTTGCCTCGGTCAGCGCTGGCGTGCTGCTGGCGCTGGGCTGGCTGGCGTTCATGCAGCCATTGCCGTCGGCGAGTACCGTCGAGGGCGTGGTGTGGATGTCGGAAGACTCGCAGGTGCGCTCGGGCATCGACTGTTTCGGCGCCGAGGTGCTGGCGCGGCCGGGGCCGGTCAAGCGTGACCAGCCGCTGTTGCGTTGCGACGAGCCGATGCTGCGCCAGCGTTTCGACGAGTTGCAGGCAAAGCGCCGTGAACTGCTCGCCGCGCTGTCGCGGGTCGAAGGTGTTGACTCGGTTGCGGCGATGAACCTGGCCGACGAGATTCGTTATCTTGATCAGGCGCTGGTCGATCTGCAGGGGAGAATCGAGAGTTTCGTGATCCGCAGCCCGCACTCCGGCGAGTTCGTCAGCCCGGCGCTGCGCACCTTCGAGGGACGTTACTGGCAGCGTGGCGAGGTGATCGGTCATGTGCTCGATCGTGAACGCTACACCATCATGGTGGCCGTCCCGCAGCGTGATGCCGATCGGGTGCGGAACGCGTCCGAGTCGGTGACGATCCGTCACGCGTCGAGATTGCACACAGTGCTCGATGCCCGGGTCATCCGTGACGTGCCGGCGGCAAGTCGCGAGCTGCCGAGTCTGGTGCTGTCGCTGGAAGGTGGTGGTCGGATCGGCCTGGATCCGGAATCACGCAACAACGGTCAGCTGCAGAGCCTGGAGCCGCTGTTTCTGCTCGAGCTCGATCTCGACAGCGCCGAGGCGTACCCGCAGGCGCTGGGTGGGCGTGTCCATGTGCGTTTCCAGCATCCTGACGAGCCGTTTGCCAATCAGGCGTACCGTGTTCTGCGTGACCAGTTTCTGCGCAGATTCCTGATCTGATGGCCGGGGTGATCGATCGCAACTCGCTCTATCCGCAGCGCGTCGAATGGGATGAGCCGCGCTGGCTCGACCGCGTCTGGGACCGCATTGAAACACGCACCCGTCGCCGGCTGCAGGCAACCGCCTGGACGCAGAGGCGTTTTGTGCGCGCTGTGCTGCGCGAGCAGCAACGCATTACTGACGATCACGACACACCGTTCGACGACGCGCTGATCACGGTCCGCCGCAACCTGCGCCGTGACGGTCTGTGCTTCGGCCATCTGGCGCGTGCGTTTGCGCTGATACGACTGGCGGCGACCGAGATCATGGGCATCGCGCACTACCCGGTGCAATTGCGTGGCGGCTACCTCATCGTGCGCGGGTTTCTGGTCGAGATGGACACCGGCGAGGGCAAGACGCTCACCGCCACGTTGGCGGCCGCCGCCGCAGCGCTGGCGGGCGACCGTGTTCATGTGATCACGGTCAATGACTATCTCGCCGAGCGTGACCGTGACGAGATGTCGCCGCTGTACGCACGACTCGGTCTGCGTTGCGGTGTGGTGCGTGAGTCCGACGGCGCTGCCGAGCGGCAGGCCGCCTACGCCAACGACATCGTCTATTGCACGGGGAAGTCGCTGACCTTTGACTATCTGAAGGATCGCATTGCACTTGAAGATCGCATCACGCCGGTACGCATGCTGCTTGATCGTTATGCGGGTCGGCGTGATCGTCAGGTCTTGCTGCAGGGGTTGCAGTGTGTCGTCATCGACGAGGCCGACAGCATCCTGATCGACGAGGCGCGCACGCCGCTGATCATCTCCGGGCAGCGCGAGTTTGCCGAATCGGACGACGGCGACGCTGGTGATGGTGACAGCCAGATTGCGGTGCTGCGGACGGCGATGGAACTGGCCAGACCGCTCGAGGAGGGTGTGCATATCCTGCCGGGCGAGCAGGGAGTGGGCTTCGATCTCACCGCCGAGGGGCGTGCAGCGCTTGCCGAGGCCTGTGTGGACCGTGACGGCCCCTGGCAGAACCAGTTTCTCCGTGAGGAAGCGGTGCTGCAGGCGCTGTCGGCGCTGCACGACTTCAGCCGCGATGTGCACTACATCATCCGCGATGACAAGATTCAGATCGTCGATGAGCACACCGGCCGCATCATGCCGGATCGCGCCTGGGAGCGCGGCATGCAGCAACTGATCGAATTGAAGGAAGGCGTGCCGTTGACGCCGCCGCGGGTGACGCTCGCGAAGATCAGCTTTCAGCTGTTCTTCCGGCGTTATCTGCGTATTGGCGGCATGTCCGGGACGATTCGCGAGGTGGCGTCCGAGCTCGAGCGTGTGTATCGCGTCTCGGTGGTGCGCGTGCCGACGCATCGCCGCTCGCGTCGCCGGCAACTGCCCGGGCGCGTGTATCGCAGCAGCGGCAAGCGCTGGGATGGTGTTGCCGATGCGATCGAAGCGCTGCGCCGCCGCGAACAGCCGGTGCTGGTCGGAACCCGCAGCATTCAGGCTGCGGACGAGCTCTCGGCGCTGCTCGACCTGCGTGGCGTCCCGCACCAGGTGCTGCACGCACGGCAGGACGGTGAAGAGGCGGCCATTGTTGCGCGTGCCGGGCAGCGTGGTCAGGTGACCATCGCCACCAACATGGCTGGCCGCGGCACCGATATCAAGCTCGGTCCTGGCGTCGCCGAGCGGAACGGGCTGCACGTTCTGCTCACCGAACTGCACGACAACCGCCGTATCGACCGACAGCTGATCGGGCGCTGTGCGCGACAGGGGCAGCCCGGAACCTGGCAGATGCGACTGTCGCTCGACGATCAGCTGCTGGAGGAGCTGCCCGAGTGGCAGCGGGCGGCGCTGGGTGTCGTACTGCGGCTGTTGCCGGAACGCGGGCCGGGGTTCTGGATCGCCCTGCAGATGTTTCGGCAGGCGCAGCGACGCATCGAACGGCGGCACAAGCGGATCCGTGGCCGCATGCTCGACTCCGAGTTCAAGCTGCGGCGTTCGTTGTCGTTTTCCGGCAAGGTGGAGTAGCGTCCACCCATCAATTGATGCGCGGCATGGACAAATCAACCAGTCTGGCTGCCGCTCAGCAACAGAAGCCATTGTGGTGTTTGCCGCCTCCTCGCTCGGCGCACACAACCGGTTGCGCCTTGTCAGGCGCGGTGTCGCCTTTGTCGTGCTGGGCAATCACCTCTATATCCCGAATTTTGCCATGGACCTTCGGGAGCATTTTCGTGCGAGCAGACTTCAGGATTCAGACAGGCCGACTGTCGATCCGTTATCACTCTATGCGCAGTTCAAGGATCACAGTGATGAGCGTGTGGCTGCGGCCGCGGAGCAATTATTGGAGAGGCTGCCGTGGTAGTAGGAGTCGATCAGTTTCGCGAGCATTTCGCTGGGCATGAAGATGAATATGTCATCACCGGCGGTACGGCCTATGAACTGCAATGCGGCGAATTGTGTCGTGGCCGGCGAAGAGATCATTTGACATTGTAACATGTTAAGCTGTCACGACAGTATAGCTGCTCTGACTGGAGGCGAAGAGCCGCGGTGGCCAACGTGATCAGACAGGCTTGGCAACGACGTCTGCAGGGCTCGGTGGTCGGGTGCTTGCTGCTGATGCTCGGGCTCGCTCCTGCAACGGCGCAGTTGCCGCAAGCGCTCAGCTGTCTGCTCGAGCCGTCGTTCGATGCGCGGCTGGGGAGTCCCGCGGAAGGCAGGCTCGAGGAGGTGCTGGTCGATCGTTCTGATGTCGTGCGGCGTGGCCAGCTTCTGGCGCGGCTCAATTCCGGTGTCGAGCGTGCGGCGCTCGAGTTTCAGCGCACACGCGTCGGCTTTGCCGAACGGAAGCAGCAGCGTTCGGCCGAACTGCGGGCCAATCGGCTGATTTCCGAACAGGAAGTCGATGAGCTTGCCACCGAGTTCGAGCTGGCAAAGCGCGAACTCGCCGAGCGCGAGGCGGTCCTGCAGTTGCGTGAAATCCGCAGCCCGGTCGACGGCGTCATCGTCGAGCGATTTCATAACGTTGGCGACATCGTCCAGAGCGAGCGCGTGTTCCGCTTGCTGCGGCTCGATCCTTTATACGTCGAGCTGGTCATGCCCGTTGGTCTGTTCGGGACATTTCAGGTGGGTGATACGCGTCGCATTCGCATCATGCAACTGGGCGAAGTGCATACCGTCGAGGTTCGGACCGTTGACCGCGTGGTTGACCCCGGCAGCAACACGTTTCGCGTCCGCTTGACGTTGCCGAATGCGGATCTGCGCATTCCGTCCGGGTTGCGCTGCGAACTGCTGGAGTAGGGCAATGTCGAACCCGCAGCTGTTTCACCGTCACGCCGTCGCCATCGATCCTGAACGGCATGCACAGCACGGTGTGGTGGTGCCTCGCAATCAGCGTTTTGCCGCTGGTGTGAACTCGCTGCCGTTGCTTGTCCCCGAATTTTCATCTGCGGCTGGAAACTATCCGATCGTCATCGTGCGTGATGCTCGACAGCGGCTGATGCCGGTCGCGCTGCTTGGTCTGCGCAGTGGCGAGAATCTGTTTGTCGAAGCGACGGGTCACTGGTCGGAGGATGCCTACCTGCCGGCGCTGATCCGGCGCTACCCGTTCACACTCGGCAAGTCCTTGCAGAGCGCAGAGCCGGTGGTGCATGTCGAAGCGTCATGTCTGGTGACGCAGCGCGGCGAGCAGCTCTTCAAGGCGGATGAGTCGCCGTCCGACTATTATCAGGGAGTGCGTCGGTTTGTGCTCGACTGCCAGCGTGAACTGGCGCGCGCCCGGCGCTGGTGCGCTCGGCTTGACGCGCTGTCGTTGCTGCGCCGCCTGACGGTGCGAGATACCGCGACCGGGCAGCGTGCACCCGGCAGTTTTCTGGTCGTCGACGAGCGCAGGCTGCAAGGGCTGGCTGATCAGGAACTGGCGGCGCTCTGTCGCAACGGCGACATGCAGGCCATTGTGCTGCATGTCTACAGTTTGCAATCCATGCGGCATCTTTTTGATCGTGCGGCTGTTTCAGTGCCAATAGTGTCGCGCGACGTCTCGACTGTGAAGTAAACCGAATTGCTCGACGTTGCCTTGCTGGCGGCGCTGCTCGACTCACCCGGAGGTGAACAATGGCCAGAACACTCAAGCGTGGACAGTCGCAGCGTGCAGCCCAGGAAGCGGTTGCAACCGGGCGATCGTTGATGGGGCGCCTGCTTGGCCGTGTGCTTGGTCGCAAGCGAGTCGTGACCGAACGCGGCCAGCTTGCCGTTGTCGAGACGCTTGAGCCACGTTATCTGCTGTCGGCCGATGTGCTGGTGCTGCCGCCGGATCCGAACGAACACGAAGTGGTCATTGATCTCAAGGCCGAGCCGGCCGACGATGCCACCGCTGCCGGGTCTGCCGACGATGCCGCCACCGACGTGGTCGATGCGACCGCATTCGATGAAGCGGATCCGCTCGATGCATCCTCGTCAGAGGCTGACAGTCCTGAAGAGGCTGCTGGTTCTGAAGAATCGGCCAGTGCTGAAGCTGGTTTGGACGACGATTCAGGTTCGCAGTCGGGCGATGACCCTCTGCATGATCAGGACGTCAACAATTCCCGAGATGACCAACCTGCCTCGGCACAGGGTGCCAACGAGAGCAGCTTTGACGATGCCGGTCTCATTGAAGTGGCGGACGATGCCGAGGATGACGGTCCGTTCGGCGGCCATATTGTCGACATTATTGATGATGGTGATGGTGTTGTTGGTGAACTCGCCGGTGGCCTCGCTTCGCTGGTTGATCAGCTTGATGACGACGCGGCCCCGCCGTTTACCGTCGCACTGCTTGATGAGCTGGCAGCAGCTGATGCGGCGTTGGATTTTGTCTGGGAGGTCGAGGATTCGGCAATCGACCTGCGTGGCATGGCGCTGCAGTCGGGGCTGTTGGCGGATACCGCTGTCAATACCGATCTCGACGCGGCAGAACTCGATGTCAGCGAGCTGGTTTTCGTCGACCCCGACGTCAATGACAGCGACACGCTGATTCGCCAGGCGCTCGCTGACCGTGTCGGCCGTGACAGCGCGGCGCGCGTCGAGGTGGTCTATCTCGACCGCAGCGACGATGGCATTCACCAGATGACCAGCTGGCTCGGCCAGTATCGCTCGCTGCAGGCGGTGCACATTGTCTCGCATGGCGAGCCGGCGTCGGCATTGCTCGGTAGTGCGCGCCTGTCGGAGGATACGCTCGACGACTACGCCGAGGCCTTTGCCAGTTGGTCGAACGTACTCGCCGACGGCGCCGACATTCTCTTCTATGGCTGCTCGATTGCCGAAGGCGAGGCAGGCCGTGCGTTGGTGCGTGGCATCGCCGAGCTGACCGGCGCTGATGTGGCGGCGTCGACCACACCGATCGGTACCGAGCGGCTGGGTGGCAACTGGACGCTCGAAAAGCAGACCGGCAGCATCGAGGCCGAACTGCTGTTCAACCTCGATACCGCCTGGGTCGGGTTGTTGAGCGACGGCACCACGTTTACTTCCGTGTCCGACAATGATGCGTTTATCGGCACCGCTGGCAACGACACCTTCATTTTCACCGACGGCTGGGGCAACGACACGGCAAGCGGCGGTGGCGGGATCGATCATCTCGATTTCTCGGCAGTCACCGGTGATCTGCTGTTCGAGATCGATGGCGGCACGGTCAAGGTCAGTTACGCTGATCGGGCGCGCGATCAGCATCAGTTTGTTTTCACCGGCGCCGACAGCGGTCAGAGCATCCGCATCACCGGCGGTCTGGGCAACGACGTATTCCGGGTGCTCGACGACAGTGCGCTGGTGGAAAGCACACATTCACTGACAGCCATTGATGGCGGTTCCGGTAATGATCTGGTCGAGTTCGTGTTTGACGACACAGACCGTGAGGCGGCACTGGTCCTGGACGGGGATGCGACCAATGTCACCCGGACGGGAGCCGGCGGCAGCGGTGCCTTCATTGTCGAGGATGTGCAGAGTTTCACTGGCGACATCACACTGGGTGCGGCAGTGCGCAGCGAAATCACCGCTGCCATAAATTCCTGGAGCGAGGTGGTTTCGGGGTTCTTTGACGATGCAGTGCTCGGTGCTCAGATTCCGGTGCTCGATCTGACGCTGGCGCAGGTGCTTGGTGAAGGTCTGACCGGGTCGGAGCAAACGTCGCTTGACGATGCTCGGACCGCGCTGGTCGGTCTGTTCGATCTTGGCAATGTTGCCGACATCAATGCCTTGACCTCGCTGGGCGCGCTGGCCGGCAGTTTGCAGACGGCATTGAATGCCGGTGCCGTCAGTGATCCCTTCCGGGTGACAGCCGGCATCCACGACTGGTCGGAGTTGCGGCTTGATCTGCAGCTGAACACTGTGGACACACTGACACTGACCCCGTCGCTGTCGAGCGGCGTGGTGTCGGCGCTGAGCGCTGCCGGGTTTGCACTGACTTTCGACAGCGATCTCTCCGTGTCGGCGTCGTTGTCCGGGTCGGCGCAGCTCGGCATCGCGCTCGATGGACTCACCACGGCGTTGGCATCGTCAACCAATGGCGATTTTGCCAACGCTGGTTTTCTGCGTGTCAATCCGCTCACGGTCGGTCTCGATGCGCAGGCAACGGACATCGAAGCATCGGTCGGATTGTCGTCGCAGGTGTTCGGCGCTGCCGCGACGGCGGTGGTTGTCGACAATGGCACGGTCGATCTGAGTGCACGCGCAAGCCTGTCGCTCGACGGGCGTCTGGTCGACGGTGACGGCAGAATTGCACTGACGGCGATCGGCAATGCCGACGATCTGGCCGTTCGCACCGAGGCCAGTGGCGCGTTCGATGCCCGTCTGCCGTTGACGGCAGCGCTCGGCAGTTTTGACCTCTCCAAGTTCGGCACCCCAACGCTCATCCTCTCCACCGACAACCTGTTGTCGTATCAGAACGGCACGCTGGTCGTCACCAGTCCGGCGGTGTCGCTGGATGTTGCCATCAATCAGGGGCTGGTCGACAGCCTGATGGATCTGCTCGCCGAGGTGAAAAGCCTGGGTCAGAACCTGCCGTTCGGGCTCTTCGACGCCGAGATTCCCGGGCTGGGGCAAAGCCTCAATCAGCT
>LFIK01002573.1_pt1 | contig 14664 bp, 12 predicted proteins | sample 643401 | NCBI WGS metagenome assembly LFIK01 (sample SAMN03777447, study PRJNA286221) | soda lake metagenome | biome: soda lake; feature: Kulunda steppe; material: water; isolation source: sample T5-Br brine of Lake Tanatar-5 | place: Russia: Kulunda steppe | collected 2010-07 | reverse complement strand
AGATGTCGAGCCCGAGCCGGTCGAAGGTCGCGAAGACCCCGCTGACAGGGCCCATGTCGCGGATTGCCTGATCGACGATCAGGGTGGTCACGCCCTCGGGCTGATCGAGCACCGCCTTGCCATGCGCGACATAGCCGCGCGACTCGTCGATGAAGCGCTCGCCCGCGCGATTGATGCTGAGCGCGTGGGGGATGACGCTGGCGGGCTGACCGGCGGCGGTCGAGTCGGGTGAAACGGCGGCGATGTGCAGCGCCATCATCCCGCCCATCCGCGTCAGCCCGGCCCCGGCCGCCTCGGCCATGCGGTGACCGTCTCCCGTGGCCCCACGATAGCCGCGCACCATCAGCGCACCGGCATTGGGATCGTTATAGGCTTCGAGCATCTGCGTATTGGCGCCGTAGCCCCCCGCCGCGATGACCACCGCGCGGCCACGGTAATCGGCCATGCCCTGATCCGACACGGCGCGCACCCCGGCCACGGCGCCATCGGCGTTCATCACCAGCTGCTGCGCCTTGGTTTCGAAGACGACATCGATGCCGAGTTCGTCGAAGCGCTCGCGCATCCGCGAGAAGAACCCCGACATCCCCATGAACCAGCCCGGCGAGACAACGGCCACATCGACATTGTAGGGGTCCCACGGCGCAGGGTCCTCGAAATCGACGCCATGCCCGCGAAGCCAGTCGAGATTGGCCGCCGATGTCTCGGCCATGAGTTCGAAGATGGCCCGCTCGCCGCGCCCCAGCGTCGTTTCGTCATAGTCGTCGACATAGGCGGCGCGCGCGGCGGCGTCGTCGCCCTGCGGTCTGGAAAAGCCCCCGCCCGAAAGGCGCGTGTTGCCGCCCATGACCCCCGCCGCGGATTTCTCCAGCACCACGACACGCGCCCCGGCCTCGGCCGCCTCGAGCGCGGCCGCACAGCCCGCCATCCCCGAGCCGATCACCACGACGTCGTAGTCATGCGCCGTGTCGGGTTCGGGCAGCAGCGTCGCTGCCCCGGCCGGGCGAATGCCGGCAAGGCCGGCAAGCCCTGCCCCGGCTCCGAATCCCGCCAATACACCGCGGCGTCCCACGCCGCGCGGTCTGTTTGCAGCCATCGTCTCCTCCGATCGCGATACGGCGCATCTGCGCCTCTTGCTGGCAATCAGCATGACATGGCGCGGCGCCGACGCAATTGACCCCGGTCAATGCGTACGCTTCACCCACGGGGTCGGCATGCGATTCGCCATCGCGCGGCGCGATGGCGTCGGGCAAGGCGGGGCGCGCAACGGCGCCGGTGCAGCTTGCGGCGTCGCATGCGGCGCGCCGATCGGTTAGGGTCGGCGCGTCGAGAAGGAGAGCACCATGGATATCCGACCCTGCGGCGCAACACCCGCCCAACCGGCACCCGAGGCGTATTTCACCGGAACCGTCTGGCAGGAGGCGATCGTCGATCCGCCCGAAACGCGCAGCCTGCGCTCGCTGCTGGTAACCTTCGCGCCGGGGGCGCGCACGCATTGGCATACCCATCCGCTGGGACAGACGCTTTATGTCACTGCAGGTTGCGGCCTGATCCAGAGCGCGGGCGGCGCGGTGCAGACCATCCGCGCAGGCGATGTGGTCTGGATCCCGCCCGGCGAGAATCACTGGCACGGCGCCGGCCCCGACACGATGATGCGCCATATCGCCATGCAGGAAGCCGAAGATGGCGTCGCCGCGCACTGGCTCGAAGCCGTCAGCGACGCGCAGTATCGCGGCGCGGCGTGACCGGCGGATCCATGGTGGTCACCGCAGCCCGGGGCGTTGACGCGAGGCGCGCAGTTCCGGCCCGCGACCACGATGACGGCGCCGGGGCGCGGCACGGGCCGATATCCGTTCGGGATCGATGCCGCGTCAGAAGCTCAGCGTCGCCGCCCCAGCTCTGATGCGCTCATGCATCGGACTCGCGCCGGTGATCTCGGCGCCGGCGATCAGATCGCCGTCAGCGTAGCCGCGCGCCCTCACGCATGGCGTGCACGCCCAGAGCGTGCCGCCACGGGCGAGAAAATCCTGCACCAGCCCCCCGAGCGGTTCGAGCGGGTGCATCTGCACCGCATCCGCCGCGCCCCGGCGGGCGATATCGACGGCATCGCCGGTCAGGAATACCGACACGGCGAGACCGGCGGTGATGCCGCCATTGGCGATCGTGAAGCCGACGGAGGCGCGCTCCTCCTGCGGTCCGTGGGTCATCAGGACGACGAGTTCTTCGGTCTGGGCCATGGCTGGATTTCCGGTTGCTGCATCGGGTCTCGGTGACGCCAGCTAGCCACGGCACCCGACGCCATGCTTGGCGGATTCATGACGGAATCGTGGGGTTTCGCGAGGCCCGACCGTCAGGAAAACCTCAGATCTTCACCACATCATCCGCAAGTGCACAGCGCCCCGCCATGCAAGGATGGCCCAGTATCCGAACACCGTATCCGAAATCGGGAGGCGCGCCATGACGATGACCAGCGAAGCAACGACCGCGGCGACAGAGGACACCGAATTCGTCCGCTTCTGGAACGAGGTCCTCGGGCCGAAATTCACGCGATTTCGTCACGTTCTGGTCGGGGGGCTGACCTATCACAGCGAGGCGGTGTTCCCGAAGCTGCCCGTCGGGGCGGGGGATCGGGTGCTCGATGTCGGCTGTGGCTGGGGCGACACGGCGATGAAGCTTGCCCGTATCGTCGGGCCGCAAGGCGAGGTCGTCGGCATCGACTGCTGCGACGCCTTTCTTGCGGATGCCAGAGCCGATCTGGCACAGACCGACCTGACGAACGTGACCTTCATGCGCGGCGATGCCGAAGTCGCCCTGCCCGAGGGCGAGTTCGACTTCGTGTTCGCGCGGTTCGGCACCATGTTCTTCGCCAACCCGGTCGCCGGGTTGCGCAACATGCGCCGTGCGCTGCGCCCCGGGGGGCGAATGGTGCATATCGTCTGGCGCGAACCGGCCGACAACCCGTGGCTGTCGATGGCGAAGGAGATCGTCCTGCAGCATCTGCCGGCGCCGGGTGACGATGCGCGCACATGCGGCCCCGGCCCGTTCTCGATGTCCGACGAGTCCACCGTGCGCAAGATGATGGAGATCGCCGGCTACACCGATGTCGAGTTCGAGCGCGTGGACGCACCGGTGCGTGTGGGCGACGACGTCCGCGATGCGATCGCCTTTCAGCTTTCGATCGGCCCGGCCGGCGAGGTTTTCCGCGAAGCCGGCGACCTTGCGGAGCAGAAGCGCCCCGAGATCGAGGCGGCGCTCGCCGAGGCCATCGAGCGGCAGGTGCGCGACGCCGACGGCATCGTCATGGACAGCTCGTCCTGGGTCATCAGCGCGCGCAATCCCGGCCATTGACGGGCCGGGCGCCGCCCGCGCCGCCGCCGAAGTTGAACAGCCGCGCCGGGATCGTTACACTTGCGCGGCATCTGGCAGCGATGCGTGGTCCCGACCGGCCGCGCAGGGAGATGGCGAAATGGCGTCGCGAACGGCTGAACGCGCGGCCGTGACCGGACGCGCCCCGCACAGCGCGGGGGGCGGGGGTGTGATGCATACGCCTCGCGTCCCCGGCGGCACGATACGTTTCGGACCCTTCGAGCTGGATTTCGACCGCTACGAACTGCGCGACGGCGGCGCGCCGGTCGCGGTTGAGCCGCGCACCTTCGATCTGGTCGCGCTGCTTGCGCGCAATCGCGGCCGGACCGTGACGCGCGACGAGATCTTCCGCGAACTCTGGCCGGGGCGGTTCGTCTCGGATGCCGCGCTCAGCAGCCAGATCCGCTCGGCACGCAAGGCGCTGGGCGATGACGGCAAGCGACAGGAAATCATCGCCACCGTTCATGGACGCGGCTTCAGACTGCGCAAGGCCGGCATCGAGCCCGACGCCGCCCCGCCAATGCCCGAGGGGTCGGCGCACCTTGACGAAGAACGCGTCCCCTGCGTCGCGGTGCTGCCCTGTTCGGCGTCCGGCGAGGACGGGCGCGGCGCGGTGATCGCGGCGGGGCTGACCGAGGATCTGATCAACGCGCTGTCGCGCAATCGGTGGATGTGCGCGGTCACGCGCAACTCGGCTTTCGCCATGGGGCGCTCGGGCGAACCGCTCGATGAGGTCCTGCGCCGGCTGGGCGCCGATTATGCTGTGACGGGGAGCGTGCGCCTTGCCGGTGACCGTGTGCGCGTCATGATCCAGCTAACCGAGACGCCGAGCCTGCGTTGCATCTGGTCCGAAGGGTTCGACCGCAGGCTGCATGACATATTCGATCTGCAGGATGAGCTATCGGGCCTCGTCGCCGCGCGCATCGCCTGCGAGTTGGGCATCACCGAACAGAAGCGGGCGGCACGTCTGCGGCCGGGAAACCTCGGCGCTTGGGAACTCTATCAGCTCGGGTCCGCCGAATTCTACCGCTTTACCGCCGACAGCAACCGGCGCTGTCAGGATCTGATGCGCCAGTCCATCGCGCGCGCGCCGGATTTTTCCGAACCCTATGCGCGGCTGGCCTATGCCATGGTTCTGGAAAGCGTCTATTTCGACGGGGCGACCGACGCCGCCCATCTGGACGAGGCATTGCGACTGGCCGACCGGGCTGTGGCGCTGGACGATCACGAAGCCAACACCTTCTTCGCGCTCGGGCGGGTGCAACTCGCACGCGGTGAATGCGCGCTTGCCATCGATGCGCTGGAGACCGCGCTGGCGCTCAACCCGTGCCACGCGCTATCGCATTGCGGCCTCGGGGACTCGCTCGTCTCCGACGGGCGCCCCGAGGACTCGGTGCCGCATTTCGAGCGCGCGCTCTCGCTCAGCCCGCAGGATCCGTTTCGCTGGGCGTTCATGTCCTATCGGTCGCTCGCGCACATGTTCCAGGGCGATCCGGCCGAAGCGGTGCGTTGGGCACGCAGTGCCACGCTCGTGCCCAACGCGCATTACTGGGCCCGCGCCAAGCTGGTTTCGTGGCTGGCGCATGCCGGCGATCTCGCCGCAGCGCGTGCCAATGTCGGGCAACTCATGCGGACATGCCCGGGCTTTTCCCGCGATTTCGCGCGCTCGCGCCTCTTTTACGTGCGCGACCCCGCGCATCTGGAACTCTTTCTCGACGGGCTGCGCCGGGCCGGGGTGCCGTAGCGAACTGCCGACACACCGTCATACACCGTGCCCGCCGGACCCCGGACCGGCGGGTCGGGCGCTGCACTTTCGGCCACGTCCGTCGCAGGCGCGGCGCGATCATTCCTCCTCGACATCGAACCGGTCGGCGATGTCCGGCGCGATGACGCCCGCATGCAGCGCCAGAAGGATGAGCTTGGCATCGCCCGAGTCGCCCGCCGCGATCGCGTCCACCAGCCGATGCTCGGCGCGATCCGCGGCGCGCGGGCTGTTGCTCTCGATGAAGTTGTCCCGACCGAGCATGCAGTAGGCGAGCAACTCGGCAGCTTCGCCATAGGCCGCATCCCGCGCCTGCGCCCCCTTGCCTTCCTCCTGCTTGTGCAGCCGCACCAGTGTAAGCTTCACCGCCTCCGGCACCATCAGCGGATGCAGCCCTGCGCCCCGCAACGCATCGTCCAGCGCATTGAGCGCGTTCGATCGGCCGAACAGATTGAAGATACTGAGCATCGCCCGAGCGTAGCAGGTCTGATCGGCGGGTCCAGCAGGTTCCCGCGCGACCCGCCGGAGGGTTCGCAGCTCGATCCGCTCCGCTTGCGCACAGCCGATCTCCCCGGCGCTACCCGACGATTGCTCCACCGCGGCACTGCCAGGGCGGCGTGGCCGGACACAGCCTGCAGCCGGACGGAGACACCGTCACCTTCATTGATCGCGGCGCTCTCAACCCCTGCCGAGCGGCGTCGCGAAGGAGCGCGACGGAACGCCGTGTTCGGCGCGCCGGCGTTGCGCCTCGGCGATGGCGCGGTCTATGGGCGCGCGGTCGCTGGCGCCGGAGAAATTCTCGCGCGTCGCGAAGGCCTCGGCCATGTGCAGGTAACGCTCCCCGGCCACGTCATGGAGCCGGCGCAACTCGGCCAGCGGATCCGGGTGATCGTCGGCGCGCAGATCGAGCCAGGGATAGTCCTCGCCGCGATGGATGCGCAGCGCGGCCGACTGGGTGCCGCGCTTGTCGCCGCCGGCGGCCGCACCCGCCTCCATCCCGGCCATCAGCCGCTCGAAGAGCGGACCCGACTCGCGTTCGAAGGCCTCGCGTGCGCGCTCCACGACCTCGGGCCCGGCAAGCATGTTGCCCGCAACCGAGACATTCGCGCCTTGCGCCGATCCGGCCCAGTCCACGCACTCCGCGCCGGTGTGCACCGCGATGCGCCCGGCGGCGTCGATCATGTGCGCCTGCCGCTGCGCCTGCCCGCCGTCGCGGGCCCGCAGATCGGCGAGGATGGCCTCGGGCGCCTCCCCGGCGGCGAGCCGCTCGGCCCCCTCGATGCCCCAGAGCGGGTTGACGAAGGCCTGCGTCGCCACCGCGCCGGCGCGACCCCTGATATGGGGCACGAGCGCGCCCACGGCGAAGAAGCGGCTCGCCACGGCGACGCCCAGATGCCCCGTTTCGGCGCAGCGCGCCACGATGGAATAGGTCATGCGCCCTCCCTCAGCGTCCGATTGCGTAAGCCTGCATCAGCCGTGGCGTGGCGGCTGCACGCAGCATCCCGTCCGGATCGCGCCGCGCCGCCGTCAGCCGGCCCACACTCCATTCCGGCGCGGCGATGACGCGGTGGCCGCGCGCGCGCAGGTTGTCGAGTACCGCCGCGCCCGCGCTCTGTTCGATCAGCAGATGCCCCGGCTCGGCATGGCGCGGCGCGAAGGAGCTTTGGAAATGCGCGGTGTGAAACAGCGGTGCGTCGATCGCCTCCTGCAAGCCCTGCCCGAACACCGCGTGGCGCAGGAACAGGATGAGCTGCCACTGATCCTGCTGATCGCCGCCGGGGGTGCCGAAGGCGAGTGTGGGACGGCCGTTGAGGCTCGCGAGCGAGGGGCTCAGCGTGGTGCGCGGACGCCGCCCCGGCGCGAGGCTGGTGGGCAGACCCTCCTCGAGCCAGAACATCTGCGCGCGGGTGTTGAGCGCGAAGCCCAGCCCCGGCACCACCGGCGAGGATTGCAGCCAGCCGCCCGACGGCGTGGCCGAGACCATGTTGCCCCACCGGTCGATTACGTCGAGATGGACGGTGTCACCGCGACGCGCGGTGCGCGCGATGTCGCCAGGACGCGCGGTGCGCGCGATGTCGCCCCGCCGCGCGGCGAGATGCGCCATTGTCGGCTCGCCCGCCGCGCCGGCGCCCGGTTCGGCCCGCAGCCGCTCGGCGCGCGCGATGGCCGCCTCGGCCAGCGGCTCGAATCCCGGCACGTGGCCGGGGCGCTGCGCGTGCGATGCCTGCGCCCCGATCTGCGCCCGCCGCGCATCGGCATAGCTGCGCGACAGCAGCGTGTCGAGCGGCACCTCCGATTGCGTCGGGTCGCCGTAATAGGCCTCGCGGTCGGCATAGGCGAGCTTCATGGCCTCGGTGACGGTATGTACGAAGTCCGGCCCCGCCGGGTCCATGGCTGCGAGATCGACCCCGTCGAGCAGCGCCAGCGCCTGCAACAGCACCGGCCCCTGCCCCCACGGCCCCGTCTTGTGCACCTGCCAGCCTTCACCGAACGCGCCCGTCACCGGCGCCTCGACATGGGCACGCCATGCGGCCATGTCATCGGCGGTCAGCACACCGCGATTGCACTGCCCGCTGGCATCCATCACCTCGGCACTGGCCAGCCAGTCGCCGATCGTCTCGGCGACGAAGCCCTCGGCCCAGACATGGCGGGCGCGCTCGATCCGGGCCTCGCGCGTGCCGGGGGCGGCTTCGGCCTCCTTCACAAGGCGCTCCCATGTCGCGGCCAGCACCGGGTTGCGCAGCATCTCATGCGGCGCCGGCGCGTGACCGCCGGGCAGCCAGGTTTCCGCGGAACTCGGCCAGTGCTCGGCGAAGTACCCGGAGAGCGTGGCGATGGTGTCAGCGACGCGGGGCAGCACCGGGTGCCCGGCGCGGGCGTAGTGGATCGCGGGCTCGAGCACATCGCGCAGCGGCAGGGTGCCCCGGTCGCGCAGCATCAGCATCCATGCATCGAACGCGCCGGGGATCACCGTCGCCAGCAGCCCCGAGCCCGGCACCATATCGAGCCCCTGCGCATGGTAATGCGCGATCGTCGCGCCAGCGGGCGCCGGCCCCTGGCCGCAATAAACCTCCATGGCCCCGCTCGCGGCGTGATGGGTGATGGCGGGCATGTCGCCGCCGGGGCCGTTGAGATGCGGCTCGACGACCTGCAGCACGAAGCCCGTGGCCACGGCCGCATCGAAGGCGTTGCCGCCGCGCTCCAGCATGGCCATGCCCACCGCGCTCGCGATCCAGTGCGTCGAGGTGACGACGCCGAAGCTGCCACGGATTTCGGGGCGGGTGGTGAAGGTCATCGCTGCCTCCTCAGGTTTCGCGCGGGTCGAGCGCGTCGCGCAGACCGTCGCCCATCAGGTTGAAGCCGAGCACCACGAGGAAGATCCCCGCCCCCGGCCAGATCGCCATCCACGGGGCCTGCTCCATGAAGCCGCGCGCCGAGTCGAGCATCCCGCCCCACGACGGATGTGGCGGCTGCTGACCAAGGCCGAGAAAGGACAGGCTGGCCTCGGCGATGATCGCCATGGCGACGGTCAGCGTGGCCTGCACGATGATCGGCGGGGCGATGTTGGGCAGGATATAGCGGCGCAGGATCGCGCCCTCGCGCACCCCGCAGGCACGCGCGCTCTCGACATAGTCCTCGGTGCGGACCGCCAGCGTCTGCCCGCGCGCAAGACGGATGAATATGGGCGTGGCGGCGATGCCGATGGCGATCATGGCATTGGTCAGCGACGGCCCCAGAAACGCCGCGAAGGCGATGGCGAGGATCAGGAACGGCACCGCGAGCAGCGCTTCGGTCAGCCGGCTGATCGCGGCGTCCGTCCAGCCCCCGCGCCAGCCCGCCAGAACCCCAAGCGGCACGCCCGCGCAGACCGCGATGCCCACCGACACAACGCCGGCCAGCAGCGACGCCTGCGCTCCCCAGATCATGCGCGAGAGCAGATCGCGCCCGTTATGATCGGTGCCCAGCCAGTGCTGCGCCGAGGGCGGCGTGCGCACCGCCGCCCAGTCGGTCTCGGCAGGGCCGGGAATGGGCAGCACCGGGGCGAGCACCGCCATCAGCACGAACAGCGTCACGAGCCCGGTGCCGAACAGCGCGGCGGGGCGCGCGCGCAGCTTGCGCCAGACACGCCCCTGACGCGCAGGCATCGGCTGCGGCGGATCGGCAACAGCGGTCATCGTTCGTCTCGCATGCGGGGGTTGAGGATCATGTAGGCGGTATCGGCGAGCAGGTTCATCAGGATGAACGCGACCGAGGTGACCAGCACGATCCCCTGCACCACCGCGTAATCGCGCGAGAACACCGCATCGACGACGAGCTTGCCAAAGCCCGGTATGGTGAAGATCTGCTCGGTCAGAACCGCGCCGGCGAGCAGCTCGCCGAACAGCAGCGCCGAGACCGTCACCACCGGCACCAGCGCGTTGCGCAGCGCGTGCTTGAGGATGACGACCCGCTCGCGCAGCCCCTTGGCGCGCGCGGTGCGCACATAATCCGAGCGCAGCACCTGCAGCATGGCGCTGCGGGTATGGCGCATCAGCGTCGCCGCCAGGGCCGTGCCCAGCACGAAGGCGGGCATGATCATCGTCTTGATCGACAGCCAGGGATCGACGCTGAAGGGCCGGTAGCCCGAGGCCGGCAGCCAGCCCAGATTGACCGAGACCAGCAGGATCAGCAGGATACCGAGCCAGAAATTGGGGATCGACAGCCCCGAAAGCGCCACGAAATTGGCGACATAGTCGAGCCAGCTGCCCTTCTTGACGGCCGACAGGATGCCCATCGGGATGCCGATGACCATGGCGAAGGTCAGCGCCATCACGGCGAGCTGGAAGGTGACGGGCAGTTTTTCGACGATCAGCGCGGTCACCGGCTGGTTCATGCGCAGCGATTGCCCCAGATCGCCGCGCAGCGCGTCCGTGAGCCAGTTGAAATACTGCACGAGGAAGGGATCGTTGAACCCGTATTGTTCGCGCAGCCGGGCCAGCGTCTCGGGGTCACGCTCCTCGCCGGCCATCGCCAGCACCGGATCACCGGGCAGCAGGAACTGCAGCGAGAAGACGAAGAAGGAGATGATCAGGACGGTGGGAATCGCGATCAGCAATCGCCGGCCGATGAAGCTGAGCATGGATCGGACCCTTCGCTCGAACGGGATCGGAGGACGGGGCCCGGCCCGGGCCGGGCCCCTGCGGCCTCATTCGGAGGCGTAGCGCACGCCTTCGAGCCGGATCATGCCGTCAGGGTTGGGCACGAAACCCTCGATCGCGGCGTTCATCGCCCAGATCCAGCTCGGGTGGTAGAGATAGATGATGGGCTGCTCGGCGTCGAATATCTCGCGGGCCTCGTCATACATGGCCTTGCGCGCGTCGAAGTCGTTGGTGGTACGCGCACCATCCAGCAGCTCATCGGTGCGGTCATGGCACCAGCCGCCATCATTGAGCCCGCCCTCGCAATGCAGGAACTGGTGGATGTTGCCGTCGGGATCGACGCGGCCCGACCAGCCCACCTGGCTGCCCTCGAAATTGCCGGCGGCCTGCTGATCGAGCATGGTCGCGAATTCGGTGGCGCGCAGGGTGATGTCGATGCCGACCTCCGCGGCCATCGCCTGGACGACCTCCATCACCTGGGTCTGCACCGGGTTGTTGGCCATCTGCACCTCGAGCGCGACCCCGTCGCCGTATCCGGCCTCCTCGAGCAGCGTGCGCGCCCGGTCGGGGTCGCGCTCGGGCACCGGAAAGCGATCGTCGTAGAAGGGCGAGTCGGGCGGGAACGGCTGGTTGCCCGGCGCGAAGGCGCCGTCGAAAACGACCTGGTTGAGCGCCTCGCGGTCGATGGCGAGATGCAGCGCCTGCCGCAGCGCCGCTTCCTGACCGAACGGCGCCTCGGCCCGCTCGCCATTGCCGACATTCATCGTGATGCCCTGATAGCCCAGCGCAACGACATCCTCGACACGCAGATCCGCATCGTTGCTGGCGCTCTGATAATCGGTGGCGGCGAGCCGCTCGATCATGTCGAGATCGCCCGAGCGCAGATTGGCCAGCCGCACACTGGTGTCGGGGATCGGCAGGAACACCACCGTGTCGAGATGGATATCGTCCGCGTTCCAGTAATCGGCGAACCGCTCGAGCTCGATGCGGTCCTGCTGGACGCGCTCGACAAAGCTGAAGGGCCCCGAACACACCGGGTTGGATCCGAAGTCGGTGCCCATTTCCTCGGCCGCGGCAGGCGAGATCATCATGCCCGAGCGATCGGCAAGCTGCGCGAGCAGCGTCGCATCCGTGTCTGCGACGGTGATCACCACGGTGTGCGAATCCACCGCCTCGGCACCGACGACCGCGGCGATCTCGGAACTGCGCCGGCTTTCCGGCAGGTTCATCGAGCGGTCGATATTGTAGACCACCGCGTCGGCATCGAAGGGTGTTCCGTCATGGAACACCACGTCCTCGCGCAGCTGCATGGTCAGCTCGGTCTCGTCGTCGTTCCAGGACCAGTCGGTCGCCAGTTGCGGGACGAATTCGAGATCGGGCGTGATGTCGATCAGCTTGTCGCACATCGCGGTATAGACGATCCGCCCCACGAAGGTGCGGGACTGATCCGGGTCGAGCGCATCGGCGTCGTCCTGCAGTCCGATGCGCAGCTCCTGCGCGTGACCCGCGCTCGCCATCGCGGCGAGCAACGCGCCAAGGGCCACCGTATATCTGAGTGTCATGTCATACCTCCTGTCGTTTGATTCGTTGTGTGCCCGCGACGGGCCGCCGACATGCGCTCGCTGCCGGCGCGGTAGAGCGCGAAACGCCGCGCGACATGCGGCGCGCGCTCGGGCGGCGGCGGCAGGCCGTGGCCTGCGCCGATGCACTCGAAGTGATGACAGGCCACATGCCGGCCCGGCCCGGCATCGCGCAGCGCCGGACGCTCGGCGGCGCACAGCTCGGTGGCGTAGGGGCATCGCGTGTGAAACCGACATCCCGGCGGCGGCGCGGAGGGGCTGGGCAGATCCCCCGTCAGCGCGGCGGGCGCCTGTCCGCGGCGTGCCGGGTCGGGCACCGGAATGGCACCCAGCAACGCGCGCGAATAGGGATGCAGCGGCGCTTCGAACAGGGTCTGCGCGGCGGCTGTCTCGACGATCTCGCCCAGATACATGACGCCGACGCGGTCGCTCATGTGGCGCACCACGGCAAGGTCATGCGCAATCACGATCAGGGTGAGCCCGAACTCATCCTTGAGGTCCTCAAGCAGATTGATCACCTGCGCCTGCACCGAGACGTCGAGCGCCGAGACCGGCTCGTCGCCGATCAGCAGCTTCGGCCCTGTCGCGAGGGCGCGCGCGATGCCGATGCGCTGGCGCTGACCGCCCGAGAATTCATGCGGATAGCGGCTGGCATAGTCGGGGCGCAGCCCAACACGCGCGAGCAGCCGCGCCACCTCGGCGCGCCGCTGCGCCGCATCCCCGATGCCATGCGCGCGCATCGGCTCCTCGATGAGCGCGCCCACCGTCATGCGCGGGTTGAGCGAGGAGAACGGATCCTGAAAGACGAATTGCAGATCGCGCCGCAGCCGGCGCATCTCCTCGCGCGGCAGCGCCGCGATGTCACGCCCGTCATAGAAGACCGATCCGTGGGTGGGGTCGAGCAGCCGGATCAGCAGCCGCGCCAGCGTGGACTTGCCGCAGCCCGACTCGCCCACGATCGCGAAGGTCTCGCCGCGCGCGATGCGCAGATCGACCCCGTCCACCGCGCGCACCACGGTGGGCGCGCCGATCAGCGGCCGCCGGGTGACGAAATGCTTGCACAGCCCGACGGTTTCCAGGATCGGGGCGCTCATGCGGCGTCCTCCGCGGCGACATTGTCCTCGAGCGGCACGCGATGGCAGGCGACGCTGTGGCCGGGCGCGGGCGAGCGCAACGCCGGCGCCTCGGCGCAGCGGCGAATGGCGAAGGGGCAGCGATCGGCAAAGCGGCACCCGGCGGGCATGGCCTCGGGCGGCGGCACCATGCCCGGAATCGTGGCCAGCCGCGCGCTGCGCCCGTCCGCTTCGAGCCCGGGCAGCGAGCCCATCAGCCCGATCGTGTAAGGGTGCTGCGGATCGTCGAAGATCGCACCGACCGGGCCCGATTCCACGATGCGTCCGGCATACATCACCGCGACCTTGTCGGCGACCTCCGCCACCACGCCGAGATCATGCGTGATCAGGATCAGCGCCGTCCCGGTGTCGCGCTGCAACGCGCGGACCAGGTCCAGCACCTGCGCCTGGATGGTCACGTCGAGCGCGGTGGTGGGCTCGTCGGCGATCAGCAGCTGCGGATCGTTGGCCAGCGCTATCGCGATCATCGCGCGCTGGCGCATCCCCCCCGAAAGCTGGTGCGGGTAGGCGTCGAGCCGGGTCTCGGGCGCCGGGATCCCGACCTTGCCGAGCATTTCGAGCGCGCGCGCACGCGCCGCCGCGCGTCCGCCGCCGCGATGGCGCGTGACCCCCTCGGCGATCTGGTCGCCGATGGTGAAGGCGGGGTTCAGCGCCGTCATCGGCTCCTGAAAGATCATCGCCATGCGGTCGCCGCGCAGATCCGCAAGCGCCCTTTGCGACAGCCCGAGCAGATCGCGTTCCTCGAACCAGACCGACCCGGACGTGACCTGCACCGGCGGCGGCGGCAGCAGCCCCATCAGCGACAGCCCGGTCAGCGACTTGCCACAGCCCGACTCGCCCACGATGCACAGGGTCTCGCCCCGGCGCACGGCGAACCCGACATCATCGACAAGATTCCCCTGCCCGGCGGCAAGCCGGATCGACAGGCCCTCGACACTGAGCAGCGCATCACGTTCCTGCAAGCGGCGCCTCCATGCCCGTCAGGGGCAGAATGTTGTGCGAGAGGGTGCGGATATGCGCCGCCATCGCCTCGGCGGCGGCGCCGGGGTCATGTGCGGCGATGGCGTCGATGATGGCGTCGTGCTGAACGACATAGGTCGCGCGCGCCGCCTCATTGCGCGCCCGCACCCGCAGGCTGCGCCAGGCTTCGTCGCGGCGGACCTGATCGAAGATCTCGTACACCCCCAGAAACAGCGCGTTGCCCGCCGACTGGGCGATCTGGCGGTGCAACGCCTCGTCCCACAGCTCGCGCGAATCATCGTCGGCGGCCTCGCGGATGCGGTCGTTGAGCTGGCGCATGTGCCGGATCTCCTGCTGCGTGGCACGCAGTGCGGCGTACCGCGCCAGCGTCGGCTCCACATGCAGCCGGACCTCGAAAACCTCCACCGGATTGGTCCGATCCACCAGATCGCGGGCGAGGTCGTCATTCACGCTGGGCCGGCTGCCGACGAAGGTGCCCTTGCCCTGCTGGCGCCAGATCAGCCCCTCGGTTTCCAGCACCTCCAGCGCCCGGCGCACCGCGCGGCGGCTGACACCGAGTTCGGCGGCCAAATCACGCTCGGGCGGCAGGCGCCCGTTGTTGTCATGCAACGCGGTCAGCCGCTCGCGCAAGGTGGCGAGGGCACGACTGGAGTTTTCGCGGCCTTCGGAAAGTTCTGCACAGGACACAGGATTCATCACAACCATTT
>LFIK01002572.1_pt1 | contig 14667 bp, 17 predicted proteins | sample 643401 | NCBI WGS metagenome assembly LFIK01 (sample SAMN03777447, study PRJNA286221) | soda lake metagenome | biome: soda lake; feature: Kulunda steppe; material: water; isolation source: sample T5-Br brine of Lake Tanatar-5 | place: Russia: Kulunda steppe | collected 2010-07 | reverse complement strand
TGTTGCGCTTGGCCACTGTGAGCGTGTGACTATGTTGCGCTTGGCCACTGTGTGTGTGTGTGTGTGTGTGTGTGTGTGTGTGCAGGTTGCTGTGGCACATGACCACGTTACGCACAATCACCATGCACATGACCACTGTGTATATGCGAGGTCCTGGTGTATGAAACTTGAGGTCCTGGTGTATGGTACCTTGAGGATGTAGAAGCACCATGCGCATGGCCACTGCGTGTGCAGGTTTCTGGAGCGCATGACCACCGCCCTCTCAAGAAAAGCAGGCCAGGAGGCCAAGCTCTTGGCTGCTGCAAAGGATGTGGAAGCGCGCAGGAATGAAGCCAAGCTTCAGCTCATGGCGCTCGCACCCAAGGTGCGTCTGGCCTGCAAGTGTTCCAATCTGCGTGTCCCTGGAGTGCTCCAAGCGTGCCATGATCAGGGGGGCGCTAGCTGTCATGGCATGCTTGTGTGCTTGCGTGCCAGGAAGCCGTCCCCTGAGGGCACCAGGGACCTGTGAATGCCTAAGACTTGGGCACCCAGGCAAGGTGTGATGAAGCTCAAACTGGCTTCAATGCCCGCTGCTTGTCTTGCTGATCACTCGTACTCACATGCAGGTTGCTGAGCTGGTTGAGAGGACCCGCTTGTGCAAAACAACTGTGGAGCAAGGCCTGTCAGTCATGCTCGGCAGGCGTGTGAATATACTTGGGGATCTGAACGTGGCCATAAGTCACACTGGGTTATAGTCTTATCATTACATCGTACCAAGTACAACTTCAATATGGAGTTGCAGGCTGTAACACCCTCTTGAATATCTGATCGATCCTGGCCCAGCTTGGGCTGAATCTGACTCAGGAGGACTCTGGTGCTCACTTAACGTAAGGCTACGTAGCACAGAAAGAATCATTTGACGAAGTTTGTTTCCCTCTTCTGCCACTGGCGCGCTTTCTTGTGTGGGGGCCCCTTACCTTTTGCGTACCTTACCTAATCAGACTGTCTCTGGATTTCTTTCTCAACAGAATTGCTTTTCTTTCCGATATCATGGACAGCACTTGACTCACAAGGACGCTCGGAGCTGGCAATGACCGGCCATAAACCAATCAGGCAAACGACCATGCTGGCGGATTATCTGAAACCTGTAAACTTCAGGTCCCAACTTTTGCCCCTTCCACACCAACATCATGTTGGTTAATGGTTACTAACCAGTAGTGTAGTACATCAGGGGGAGCTCATTGGTGAGGTCATATAAGTGGCTGAAGGCCAACATTATGCACCTTTGAACAGCATTGAACGCACATGATCATCTTAACAGCTGATGAGATATGAGGTCGATTATTCACAAGTCTACAAATTAGGAATTACCGCCAGCCTGATTGTTAGTTTGATTGGTTTGTTGTGTCAGACATTTCCGGGCCCAGCTGATGAGCAGCTGAAATGAAATCAGTGCTTGTTTTTGCCAGCCAAAATGTCTAAGTCCTAATGGTAGACTTTTTTGTTGTGCTGTTAAAAGGGAAATCAAATACAGTGCGACTTGGCAAGGCACATAAATATAAGGGGCCTCCACAAAAAAGGATATTCACAAAAAGGATTCGCAAGAGCCAACTTGGCTTGAAATTGGATTATCTTTTTGGCTCTTACTTGACGCTTACTTGCCTCCATACATTGGTGCCTTAAGTTCAGGTACATGTTGTAGACCTAATTCTTTTTAGTCATACTTGACGTAATTGGTTTGGGGCTGGTCACAAATACTAATCGATCATCATCTATGATATCAGAAATTTAATGGCAACTTTGGAGGTGACGACCACTGAGAAAGAAAGTGTCTCCAGAAAAACAAGGTAAGCAGGTAGGAACAGAGATTGATACTTCTTTCTGAGGGTGCAAACAGACAACAAGTCTTGAGAGTGGAAGAGCATGCACCTGGTTTTGCACAGCGCATGCCTGATAGGCTTAGATGTCCTTGTTTGGCAGGCACAGCTTCGCAACCCATACCTGCAGACAGTCTTCTCCCTGGTGCACGGTACTTCGCGAGTTTGTACTACAAGCAGCAAAGTGCTGTAGCCATGATATGAGCAGCACAAATCTGGAACTGTACTGGTCTGGTACGGCATCCTCGTTTTCCTGTCAAGCCAGCCTCGGAAGAAGTCCATACATGATGTACCACAGTCAACAGACCACCTAAAGACTGCAATGAAGAATGAGGGTATTGACTAACTGGAATTAAGCGTACACAGCGGTCATGTACAAAGAGACAAGAAGCGTGCGTTGAACGAGGCAGAGAAATATATACAAATGAATGGACGACAACCCTCAGCCAAGGATTGGTAGGATATCCTGGAGCGTGAGTAGCTGCGCCCCCTTTGTCTGTCTTCCAGTAGTGCTGAAGCCAAGCAAGGGGCTACTATGATGCAGCATTCCTGGCCTTGATGCGCTGCACTACTTCGCAAGGCAAGGCCCAAGTGGGGTCGATGGCCTTGAGGCCTGGGTAGCCCATGAGGGACAGGCCAGCTATACCAAAGAAGGTGTGGTAGATGTCTGCCATGTCATCTGGGCGGTCACTGATCCCTCCATCCTCGTCATCCTGGACATGCAGCAAGGTTCAACCAAGTTGGTAGCTAGCCCTAGCTCAAATCGGTAAGTGATCACGTGAAGGTCGCTCCCGATGGAAGGCATGGGCAAATGTGTCGGAGGGTGCACCGTGCATGCTCACGAGATGCATGCACGGCAGGAGCCTCCTCATCTCTGCATGAACGTGCATGCATGAGGGTGGCTGGCCGCAGGCACGTGCGGGAAAGCAATAACAAACTGCCCATCAATGGGCGAGCCCTGCTGATTGCATGGATTACCTGAGCACAACCCGACGCAGCAGTGCAGCTCCATACTCTATGAAGCACACAGGTGGATCAGGCTGAATCTAGCCTGGCACTGCAGCGCGCACCTGGCAGCCCAAGATAAAGTGAGTCAAAGCCTTTTGGTCTATCCAGTGAAGTCGACCCAAAATGGATAGGCAGGACATACACCACCAAGAGTAGCAAACCTGGAAATGCAAGTGTGGTGATCACAGCGAGCATGGAACATTACTCATGGAGGGAATAAGAAAGAAGCATTGGTGGAGCGCAATCCTTGGGGCAGTGAATCAAGCAGGGCAAGAGAGGGGCAAAGCTGCACATGAGCCAACTCCTTGCCATTCACTGACTTACATCTTGTAACTTCTCAGGCCTGCCATTCAGCCCTCCACTTGGCGTTTGCCGCTCACACAGCCTGTGGATAAGAGTGTAGTTACAGGATTCCTGTAACATGATGCAGGGTCGATGCACCGTCTTCTGTGAAATTTGTGAGCTGCAAATGTTTTCAGACATGCCTGTATCTCCTTGGGTAGGATATCCCCCAAAACACACTAAATAGATAATTTCTGGGGGTTGAATGGTAAGGCACGGCTCTACATTGCTTTCCTTTTTAATCTCAGAATTCCCCTAAAAAGCATTACGTTTAGGGTATTTTCCTTGAACACCTAGTCATCTTCAATCTGGCAGACAATGCAAACCCCCAAAGGCCAGGGCAGCAGCATGCTTGTGCGTGTATGTTGAGAGGGTACAGAGTGCGGTAGACACATTGCATGCCTGCTTAATTCAATGAACGTTTTTAGTGCCAACCAGGGGATCCCGACCACTTTGCACTTTTGCCTGCGTGAGGCAGGGCTGGGCACAAGCACAATTCAAAACTCCGCCTACCACCAGCAGAACAGGTCACGGTCCACAACCTCCAGCTTCTCCGCCAGGGACAGTGAACCAATGCATGTGAATACTTGGCCGGCATGGGACTCATTGCCTGCAGACATAGTGTGGAGAGGCACTGGTCTTGGCCATGGCGCTCTCATCACCCAAACTTTGGACCTAAGGCACCAGAAGCTGGGGAGGGTTGCAGCACGTAGCATGGGCCAGCACACGCTTAGGAATAAAGAGTGCAGGTGCAGGGAGAAGGGGTGCGAGAATGAAGCCAAGATATCTGTGGGAGTTTGGTTGAGGGAGGGAAGCAAGGTCTGTCAGCAGTTGTAGCAAAGGGACAAGCAAACGTCTGCTCCAGCATGTGCTCCCCATTCCATTCGGGGACATGCCCAGACATGCTTGTTCGTCTTGAGTCAAGACTCTTGACCCAGAGAGTCATGAAGCGCACACACATTGCAGAGCACAAAGGCTCAAAGCGCACAAGAGCGCACACAGCACGATTGGGGTCACATCACAAATGGGGTCACAGCATGATTGGGGTCACATCACAATTTGGGTCACAGCTCAATTGGGGTCACATCACAACTGGGGTCACATCACGATTGGGGTCACAACACGATTGGGGTCACATCATGATTGGGGTCACAGCACGATTGGGGTCACATCATGATTGGGGTCACAGCACGATTGGGGTCACAGCACGATCAGCATAGCGCCAAGAACCTTGCTTGAGAGGATCAGGCCACTGCGCCTCATACACCACACACTCATCAATGCGCAGCTATAGACCCGAAGTGCCCTAGTGCCATGCCAGCTGTCGCGCGCTTTGCGCCCAAGTTGGCCCTGAACCACCGCTAGTGCCCACAAAGTTCACGCCTCATCAGGCAACAAAGACCATGCGTTCTGGGTATGACCGTCATGGTCTTGCAGGTGGCGTACCCGGTGTGCATCCAAAGCCGCCGTCAAAGTTCTTGCACTGCGCAATGAAATGCACAGCCGCGTCCACATTGATCTTGGCAGTCCGGCCAATAATGTTTAAGCACAGCAGCGCACAATAAGAGAAGCGCGTGTCCACCTCCCCCCACTGGTCGCCGACAAAGGAGCCATCAGGCTGCTGCAGGGACGCCACATCTGCGCGCACAAACATGTCAAACGTGTGAATAGGCGTGCGTGTGTGCATGCATGTGTGTATGTGAGCGCATATGCATGAATGCACTTGTGCGCGCGTGTGCGTGTACGCACATGCACCTGGTCGGGCTTGAGTGCACAAGCATTTGCTCCCAGGCATGCCACAAGGAAAGTGCTCATGTGAACGCATTACCTCAAGAGGCCTTGCCTGCGCAGAGGCCGCACATTTGCTAGACAAAGCACAGCTACGTACCAGGCACTCATCCCTTGGTATCAAGTGCACATCCCCTGATCCGGCGTTGAAAACACAGCAAGTTCGGAGACCTTTTGCAGAGGCAGGACACAGCGTCACTTGAGCCTGAATGCCCAACCATTCAATGATGAAACAAGGGGGCCGGCAGTCGCTGGCACATAGGCTCCTTAGGAACCTGGATCAGCAGGCGCAGCCTTGTGGTTGTGCCAAAAAAAGCAGCAAGAGGACTCACGCAAGGCTCAGTGAGTCTTACTCACATTTGGCCAACTAGTACATTCTCAGCGCGTGTAACTCACGTTTGGCCACACTGTACAATGTCAGCAAGTGCAACTCACAGTTAACCACCCTCGTAAATACTCTGCGAGTGTAATTCACAGTTGGCCACCCACCCTTGTACAAACACCCGGCGCGTGCCACTCGCAGTTGGCCACCCTTGTAAATACTCTGCGGGTGTAACTCATACTTGGCCACCCTTGTAAACACCCAGTGCGTGTCACTCGCAGTTGGCCACCCACCCTTGTATAAACACCCAGTGCGTGCTACTCACAGTTGGCCACCCTGTCCTCGTCCACCAGTTCCAGCTTGCCGCACAGCGCCAATATCTGGATCGCGCTCAGCGTGTACAGCATGTGCGGGTCATTGCGGGCGCTTCCACCAAAGCCCCCGTTGCTGTGCTGGCAGGACAGGACCCAAGGCACAATGGCCTGCGTGGGCAAGGGTGGCAGGGCATGCATGGGTGGCAAGGCATAGGCGGCGGGGCATTGGCGGCGAAGCATGGGCAGCGGGGCATGCATGGGTGGCACGAGCATGGACGTGAGTGTAAGGGGCGCTTGATCGAGGCGGCAGCTTTTGGGGCAGGTAGCAGCTCTCAGAGGGGATAGCTCAGTCTCAAGCCGAGCAGCCTAGCGACCTGGCTGGTGGTCAGCCCCAGCCTTTTGCACGAGGGGACGCAGGCTTGCATGTTTCTAAAAAGCATATACTGGCCTGCACAGGCGCGTGTGCGCCTCTGAAATGCACACTGGCCTGCACAGGGGGAGAAGGGAAGGGCTCCAGGCTGACTTGGTGGTGGTCGGCCCAAGTCCAGCCAAGGTCAGCCTATAGCCCCCACCCCTTCCCCTCGCCACTGCACCTGAGGCGGGACAGTGGAATTCCAGTGTCAGGAAATGATTGCATGGCATGCCATCCTGCGAGGAGGGCTTGCGCACAGTCTGTGCTTGCCACCCCTCCCCCAAAGCTAGCTGTGCTCTGCCCCCCACTCCTGGTCATGCGCGGGAAGTGGACAGTAGGCAAGCAAGTGGAGGTGAGGGCAAGCACTCCCAACATTTTGCCCTGCTATTGGCAGCCAGCAAGCTTGAGGGGCAGGTAGTCCAGTGAGGAGCATGATCATGTGAGGTCAACATGACCAACCAATGCTATCCACAGGGCATCACAGATGACTGAAGGTCTGATGAGAAGAGCACGCTGGACATAAGGGGGGCTGGCACAGCGACCCCTTTCCCTTTCCCTTTTGTCCCTTTCAAAAAGGGACTGGTGGGCCAGGTGGATGAGCCTTCTGGGTTTTCCAAGGGTCAATGGCACCTGTTTGTGTGGCTTCACTGAGGATGGATTCTTTAGGATTCATGGCAAAGCGTGTGGGGAGTGAGGCAGCATTCACAATCGGCTCGTTTAACCCAAATGAAAGGGAGCTGGGGTGCACTGATAGAGAGGTGCCCCACCTTTGTGGAGCAAAGTGGCAAAATTGATGGGCTCTAGGTGGTGCAGCGCGTTGCATCGTTTGTTCAAAGCAAGGCACATTTGTCGAGGAAGACGAGTGACTCAGCCCCATCCCAAACGTGGGGCGCCCTTAACTACGCGGGCAGCTTGGCTACAAAGCGCGCAACTGGAAGCGCACTTGCCACACACACCTCTAGATCCATCTCCTCTAAGCGGCCCAGAAGGGCCATGGCTGACAAGCCCCAGTACATGCCGCTCATCCAGAAGTGCTCAGTGGCCACGAATTCAATTTTGTCTGTGCTCTGCGAGGGAGGCATGAATCCATGCGTGTGCATGGTTGCATGTATGTATGTATTGTGTGATTGTTTATTTTATACGTATAATTGAAAATATGCATGTATGCCTGCACGTGTATATTCTTGCGGAAAGGCGTGTGCACTGCTTGCGCACATGCTTTGGAATCATATTGGCATGCCGGATCTCAAGCAAGCAATTTGCATGTGACATGTTTATCCAAGTGAATCATGTCAGTGTTCTGTGAATGTAATGCACATGCAGTCGTAAGACATAGATGTATGTCTGCCAAGGGCGCATGAATGAGCATCTGTTCAAGTTCCAGGTGGTCCTTACCTCCCATATCTTTGAAAAGGACCTGATGTACTCTGCATGCTTCTCAATCAAGAGCTGCTGAACCATTATATTTGATAGAGGCCAATAAGTCTATCTAAAGAACATGTTCAAAGAACTGCAGTCAAAACAATTCAAACATGCTTTGTTCTGGGGGGCACTGAGGGTACAATTGGGTACAGTGCGCATGAGCCATTAAAAGTAATTCCAGAGTTTCGTTCTTAAAATTACGTGAAGTCGTTTATTTGTCTATTCGGCTTCGCAGAGTGTCATGAGTCGTGTCATGAGTCTGATTGTCAGCGATGAATCGGAGTCAGAGGGCCTGACTTCTTTGGTGGGAGTTATTGTTTCAAGTGTCCGGTCTCCCTCTTATGAATCCCCTCACATCCCTGGGTCCAACCTTTCCTTTGGCTTTGCGCCAAATGAGGGGCATGGGTGGTAGCGGTATGATGTGGTACGCTTGCAGACTGGCAAAACTAACGACTGTAGCCATACCACAGTTAGTTGTCCCTTGTTGCATGGACTTAGCACTTCGGACATGTCAGAAGCCTTGGCTGGTGCGGCTCGCTTTTTTGCTTCATTTTGAATGGGGGGAAATACAGAGAAAATAGAAACTATGCATGCAGTGAAAACAATCCCCACATCAATTATGGAAAAGGTGTCACCTAGGGTCAAGACAGCGTGTGACCCCTCCACCAGCAAAACAGACACCAAAGAAGTCAATGGGGATCTGGAGGGTGACTGGCAGTTCCCCATCCCTGACCTTGGCAATGAGAGGTCACAAAAGTGTTCTCAAGGGCATGTCTGGTACTGACAAGTCTCTAAGCATACTGAACCAAATGAGCATGAAGTTTCATAGCAAGCTTGGTAGCTTTCTGAGGATTAAGACCAAGGTTCTTAAGAGTCTCCATGCTGTAAGGGCTGCAAATGGTGCCACCCACTCCCAAAAGAACAGTGTGGAGGCTAACGTTGGCGGCAGCTTGGCAAAGATGTTCGACACAGTGCGCGTGCTGTTGCTAAGCGGCCTCAAGCTGGCTCCTAGGCCTGGTATCTTCGCAGTACTTGACTTCAATGAGATGGATGTGCCGCTGATTGGGCATGAGCTTACTAGGGTTCCGGAACCTGGATAAAGGCTGGTTGGCTGGTGCTGTTGCTGAGAGCCCCCATCCCCTCTATACCCTGCCAAACTTAATGCATACCGAGGGTGGGCATCTGGTGCATTTCTTCTTTTGAAAGGTATTTCTATAACTAGTAGTGTCTTTATGACTGGCAGTGAGTCTATGCTTTGTAGGGAAGCGGCTAGGGAAAGGCCATCCAGTGATGGTTCTATTTGTTTATCCTTCAGGGATCTGTAAGTCTTGTGATGCTAGGCGGTCTTTGCTGCCATTATCCATTTGGACAAAACATCCCCCTAGGGGGCCTGCTTCAATAGCTTCCATGATAAGTCTACAAGAGATGTTATGGCGTTCAGTAATTACATCGGAGATGGTATGGTGCTGACAACGTGATAGAATGCGTATGGCACTGTCTGAATGCTGACACAGGGGGCATTGAAGACTGGTGGAGGTTCAAAGCGGACAGCATACTTCTAATTGAACTTCAATCTTGAAGAGGGTGCCTGTGCGGTATTGGAAACTGTTTTTTATCTTCCAATTGGCCATTGTCCAGAAAGCATTGCTAATGTTTTTGTGAACATTAGGAAGTAAACTCTGATAGCAAGAGTAGTGGCCAGTTAGTGTGATTGCCTAAAAGACAAGCCAGGTAATGTCATAAAAAGGGTTACCACCAATACTAGCACATGGCATCACTGTGCCTGCGCGGCTCAACTTGTCTTGCTTGATACCTGGCTACATCACCTGTGCACTTATTACCAGCAAGAACAGCGTGAGATTAGACCTTGAGAAGGTGTAAGGGGTTTGGCGTGCTGCAAACGGTTTCAATGAGTGTCGTCAAGATATCCCCTTGTACATGGTGGCTAATAACCAGGCTGGCGGTAAACCATAACTTGTAACTTATGTTCATAGTCATGCTGGATTGGTGCAGCACCAGATTTATATGCACTGTCCTGCCGTGATAACATCATGTACTAAGCAATGATTACTTAGTCCGTAGCGTTGGCCAGTTTCTAATGGAACTGCCATTTGAAGGCCAGCAAGGTCATAGCCATTTAGAGCTCTGATCCAGCAAAAGCATTCTTACTGTCACGCCTGGTAAGTGCAGCGCCAGATTTATGCTGCATTGTGACCTGGAGGTTGGTTGAGTCAGTCGGCGCAGTATTTGGTTTGGATGCAGTAGTCCCTCAGCATGACATTACATGTACAAATCAGAGTGTTATCATTATATGCTGAGTAAGGCAGGAATAGTTCTATAAAGTCAATGGGCCTGTAAGCCATGCCATTTAGCAAGTAGCCAATCATAGCTCTGATCAGCTCAAAAATTCTTGCATGTGCATAACTTATTCTTCAATTGATATGCTGCATCCGGAAGAACAGTACCAAGCCTACCCTAGAGTCTAAACAGCCATTTTTTCAAAGCACCAAAGTGACACCTGCATGCACATCCTGCTCTGGCTGTTATTGTACACGTTTGCACCACATCGCAGCAACATGACAACAAACTTGTGTCCGAGTGCACAAATGTAGATTTCTACGGTGGAGGCTGATACCTGATAGTTCAGAGTCCCACATACGTGGATGTCAGGATCATTGCACTAAGCTAGCCCTATAGGTCTGGGACTCAGCAAATCCCGAACCTGGCTGGCAGATTACCTGGCTAGGGTCGGAACCAAATTGCAGCTAATCGCTCTTCCTACCTGGCACCTGCATGCAAGCTACTTGCCATCCTGCGGTGGGTGCAGTTACTGCTCAGGCAAGACTTGCAGTCAAAGCTTGCCCACATTCCTCCACTCTTTCGTGTACCGAACGCACACACTCATTTCTCAAGCCGTTATGCTGGGCAGCGGCCAGCTCGCCAGCACTCTTGCAGTGTCCTCTGCTGCTGCCGCGGGCGAGCAGCGGCTACGGTATGAGCAACAACGGCTGCACTTGTAGCAGCAACAGGGCTGACAGCCTGCTTGGCCCCAACACATCCCGCGCAGTCTGCAGGCAGCCGCTCCTCCGCCCTTTCTGCTGCTACCTCACCCTCACCTTCAGCCCCCCTCAAATCTGGCCCCTGGGTGCTCGGCCCCTCCAGACGCGCGCGCTTTGGACTGCTGCCCTCTGCGCAGCGCACAGCACGTCCACTTGGGCAGATGGCGGCTGTTGACTCCTTGCCTACAGGCCCAACCAATCTGGCGCCTCCATGCTGCTCATCCACGCACCCCCCTGCTGCATCCAGGGTGTCCGCAGCCACGCGCTCCGGGGCACTGGCTTCTGTTTGTAGCGCAGCCGCTAAGCCAGCCCGTGCCAGCGGGTGTTGGTGCTGGTGCTCCTGCTGCTGCTCCTGTTGCTCCAACGGCAACGCTTGCTCTGCTGTGGGTGTGTGCAGCGCGTGCGCCCACTCACCACCCCGCGCCATCTTTGTTGCCACGACCTGCAAAGCAGTCCATGCAGCGCAGCCGCGCGCGCACGTGCGCCCCTTGAGAACAGGGGCAGGGTGGGGCCCATCACTGGCGCTGACGGGCGCTCGCAGGGAGTGCTGTTGGCAAGCAAGGTGCCTAGGGGCCACCACGGGGAGGGCCAAGAGGTGCATTACAGCCAGCCCTGGCAGTTGGCTGTTTTATGCGTGTGTCCATGCGTGTCACATGCCTCTAGAACAGCGCGGGGTGCTGCAAGTAGGGCTGCAAAGGAGGTGTGCCCCTGCCAAGGGGTGCACCTGGCAGCTTGCGAGGGCTTTGTTGCATGAGGGTCACAACGCATGCAGGATGCCTCATGCAGGGAAGTGCATGGAGGGCTGTGACCCACCGATGCACACTGCACTTCAACACGAGCGCGGGCGCAACCGCACCAGGACCCTCCCACCTGGCTACTGACCCCCACAGGCCCACAAACACATACATACATGCACGCGCACACACAGGCACTCCCCCCCCTTCCCATCCTCCTCACCTGCGCCCGCTGCTTGCTGGGGCTCACCCCCATGTGCACGCGCTGCACCACTGGGCTGACCAGGGTATGCCTGGCAGGGCTCCTTAGTGCATGAGGCAGAGGCGGTGGTGTTGTGAGCTGTGGGGGTGAGCGCTGCTGCTGCTGCTCGTGGGCATGCGTGGCAAACATGTCGAGGATGCTAGGGGCAGGGGCAGGTGTGTGGTGGAAGGGCGTCGAGCTGGGCTGCCCTTGCACTGGGGCTTGCGAGAGTGCAGGCGGCTGCAGCAAGCTGGACACACCCACAAAGTCGGGCGCCTGCCCTTGTTCGTTGCCGCCTGCGCTGCCACTGCCCCTCTCACCTCCCGCCCTGGCTACATCAGCCCGTGCGTCTTGGACCCCCCCTCCAAACCCGCTGTTGCTGCACCCGTCCACGTGCCCACCAGCGCCAGTGCTGTTGTCGCTGCCACCCAGCGAGCACATGCCCTCGGCTGCCCACCCGTGGTTGCTGCAGCTGCAGCTGTGGCTGTGGTTGGCGCTGGCGCTGGGCGACTGCCAGCCCAGCCGGCGGGAATGGTGAGGTGGGCCTGGCTGGGCGGGGCTGTGGGGACGTGCAAGGGATACGGGGGCGTGGGCATGGGAGGGTACTTCGTGCACAGGCAAGGAGACGGGGAGGCTGCAGGGGAGGTGAGGTGTCCGTGCAGGGGGCTGCGCTGGGGTGGGGGCTGCTAGGGAGGGTTGCGGGTGGTGAGGGGAGAGAGGTGCAGCGGCGGGCGCGGGTGCAGCGAAGGGCTGCTGCTGGAGCAGGGCCAGGGCGTCTGGGCCTGACAGCAAGCCCAAGCGCCCTCGTGTGGGCAGGGGCAGGGCGTCAGTGGTGGCGGGCTCGCCCAGCAGCAGCGGCCCCTCGCTTGGCTGAAGCAGAGCGGGGGCAGGGACGGTTGGGTGGGCAGGGTGCCTGAGGGCGGCCGGGCAGGCGACGTACGGGTGGGGGCCAGTGGAGATGGGCGCGCTTGCGAGGGCAAAAGGGTTGTGGCTGTGTGCGTGGTGAGCGGCGCCGTGGGGCTGGTGGAAGGGCGAGTCTGCGCTGCTGTGAGGGATGGGGGTGGGGGCGGGGGCGGTGGCAGCGGTGGAGAGGGTGGGGGCGCCCAGGAACAGCGCAGGGCACAGCATGCCGTTGGAGGGGCAGCGGGGGGAGGAGGTGGTGCTGCTGCTGGAGAGCAACACGTTTCCAGGCGTGGCGCCAGGCGCCCCGACGCGTGGGGGGAGCAGGCCCTGGGTGTGTGCGTGCGCAGGGGGGAGGGGGCGTGCGCGGGGGGACAGCATGCTGCTGGGCGGGTGGAGGGGGTGGACGTGGGCTGCGGCGGAGGCGGTTACAACTCCTGCCCCACCGCTGCTGGATGTGCTGCTGAAGGGGTTGCCGCTGGCGGCCGCGACGCTGAAGGCGTTGCGCGGGACATCCAGGGCGCGGGGGCTGTTGGCCACGGCCGCCTGTGGTTGTGTGTGTGCGTGCGCATGTGCATGTGCATGTGCATGTGCAAGTGTGTGTTTGTGCGTGTTTGCGAATGTGCGTGCATAGACTCATACTCAGGAATGCCTCAATGTGTGTGCGTGCGTGCGTTTTTATGTGCATTACCTCCACTGCGTGGACACAGTGCATGTGAGCTAGGGCCGTATAAATGGGTGGGCGCTTGCATGCGTGTGTGCGTGCAAATCTGATCGGTGCATTCAGAGTGAGGGAGCGACACTCACATGCAACACACTCACACATCAGTCTGCTTGTAGGCGCCTTGGCGCAGCACCTTGGCTTGGCAATCAGCGCCCACGCCTGCCTGCTTCAAAGCCTCTGCACATCTGCTGCAGCGTCTCATGCCTCGCACCGGGCAGCGCTTGCTCACACAGGGTAGCAGGAGTGACACACGGCACACGCAGGCTCACCACGGAAACGCGGGCTGCTTGCACTTCCCCCTAACAGCCGGGCCTGGCCACACTCACCGCCATGCGCGGGCTGGGCACTGCAGTGTGGGCGGGGCTCCAGGGCCCGCTGGCTGTAGCTGCAAAGCCACCCCCCAGCAGCGCAGCCGCCCCACCTGCCGCACCCAACAAGCCCTGCGGGTGCAAAAAGCAGCACAGGCAGCGATCCCCACTTAAGGACCATGCCAGGGGCGTGCCTGCTGGCCCCGTATCAGGTGGCTCAGATAGAGAGAGGCCCCAGGAGGGCAAGTGCCGGATGGCCAGGTGCAATCAACTCAAGCAACAGCAGGAGATAGGTTGGAAATGCCGGAAGGCCAGCCCAAGCGGATGTGAGGCACGCGTCCATAGGGTTAGCTGCGCGCCCAAGAGGCAAGCCCAAGCCGTGCTTGGGCGCACAAGCCCTTGGGAGGGAGATGGAGGAGAGGGACCTGAACTGGGTTGAATTGTGCAGCAAGTGCACACAGCATCTCCCTCTGTGTGGTGCAACAAGTGCACACAGCATCTCCCTCCGTGTGGTGCAACAAGTGCACACAACATCTCCCTCCGTGTGGTGCAACAAGCGCATGCAGCATCTCCCTCCGTGTGGTGCAACAAGCGCACACAGCATCTCCCACCATGTGGCGCGACAAGCGCACACAGCATCTCCCACCGTGCCTGCCACACCAGCTTAGTGCGACGGGCTGATGACTGCCTAAGGTGTGTGGCTGCGGCGACCTCCCATCATGCAGTCATGTACCACAGAAGGAGCAACCCTTGTGCAATTGCACGCCTGCATGTCCCCTTCCTTCCCCTCATCACGCATGCAACACCTGGCCCCCTTTTAACAGGTCCCTGTGCACAGGGAGGGTCAGACACCCCTGCCACCAACGCCGTACTTAAAACACCCCTCCGTGCCACCCTCACCATGCGCGGGCTGCCTCCAAGCGACTGCAGCGGCCCCCCGCTGATGCGCCGGTGGTGACGGGCGTGGTGGTGCGCCACGGCGTCAGTGCTGGAGGGCGGCGACGCCGACGCGGTGCTGCCGCCTGAGAGCGCACCCTCCGGCGGGGGCACATTCTCCTTGTCGTCGAAACACGCATCGAAGTCCATGGACGTGCCCTCATCATCGCTCCCATCCCCCCCGCCCCCGCCATCCCCGTCGTCATCTCCGCCGCCCCCCCTGCTTCCGCCCGCGGCCACAGGGTGCGGCACCCATGCCCCACTGCCGGCGCTGATGCCCCATAGGCTGGCTCCCCAGCTA
>LFIK01002571.1_pt1 | contig 14670 bp, 16 predicted proteins | sample 643401 | NCBI WGS metagenome assembly LFIK01 (sample SAMN03777447, study PRJNA286221) | soda lake metagenome | biome: soda lake; feature: Kulunda steppe; material: water; isolation source: sample T5-Br brine of Lake Tanatar-5 | place: Russia: Kulunda steppe | collected 2010-07 | reverse complement strand
CTGGGGCTGCTGGGCGGCTACACCACGGTCTCCAGCTTTGCGCTGCAGACCGAGGAGTTGTGGCGCGCGGGCGCGCATCGAGCGGCGCTTGCCAATGCACTGGGATCGCTCGCCGCCTGCCCCCTTGCGGCGGCGCTCGGCGTGCTCATGGTGCGGATGGCGGGGGGCTGACGCGATGCTGCGGGATTTCGCGCTGATCGGGCTGGGCGGCGCGCTGGGCACGGCGTTGCGCTATCTGATGAGCCTCGCCACGCTGGCGGCGCTGGACAATGCCTTCCTGTTCGGGGCGGCACCGGCGAACCTGCTGGGCGCCTTCGCCATCGGCTATCTGGCGGCCAGCCCCCTGCCGGCCGCTTGGCGACCGTTCCTGCTGACCGGATTCTGCGGCGGTTTCACCACTTTTTCGCTGTTCAGCCTGGAACTGCTGGTGCTGGCCGGGACGGTGACGCCGCTGCTGGTGGCGGGCTACGGGCTGGCCTCGGTGCTGGTCTGGGTGCTGGCGGCGGTGGCAGGCTACCGACTGGGCGCGCGCTGAGCGGTGATGCCGGGCCGCGCGTCCCAGCCCGTCCGGCACGCTTGCGCGCCGGACAGCGCCCCCGAGGGGCCACCATAAGTGTATAGGGGGGCGGGCGGGCGGGGCGCCGAGGGGGCGCTTCCCCCGCCAACCGACCGTCCGGCAATCAGTCGATGATCTCGTCCGCGCCGACGCCCCAGAGCGCAGCCTTGGGCGCCCAGCCGCGCGAGCCCCCGGCCTGCAACCGGCACCAGTCCGGGACACATTGCAGAAGCCGCGCCACCACCCCGGCTTCCAGATAGGCGAGAGATGTGGCCGATTCGCTCGGCTGGGCATGCAGCGCGGTCAGGTCGGTCGTCACCAGCGCGGTGCGGACCCCGGACAGCAGGGCATAGTGCATCCAGCCGCCCTTGCCCTCGGCATCCTCGACCCGCCGCCAGTGCTCGTACTCTGCCGTCACCCGCAGCGGCATGTCGCGCAGCCGGTAGACCCAGTCGATCCGGTGCGCCGTGCCGGGGCCGCGCCGGGCGTTGGCCTCGGACGCCTTGAGCGAGACAAAGCGCGGCAACGGCAGGTCGGTGACCGGCCCGCGCGCCTCGACCGCGCCCGCGCCGCCACCGCCGCCCACGGAAACCGCAACCCAGATCAGCGCCGCCGCCAGCGCCCGTCCCAGAATGTGTGTCATTGCTCTTGCCTGTTCCTTGCCCTGCGCCGCACCCGTTTTCGGGTCCGGCGCATCGCCTCGCCTCAATCCGGCGCTTGTTCCCTGCGCCGTTCTGCGCCAGTTTGCCCCAAGGCGCGCGCCATGCAAAGCAGAACGGAGACAAGGGATGCCCGCAGAACGTCTGAGTGTTGTCGTCACGCGACGGTTGCCCGACCCGGTGGAGACTCGCCTGAAGGAGCTCTTCAACGTGGAGTTGCGCGACCCCGACAGCAAGATGACGCGCGAGGAACTGGCCGCCGCCATGCGCCGCGCCGATGTGCTGGTCCCCACCATCACCGACCATATTGACGCCGCCCTGCTGGCGCAGGCGGGCGAGAAGCTCAAGCTGATCGCCAATTACGGCGCCGGGGTGGACCATATCGACGTGCAATCCGCCCGCCAGCGCGGGGTGCTGGTGTCCAATACGCCGGGCGTGGTGACCGAAGACACCGCCGACATGACCATCGCGCTGATGCTGGCCGTGACCCGCCGCATCCCCGAGGGGCTGGCCGAGATGCAGGCGGGCGACTGGGGCGGCTGGTCGCCCATGGCGCATCTGGGCGGGCGGATCGGCGGCAAGCGGCTGGGGATCCTCGGCATGGGACGCATCGGCCAGGCGGTGGCGAAACGCGCCCAGGCGTTCGGCATGCAGATCCACTACCACAACCGCAAGCGCCTGCGCCCGGAGGTGGAGGAGCCGCTGGAGGCCACGTTCTGGGAAAGCCTGGATCAGATGGTGGCGCGGATGGACGTGATCTCCATCAACTGTCCGCACACGCCCTCGACCTTTCACCTGATGAACGCGCGGCGGCTGAAGCTGATGAAGCCTTCGGCGGTGATCGTGAACACCTCGCGCGGGGAGGTGATCGACGAAAACGCGCTGACCCGCGGGTTGCGGGCCGGGGAACTGGCGGGCGCGGGGCTGGATGTGTTCGAGCACGGCCACCAGATCAACCCGCGCCTGCGCGAATTGCCCAATGTGGTGCTGCTGCCGCACATGGGTTCGGCCACGCTGGAAGGGCGGGTCGAGATGGGCGAGAAGGTGATCATCAACATCAAGACCTTCGCCGATGGTCACCGCCCCCCCGATCAGGTGGTGCCGGGGATGCTGTGACGGTCCGGCGCGAGGTCATGATTCTCTCGGGCGCGGCAGAAACCCGAATGTCGTGCAAAGAAGCGCCCCCTTGACGCGACCGCGTTCCACAGGACGTGATCAGCGCTTCCACACGATCCGGTCGCAAGATCGAAGGTCATTCCCCGCCGGTGCGACAGCACCGCCAGCGCCCGCAAGAAGCGAGACTCTCGGCATGCAGGGTGGGTTGGAGGGCGCGACCCGAGGGCGCTTTTCTCCAACGCTCCCGCCCTGACCAGGCGGGACCGGGCGCGGCGCTTCCTCAGATCTGCTTTTCGGGCATGAACACCTTCAACCCGTCCAGCGCGTCCGAGACCTTCAACTGGCAGGTCAGGCGCGAGCGGGCCGGGTCGGGCTCATAGGCGAAATCGAGCATGTCCTCTTCCATCGGATCCTTTTCGGGCAGTTTCTCCACCCAGCCCGGATCGACATAGACATGGCAGGTCGAGCACGCGCAGGCGCCGCCGCAATCGGCCTCGATCCCCGGAATGCCGTTGTCGCGGGCGCCTTCCATCACGGTCAGCCCGTCGGCCACATCGACCACATGCTCGGTGCCGTTGAATTCCACATAGGTAATGCGTGCCATGCCTTGTTCTGCCTCGCCTTGCTGCATTGGTTCGATTGCGCCTGTCTGGCGCGCCGGGGTGGATGTAAGCCAGCACTCGGGATTTGACCAGAGCATGACATCCCGGGACCTGCCCGCTGCCGCATTTTGCCACGCTGCTTCCATGGGAATGCCCTCCCCCTGCCCCTCATTCGCCCCAATCCGGCGCCATCTTTGCCGGGTTGGAAACAATCGGGACAGGAACGTGCAGCATGTCCGCCGCGCAAATGAAAAGAGCGATCACCGCCGCCGCTGCTCTGGCACTGCTGGCTGGGTGCCAGATGACAACCGAGGCACCGCAGGCCACGCGGGGTGTGACCGATGCAGCGCTCACTGCGCCCGCCGTTGCCCGTGATGACATGATCGAGACCCGGCGCCAGTGCTGGCACGAAGGCATCGACGGCGATAAGCGCGTCCCCTGCCCCGAGGAACTGACGGAAAGCTTCATCATGTCGCTGCAACGGGCGCTGGCGGTGCGCGGCTACATGCCCCACAAGATCACCGGCTTCACCGATCCGCAGACCATCGCCGCCGTGCACGCCTTCCAGGCCGCGCGCGGGCTGGACAGTGCGGTGCTGAGCTACCGCACAGGCCAGGACCTTGGCCTGCTGCCGGTCGATCCCGCGGATCTCTGACCCTCGTCCCCCGACCCCGGCCTGAGCCCCGAAATGCCGGCGGCGCCAGGTTTCCCTGACGCCGCCGATGGTGTTGACTGTGACCGCCGATCAGCCGTCGTCGGCCACATCCTCGATCCCCAGCGCCACGAAGCGCGGGTCGCCATCACGGCGCAGCAGGATCAGGAGCGACCGCCGCCCGGCCTCGCGCGCGTCAAGCGCCCGCTCGCGCAGGTCGGCCACCGAGGTGACGGGGCGCTGCCCCGCCTCGGTGATGACATCGCCGGGGCGGACGTCCTTGCGGGCGGCGTCGCTGTCCGGGTCGACTTCGCGCACCACCAGACCCGAAATGTTGGCGCCCAGACCCAGTTCCTCGCGCAGCGCATCGGTCAGCGGCTCCAGTGTCATGCCCATCAGGCTGGCGCTGGGCTCGGGCGCGTCATCGGGCATGGTGCCATCGGGTCCGGGAGAGGCGATACCGGCCAGCTCGCGCTGGCCCAGGGTGACGCCCAGCGTCACTTCCTCGCCGTCACGAAAAACCACCACATCCACGGTTTCGCCCACGCCGGTCCCGGCCACGCGGCGCACAAGCTGGCGGGTGTCGCGCACGTCGCCGCCGTCAAAGCTCAGGATCACATCACCGGTCTGCATTCCGGCTTCCAGCGACGGACCCTCCATCACATCGGTGACCATGGCGCCGCGGGCCTCGTCCAGCCCGATCGCGTCGGCCATTTCCGGCGTCATGTCCTGGATACGCACGCCCAGCCAGCCGCGCCGGGTGGAACCGAATTCCCGCAGCTGCTCGATCACGCCCACGGCGACGTTCGACGACATGGCGAAACCGATCCCTATGGACCCGCCGGTGGGCGACAGGATCGCGGTGTTCACGCCGATCACCTCGCCCTCCATGTTGAACAGCGGCCCGCCCGAGTTGCCGCGGTTGATGGCGGCATCGGTCTGGATGTAATCATCGAAATTGCCTTGCAGCGCGCGACCGCGGGCCGAGATGATCCCGGCGCTGACCGAAAAGCCCTGCCCCAGCGGGTTGCCCACGGCAATCACCCAGTCGCCCACGCGGGCACTCTCCGAATCGCCCCACGGCACATTCGGCAGCGGGCTGTCATGCTCGACCTTCAGAAGCGCAAGATCGGTGTCAGGGTCGGTGCCCACGGTCTCGGCGGGCAATTCCAGCCCATCAAAGAATTCGATCAGGATCTCGTCGGCGCCGTCGATAACGTGGTTGTTGGTGACGATGAACCCGTCATCGGAGATCACGAACCCCGAACCCAGCGCCTGGCTCTGGCGTGGCCGGTCTTCGCGGTCAAAGAAATCGCGGAAGAAATCCTCGAAGGGCGAGCCTTCGGGGAAACCCGGGCCGGGCGCTTCGGGTGTCGGACCGGAGCGGCTGGCCACGGTGGTCGAGGTGGTGATGTTCACCACGGCCGGGCTGACGCTCTCGGCCAGATCGGCGAAGCTGGCCGGTCGGTCCTGGGCGCTTCCCGGCTGGCCGCCGAGCGCCAGAAACAGCACCACAGTCAACGCGACGGCAAAGGCCCGCGCCAGCACCGGCTGCAGCGGGGTAACAGGATGGCGCATGGCGCGTGTCATGATGTCGATCACTCCCTTCATCAGATTTCTCCGGCGCAGTGCACGCCGGCCTGGTCGCCGTGGCAACCCGTGCATCCTTCGGCAAGATAGAGGCGCGCGGCAGAAACGCAAAGCCTGCACGCGCGTCTCAACCAGACGTGAAACCGTGCGAGCGTCACGGAAAAGCGCCCCGGACCCCGCCCGACCGGTGTGCCCCACCCGCCCGCCCGCACGCCGCTCGGACGGGGTCCGGGGCGCGCGGGCGCCATCATCGGGGCACAGTCAGAACGGCACCGGCGCCACAACCGATATACCCTTGCCGCCGTCGGGGTGGCGCAGGCGCAGTTTATGCGCATGCAGCATCAGGCGCGGATGGTCTCGCGCCGCGCCCTCCGCATAGAGCGGATCGCCCAGGATCGGATGGCCCAGCGCCAGCATGTGGACCCGTAACTGGTGGCTGCGCCCGGTGCGCGGCATCAGCCGCACCCGCGTGTGATCCCCCGCGCGGCGCAGCACCTTCCAGTCGGTGAGCGCCGGGCGGCCGGTGTCATGGCAGACCTTCTGCCGGGGCCGGTTCGGCCAGTCCACGGTCAGCGGAAGGTCCACCTTCCCGCTGCCCCCCTCCATCGCCCCCGCCACCAGCGCCAAATACTCCTTGCGCGCCTGCCGCTTTTCGAACTGCAAGCCCAGATGCCGCTGCGCGTGCGGGGTCAGCGCGAACACCATCACGCCCGAGGTATCGCGGTCCAGCCGGTGCACCAGCAGCACCTCGGGGAACGCCCCGCGCAGCCGTTCGATCAGGCAATCGGCCAAGTCCGCACCCTTTCCCGGCACTGACAACAACCCGGCGGGCTTGTTGACGAACAGAAGCTCGTGATCCGCGTGCAGGATTTCGGGCGGGTCCGGAGGCGGGTCATAGGGTGTTTCGACCATGACGCCGCCGCTTACAGGGGGCGCTGCGACTCGGCGATGCGCGCCTCCAGACCCGGGTCGTCATGGCGCAAGGTGTGGGTCTGCACCCCGTCAAGCGCGGCGAATTGCGCCATCAGGTCATGCGGGAACCAGGTCACGCTGATTCCCTCCAGCCCCGGCAATTCGCGCAGGATCTCGGCCGTGGCGCGGGCGCAGAAGGCGTTGGCGACGGGCCCCTTTTCCTGCGCCAGCCGCAGGGCGCGTTCCGCGACCTGCGGAGACACAGGGAGGCGCTGGACCACAGTGTGATGCGTCTCGCGCGTGTGGTATCGCGCATAGATGCCGTACATCTGCCGGCCCAGCCCGTGATGCACGTCATGACGCTCCGGGGCGAGCCGGTGATACCAGCTTCCCGCGGGGTCAAACAGCACCCGCTCGCTGCCACTGATCACCAGCGCGGTGTGATCCCCGCGCCCGGTGCGGTTGTTCATGATCGTCAGCAGCATCAGTTCCGGCGCGCCGGGATGGGCGTAGCGCGCCGCCTGCACAGCGTCATCGGGTGCCCAGACACCGCGCCCGGCGCAGGCCGACAGCAGCACGAGCGCCGCAGCAAGCAACCAGACCGCCCGCAGGCCATTCGGCGCCACGAACGGCGCGCGCAAGGGCCGCACGGCCATGCTCAGGCGTTCGCCAGCGCCAGGAACACGAGCACGCCGAGCGAGATGACGATGCCCCAGGCCACGAATTTCAGGAACCCGTCGAAGGTCTTTTCCTGTGAACTAATATCCATCTTGCCATGCTCGTGCTCGGCCATGTCGATCCTCCTGCGGTCGCTCTTTGCCTTGCGATAGCCGATCCGGCGGCGGCTGTCACCCGGGTTTGGGCGCTATTCCGGGGGCTTTGGGTCGCAGGCCTGCCAGCGCCAGGCACCATCCTCGCCCAGCCAGCGCCGGGCGCGGCCGTGCTGGTGAAGGTGGTTCAGATGCGCGATGGTCTCCACCAGCGCCAGCCCGTATTCCCCGCCGCCGATCTCGCGCCGGAAGATGGGCATGAAGCACTCCCCGCCCCGGCGCGGCGCGGCCAGGAACCCGTGCAGCCGCTCCAGCGCGCCCAGGTGGTTGTCGATCTTCTGGCGCAGGCGCAGGGGCAGGCCGGTGAAGGGCGTCTTGTGGCCGGGCAGAACCAGATGCTCGGGGCGCGCGAGCGTCTGGAACCGCGCGCAGCTTTCCAGCCAGTCGCCCACCGGGTCGGCCTCGGGCTCGGTGGCGTAGACGCCCAGGTTGGGCGAGATCGCGGGCAGAAGCTGGTCCGCGCCCAACACCAGATGGTCGTCGCGCGACCAGAGCGTGATCTGGTCCGGCGCGTGGCCGTGGCCCAGATGCACCTCCCAGTCCCGCCCGGCGGCGCGCAGGATCTCGCCCTGCCGGATACGCCGGAAGCCCAGCGGCAGAGGCGTCACGATATCGGCGAAGTTGAAGGGGCGTTCCTGCGCGCGGGCGGCCAGCACCCCCGCGTCCATCCCCGCCCGGCGCCAGAAGTCCAGCGTCTCGGCCACCGGCCGGGGCTGTTCGTCCAGCGTCAGCATCCGCGCAAATAGCCACGCCGTGCGTGTGGTCCAGAGCGCGGCCCCCTGCCCCTGAAACCACCCCGCAAGACCAATGTGATCGGGGTGGTGGTGGCTGGCGATGACCCGGTGGACGGGGCGGCCAGCCAGCGGACCCGAAAGCAGCCGCCCCCAGATCGCGCGGGTGCGTTTGGTATCGAAGCCGGTATCGACCACGGTCCAGCCGTCACCATCATCCAGCGCGTAGGCGTTGACGTGGTCCAGCTTCATCGGCAGCGGCAGGCGCAGCCACAGCACGCCGTCGGCCACTTCCACCGCATCGCCTTCGGCGGGCGGATCGGGGAACGGGTAGCGGATGCCGTCTGCTTCGCGGGCGCCGTCCATGCTCAGGCGGCCAGATCGTCGTCCGACAGCGCATAGAGCGCGGCCTCGCCCGCGCGCGCCTCGGCCAGCAGGCTGGCGTGTTCGGGCAGGATGCGGGTGATGAACACCGCCGCCAGCGCCCGGCGCGCGCTGTCCCCGTGCCGCGCAGCCTGCAGATGCACATGCCCGCCCAGCACGCGGGCAAAGGCGCGCAAGTAGGGCATGGCACCGGCGTTGCGGGCGGGGGCGTCCTGCGCCACCAGCCATTCGGTGGCCTCGCGCAGGGTCTCGGCGGCGTCCCACACGGGGCCGGCAAGGTCGGGCAGATCGGCACGGGCGGCCTCGGCCGCGTCCTCGACCTCCTGCAGCAGGCGAAAGGCCGCTTCGCCCCCGTCCATCATCTTGCGGCCCACCAGATCCATCGCCTGAATGCCGTTGGTGCCTTCATAGATCGCGGTCACGCGCACGTCGCGGAGGAATTGCGCGGCGCCCGTTTCCTCGATGAAGCCCATGCCGCCATGGACCTGCACGCCCATATTCGCCACCTCGGTCCCGATATCGGTGCCATGCGCCTTGGTGATGGGCGTCAGCAAAGCAGCGCGGGCGGCCCAGTCCTCGGCGCCGGTGGCCCGCGCCATGTCGATGGCCACGGCGTTCATCAGCGCGATGCCGCGGACGGCAAAGACCTCGGCCTTCATCCGGGCCAGCATCCGGCGCACATCGGCGTGTTCCAGGATCGCGCCGCTGCCGCTGACCGGGGTGCGGCCCTGCTTGCGGTCGCGGGCATAGGCCAGCGCGTGCTGATAGGCGCCTTCGGCCACGCCGATCCCCTGCACGCCGACGCCAAGGCGTGCGTTGTTCATCATGGTGAACATGGCCGCCATGCCCTTGTTCGGCGCGCCCACCATCCAGCCGGTGGCGCCGTCATATTCCATCACCGCGGTGGGCGAGCCGTGCAGGCCCATCTTGTGCTCCAGCGACACGACGCGCAGGCTATTGCGTTCGCCGGGGTTGCCGTCCACATCGGGGATCAGCTTGGGCACCATGAACAGGCTGATGCCCCTGGTCCCCGGCGCGGCATCGGGGAGACGCGCCAGCACCAGATGGCAGACGTTTTCGGAAAAGTCGTTGTCGCCCCAGGAGATGTAGATCTTCTGCCCGCTGATCGCATAGGTGTCGTCACCATTCGGTTCGGCCCGCGTGCGCAGCGCGCCCACGTCGCTGCCCGCCTGCGGTTCGGTCAGGTTCATGGTCCCGCACCATTCCCCGGCGATCAGCTTCGGCAGATACAGCGCCTTGATCTCGTCGCTGGCGTGGTGTTCCAGCGCCTCGATCTGCCCCTGGGACATCAGCGGGTTCAGTTGCAGCGACAGGCAGGCTGCCGACATCATGTCATTGACCGCCGTGGTCAGCGCCATGGGCAGGCCCATGCCGCCGTATTCCGGGTCAGCCGAAATGCCGGTCCAGCCGCCCTCGGCGATGGCGCGGAAGCCTTCGGCAAAGCCGGGCGAGGTGCGCACCACCCCGTTTTCCAGCCGCGCCGGATGCAGGTCGCCGGGGCGTTGCAGCGGGGCCAGAACCTCCTCGCACAGGCGCCCGGCCTCGGTCAGGATGGCGCGGGTGGTGTCCGGCGTGGCCTCGGCGAACGCTTCGGTCGCCTGCACGCGGTCGAAGCCCACCACATGGTCCAGCAGGAACTCGAAATCCTTCAGCGGCGCGGTAAACGGCATGGGGCGCTCCTTTGCCTTGCGGCTTGGCAAGCCGGGGTTCTCAGCCTATGCGGGCGAAGCTAGCGCAGCCCCGCGCCCCTTGGAACCACAACGCCACGTCACAGCCATGGAGGGCCGGATGACCCGAGTGCTTGCCCCGGATCACGCCGGTATCGCCGCGGCGGCGGTGATCCTGCAGGGCGGCGGGCTGGTGGCGCTGCCAACCGAAACGGTCTATGGCCTCGCGGCGGATGCACGTTGTGACCGGGCCGTCGCGGGGATCTTCGCGGCCAAGGACCGGCCCCGGTTCAACCCGCTGATCGTGCATCTGGCGGACATGGACTCCGCCCGCGCGCTGGCCGCTTTCTCCCCGGAAGCCGAAACACTGGCCGCCGCCTTCTGGCCCGGACCGCTAACGCTGGTGCTCCGGCTGCGGGACGGGCACGGGCTGTCGCCGCTGGTCACGGCGGGGCTGGAAACGGTGGCGCTGCGCCTGCCCGCGCATCCGCTGGCGCGCGCGGTGTTGCAAGCGTTCGGCGGGCCATTGGCCGCACCCTCGGCCAACCCTTCGGGCCGGATCAGCCCGACCACGGCGGCGCATGTGCTGGCCGGGCTTTCGGGGCGGATCGACGCGGTGCTGGACGGTGGGCCCTGTGGCGTGGGGCTCGAATCGACCATTCTGGATTGCACCGGCCCAGACTGCACCGGGGCGGCGCCCGTACTGCTGCGCCCCGGCGGCGTGCCCTCCGAGGCGCTGGCCGAGGTACTGGGCACCGCCCCTGCGTCGCCTGCGCCGACCGGGGACGCGCCAAAGGCGCCGGGGATGCTGGCCTCGCACTACGCCCCACGCGCGGCGCTGCGGCTCAACGCGCGCACCCCGGACCCGGGCGAGGTCTGGATCGGCTTCGGCCCCGACTGCCCGAGCGCGGCGCTGTCGCTGTCGCCGCAGGGCGATCTGACCGAGGCGGCGGCGGCGCTGTTTCATGTCCTGCACGCCGCCGATGCCACCGGCAAGCCCATCGCCGTCGCCCCCGTGCCGGAGCGCGGTCTGGGCCGGGCGATCAACGACCGGCTGCGCCGCGCCGCCGCGCCCCGAGCTGTCGGCTGACACGTCTGCATGAGCCCCGCGGGCCCGCTGACGCCGGACTACGGGATTCCCCCAATGGTGCGCTCGCCCTGCGGCTGTAAAGTTGAAAATGCAAATCAATCGGAGGCTGGAAAAGATGATTCTTGTGATCGATGCGTTGAACGCTGACCGCTTCGCCGATGTTCTGGATGATATGTATCGCCTGCGGGCGCGTGTGTTCGGCGAACGGCTGGGCTGGGATGTCACCATCACCGACGGCAAGGAGATCGACGATTTCGATGCGCTTGATCCCGCCTATGTCGTCGGGCTGGACGATGAGGGCAATGTCGTCGCCTGCGTGCGGGCCTTGCAGACCACGGGTCCACATATGCTTGCGGATGTGTTTTCCGCGATCCTGGACGGCGAACCGCCGATGCGCAGCGCCACGCTGTGGGAATCCACCCGGTTCTGCGTGGACACCGACCGGCTGGATCGGGGCAATGGACGGAATTCGATTTCCTACGCCACCTGCGAATTGATGGTCGGTTCGCTGGAATACGCGCAGGAATCGGGGATCACCGATATCGTGACGGTGATCGACCCGGTGATGGACCGGGTGCTGAAGCGCTCGGACAACGCGCCCTATGGCTATGTCGGCTCGCGCAAGCCCATGGGCAAGGTCTCGGCGCTGGCCGCGCTGCTTGACTGCTCGGACGAGCGGATCGCGCGGGTGCGCGCCTTCGCCGGGATCGAGGGCGATGTCTTCGTCGACGAGGCCGAGGTTCGCGCGCTGCTGGATGCTCGCGCCGCGCGCGAAGCCGCTGCCGCAGCCAGCGCCGCCATGCCTGAACCATGCCAGGCCGACATCGGCCCGCGCGAGGTGCTGGAGTATTGCACCGACCAGATCCGCGCCGCCAACACGGTCGAGGAACTGGAGGCCGCCATGCGGATCACGCGCGAACTGATGGGGTCCGACAGCCAGAATGCGCTGGGCAAACTCCTGGAACGGCAGATGCACTGAGCAGCGTCAAGGATTTCGGCGGCATGACGTGATGCCTGCGCACCCTGAGCCGGGCCGCCGTTATCCTTGCACCAGCCGCACGCCCAGCGCGCGCAACTGGTCGTCCACAAAGCTGCGCTCGTCCGCGCGCAGCTTCTGATGCCGCGCATAAGTGGGGGCGGCGCGGTCATCCAGAACCGGGGTCTCCCAGCCGTCGGTGGTCTCGAAGAACTCGCACGCGCCCGCCTCGCCGAACTCGTCCAGGTAGCCCTGCACCACCACATCCAGATAGCTTAGCCGGATCGGATGCACCCGGTCGACCATGTTGCGCTGCGGGATGGCATAGATCTGCGCCGCCAGTTGCCGCGCCGCGCGGTGCACCAGTTCCGGGTCCGGCACGGGGTGGCGCTCATACCCGGCCTCGCGCTGGTCCAGCGCGGCCCAGTCGCCGCTTGGCACCGCCGCCACCAGCCCGTCAATCTCCACCCCCGGCGCCGGCACCGCGGTCAGGAATGTCCGCTTGTGGCTGCGCGAATACCGCCAGGCCCGCCGCCAGCCCCGGATGCGGGCGGGGAACGCCTCGGGGTAGGCATGGGTGCGGCGGTTCACAAGGCTGCCGTAGCCAAAGAAGAACGGATCGCTCATGCCGCCCAACCTGCGTCCACGCTCGGGAAATGGCAAGGGGCGGACCGGTTGGCGCCCGGAATCCGCTTGTCAGAATACCGTCGCATACGCTATCCCTTCTGCGTCCTGTTCGGGAGACGCTGGCGCCCGCCGCCAGGGCCGAAGGAGCAACCGCCCCGGTAAACTCTCAGGCAAAAGGACCGAACAGGCCACATAACTCTGGAGAGTGGCGCGCCCGCGCGCCCGCCGAAGGGATAACGATCTCAGGCGCACGGACAGAGGGGGCATGACCGGCGGGGACCACCCCCTGCTGCATGACCATTGAACGGGGCGCGCCGCATGACCGAACACAGCCTGAACCACACGCCGCTGCACGCGCTGCACCTTGAACTGGGCGCCAAGATGGTGCCCTTTGCGGGCTACGCGATGCCGGTGCAGTATCCCATGGGCGTGATGGGCGAACACCTGCACACCCGCGCGCACGCGGGGCTTTTCGATGTCAGCCACATGGGGCAGGTGATCCTGCGCGGCGACGGGGCCGCGGCGGCGCTGGAACGGCTGGTGCCGGTGGATGTGCAGGAGCTGGCCGAGGGGCGGCAGCGCTATGCCATGTTCACCGACGAAGGCGGCGGCATCCTCGATGACCTGATGGTGGCCAACCGGGGCGATCATCTGTTCGCGGTGGTCAATGCCGCCTGCAAGGAAGCCGATATCGCCCATATACGCGCGCATCTGGAGGGTGTGGCCGTGGAGACCGTCACCGACCGCGCCCTGATCGCCCTGCAGGGCCCGCAGGCCGAGGCTGCGCTGGCCACGCTCGTCCCCGGCGTGGCCGGGATGCGGTTCATGGACGTGGCCACCCATGATTGGGAAGGTGCGGAACTCTGGGTCTCGCGCTCGGGCTATACCGGCGAGGACGGGTTCGAGATCTCGGTCCCCGAGGACCGCGCCGAGGCTTTCGCCCACGCGCTTCTGGCACGGGAGGAAGTCGCCCCTATCGGCCTCGGCGCCCGCGACAGCCTGCGGCTGGAGGCGGGGCTGTGCCTCTACGGCAATGACATCACCCCTGACACCACACCGGTGGAGGCCGCGCTGGCCTGGGCGATCCAGAAGGTGCGCCGCCGGGGCGGGGCCCGCGAAGGGGGCTTTCCGGGGGCCGAGGTGATCCTGCGCCAGCTTGACGAGGGCGCGCCGCGCCGCCGCGTTGGCCTGCGCCCCGAGGGCCGGGCGCCCATGCGCGCGGGCACGGTGCTCTTCGCGGATGAGAACGCCACCGAACCGCTGGGCAGCGTCACCTCCGGCGCCTATGGCCCCAGCATCGAGGCGCCCATGTCCATGGGTTACCTGCCCACGGCGCAGGCCACCCCTGGCACACGGGTCTTCGGCGAGGTGCGCGGCAAGCGGCACCCCGCTAGGGTGGTTGACCTGCCCTTCCGCCCAGCGGGATACAGGAAATAGACAACAGCAAACGCGAGGGAGCGCGCGTCATGAAATACACCGAAGAACATGAATGGCTGCGGGTCGAGGGCGATCTGGTGGTCGTGGGCATCACCGAACACGCCGCCGAGCAACTGGGCGACGTGGTGTTCGTGGAACTGCCCGAACTGGAAACCCAGGTGGCCAAGGGCGACGAGGTTTGCGTGATCGAATCGGTCAAGGCAGCCTCCGACATCCTGGCCCCCTGTGATGGCGAAATCGTCGCCGTGAACGAGGCGCTGCCCGACACGCCCGGACTGGTCAACGAGGACCCCACCGGCGACGCCTGGTTCTTCAAGATGAAGCTTGACGACATGAGCGTGCTGGACGGCTTCATGTCCGAGGACGAATACAAGGATTTCATCGCCTGACATGCCGCACCACGCACCAACCCGCCCCTCTTGCCCGGCGCTTGCGCCGGGCAGCGCCTGCGGGGTGCACGGGGCGGGTGGGTGGGTGCGGCCCGCAGGCGCTTCTGCCGATCACACCGGGCGCGCCCGCCGCCCCGGTGCACACCCGCAAAGGGACCGCCCATGACCTACAGCGACTACAACCCCTATGACTTCGCCAACCGCCGCCACATCGGCCCCTCGGTGCCCGAGATGGACGAGATGCTGTCGGTGCTGGGCGTCGCATCGCTCGATGATCTGATCGACCAGACCGTGCCGCCGGGCATCCGGCAGGACAGCGCGCTGAGTTGGGCGCCGCTCTCCGAGGGCGAGATGCTGAAGCATCTGCGCAAGGCCGCCGGGAAGAACCAGGTGCTGACCTCGCTCATCGGGCAGGGGTATTACGGCACCGT
>LFIK01002569.1_pt1 | contig 14671 bp, 13 predicted proteins | sample 643401 | NCBI WGS metagenome assembly LFIK01 (sample SAMN03777447, study PRJNA286221) | soda lake metagenome | biome: soda lake; feature: Kulunda steppe; material: water; isolation source: sample T5-Br brine of Lake Tanatar-5 | place: Russia: Kulunda steppe | collected 2010-07 | reverse complement strand
GTTGTTTCATGGTTGTTTCAATCATTTTCTGGTTGATTCCTGGTTGATGGTTGAATCAACCAGGGTTTCAACTGGACCTGGTTGAATCAACCATGGTTGTTTCAACAGCCCAAACATTTCCGACGTTAGCAAGGTAAGGGTAACATACCTATACCTGCCAAAAAAGGGCAGCTTACCTGGTGCCTTAAGAAGCTGATGCATGACATGCATGCGGAGAGGCTGGCAAAATATAAAATGATTTTATTGGATTTTATTAAAATCCAATATTGGATTTTATTAATATCCAATATTTGTAGACCGAGCTCATTCTTGTTCTACCTCAAGATAGAGCTTCATAGTCCACAAAACGTGTGTCCTTATTGAAGAAGGAAGTGCAAGACTGTAACAAAATAGGCCACCTTCTTGCAAATAATTAAAAAAGACGGAAGCCAATACCATTTGGGTATTCTATTAGCAAAATGACTCAGTCTGTTTGATTGAAAAGGAGCCATTAAGCAAAACGAAGCAGCATGCTTCTCGGCACATGGACTTGTCAATTAAGTCTACAGAATCAGCAAAATATATTTGACAGCATGCATGTTAGTGAGGCGCTATTGCTTCTGTCCCTCTTGCACATGCCTGCCACCTTGTGACTCCCTGTGCGCCTGCTGCAGCTGCTGCTGCTGCTGCTGCTGCTGGAAGTTGTGATGTGCTATTATGGCTTGCTGCCGCTGCTCCTGCTCTTGCTGGGCCAACCATTGTTGCCGCTCCATGCGTGCACGCTTCTCCTTCCGCTTTTTGAGCCGTGCCACCCTCCATGCACGGAAGTCAGGGTGCTTGCGGGAGAAGCTGTTGTTTGTCATTTTGAAAAGGTCCTTCAGGTTTGAGTCGGGGGCTGCACGCGTAGACACCAGGTACTCCATGCGAAGAGTGAGGTCCGTGGAATCGCGGAAGAAGAAAGCCATAAGCGAGGGTGTGATGCAATCGAAATCCTCCTGCCATTGCACCCTGCAAGTGCGTCAGGGGCAGTGACGGACCCGATTGGAGCAGCCGGACAAGGCGGCAGGGATAGCCTTCAAGCAACAGGTTGTGATTACCTGCATGGATGTCAGCTGCACTCAAAGAACAAGTGCTTAGGCTGTTGAGCTAGCTCACGAGGCCACCTCACAGGAAATCAGGGTCTCACACAGAAATGCCAAAGAGGCAAGATGAGATGCTACTACGAATACTTTTTTTCTGTGCAATGGTGAAGCTCACTTGCCCTCCTTGCAAGCGCACTGGCAGTGAGGTGTGTATGAGAATGGCGGGAGGAAGAAAGACAGGGAATGCTACATCCCAGGTCCTTCGCCATTGGATATCTCTGAGGTGGCGCTCATAAACATGCATGCTAGCAGCCAGGCCTCGCTTGAACTATCCAGATCTCTCTTGAAGTATGGAGTGCAGGTTGCAGGATGCTATTCTTGTTAGTTGGACAAAATGTGACTAACCTTGTATATGCTAAATGTCTCAGGTCATCAATCTTGCGTTCTAAGTTTGCTGTCTCCCAATTCAGTAGGATAGGCAGCTTACGGACCATTGTCCTCACAGCATCACGGCTGAAATGAACGACCTGCACACAAGACCAGAGATTTGGTGTGAGCTCGTTGTGCAATAGAAGGGCATGCAAGCCAAGACAGCCTGGTAAGAATGTTGTTTGTTGATGCAACTTTAAACGAGCTGCCAGAAAAATGCTTTTTGCAGGCAACTGCCCAGTAATTACTTGAAGGGAAAGGTTGCAAGGCTGCTGGGTTCAGCTTAGCCAGAGGTCTCCAGCCAAACCTGCATGGTTACCCCTACACCAAGAGACCTCGGGCTCATCGTGTAAGCGCCTAGGCACGTGCACCCTAAACACCACAGCGAGGTTTCAAGCTCACTACTTACCAGCTTTATGTACATGCCCTTGCACTGACAATGTTGGGTGAGGCACAATCCCTGCTAGACTCATTGCCTACCTTAGATACCTAGCTGCATCACTCCTGCTCTGCACAACCCACCTTGTGTATAGCATTGTAACGAGCACGGGTCTCCGAGGCTTCCATCAGAAAGATACCGGGATTCTTGCGGAGCACTGCATACAGCTCAATGGGCTTCAAGTCCAGCATAGAGCGCACATTCTCAGCACGGTCTGCCTGCACAAAAGGGAGGAGTTGAAGCAGTCCACTGTCAGGTATGAAGTAGATATATGCAGCATATTTGTCTATGATTTTGATGGATTTGCCATGCGCATGACGCACCAAGAGCAGTGGGTGCATTAAACAACTTAAAAGCAGGTGGAGCCCTTGGCAGGTGGTGAATTTCAGTGCCAGCTTGGTCGGCCACGTCTTGTTATCTAGCAGTGTGCGCAGGCGCAGGTCTTGATGACGCACCACCAACCCAAGAGTGGGTACAAGTACGCTAGATGCCTCACCAGTGTTTGGAAGTGAATGTTCAAAATAGCTGGCTGCCTCCTGATGATGTAGAAGCCCAGCTCTGCCCCAAATTTGTCAGCGAGCGCTTCTACAGTCTCAGTGACTTGATCGATGTCGGCCTCTATATCTGGAAGCCAGGCAGCCACGCGGCTAGGCAGTCGGGGGTACATAAGCACATTCTGGAAAAGGGCTTCCACCTGGCACAAGTGATGTAAGGTTCCAAGAATCCATTTCATAAACACACAGCATCATGGACATGTTTGTTGCACTTCTGAGCTCTGGTCAGCGAACAAGCCTTGATTACAAAGCTTCCTGGTTTGTATCTCTAAGCCTGCTCAAAATTGGCTTCAGTGGATAAGCTAGAGGAAAGAGTGACCAACGATGATACCGTGTGCTGGCTGAAAGCGCTGAGGTGTTTGCTCTGTATCTGACACATGCAAACTTCAATTTTTACCTCGTAAAAGGGATAGCAAGCGTGTGCGCGAACTACAGCTGGTGTGCCCGCATGCGTGCGCACATAAGCGATATATTCCGACTGCAAACCCAAAGATTGTTTTGCAGCCAAGCACACCTTGAGGCAGTGCATATCTTCAGGAGAGCAGGGGGATGAACATGACACTCTTGTGTACTTGTAGTCCCAAGGCACGCCCCAGTGCTGGATTGTGTTGTCGTGCTGTGCTTGGGAGGGGGGCAATGGCGCTCTACTGCTGTTGCTGCTGGCACTCACATGGCTGTTAGCTCTCATACAATAAGATTCACAAGATGAAGGAGGAGGTCGGAGGAGAATGGTGCGGCAAGGGGGCCCCTGAATACCTGCAGAGCTGCTGCATGGTCCAGGCCTGGCTGGAAGCAGAATATGCTGGTATAACATAATTTCTTATAAACTATAGTTGTATGCATATACAGCTCTGTCAGCGTTCAACCAGCCCTAGCCTGCTATATTAAGGCCGGAATTTCCACGAAATTGATTGATGGCATTTTTTCGCCTCTGAATTGTTCGGTACCGGCAGGCATGGAGTTAGATCAGCGCTGGAGGGACTTGGACCTGTTGCTGCAGAGGCAGGGCAACCTCGTGGGACCCGGGTTTGAGGCATGCCCAGAGCTGAGGGAGTATATCCAGTCCGAGGACTGCAGGATCCTGTGCGTTGGGGCGGGGGGGCTGGGATGTGAAGGTGAGGGCACTGGATCGTGTTGCCTGCATACTACGGGCACATGAACAATCCACATTTGAGCCTTGCATGCTGTATTTTTCACGCAGTGCTCAAAGACCTGGCGCTATCTGGCTTCGTGAACATCGATGTCATTGACATGGATACCATTGACGTGTCCAATCTGAACCGCCAGTTTCTCTTCAGGTCAGCCACTGTTTGTTTGACTGCAGCTTAAATTATGATGCCAACCAGCTTAAACGCCTGCATCCTTTAACTTTGCGGTGCCGCGCATTCAAGATGTCGCATTTTCCTCCATCAAACACATGCGGGACAAGGGGTAGTTTTTTGTCAGTCTCTTCAATCCATTCTACACACTTTTGTCCAACTTCTGGATCATTAATGTGAGAGATAATCCGGGATTCAATTGAATGTAATCCCTGACTCCTTGGAAGATGAAGCTGCAGTCCACGCTGGGGATGTGGCTGCTGATCAAGCTTTCGTGATGGGAGGCTGGTATTCAATATCGTCAGATGCGTGCTCCAAATCTTATGGAGAATGACGATCCTGCAGGCTGTTGCACGTCAGCGAGTGCGCCCTCAACTTATTGAACTTTGCTTGCGCACATGCCTATGATCCGCAGGATGCACGATGTGGGCAAGTCTAAAGCCAAGGTGGCTGCCGAGCGCATCAATGCCAGAGTAGCAGGTGTCAACGTAGTAGCACACCACTGCCGCATTGAGGAAAAGCCCGCTGAGTTCTACAAGCAATTCACGCTCATTGTGCTGGGCCTGGACTCGCTAGAAGCCAGGCGCTTCATGAACTCCATGGTCTGCAGCTTCCTAGGTGCGCACTCACTGAGCGCTCTGTCTCGCTGAAGCACAGTGCGTCTGAACAAGCACCCTGGGCACCCCTGGCAAGCGGCTGTGCATCCAAGGCCTGTCTGTGTGGCTATCTCAGCAGAGGCCTGATGGGGTCTCTTGGACAGGCCGCTTACTGCTGGTCCACTTCTTCAAGGTGGACAGCAACATGTTGTGCACCCAACATCTGTATCTGTGAGTGCATGAACCATAAGGAAACAGGACATGTGCCCTCCTTGCTTGATCTTGATTGGCATCTCACAGCGAGGCAGGCTGGGGATCTAGCCTGGCTAGCTCTTACGGTGGGCCAAACTGTGGGCATCACATGAGCAGGCTTTGCCATCCCCCCTTTGAACACACAGAGTTTGAGGAGGATGGTAAGCCCAAGCTGGAGACTATCAAGCCTATGGTAGATGGAGGGACCGAGGGCTTCAAGGGTCACGCACGCGTGATTTTGCCAGGCTTCACGCCCTGCTTTGAGTGCACTCTGTGGCTTTTCCCACCGCAGACCAAGTTCCCTCTGTGCACATTGGCAGAGACACCGAGGTAAGAGCGGCAGGTTTTTTTTAGTTCAAGTCTGCCTAGGGAGCAAAGCATGCCTGGAAGTATGCATTAGCCTGGCCAGGCGTGTGAAGTGTATGTGTAGATGCGTGTTTTGGGGGGTCTGTTTATGTGCAGTAGTGGGCCATGTCGTTGTGGAATAGCATAAATATGTGCATGTGAGTGTATGCGTGTGTGTGTGTGTGAATTTGTATGGAAGGGTGAAGTCTGTGTGCATGTGCATAAACAACAGAGGTGCCCAACATCGACCATGCACATTGCTTTTAGATGACCACAATTTTGAACAACCTTGATAAGTGCCAGCAGCTGCCGACTACTTTCCAAGGTTTTTGATCTCATTCAGTCTCTTTTGCTCGGGTAAATTGTGTCACTCTATCCTAAAAAAGGCAGAGACGTCTAAAGAAGTAATTGCTGCCTTTCATCGCACGATTGGCAGGAGCCCAGCCCATTGCATTGAGTACGTGCACCTCATCCTGTGGGGCGAGTTGCGGCCATCAGAGGAATTTGACACCGACAATGATGAGCACATGAAATGGGTGTACAATAAAGCAGCAGAGCGAGCTGCACATTTTGGCATCCAGGTACAGTTTGCTGTGGGGACACTTACAAACAACGCACCTCTTCTCTGCACAACCTTCTCGCTGGAAAGCAGGGATGGAGAACTTGCACATTTTAAATCCATTCACACTTAACTTCTATCGAATAATTTGCCGTGTGTTTGAATACATCCATTCATGAATTTTAGAAGAGCCCGAAATGGGCTCTGTGATACACCTGTTTGCTCCATTCAGCACCTTAGAGTAGCCCCGCTTTAACCCAATCAATGTGATGGAATGTGTGCATGTGGAGTCGGGGGGGTTATGTAGGGAGGGAAGGGTTAGTCGGCGTCAGCTAGTGACTCCCCCCGCCCCCCCCCCTTCCACTTGAAAGCTCACAGGCTGATGAACGATAGAATCATTTTACAATTTCAAATTTACCGAGTCATTTGCACACTGTAAATTCAATTGGCGGATTCTTCAACCCTGCTTCGAGAAATTCAAGAGGACATGTCATTTTCTAGCGACCATCAAGGCCTCAAGAGGGCCCCCTTAATGTGGCTTGGTCATGTGTTTAAGGCTGGAATGTTCCTTTTTGGGCTCTGTACGGGTCTCTCTGAGCACCATCTCATCTCTAATGATTCCTCAGCCTCCTGGGTCACCACTTTGTTCATAGGTAGTCGCTTCAAGCTGCAGTATGCCCCCACTACTCTAATACCTGCCCCTGGTGCCCACCCCCAGAGCAACCCTGCCTTGAGCTTAGCCCCTGGTCCTGCTTTGCTTTTGGAGTGTGTTGCAGTACATTCTAAGGTGGAGCCTCTACGTGCCCTTCGCCACATCTAGGAGCACCAGCTCGCGTCCTGTGCCTGGCGTTTGCTCAGTGCATATCAGCACAAGCTTGTTTGCAATTTTGGGGTACAAGTACTGCCATTTTTTAAAACAATTAATGGTTAACAGTATATTTTTCCTCAGAGAGTCTAAAGAAAGCTCACGTACATGGGTCTTGCGAGGCTCTAGAGGGTTGCATCCTAAACGGGTGCACAACTTATTAACGTTTGGTTGAAGTGCCAAGCTCACGTTTTGGTTCTGGCAGCATCTTTGGACGGCTTCCTGTTCAACTAGCAATGAAGCAAGAATTGATCATTAAACAAAAGTGCTGCTTTAAGGCTTCAAGCATGTGACAAGGTTGCCCAGTGCCTTTCGTTACAAGGTGTCCTGAGCAAGCCATCAATAAAAAATTGCGACTGCTAGGCTAGACTTTTTGTTAGAGTGGTCACCGCCAAAGCGCTTGGCCTTGTGCACAAAATGTCATAAACTCCTGTGCGTAGATAGATATATCTTTGCCTGCTGGGTAAAAGGCATTCTATGTGCTTTTGCCAATCATTAAAGATTGTGCCCCTGATGCCATGCACTTGTCCAGGGTGTGACATATCAGCTTACGCAAGGAGTGGTCAAGAACATCATACCAGCTATTGCCTCCACCAACGCCATCATCTCAGCTGCTTGTGTGCTTGAAGCCTTGAAGATCATCACGCTCTGCAGTTCAGGACTCAACAATTACCTCATGTAAGTGCTTGGTGCTGGGGACTGCGTCAACATGAGAATGTTCATTGCTTCGATAGTTCCATGCCTATAGGGCCTCTGCTTCTCTCAGATCGCTTTGAGTTGTCCCCACCACTGGGTCGCCCCCTCCTTAGGCAAAGGTGGCCAAAAAGTTTCCTCAAGGGATAACTTTGCGGCCACCCCACGGCTTCCCAACCTGAGCTCACTATGGGATGGCTTGATTTTTTATGGTTCCAATGATGCCCTTGGACAGAATTGGTGCGGTGGGTGGAGGGATATCTCAGAAAAACAGTGTCAGGTTTGAATAATGCACACCATTTCCGCACACAGCCCCAAACTGCGGGCCTACATGTGAAAAATTGGGCCGCATATCCTATGTGGATTTGGGTATGGGAAGCTCTGCCACTGATCTGTGCGCTCAGGAGAGGCAGATGTCCGGAAACATTTTGCCCACCGCTTCCCACACTCACCCTCAATCGGCTCCATTACAATCATTTTAATTGTCTGTGCTTGGCCGCAACGGTCCGGCTCGAAAGCATGCAGGGGTTGCGGAGATATTACATTTCCTGTGTTGGCACCCACATCCGGTCGCGACGGGGTCACCCACGGACCACACCCGCCGGACCCCTCCCCCAACTCTGACTCTGCAGCACCAAACCACCATACAATTGCACCTTAAATCCTGGAAAGCGGCAGGATTGGAGCAAGGTTGGAAAAATGCCATTTTCCTGCCCAACTGGTGCAAATTGTTGTCAGAATGGCCAATGGCGCGCACGCCATGCCCCCACCTCACATTTTTCACACAGCCGGCCATTTACAACAGACTTATGAGTGGTTAGGACTGGCAACGAGCATGGGGGCAGGAAATCAAATCGGCCAGGTTTGGGGGGGTCCAATGGTGGGGAAGACCTTTGCTTTAAGTAGTCTACCGTTGTGCTCCTTTGATCTTGCAACTCCTTTATCTTGCGAGGTCCCAAATAATTACATTAATTAATTTGCGAGTATCAAGGGGTTGCAAGGCCTCTTATTTTAAGCCCATATTTGCAAACTTCAGGGTTTTACGTCTGCATTCACCCCCTGGTTGTCTAGCGCAGTTAATGCTCACTCCCCCTCTTCCATTTCTTCATCTGAGGGTTCTGAGGATGTCTCTGACTCCCTTTCCTCCAGCTCTTCCCGATCTTTCTTCCTCCCCTTGCCCCTGCCCCTGCCCCTGCCCCTGCCCCTGCTCCTCCTTGTGCCTTGTGCTCCTTGATCAGCTGCATTCTCACAAGAGCCAGAGCCCCTTCCCCTGCCACCCCTGGAGCCCCTGCCTCCACCCTCCTAGTATCTGTGATTGTTGCTGGGTCCACAAATTCCTCAAATGCTTCAACATCTTCAATGCCAGCTTCCCCGGCTAGCACTGCTGCCCCTGCTTGCTGAGCCGCTGCCTTGGCTGCCACCTCCTCCTGGGCAGCCGCAAGGGCAGCAGCTGTATTCACACCACAGGCTTCTCTTTGATGAATGACAAAGCAGGCCTCTCCAGCCTTGGCCTACCCACAGGCCTGGGTGGAGCAGGAGGGGGTCTGGCTGCAATGGCAGCAGCAAGCACCCTCTCACGCTCAGCAACTCCTGAGCCAGAGTGGGGTCTTGGCGGGTACATAGCTCTCCGGGCTGCTCGTCGCCCTTTGAGTGCTTCGAGTATGTGCAACCCACATCAAAAAGTATTATTTGCCTGTTTGGGGCGTGGGGGTCCATGGGGGGGGCCCGGGCGGGTCAGTGGCTAAACTACCATACCTTGCGAGCTCTCTAAACAAGTAATTTATTTTACTCCTGGCGAGTTGCGAGAGAGTGCTGGAAGTAATTAATCGCAAGAACCTTAGGAGCACAGTGGTACCCAAAAAATTGGCAAGGAAGAACTTGTGCACAACCTCATGTGCCTAGTCTTGTCTGCAAGCATCGGCTTTTTGAGCTCAAGGTAATTTCTGTAAGTTGTCTCACAAACAGCTCCCTCCTCTACAAGCCAAACCGTCTCACTTGAAAGCGCAATGAGTTTTTCCAAATCATCTCTACAACCTCATTATCAATCTATTTCCTAAAAATTGCACCAGAAAGCTGATGTCTTGCGGCATCTGGCAGTGCCAAGCAGGCGGGGAGGGGGACTGTGTGTGGGCCAGAATGCAGGGTGCAGGCAGGCATCAGTTGGTGGACTGACCACCATCTCATATGTAAAACTCCAAATTGGGATCTCTCTCTGTCCTCAAGAACGAAGCACTCATCCCTGCACATCAGGTGGACTAAGGGGGCGAGGAAAGCGAGCGGCCCAAGAGCAGAGGGCCTGTGCATGAGAGTTAGAAAGGAAAACCTCCGCCAAAGTTTGTTCAGGCCATCGCTTAGCCTGGTTCTTGTTTATTATATGCGTATTGAATCCCCAGACATGTACATGTCCTCTGTTGGCCTTGCCGGTGAGCAGGGGCAGAAGATTGGCAGGGTTTGCAAGCTCACTGAACGTCCAGCAATGTCAGCTGTCAACACAGTCAGCATTTGGTTCAATCAATATCTTGTGCAGCAGCCACTTTCCAACCAGATTTGTTCCATCTGGTACAGCTGAGGTTATAGATTACAAGCACCAGCAGGCAGTTTGACTTGTGTCACCCTTTGAAGACAGTTGTGCCTGATGGGCCCTCCAAAGTGGATATTTTGTTTTCGATAAATAAACTTTAATCACTCATTTGGCGAAGAATGCAAAATCCGGGGATTTCTGAAATTTCATCGGGCAAATAAGCAGCACCAGGCTGGGACACGCGCCTCAGGGACGGCCCCGAGGATGCCCTTGATTCTTCTAGCTGCTCAGATCTCGAGGAGCGGCGCTGGAAAGCTTGATGAGACAGTTTGGGGGGGCCGTTTGAAGGGACGACCTTTTATGAATAGGATTTGGCTATAGATTAACAGATGCAATTGAAGTATATGTGCCTACAGCTGTCCCCCAATTTGTCCTTTTGTACCGATGAGTGAACATGTGCCTTCGCAGGTGAAGCCACTAGTCAGGTAAGCATGCCTATTTTAATAGTTTCCAGTCACACACACCATGTATTGAGTTTGTAAAATCTCTGGCTATTGGCATGCCTCAGGTTTATGGGCGCACAAGGCATCTACAGCGTCACTGTGCCCTATGAGCGTGATCCACACTGCATAGTGTGCAGCCCAGGAGTGCTCTTGGAAGTCAGCCCGGACATGAGCTTGCAACAGGTACGTGTGTCATCAATTGAGCATTAGCGAAACGTCTCATGGTTGCTGGAAAAATAGAGGAAACGACCAGAAAGATCCCTGAAGTAACTTGGGTGAAAGGGGCTGTACAGAAAGTTGCGTTTCAATTGTTCGCTGAGCATTGCTTTGTGTTGACCATGGCAGTCATAGCCTCATGCTGAGCAGACCTTCCTGCGTGGTATCTTACATGCAAGCTTGTGTATTCCTATATTCTTGTGGAGCACCAAGCTTTCCAGGACCAGACATGGGCGTCTGCTTGCTTTGCAGGCAATGGAGAAGATGGTTTCGGAGCCGCAGGCCTTGGGCCAGCACGAGCTGAAAGGTCCAAGCGTCAGCTGGGGCACAAAGCATCTCTTTGCTCGTGGTATTTTTGAAGAAGAGACAAGACCAAACTTGGTGAAGCCACTCTCTGAGTTGGTGCCCGTCGGAAAGCCGTGTGTCTTGATAGTAAATGACAAAAAGCTTTCCACACCCTTACGTGTACAATTGAAGTGGATTGCTTCCGCCAATGGGGAGAAAATGAAAGAGTAAACAATGAATGAACTTGCTTTTTATGCTGCACATGCCAGCATGGTCTTTGAGCGAGCACAAGACTTTCAAATGAAGTTCATGGCAGAAATTATACATGTCAAGGGCTGACCGCCGGCCCACTTATCAACATAGATGTGAGAGTAGGTTAGGTTAGGTTGCAAAACTGTACCTGCCAATCGAGGGCAGCATAGCTGAAGCCAATGTGAGAGTAGGGTTTTCAAAGGGACTTGCTGGATTTTCTCGGTCGATGAGTGTGAGATACGTTAAAAAATACATATTCATGTCTTAACCATAATTTTTCATGAGATAGCCATGCGCGTGCCTCTCTTAATTACCCTGTTTCTAGTCGCCAAGGCTGCCAGGCCAGGTGGGTTCTCCTTGGACTGCGCAGTATAAGCTCTGCGTGTACATGTCTATTTTATGTTCTGTTGTGTGTGTGTTTGTGTGTGTGTGTGTTTGTGTTCGTGTGACCACGTGCCCGTGTGAGTGCCCATGTGTGTGTTCGTGTATCCGTGTGCCAGTGTGAGTGCCCATGTGTTTTTTTGTGTATGCTCGCCCTTGCCCACCCCTTGGATGCGCGTCAGCGCCTGCTTTTACATGTCTACTGGGAAGGCCATTTCAGGCTTGATCAACTCCCTCATGCAGGATCTATATTGCGTGCCAGTGTTGATGACCCTATCCGTAGAGGCTCTGCAGCGCACGTGTTGAGACCAGACGATGCACAAAGGGGAAATGGAGAGGCAATTCAGCCGAACCAGCGCTGGGCCCTTCTTGTTGCCGGCTCTTCAGGATGGTGGAACTACAGGCAAGTATTTCCTACGCCAACCTCATTGCACTACAGGCTCCTTTTTAATTGGATAGGAAGTTAGCTGCAGCGCAGCTCAAATCTGCAAAGGCTACCTGATTGGCTTACGCCACCAATTCCTGTATGCAACGCCTGCGCATGTGCAGAGGAAAACAGGTTGCAGGATGGGGTATCATATTAATATGCAGAGCCCGGCTGAGTAGCCCTCTTTCTCCCTTCACCCTGTTTCTTTTATCGTGTCTTTCCAACTGCAACTCAATGCAGACATCAAGCTGATGTCTGCCATGCATACCATCTGATCAAGGGTGGAGGGGTTCACACCGCCAACATCGTAACGATGATGTATGGAGACATAGCTTACCACACGGATAACCCTTTTCCTGGCAAAATATTTAACAGGCCTGGTGAGTCTTCGTTCTAGTCAAGTGCCAGGTACAGAGAAGGGTGCTGTATAACAGTCTGGTGTGCTGCCTGCTTCCTGGCTGTTCGATGCGGCTTCTTTGCTGCCAAACTCCTGACTGGCATACACCTTTGTTGTGCAGCCACCCAGAAGGTGAATCTGGAAGACCCTGCTGATGCCAGTGCACATGTATGCTGATGGTGCTCTTTGCTCCCCCACCCCTGCCCTCCGCTGGGTGCCACCAGACCCAGCCCGCCCCTAGGTGCCATGCCTCCCAAAAGTTCCAACGCGTTGAAATTGGGAGAGCCACAGCCATGACCGCGTCTGGACCATCTGGTCCATAAGGTTACATACATAGAACTCGATGAGGTTACATGCATAGAACTCGATAAGGTTACATACATAGAACTCGATAAGGTTACATACATGGAACTCGATAAGGTTACATACGTAGAGCTTTACCTCACGAACGAGGACAGCTGATCCACAGGACCCATCCGCGCTTCCCCACTAAAGCCTCCTTAACCCCACTTGTGTGTGCCACGGGGGCCTCTAAGGCATGCCTGGCTTGCTGAGCCCTTGTGAACTATTCCAAAAAGCATTGCCTTCCAGGAGCTCCCTGGCAACCTAAGCGACCACCGGCTGCTGCTGGTGACGCTGGAAACTATGGACGCTGCTGTGCCTAGCCTTGGCTTACACACAGTGTGTGTGTCACAGCAGCCCAGGCACAGGAGCCCTCTCTAACGCAGTGCAGCCCTTCCCCAAGCTCAAGCAAGGTTGCTCTTTGCAATCCACATTCCAACACAGCCATGGCAGCCGGCGCGCTCATCACCACCTCCCCTGGCACATGGGGCTTTGAGCACGGCCCTACGAGCTGCTTGCTGGTTGGTGCATGCAGGGGGGCGTGATGTCTTCCGAGGCGTCGCCATTGATTACATGGGGGAGGATGTGAATGTGCGCACCCTCTTGGCTGTGTTGGAGGGCAACAAAGAGGCTGTTGCATCACTAGGGACAGGAAAGGTGCGTACCCGTGTGACCAACAGAATGCGCATTTTGTGTCGGTGCATTGTGTGCCAATGCTTTGTGTGTGGGTGCAGTCATGCCTGCTCAAGTGCACGCAGGAGGTGAATGCAAGCAACGGCTGCCAAAAAACCAATTGCTTGCAGACATGTACCTACATGGATGCAGAGCTAGCAGCTCCTGGCACATCCATTTGTACACACGTGCACACACAGGCAAACAAACAGACGGCCAAGCTGACAGACAGACAAACACACACATACATTTGCCCCCACGCATGAATAAAGCTCACTACATCTGCCATTGCCATGCCCGCAGGTCATTGACAGTGGCCCCAGTGATGAGGTGTTTGTGTTCTACTCCGATCACGGCTCGCCAGGCGTACTGGGCATGCCCACAGGCAACCTGCTGTATGCAGACCAGCTGTTAGGGGCCATCCGGCGCAAGCATGCCAAGGGAGGCTACAAGGAGGTAAGGAGTCCCAGAGCAAGCAAGGATGTGTGCCTGAACACGATTGTGGGATGGTCCGGCTTGCAAGCAAGCTGTCCTTTGAGGGTGTGCACATGTGGCCGGTGCAGCTGGTTGCATTCATTGATTGCTGTGGCGTGGGCTGGCAGGGATGCTGCATGCCTCAGCCAGCTGCCGCAAAGCCACAGACAGACAGGAATGCTGCATGCCTCTGCCAGCTGCCAGCTGCCGCAGAGCCACAGACAGAGCTCAGGGATGCTTTGATTGCCCGCCCAGTGGCTTGACTCTGCCTGGATATACTGAGATGTGAAGCGGCAGCTGGTGCCTTGCTTGTCTCCATACCACATAAAGCAGCAGCCCGCGCCTTCTTTGCTTGCTATGTGGCCTTTGCGTCCTCCGTGGTTGGGCAGTGCTGCGGCAGCATCTGGCTGCACGTGGGGCATGGAGGCATGCGCCAGGGCATGTGGGACGGCGCGTGGTGAGCGGCACCACAGCCGCCGCCGCCTCGGTCTCAGCAGCCTCAGCAGCAATCTTGTTGGGCTGTGCGACGCAGTGTTAAGGCGTGGATGGCATGCAGTGAATCATTGGCTTGCAGAGCTTGTCACGCTTACCAAGCTCTGCTGTTGCCCCCCTGTGTGCAGATGAGCGTGTACATCGAAGCCTGCGAGTCAGGGTCGCTCTTCCAGGGCATGCTGGAGGTACGTGCAATGGGTTTTGCCCAGTCCGTATGAGCCTTGTGAGGAATGGCAGGGGCTTGCTCTGCCTGGAGTTGCTGATCCATTTTGCTCGCTCCTGCATTCTGCGGCAGCAGTCATGCCTGCACTGGAGCAGAGCGGTGGTTGGCTGAGAAGCAGGGTTCAATCTGAGGCTGGCAATGACGACGCTGTGCCTGCCTCACCTGTGTGCCACCAGGACGACTTGAACCTGTATGTTACCACTGCTGCCAATGCCAACGAGTCCAGCTGGGGGACGTACTGCCCAGGTTTGTGGATGGGGTGCAAAAGAGGAAGGCTGCTGAGTGACCTTTCAAGTTGTTTGATGAAGTGGAAGGGAGAGAGACATGTGCGCGCGCGCGCACACACACACACACACACACACACACACACACAC
>LFIK01002568.1_pt1 | contig 14673 bp, 16 predicted proteins | sample 643401 | NCBI WGS metagenome assembly LFIK01 (sample SAMN03777447, study PRJNA286221) | soda lake metagenome | biome: soda lake; feature: Kulunda steppe; material: water; isolation source: sample T5-Br brine of Lake Tanatar-5 | place: Russia: Kulunda steppe | collected 2010-07 | reverse complement strand
TAGTTATTCTTTTCTTTCTTTTTCCTTTTTTCCACTAATCAGGCGGCATTGTCACCTGGAGCACAGAGGCCCTAACACACCGAAATGAATGAGGCTTGCGGATACCCACGTGGGTAGCAGACAAGGTGTAGATAGCTGCCCATGCCATTACCCCCAAGGCATGAGCTGGCGAATCCCTTGAGGATGTCAGTGGATGACCTGTGAGGCTTCCAGCATACTAGGGCACCGTTCAGCATCTTGTCCGAAAAGTCTCATAGCAGCTGCTTGTGAAAACAGATGAAGGTGCAATTACTGCACGCTTGGGTAAAGTCCTAGATAATTTAACTGTGTATATTTGCTTGTGTGTGTGTGTGTCCGTATGCATGAGAATGTGTGTGCGTGTGCGTACAAGTGGAATGATGCTTTGTGCATGAATTAACACCTCGGCTTGACTCATATGAGACATGAATGAAAGTTGAAATTTTACCGAATTGTTTATCTCATCAGCAATTGGCATCTCAATCACAACTGTCATGTCCTGCCAGACAGAGATGGCAGCGATTTGAATTTTCAAATGTATTTAGTGTTCTTTATTTAAGATGTATCTGGCAGGATGCTTTTTCTATTTCTAATTCTAGCTCATTCCTGCTTTGCTGCACCCTTTGTACACACAAAGGCTTTTGGTGATCCAGCAGTACTTGCACAGGTAAGTGTGTCCTTGAATGCATTCTAATGCACGTTTCTACGAAAGAACAGCAAGCTCATGGTGTGTGTTTACCAAGGCGCAAGATACTACTTCTACTTGTTTTTGGTCCCCAGAAATGCAATCAACATGCAGGAGGAAACTGCACATCGTGATTGAGACAAGATACCATAGGAACTGGTCTTGATTGGCTTGCTCTGTCTTGCTTGCAGATCGCAGCGCGACCCTCCAAGTGCTCAGGACCATGCAGGCTGTACGGCACTTGCAATGAGGAACTGGGCAGGTGCGCTGAAGATACATGCAGCGCTTGATGTTTGTGTAGAGCGAGGGACCTGGATAGCCGTGGTCACGTCATGAATTGTACACCTTCAGAGGTAATGCCTAGTACCTTAGATTAAAAAAGCTTGCGTCCACCCGCCACGCTTTTGAGGCGGACAGACCATGTCAAATAAGTGCTGCTACAGAAAGTGTGAGCCCTCACGGAACGTCTGCAACCTGGCTAGCAAGCAGGCACAAACACACACATGCCATCTTTTATCTATGTGTGTTCGGTATCCGAAAAGCATGTTCTCTAGAGAAAAAGTTGTGAGGGCCCAGGTTTTGGGGCCTTTTGGTGTGACTTGTTGCCTGAGCTTGGGAGTTCCTGTTTGGATGTCATGCCTAGACTGGGCGCTGCATCAAACACCTATCGTTCTTGGGTTGCGTGTTGCATATTCAGTGCACAAATTGTGCAAGTCTCTTGGTACTGGGAACTGCTAATCAGCAGCTTAAATTACAGCGCTCGGATGGTATCTTCCATTGTAGTTGATGGACGCAAGGCAAGTGCCGCGTGCCTCGCGCGTTGTGAACGAACGGCCATTGGGCGGCAAATGGGGTTTTGGCTCATGTGCACCTCAGGGCTCACATGCACCTCAGGGCATGCATGCGCCTTGGGGCTGCTGCTACACGCTGAACGCAGCTTTCACAATGCTACATTACATTGGGGCTGATGTCGCGGGACATCCTTCAAAATGCCTGTTGGCAGTCTACTGCACCTGCTTTGCCCCCCTTTGTCCTTGTGCGCACACAGGTGTGATTGCCCCAAGCACAGGGATGGCCCTGACTGCTTGACGCTCCTCAATGAGGAGCAGATGCGCCTGCGGTGCATGGAGCTGCACTTCCGCTCCCCCAATGACTGCATCAAAATGTCGAGCTTCTCGCGCTCCAACTACTCGAGCTGCGTGAACAACTGCAATGGGCGCGGAACGTGCGAGGGTGGCTTCTGCCATTGCATGCCAGGCAAGTTGAGCAGGGGAAAGAGTTAGAATGCAGAGCAGCCCACACCGTCCCAACAAGCTGCTGGGCCAGACGTCTTGACATGGATGCATGCACGTCAGGTGTGCCTGCAAAGGCTTGAATGCGGCAAGGATCAGTCTTACTCCTGATTGGTAGTGTCAACCTTCCCGGGTATCCGTCCCAGATTGTGGCAGTCACAAAACGCACGAGTCCAGTCCAGTCATGGGTCTAGTCCAGTCTGGCTGCATCTTGTCTGATGAACCTGTAGCAGCAAGCGATGCAAAATTTAATTGCTTTTTGGTCTCTTTGGCAACAGGAAAGCCTGATCAATCTCTTTAGCTAATGTCCTTGTGTCAGCAGCCCCGGCAAACGAGGAAAGGCAGCTCCAACATTGCTCCCTCTGCAAGGCAGCACACACACTCTCTCTCTCTCTCTCAATGGCTTCTGGCAAGGCTCCCTCAGCGAGGCAGTCCATACTTGAGCTTAATTCCTCTGTTGCTTCACGCTTTGCTTTTAGCATGTGCCAGATTTGCCAACATTTCACTAGCTGGTGCATAGCTTGCGTGGGCCCTTTGCACGGTGTGTTGCTGAGCCTCAAGTGCAGGAGATCCTAGGCGGGTTGAGTCTGGGCGCAAGACTGATTCACATCATGCATCTGTAAATCATGTTGCTGCTGCTGCTGCTGCTGCTGGATGTAGGTCACTATGGGACAGACTGCGCCAAGTCTTTGGACCAGGACAATCGGCCTCATCTCCTGCAGGGCACCGGCTACACCACGCGCGCGAAGGTGGGCGGCATGGCCGCATCCAATGGCCGCATCAGTGCCGTGACCACATCCTGTGGAAGCACTCCTGCAGCGCCCGTAATTGCTGGTCAAGGGAGCCGTCTCGCACACCGTGCGTGATTGCCGATCACTGATCACACACACCCTGAGATGGACTGGTTTGTTTTGCTCACTGCCGGAATGGTGGTGCTCTGGTTACCAGCCAGCTCGATTTAAGGTCCTGAACACGTGTACGTCGAATTTGACTGGTTAGAGGTGGTCAGATGCGCGCACTTCGAGCATGGGCCACGGCCGCAGCTGAATGCCCCGGTCCTAGTGCCCTGCCAAGATGGGCAGGGATGCATGGTCTGGTGAGGGAACCACGCACACACTGGTCTGGTGAGGGATACACGCACACACACACACACACACACACACACACAAACACACACACAAACACAAACACACACACACTGGTCTGGTGAGGGACACATGCACACACTGGTCTGGTAAGGGACGCGCGCAAGCACACACACACACACACAGGTCTGGTGAGGGGCGCAATGTGTGTGGGCCCAGGCAGAGCACCTTCCATGTAATGAAATGAGGGAGGGAGGGAAGGCGGCTGGGGGGATGGCCTGGTAGCCGCGCTGAGGACTGTATCACAGACGACATCCCACCAAGGGTGTTGCTTCAAAGGACCAATCTCTGGGCATGCATTGGGCAAATTTGCTAGATCCAACAATGGAGGGAAAGAAAGAGATGCGATGGCAGGGGGCGGGATGATGGAGGGGGGGTGCGCGTCATTGAGTACGGACCATGTGGGGGGGTCCGGGCGGAGCACCTTTTATGTGTGCCACAGAGTGCGTGACGCTATCCATGCTAAAAAAGCAGGAAAACACACGTGACAAGGATGGTTGTGCAGCATCCCATGCGCATACATGCACTATGAGCCAGAGCCAACAATATATCATGCCGGCCACCGCTCCACCATGAGATTGCCCTCTGCTCAAACTCTCAAGTCTTTTTGTCCCACTGCTTCCCAGCCATGTAGACGCAGCATGGCTGCTTATGACATGACTTCCATGGCCGCTTATGTCATGACCTATGACATGACTTCCTGAAGTGTGTTCTGTAGGCCACTGCCAAGATGTGTTTTGTAGACCAATGCCAAGATGTGTTCTGTAGGCCACTGCCAAGATGTGTTCTGTAGACCAATGCCATGATGTGTTCTGTAGGCCTCTGCCAAGATGTGTTCTGTAGGCCACTGCCAAAAGATGTGTTCTGTAGGCCACTGCCAAAAGATGTCTTCTGTAGGCCACTGCCAAATGATGTGTTCTGTAGGCCACTGCCAAAAGATGTGTCCTGTAGGCCACTGCCAAAAGATGTGTTCTGTAGGCCACTGCCAAAAGATGTGTTCTTGTAGGCCACTGCCAAAAGATGCGGCCTCGCTGGGAAGAGAGTGTGGGATGCCTGCGAGAGCCATATGTGTGCCTCACAAGCATGTTGCATGGCATCAATGCACAACACAACCCTTCAAGGCTGCTGCCGTGTAGCTACAGCAACACCGGCGGCAGCAGCAACCGGTGCCTGCCCCGCCTCCTGCCAAGATGGCTGATTCGCCTTGGTCCTCCACGCAGCGCCCGTGGATTTATGTGTACGACCTGCCGCCTAAGTTCAATGCGTGGACGTACGTGGGCCATCTGGATCGTCCTCAGGTCTGCACTTGAATGCTTTGAAGCACTCTGGCTGAGCCAGGCTGGCAGCAAGCAGCAGCCTTGCAGGCCAGGGCTTGGCTGCAATGCAGAGGGTTGCACTTCTCAGTGCGCACTTTTGGTAAGAGGCCACGGGATGCTGGAGTGAGCACCTTGGTGCAAACAAGGCTCCTGCAGCTGCACCGTTCAGTGTGCACCTTTGGTGAGAGGCCACAAAATGCTTCTTGAGCATCTTAGTGCAAAACAAAATTCTGGGGGGATTGCATATGACTATGGTACCATGTGTGTGCAAATGTGAGTTGCATCTAAAAGCATGTGTGCAAGTGCGTTCCTGTGTGTGTAAGGGAGTGCTCCTCATGTAAGTCTTATTTGCAGATGACCAGATTATTTGCTGACAAAAGCCACAAGTAAGATGAGCTGTTTGGGGTTCACAGGCTTTGTTTGGCATGCCTGCTTGCGCAGTACCTGTTGTTGTGGCATCGGCTGCTTGGCAGTGGGGCGCAAACAGCTGACCCCGAGAAAGCTGATTGGTTCTTCATTCCGGTGAGTCCCTGTGTTGCACTCGTGTCATAAAAGCGCACACATACAATTCACTTACGCACACACACACACACACACACACACACACACACACAGGCATGCATGCATGACCCCACTAGTATGGTGCATTCCCCGCAGCTGCTTGCCAGCACTCTCCGTGGCTGACCTCTGAGGCCTCGGAGACCTGCTTGCCAGACTTATCTGAGCCTGTTGCACAGCTCTGGTTGACCTGCTTGCCGGACTTGTCTGCGCCTCAAGCACAGCTCTGGTGGACCTGCTTGCCGCCGCAGATCAACCAGAGAAACGACGGGCTCAGAGAGGACTTTGTGCGGACGGTTGCTTACATCAGGCAAACATGGCCGTACTGGAATCGCACGGGCGGGGGGCACAGGCACTTCCTGATTCATACAGGTGAGAGCCGCAGGGCCAGAAACTGACTGCACTACGTCCTTACTGTGGCTGCCTCACAGGGCTCTGTGAGCCTGCCGGCTTGTCGGGGATGAGTGGGTCGTAGCACATCCCAAGCAGACACTGCATCGTGATGCCAACCCTGTCCCTGCCAGAAGCCCATCTCTGGTGCATGTGCGCTTGTGTGCTGTGTGCTGAAAGCCTACCAGCTAGGAATCGGCATGCATTTGAACAAGCCTGGGCGTCGCGACTATCCTGAATGGCCAGCTTTGCCAAGCGCATTTGCAGTGACGTACGCCACCACTTATGGTGCAAACTCACTGCTTTCTAAAGTCGGTCAGAAATTGTCACACCACTATGGCCCAAGCCATGCTTGAGGTCCAGCTTTGCTGGAATGCTTTCTCCAAGCACCCCAGAGATAAAGCCATGATAAAGAGGGAAGAGCACCTAGTGATCAGGTTGTTCAGCGTCTGCAGGTAGGCTTGCTGTCTGGCTGCCCATCCTGTCGAACCGGCTCTTCCCAGAGTTAAAATGCTGAGTATGCACAGCTGCAAGCACACCTGCAAAAAGCATACGTATGTACACCTCTAGACAAGCGCGCGCTTCATTTGCACCTTTTTGTACACGCTCACAACAGGGGATACGGGCAGGGTCGGTGTTGGTGTGCGCAACCTGCAACCGTACGCCAATATCACCTACCTTCAGCATTGGGGCATATACAAGTAAGTCACGGCAGGCATGGATCTACAGCTGATTCAGCAAGGATGCCACATTGCCGTCTTTTCCTTGCAACACCTCCTTCCCCACCTGTGCCCTGCCTGCATGTATGGTGTCCACGCTTTCACCTGCTGGATGGATGTTCATTTGCATTCCCGCAGGGACAGGCTCACAGGCCGGAAGTGGAAGCAGGCACACAGGCCCGGCAAGGTGGGTGAATGGCAAGCGGCGTTTTTGCTCTGCGCGCCATGAATGTGATGCGCTGCCCTGCAGAACGCGCCGTGATCCCGCTCTGTATTATGCACCTGGCCCTGCCTTGACTTTGGCGTCCTTGGTTTCATGCGTGGCCCTCCCTTTTGTATTGTGGCGTCCTTGGTTCCATGTCTTCGGTCTGTCCTGTTATTGTGACATCCTTGGTTCCATGCATGCATCAGACACAGGGGCTCCTGCAGGCCTTCCAGCATCAGGATTGTTGGGGATGTTTGGTTCCGTGCATGCAGCAGATACAGGGCCTCCTGCAGGCCTTCTAGCATCAGGATTGTCGGGGCTGTGCACCAGGCATGCTCACTTGAATGGAATGATCTGCCTCAAAAAATCAATCCAACAATTCATGCACTGCCTTAGCTGGTGGTGTGCCACAGCGCCACAGCCATGTATGGCTTGGCTGCCCTCCAAACTTATTCCTACGCCTTGCTGTGTGGGCTGCATCCTGAACCTTCACAACTATGCTAATCTGGGAATGTATGCCAATGCTTGGCTTTGCGACTTGGCTTGTTTCATGTTGCCCATTACGAGCATCACCTTCTCCAAAGACGCTGCCTTGTTTGTTGCCAGGCTGCCCCCAGTGGAACCACTAAATGGGTGCTCCCTCTAGCCTCAGTAAGGGGCATGTAATGGCCAGGGGCATGTAATGGCCAGGTCTCAGCTGGAAATCTGCTGCACGCAAGGAGTATGATGCTGCGCCAGAAGACCGTTTCTTTGTGCCCAACCTGGCTTGCTGAAGCTTCGGTGCTGACTGGCTTTGGCCGTGCGTGCGTGCTGACTGATTGTGACTGTGCAGGACATTGTCATTCCGAGTGTGCAGTCTTTTATGACCTCAGCCTATGGGACGGCCTTCTTTGCGCCCAGCAGGTTCCTCATGTTTGGGTTTGATGACCGCTTCAGCGACACAGAACGGCGGCCCATGGTGGGGTCTGAGCTTGCCCTGCCACCGCTGCTCACGCTAGTGCCCCTGCTTGAGCAGCAATGCTGCGTGCCCTGCACCACTGCTTACATGACTGCTTGCAGTGTAATGCTCCACATACATCCCTTGCATTAAGTGCCGCTGCTGACTTGCTGCAGCTGCCAAAACTTGACGTGTGGAGTACCCTGTTTGGGCGGCATCACACCTCTCGCTGTGACCAAAAATAAAGTGTTGGCCTCTGCCAACCAAGATTGTTCCTTTAGGATGAGGCGCTAAAAGAATGTTGGGGTGCAACCAGGTGCTCAGCGCCTCACTTTAGGTGCCCTTGTGTTCCCTACCGTTTTCTTGTCATCATGCACCGACCTGCACACCGACCTGCGCGTATGATGCTACCATGAGCCCAAAACGTGCTGACAGCCTTGCCTGGCGTGCCCTTTTGCCATGCCCGCTGCACAGAAATTTTTCTTTGCAGGCCGCATCTGTGGCGAGAGGACCGCGCCCACAGAGGACCCGTGGCCTTACAACTGCAAGGACGCCACCGGCTACTCAGGCGGCATCAGGCAGCGGGTGTGTGTGTTTTCTGCGCTTTGAGCTGACATAGTGAATACGATTTCTGCCCCTTCATCTGACTGTCACAGGCTACTCTAGTGGCATCAGGCCGCGGGTGGGTGTAGCGAGGGGCTGGGGCAGTGCCCCCGGAGTGGCTTCATTAGTGTTTCTGTAGGAAGGTGCTGTGAGGTGCTGTGTCATGAGCCTACCCCGTAGCAAAGTTTCTCTGAAGTGAGGTGTTGTGAGGTGCTGTGTTGTGTCACCAGGGTCTCTGCGGCAAGGCTTGAGGCTGCTGTGAGGAAGCCATGTGTCTGTGAACTCCAAGAAATGTGTGCCTTCTCCTTGACTTGGAATGCCTCACATTGCGCACAAAGACTTGACCTTCATCCATGAGCATATCTTCATGGTATGTGCACTCGTGTGCGGCAGGCTGTTTCCTCCTTTATATTGCTCACCCTGCACGCAAGTGCATGTCCTTCCCTCAGTCGACTTACATAGGTAATCTTGGACAAGTACACACTTATTGAGTAGGCAGGGGTTGTTCCTTCATTGCTTGGCAGATGGCTTGGGTCTATGTTCACACCTCTTCTGGACCGTATTTGTTTGACCATTTGTGCCCTCTGGACCAGCCACAGGCCTCTGCTCTTGGTGACCCTGCAACGTACCCTGTCAATGATGTCCACACGCAGGTGTACTATGAGTACCACAAGCGCCCCAACTACACAGTGACCACACACACGCCAAACTATGTGCGACATCTCAAGGCATCCCAATTCTGCCTGGCGCCCCTTGGGGGCGCATGCGGGGACAGGCAGATAGTGGTGACTGTGGCGGGCTGCATCCCGGTGGTCATAGGTAAGGGGTGTCATAGTTGTCATAGTTGTCATAGGTGTCTGAGATGTCGAAGGTGAGGGTTTTCATAAGTGTCATTGGTGTCAAACGTGTCAGGTGTCATACGCGTCATACGTGTCATAGGTGTCAAAGGTGTCATAAGTGTCATGCGTGTCATACGTGTCATGAGCGTCACAGGTGAAAGTTGGCATGGGTGGGGGTTGTCCCAGCTGCTTGCTGCATGCCATTCATAGCTGCTTGCTGCATGCCATTCACAGCTGGCGAGGGCAACATGTTGTGAGTAGCTGGTGAGGCTGCATGCCTTAGGCAGCTGGTGAGGACTGATGCTGTGGTAGGTGCATGCCGTTGGCAGCTGGGGATGACTGATGCTGTGGTAGGTGTATGCTTTTGGCAGCTGGTGATGACTGATGCTGTGGTACATGCCGTTGGAAGCTGGTGAGGACTGATGCTGTGGTAGGTGTATGCTTTTGGCAGCTGGTGAGGACTGATGCTGTGGTAGGTGCATGCCGTTGGCAGCTGGTGAGGACTGATGCTGTGGTAGGTGCATGCCGTTGGCAGCTGGTGAGGGCTGCGTCATCCTCACCCACTGTGCAGCCTTGCATGTTTGCCCCGCAAAGCTTGCAAGCTCAAGTCCCTGCGAGCATGTGCACAGCGTGCAAGTTGCTTGCTATTGAAGGGCCGATTGATGTGTGGGCATGAATGTTTTCAGGATTGAATGTTTTGAATTTAGTGTGAAAATTGTGTGGACATGGATACTCATTGTCGAATTAGTTGCATTACCAATGTGTGGAATGCCGCGCTGTGCTTGCTGCTCTGCGCGTCTATGTGCGACTATGTGCACATCAAACAAGCAGCTCTTATCAGCCGGAAATAAGCTACTGCATCCTTTACTCGCATGTACCCCAATTGCCAATGCAGTGCTTGCATTTGTGTCCAGACCTTGAATCCCTGCCTACCTTGCCTGTGCTCCAGATTTTCGTTTTGTGCCCTGGTATCTATAAGCTTGTTTAGATCTCTAGGCTTCCCTGGCTTCAGTTGAGCTTTGCTTGGATCCTAACCTGAACACTTAGCTTTGCTTGGATCCTTACCTGAACACTTAGCTTTGGCTTGGATCTTTACCTGAACACTTAGCTTTGGCTTGGATCCTTACCTGAGCACTTTGGTTTGCTTGGATCCTTACCTGAACACTTAATTTTGGCTTGGAAGTCTGATGCTGTGAATTGCTGTTTCTGCATGTGTAGGTGATGAAGTTCACAATTATTTCCAGCCGGAGATGGATTGGCCTGCTTTTAGTGTGATGCTGAATGAATCTCAGATCCCTGAGCTTCACACAGTCATAGAGAACATCAGTGTTGAGCAACGCAAAAGAATGCAGGTGAGAAGGTTCTGAGCTATGTTGGTGGTTGCTTCTATCTTTGACAGTGTGCCTACTAATAAGACAAAGTGCGCACCAATGTTGAATAGAATCCAGCGCATGAGCTGCTCCATGAGATGCTTTGGCTTTGACCAAGGTACAAGCTCCTTCCTGCCTGCTCTGCCTATGGCTGTCACGGGGTAAGCCAGCAATTACCAATTAGGCGTGCATGCTTCTGCCTTCTGTACATGACGATCTTTTGAATACTCTCCACCTGTGCAGACTGCAATGAAATGCGCTAGCCACCACTTGATGCATGGGACAAGCGTGGGGGGTATCCTAGATGAATCAGGTCAGTGCCCAGCAGTCTTGTCATTGTGCTACTCCATAGTTTTGATTCAGTTCAGGTATTTGGTTTTAAGTCCCAAATGTCTGCACTCGAAGATCCTTGCAGGCTGATCTACATTAAACATTTGATACAGGAATTTCCTGAGTTTTGGCCTGTTTGCACACATGGCTCTGCAACTTATGGCTCTGGTTGTTCAAGACGGTAGTGTCAGCAGATGATGTAAAACATTTACCATGCATATATGCTGAACAGTCTCTTCTACTCCAGGGCTACTTTGCCAGACAGCCTTTGCATTGTATTCTGAACTACTTACAACCGCTGGAAATTGCTCGCTGCAGGGCGTTATGATGCTATTGAGACAACGCTCGAAATTCTGCGGATGCGGTTAGATTACCCAAACACACGTCCAGAGGATTATGCTAAGGTTTGCAGGATTTGGTTGTCGGCATTGGCATGCCTGTAATGAGAGAGCTTTTGACAGCAGCCATGTGTCACTGTTATGCCACAAGGTAGCGCCCTCAATTTAAGAGCTGATATTTGAGCCACTCATTGCTGCTTTTGCATTTTTAAGGCTCTGCCTGCATCTGATTAGTGAGCTGTGTCACCCTGGAGTTTAAAGCAACCTTTGTAATTGTCTTTGTTACGATCTTTGCAACCTGTCTGAGATGTGCCAAACTGCAGCAGCTGTACATGAATGATGAATTGAGATCGCATGATTATGATCGCTACAATTCAAGTGTAGCATTTTGAATCTGGCCAGCCATGGCAGATCTGAAACGCAAATCTGCACGTACATTCCTCTACTGCGTGGGTACTGTCTGTACTTGACACTGCCAACTGCGCTGCTGCCTTGCACTTTCTGGCTGCTTAAATAGTCCCCGGCACACATTTTAAGAGGCTGCACAAAACAGTGCATGTTATCTTGTCTGCTTGCAGGTGGACGCTGATTACAAAAGGTTCATGGCGTGTGGTGCAGACGAGTTTGGCCAAGGTGGGTCGGTATTGGCAAGTTAAACACAGGATGAAGGGACACTTGTAGAGTGCACCGGCTGGTGTCAAACTCAGATCAAGGGAAATTGATGTGGCTTATGCAAAGGCCCATATGTGTGTTGGCTTTTTGTAATTTGCTGATGATGCCAGCCGCAGTGTGCATAGCATGCTGCGTTTCATTTATGCCGCAGAGCCACCGCCAGACCCCAAGCCAGGCTTCCTGTGTCATCATTTGCTGATGATGCCCGGCCGGTGTGCATATGTATGCTGCGCTGCATGTATGCTGTAGAGCCACCGCCAGACCCCAAGCCAGACTACCTGTGTCACCACAACAGGCCTGACCATGTGAAATGCTCAGGCCAAGCATGCTTCCGGTGGGTTAAGCTCAAGGTCGTCTGCCTGCCTTGGTACCTGCTTGCAAGAGCAGCCAACAGCTATACTGGCTCTCAAGAACCTTGAGCTGCAGCAGCCATGGCTGTGCAGGCTTGCAGGCACAGTTGGGCTTGCAGCAGCAGCTGAGTCTTGAGTCTTCTGGGGAGCCGTGGAACACATATGTCTGGGATCTATGTTGAACAAGGAGGGTCAGCTTAACTCCTTTGATGAATGGCATGAGCAACTTGCTGATGCTCAGGCAGGAATCTTGCACGAGTTTGCAAGTAAGCGCAGCAATTTTTGCAGGTGCACAGAAGATGTGCTGCAGCATTTGAGACGAGTATCTCAGACTAGACTATGCAGGCTGGCAGCACCTGTTGGCCACTACATCATAGCTGAAACTCTCTATAAGAACAGCAATACTGGCCTACTGCTCAACTAAGTCTAGAAAACTGCCTGAGGAATACAGCAGCAATTGGGGTGGAAGCCGTGGTGGCAGCATTGTTCAGAATTCAAGTTGTGCACTCAGAGGGATAATAAAAGCTTTCTCATTTGACCTTGGAAAGGTCACCTCATCTCCAGACATACAGCGTGGGTCTCACGCAGCGCAAAGCTACTGCAACAATACCAAGCATGGCAGGAGGCTGTGTGAGTCTCATACTATCTGTCATCAATGCATGCTCTTGAGATGCTGCTGCTGCTGCTGAGCACGTGAGGCATGTGGGGCGTTGGGGAAATTGATGAGCGCAGCAGCAGGCAGTGTGCAGAAACGCATGGGGTACCACTGGGTCAGTCTCACAACTAGTCCGGTCTGCTATGCTGCAATGTTGCAGGTGGGCCAGCCCCGTCCTAGGCCCCCCAGGTGAGGATTAGAAGAAGAAATGAAGCAAAATGAAGGAAGGGCCAGGCTGCAACTCAAGGGATGCTTGTTGCTTCAATGCTCATGAATGACTTGAACAGATGATGCGCAATGAAAATACACGGGCTGATGCTTGTCAGAATAGATTGCGGTCTTCCTGAAAGCGCAACAGCTCAATTTGATGTAGAGTTTGAATTCACCTGCAGGCTTACGCCATGACGCATCATTCCTTGCTGCATGCTGTACCAGCTTTGTGTGACCTTTTTTAAGATTAAAGTGCAGTCACTTCATGCAAGGAGCAACAGCAACATCGCAGATCAACAACAAAACTGTGTTTGCATTGGCAAGAAGCATTGGCAAGCCAGAAAAATTCGACAATGCATGGAAGAGATTTCTTCCTTTGTGGCTGCAGGAGGTGCCCTCTGTTGTGGCTTTCCGGACCTTTCAACATGCCCTCGGCTCTGGGATTAGCATCATCATCACCATCCAGGCATGAGATCGGATATCTTACACTTCAGATCTTCCATGTCTAGTGTCTTATTATTGTGCATACATTTTGCATTATACCTTCCCTTAAACAATTGGAAGGACATCATGGAATTTTATTTCATTTGTGATGGCCTTCCACAGGCCTGGTATTGCAAGGTGGGCCTGGGATTGGTCTGAGCATCCGGTTCATCACACAGCCTTATCTTGCAATAAGAATGGCCCCGTCATGAAGATTTTTTGGCTTCATGTTTGACCTGATCGTGTGCTCCCAGGGCTGGAGCCATCTCTACCTCGACAGGCTTAGATTTAATGTGCCTCTGCTCTCTGCTCTCCCTTTGTTTTGTCTTTCTTGTATCCGCATGGACGCTGCAATTCTGCTCTTCCTTTGTATGGTCTGCCTTTTGAGTCCACTCAGACACTGCAATGTTATGGGAGTTTTGACAGTGTGGTGGGACAGGCCCAGAGCCGGTGGGCGGATGTACATGTGGCCACTGTGGTACCTTCCTATTACTATGTAGTACATACTATGTACTAGGAGTGAAGTGGGAGGCCTTGCACCTCACCCTTTTGGAAATCTTGTGCTCTCTAACCTGCAGCAACTGTCAAGCTTGCTTTATGAATATCTATTGTATTACACAATAGATACAGTAGCATTTCCTTTTCCCTGATGTTTGGGCTTTAGGGACGAGATGCAAAGCATTGGGCTTGGTGCAAAGAAATAGCATTGACAGGCCTTAAATTGGGAACTTGCTCAGGACACGAAAAGCAATTATGACGCAACTGCAGAACTGCAGCTGTGTGGTAAGCTCAATATTGCCTATGAAAAGAAGAAATGCAACAAATGCCCAGCCTCGGTACGCATTAAGAAGAAGGGCAAGGTGTAGAGGGGATGGTGGGCTCTCAGCGGCAGCAACAGCCTACCAGGTACGGAATCTTAGTTCATCTCAAATCAGCGGCACATCCATCTCGTGGAAGTCAAGTGCTCCGAAGATACCAGGCCTAGGAGCCAATTTGAGGCCGCCAAGCAACAGCGCAGCGCGCTTTGTCAACATCTCCACCGAGCTGCTGCCAACATTAGCCTCCACACTATTCTTTGGGAGTGGGTGGCCCCATTTACAGCCTTGACAGCATAGAGCCTCTTGAGAACCTTGGTCTCAATCCTCAGACAGCTAATTCGCTTGCTATTCAGCTTCATGCTAGTTTGGTTCATTACGCTTAGAAGTATACCAGGCGTGCTCATGAGAAAACTCATGTGACCTCTCATAACCAAGGTCAGCAATGATTTACTGCCAGTCACCCTCCTGATCCCCATTGACTTCTTTGGTTTCGGTTTTGCTGGTGGAGGGGTTACATGGTGCCTAGGCCCTAGTTGGCCCCTCTTCCTTAATTGATGGAGGGATTACTTCACTTGTCATGCCAGATCACTGTTATTGATGGATCACCAATTTGACATACACACACACACACAGCGGGGTTGAGCGTGGGGCTTTCCTTCCCCAGCTCGCCCAAAGCGCAAAAGCCATGCGACAGAGGGCACGCGACTGCATAGACCATGAGCTGCATCACTCCTTACGCT
>LFIK01002566.1_pt1 | contig 14680 bp, 14 predicted proteins | sample 643401 | NCBI WGS metagenome assembly LFIK01 (sample SAMN03777447, study PRJNA286221) | soda lake metagenome | biome: soda lake; feature: Kulunda steppe; material: water; isolation source: sample T5-Br brine of Lake Tanatar-5 | place: Russia: Kulunda steppe | collected 2010-07 | reverse complement strand
GCCTGCGTTTCTGGACGCGGGAGCCGAGTACGGCATGTCGCCGGTGATGCGGGCGTTCATGGCCGGGCAACTGGCCCACGCGCGCGAGATCACGGCCTTCCTGGCGCCCTATGTGAACAGCTACAAGCGCTTCTGCGTGGGCATGTTCGCGCCGACCAAGGCGGTGTGGTCGCTGGACAACCGCACCGCCGGGTTCCGGGTCTGCGGCGAGGGGTCGAAGGCGTTGCGGGTGGAGTGCCGGATCGGCGGGGCGGATCTGAACCCTTATCTGGCCTGCGCGGCGCTGCTGGCGGCCGGGCTGGCGGGGATCGAGGCCGGGATGGAGCTGGAGCCCGAGATGCGCGGCGATGCCTATGGCGCCGCAGGGGCGCGGGAGATACCGAAGACCCTGCGCGAGGCGGCGGACCTGCTGGAGGGCTCGGCCATGCTGCGCGCCGCTTTCGGCGACGATGTGGTAGAGCATTACATCCGCGCCGCCCGCTGGGAGGTGGAGGAGCACGACCGTGTGGTCACCGACTGGGAGCGCGCGCGCCTGTTCGAGCGGGGGTGAGCGGCGTTGCGCCTTGGCCCGCGGGGGCACGCCCTTGGCGGGCAGTGTCCTATGGGTATTTTCGGCAAGTTGAAGCAGGAGGCGTGGAGCCGGGATGACGACGATCAGGCTGATTTCGCCAGTGGACGGGTCCGTGTTCGCGGAACGCACGGCGCTGGCGCACGAGGCCGCCGAGGCGGCGGTGACCCGCGCCCGTGGCGCGCAGCGCGACTGGGCGCGGGTGCCGCTGGACGAGCGGGTGGCGAAGGTGATGGCCGGGGTGGCAGCGCTGGAAGCCGAGGCCGCGGCGGTGGTGCCGGAACTGGCCTGGCAGATGGGCCGCCCGGTGCGCTATGGCGGCGAATTCGGCGGCATGCGCGAGCGGGCCGATTACATGGCCGGGATCGCCACCGAGGCGCTGGCGGATTCGGTGATCGAGGATGGCGCGCGGTTCCGCAGGGTGCTGGCGCGCGAACCGATGGGCGTGGTGTTTGTCATCGCGCCCTGGAATTACCCCTATCTGACGGCGATGAACACGATTGTCCCAGCGCTGATCGCCGGGAATGCTGTGGTATTGAAACACGCCTCGCAGACCTTGCTGGTGGGCGAGCGGATCGCGGCGGCCATGCACCGCGGCGGCGTGCCCGAGGCGGTGTGCCAGAACCTGCTGCTGGATCATGCAGTGACCGAACACCTGATTGCCGGGCGCAATTTCGGTTTCGTGAATTTCACCGGCTCGGTCGGCGGCGGGCAGGCGATCGAGCGCGCGGCGGCGGGGACCTTCACGGCGCTGGGGCTGGAACTGGGCGGCAAGGATCCGGGCTATGTGCGCGCCGATGCGGATCTGGACGCGGCGGTGGATGGCCTGATGGATGGCGCCATGTTCAACGCCGGGCAGTGCTGCTGCGGGATCGAGCGGATCTATGTGCATGAGAGCCTGTATGATGCATTCGTCGAGAAGGCGGCCGAATGGGTGCATGGGCTGAAACTCGGCAATCCCTTCGATCCGGAGACCACGCTGGGCCCCATGGCGCATGCGCGCTTCGCGCAGGTGGTGCGCGGGCAAGTGGCCGAGGCGGTTGGCGCCGGGGCGAGGGCGCTGATTGACCCCGCGCGCTTCCCGACCGATGACGGGGGGGCCTATCTGGCGCCGCAACTGCTGGTGGATGTGGACCATTCGATGCGGGTGATGCGCGAGGAGAGCTTCGGCCCCGTCGCCGGGATCATGAAGGTCAAGGACGATGCCGAGGCGGTGCGACTGATGAATGATTCGCCCTATGGGCTGACGGCTTCGGTCTGGACGGCGGATGTCGACACCGCGGCCGAGATCGGCGCGCAGATCGAAACCGGGACGGTGTTCATGAACCGCTGCGATTATCTGGATCCGGCGCTGTGCTGGACCGGGTGCAAGGACACCGGCCGGGGCGCGGCGCTTTCCGTGCTGGGCTACCATTCGGTGACGCGGCCCAAGTCCTATCATCTGAAGAAGGGGGCCGCATGAGTGGTGAAAACGTGAGCGTGCCAAGGGCCAACTGGAGCTATCCGACCGATGTCTGGTTCGGCTGCGGGCGGATCGCCGAACTGGGCGCGGCCTGCGCCGCGGCGGGGATCACGCGCCCGCTGCTGGTCACCGACCGCGCGCTGGCGGCGCTGCCGATCACGGCGCTGGCGCTCGATGTGCTGGAAAGCGCCGGACTGGGCCGGGCCGTGTTCGACGGCGTGGACCCGAACCCGACCGAGGCGAACATGCACGCGGGGCTGGAGGTCTATCGCGCAGGCGGGCATGACGGTGTGGTGGCCTTCGGCGGCGGCTCGGCGCTCGATCTGGGCAAGATGATCGCGCTGATGGTCGATCAGCCGGTGCGCGTCTGGGAGCTGGAGGATGTGGGCGACTGGTGGACGCGCGCCAACCCCGACACCATCGCCCCCATCGTCGCCCTGCCGACCACCGCCGGGACCGGTTCCGAGGTGGGGCGCGCGGGCGTTTTGACCGACAGCGCGAGCCACGCCAAGAAGATCATCTTTCACCCGAAGCTGATGCCCACGGTCACCATCTCCGACCCGGAACTGACCGTGGGCATGCCCGCGCCGATCACCGCCGGGACGGGGATGGACGCTCTGGCGCATTGCCTCGAGGCCTATTGCAGCCCGCATTACCACCCGATGAGCCACGGGATCGCGCTGGAGGGGATGCGGCTGGTGTTCGGGAATCTGCCCCGCGCGTATGCGACCCCCGATGATCTGGACGCGCGGGCGCAGATGATGGCGGCGGCCATGATGGGCGCGGTGGCGTTCCAGAAGGGGCTGGGCGCGATCCATGCCATCAGCCATCCGGTCGGCGCCGTCTACAACACCCACCATGGCACCACCAACGCGGTGGTCATGCCCATGGTGCTGGATTTCAACCGACCCGCGATCGAGGGGCGGATCGACCGGGCGGCTGCGTATCTGGGCATTGACGGTGGTTTCGACGGGTTCCGCGCGGCGGTAATGGAATTGCGCCTCGCCTTCGACGTCCCGCCGACGCTGGGCGCGCTGGGGGTCGAAGCCGCGCGGCTGGACGACCTGACCGCCATGGCGCTGGAGGACCCGTCCTGCGGCGGCAATCCGGTGGCGCTGACGGCGGAGACCATGCGGGCGCTGTTCGAAAGCTGCCTGTAGCGCGCAGGAGGGGGGCGCTGCCCCCCGTCGCGCAAGCGCGACTCCCCCCCGGGTATTTCGGGCAAGATGAAGTTGCAGGGCTTGGCACGCGGATCAGCGCGGGGGCGGCAGGCGCAGGGTGCGGCGGTCGCAGGCGCGGGCGGCGAGGCGCGCGTCGCAGGGGTGCGGGGTCAGGTCCGGGGTCAGGCACAGGCGCAGCTCGTCCAGCGCGCCCTGGCGGCAGGTGAGGACGAAATGGTCTGCGGCGAGGGTGGGGTTGGCGGCGAGTAAGGTCTTGCGCAGCGTGTCGGTGCCGATGCGCGGCAGGGTGTCGAGCGCGGGCAGGTCGAAAAGATCGCGCGCCTGGGCGGTCAGCGCGTAGTAGTCGGGCGCGCTGAGCCCGCTGCAGCGCCCGTGCTTGTTCCATTGATGCCAGGCCGACCCGCCCGAGCCGAAGAGGTCCGCCTGCGCGCCGGTCTGCGCGCGCGAGGGGTTGCGGTGCGGGGTCGGGCAGAATTCGGGCCAGGTGCCGTCATCGTGCTGCGGCCAGAGCCCGTGCACGCCCCAACCTACTCCCGCGCCCTCGGCGCAGTTGGGCGCGTCACGGTCGTCGCCTTCGCGCGCGCACCAGGCGGGCACCCAGCTGATCGCCAGAACGTAATAGTCGAAATCCCCCGCCGCATTGCGGGCGGCATCGCCGGCCCGCGCGCCGGGCGGCAGCGCCAGCAGCAGCAGGAACGCCAGTGTGAGGGTGCGCATTTGTGCTTTTCCTTCGGCCCTTGCCCGCGTATAACCCGCTTATTCCCCGAACGCGAGGATCGGCGGGTTCCCCCGCAGCCGTTTTTCCGGCGGAAGCAGGATATGCACGCGCCCGCGCGCCGGGCCCGTCAGAGCAGGAGTTGAGCCGATGACGAAACCGCTGATGCCCAAGGCGACCGCCGTGTGGCTCGTGGACAATACCACGCTGAGCTTCAGGCAGATCGCCGATTTCTGCGGGCTGCACGAACTGGAAGTGCAGGGCATTGCCGACGGCGATGTGGCGACCGGGGTCAAGGGGTTCGACCCGGTGTCCAACAACCAGCTGGATGAAGTGGAGATCAAGCGCGCCGAGGCCGACCCCGCGCACAGGCTGAAGCTGAAGTTCAACCCCGCCGCCGTGGGCGAGGAGAAGCGCCGCGGGCCGCGCTACACGCCGCTGTCGAAGCGGCAGGACCGCCCGGCCTCGATCCTGTGGCTGGTCAAGTTCCACCCGGAACTGGCAGATGCGCAGATCCGCAAGCTGGTGGGCACCACCAACACCACCATCCAGGCGATCCGCGAGCGCACGCACTGGAACATCGGCAATATCCAGCCCATCGACCCGGTGGCGCTGGGCCTGTGTCGGCAGTCGGAACTGGACGCCGAGGTGCAGAAGGCAGCGCGCAAGAAGGCCACCGAGGGCGATGTCATGTCCGATGACGAACGCCGCAAGCTGGTGTCTACCGAGCAGTCGCTGGAAATGCCCGCCGAGCCGCGCCTGCCCGCATCCATCGCCGGGCTGGAGAACTTCAGCCTGAGCAAGCCTGCAGAGGAAGAGGCCGAGGAAACATCCGGCAAGGATGAGGATTACGCCGATGCGGACAGTTTCTTCAACCTGCCCGAGAGCGACGACGAAGACGAGGACGAAGACAACCGTCGCTAAGCGCAGCCCCGGGATGGAGCGAGGAAGACGACCATGAAGTTCACCCTGTCCTGGCTGAAGGATCATCTGGACACCGACGCCTCGCTCGAGGCGATCTGCGACGCGCTGACCGATCTGGGGCTGGAGGTCGAGGAGGTATCGGACCCCGCCGCCACCCTGGGCGCGTTCCGCATCGCGCGCGTGATCGAGGCCGCGCCGCACCCCGATGCCGACCGGCTGCGTCTTTGCCGGGTGGAGGTGCGCGAGAGCCCTGAGGCGGCCGCGCAGGAGGTTCAGGTGGTTTGCGGCGCGCCCAATGCGCGCACCGGCATGGTGGGGGTGTTCGCCCCCGTGGGCACGCGTATCCCCGGCACCGGCGTGGACCTGAAACCCGGCGTGATCCGGGGGCAGGAAAGCAACGGGATGCTGTGTTCGGAACGCGAGTTGATGATCTCGGACGATCATGAAGGGATCATTGCACTGCCCGAGGATGCGCCGCTGGGCGCGCGGTATATCGACTACGCCGGGCTGAACGACCCGATGATCTATATCAAGATCACCCCCAACCGCCCCGATGCGCTGGGCGTGCGCGGGGTGGCGCGTGACCTCGCCGCGCGCGGGCTGGGGCAGTTGAAACCGCTGACGGTGGAGCCGGTGGCGGGCGGGTTTGACAGCCCCATCGGGGTGAGCATCGACCCGGGGCTGAAGGAAAAGGGTTGCCCGCTCTTCGCCGGACGGTGGATCCGGGGGGTGAAGAACGGCCCCTCGCCGGCCTGGTTGCAGAAGCGGCTGCGGGCCATCGGGCTGCGGCCCATCTCCGCGCTGGTGGATATAACCAATTTCTTCACCTTCGACTTGAACCGCCCCCTGCATGTCTTTGACGCCGACAAGGTGACGGGCGGGCTGCGCATCCATCCCGCGCAAGGGGGCGAGTCGCTGGTGGCGCTGGATGACAAGACCTACACGCTGGCCCCAGGGCACATGGTCATTTCCGACGACACCGGTCCCGAAAGCATCGCCGGGATCATGGGCGGCGCCGCTTCGGGCTGCACCGAAGACACGGTGAACGTGTTCCTGGAGTCCGCCTATTGGGACCCCATCACCATCGCCGCCACGGGGCGCGCGTTGAAGATCAACTCGGATGCGCGCTATCGTTTCGAACGCGGGGTGGACCCGGAGTTTACCCTGCCGGGGCTGGAACTGGCCACGCGGATGATCCTGGACCTGTGCGGGGGGGAGCCGTCCTCGGTGGTGATGGACGGCGCGGTGCCGGACACCACCCGCAGCTATCCCTTCGATTCGGGCGCCATGGCGCGGCTGGTGGGCATGGACATCCCCGAGGCCGCGCAGCGCGGCACGCTGGAAGCGCTGGGCTTCCGGCTGGAGGGTGACCGCGTCTTTCCGCCCAGCTGGCGGCCGGACATTCAGGGCGCGGCAGATCTGGTCGAGGAGGTGGCGCGGATCGCCTCGCTATCCAAGCTCGAAGGCGCGCCGCTGCCGCGCGCAACCGTTGGCGTGCCGCGCCCGATCCTGACGCCCATGCAGAAGCGCGAACGCGCCGCGCGGCGGCAGCTTGCGGGGCTGGGGTATAATGAATGTGTCACCTACAGCTTCATCGACGGGGCTGCGGCGGCGCTGTTCGGCGGCGGTGATGACGCGGTGCTGCTGGAAAACCCGATCTCGTCCGAGATGACGCATATGCGCCCGGATCTGCTGCCGGGGCTGCTTCAGGCGGCGGCGCGCAATCAGGCGCGTGGGGCGCAGGATGTCGCGCTGTTCGAGGTCGGACCTGTATTCTCGGGCGGCGAGCCGGGCGAGCAGGCGATCCATGCCACCGGGCTGCTGGTGGGCCATGCCGCCCCGCGCGACCCGCACGGCAGCCGCCGCGCGGTGGATGTCTTCGATGCCCGCGCCGATGCCGAGGCCGTGCTGGCCGCCATCGGCGCGCCGGAAAAGGTGCAGATCAGCCGCGACGTGCCGGGCTGGTTCCATCCGGGCCGGTCCGGGCGGATCGGGCTGGGGCCGAAGCTGGGGCTGGCGGTGTTCGGCGAAGTGCACCCGAAGGTGCTGCGCGCGCTGGATGTGAAGGGGCCGGCCATGGCCTTCAGCGTGTGGCTGGAAAACCCGCCGCAGCCGCGCAAGCGGGTGATCGCCCGGCCCGCGCTGGCAGCCAGCGACCTGCAGGCGGTGGACCGCGATTTCGCCTTTGTGCTGGATGCGCGGGTGGCGGCGGCGGATGTGGTCAACGCGGCGGCCGGGGCCGACAAGGCGCTGATCGCGCAGGTGGCGGTGTTCGACGAGTTCACCGGGCCGAAGGCCGAGGCGCAGATGGGCGAGGGCCGCAAGTCGCTGGCCATCACCGTGCGCCTGCAACCGCGCGATCGCACCCTGACCGAAGCCGAGATCGACGCCGTGGCCGCCAAGGTGGTGGACAAGGTGGCCAAGGCGACGAGTGGCACGCTTCGGGGGTGATTCCCGCCCTGATGCCGAATGGCAACGGCGCCTGCGGGGCGGGCCGAAACGTCCCGCCCCGCAGGCGCGTCACATCAGACCTTCGGCGTGAAGATGCTTCAGCCCGGCATTATGATGCAGGTGGTGGACCCGGTGGCGTAGAGCTTCCCGGCGTCCAGGCAGCGTAGCTCTGCGCTGGCCACGGCGGTGCTTCGCCCGGCGTGCTGGACATCGCCGGTGACCTCGATTTCAGTGCCGATGGGCAGGGCACGGGTGATATTCACCTTGTATTCCAGCGTCGTATACCAGAACCCCTGCGGCACAACGGTCATCACCGCGCATCCCAGTGCCGTGTCCAGAAGCGAGCCATACCAGCCGCCATGCACGCCGCCCAGCGGGTTGGTATGCCGGAATTCCGGCGCGCCGCGAAAAGCCACGTGCCCGTGCCGGACCGCGTGAATGGTGTAGTTCATGGTCCCCGCCACCGGCGGCAGCGAGTTCTTGCCCGCCAGCATCGCCTGCATGAACTCCAGCCCGCTCATGGCCAGGGTCTCGGCGCGGCTGGGCAGTTCCTCGGGGGTTTGGGCGATGAAGGGGGCGGGCATGGCAGGTCCTGTAGTGGCCGGTCTGGCGCGTGACTTTACCGGAGCGGGGGGCTGTGGCAAGGTAAGGACGTACCGCAGCCGCTCTGGCTGCGTGCCGCAATTCTGGAGCGATCATGTCCCAGACCCCGCCGTCCTGCGCGCCATTGCCGCCGCTTTGCCGACCGGCGGGCTGGGTGGCGCAGTGGCGGCGGTTGGCGAAGGTGGCGGCGCGAAATGCGCGGGCGATGGGCTGATCCGCCCGCCCAGCCCTTTCGCCTCGGAGACCGGACCCTTCCCATGACCGACCCTTATGATCCCGCCCGCGACGGCGCCGAAATGCAGTTCGACCGGCGCATGTCCTACACCGACCACCTGCAACTTGACCCGATCCTGACCGCCCAGCACCTGCGCTCGGACGCCCATGACGAGATGCTGTTCATCATCCAGCACCAGACTTCGGAACTGTGGATGCGGCTGGCGCTGCATGAACTGACCGCCGCCCGTGCCATGCTGGCCGAGGATCGCTTCCGCCCCGCCTTCAAGCTGCTGGCGCGCCTCTCGCGCATCTTCGAGCAACTCAACAGCGCCTGGGACGTGCTACGCACCATGACGCCCAGCGATTACACAAGGTTCCGCGAGACGCTGGGCCAGGCCTCGGGGTTCCAGTCCTGGCAATACCGGCTGATCGAGTTCACGCTGGGCAACCGCAACGCGGCGATGCTGAAGCCCCACGCCCACCGCCCGGACCTGCTGGCGCGGCTGGAGGCCGAACTGGCGCAACCGTCGCTCTATGCGGTGGCGGTGGCGGCGCTGGCCCGGCGCGGGCTACCGGTGCCCGAAGCGGTGCTGGCCCGCGACCCGGGCGCCCCTTGGGTGGCCGATGACGGGCTGCAGGCGGCCTGGGCGCAGGTCTATGCGGCGCCCGAGGCGCAGTGGGAACTCTATGAACTGGCCGAGAAGCTGGTGGACCTGGAGGACTATTTCCGCCGCTGGCGGTTCAACCATGTGACCACGGTGGAGCGGGTGATCGGCTTCAAGCGCGGCACCGGCGGCACTTCGGGCGTGGCGTATCTGCGCCGGATGCTGGAGGTGGAGTTGTTCCCCGAATTGTGGCACCTGCGCACCACACTTTGACGCGATGCAGGCGCGGCGTTAGGCGCGAGAATCGAATCGCTTCAAAGTCAATGGCCTGCGGTTAAGCTGGGACTCCTGAGTCCGTCGTGCGTGTTCAGGCCGTCGCAGGCGGGGCGATGCTGCTTTGCAACAGGGGTGGGTGATCGATGTCAAGGGTGTCGCTGAAAGCTATCTCGCGCCGGGGGTTCATGGCCGGAGGCGCCGCCGCCGCAACGGTGGCGCTGGCGGGCTGCACGGTGGAAACGGCATCGCAGCCGCCACGGACCACGCCGGACGGACGGCCCATCGCCACCACCCGCGCAGCCCCTCTGGCGCCGGTGGCCGCGCGCTACGGGATCGAGCCGATCAATTACGCGGCGCGGCCCGATGGCCGGTTCACCATTCCCGCCCAGCCGATGAGCATGGTGCCCGAAACGCATCACCGGCAGGTCGTGCCCTATGGCGGCCCGCACCGCCCCGGCACCATCGCCGTGGACAACCGCGCACGGCACCTGTTCCTGATCCTGCCCGAAGGCCACGCCCTGCGCTATGGCGTCGGCGTGGGGCGCGAGGGGCTGGCGTTCCGCGGCACTGGCACGATCTATCGCAAGGCGGCCTGGCCGACCTGGACACCGACCGCGAACATGATCCGCCGCGACCCGTCCCTGCGCGAGTTCGCGGGCGGCTATCCGGGCGGGCTGACCAATCCGCTGGGCGCGCGGGCGCTCTATCTCATGTCAGGGGGGCGTGACCGCGGCTTTCGCATTCACGGCACGCCGGCCTGGAATTCGATCGGACATTATGCGTCCTCGGGCTGCATCCGGATGATCCAGCACGATGTGATCGATCTCTATCAGCGCGTGCCGTTGGGCACCCGCGTGGTGGTGGTCTGAGAGGGCCCGCGCCCGCGAACCGGACGGCGCCGGGGCGCGCGCGGCCGCCGAAAGGCGCGGCATCCGGAACGCACGGGCAGAAACAGGGGGAACTCCCGCGTCCCGCAGGACGGCACGTTCCGTGCCGCCCTTCGGGACTTGGGTCCGGCTGCGCGCGCAAGGCGCGCGCAGCCGCCCCGCCCAACGGGATGACGGACGCGTCAGCGGACGGAAGACGGGCGGGAGTGCCTCGTTTCAGCGCCCCACGCCTGCGCCGTGGGGCGCTACGTGAGTGCGCGTCAGGGTCAGTGCACGTCGGGGTCAGTGCGCGTCGGGGTCAGTGAGGATCAGGACGGCGGGCGGCGAGGGCCAGCACACCGCCCAGCGCGCAGAAGCTGATCGGGAACATGGTGAAGACCCCGAACCCGAAGGCCGCATACATCCCTCCGGCCGAGGCCAGCAACAACACCCCGGCGGGGATATTGGCGCTCCGTGCCATGGCGCCCCCGGCGATCGCCATCAGCGGCGCGCCCAGGCTCATGGCGCGGATCAGCCCCGGATTGGCGACCCCGCCGGTGATTTCGGCCAGTTCGTCATAGCGGGCCAGCAATTCGGTCCAGCCGAAGCTGAAGAACCCCACCACCATCCCCCACAGACCGCCGATGATGCCCAGAACCAGTGCCGCGTTGCGCATGTGCCATCCCTTCGCCGATGCCTGTTTCGTCACTGCCGGTTTCGCACGCACTCCGCGCGCGATGCCAGTCCCGCCGCGCCGCCCTTGAATAGCGTTCGCAGGCCCTGACGTGAAGAACCTTGATTTTCACTGCGCCTGTGGCAGTCTCGGGAGAGTGCGCAAAGACTTCTGCGACCGCCCACGCCTCTGGCAGCCGGCACGAACTGGAAGACCTGGCTGCACGGCCCCGGCGCAATCCTGCCCGGGGAAGACCAACGGAGGAAGGCTGATGCCAACCGGCACTGTCAAATGGTTCAACACCACCAAGGGGTATGGCTTCATTGCCCCCGATTCGGGCGGCAAGGACGTGTTCGTCCACATCTCGGCGGTCGAGCGCGCGGGGCTGACCGGGCTCGCCGACAACCAGAAGGTGTCCTACGAGCTTCAGGAAGGGCGCGACGGGCGCTCTTCGGCGAGTGACCTGAAACTGCTCTGACGCGGGGCGCGCGCGCAATCAGCTTTCGGTTGGAAGCACACCCGCGGCGCGCAGACCGTCCCGGGTCTGCGCGGTCCACCCCAGAAATCCCTGCCCGGCGGCCACAATCGCCGGGCGCTTCATCAGGACAGGGTGCGCGGCGAGCAGGGTTTCGGAATCCTGCGCCTGCGTCTCAGGGTCCAGCGCCCGCCAATTGCGGGCGCGGCGGTTCAGCAGCGCATCGCCAAACCGTTCCAACAGCGCCGCGCGCTCCTGCGTCGACAGCGGGTCGCGCCGCACGTCCCGGAACGTGGCGCCGGGCAGCGCCTTGCGCGCCGCGCGGCAGGCATCGCAGTTGCTCAGTCCGTAGATGACCGGGGATGCCGCCGCGCTCATGCCACGCCGTCCTCCGCTTCGTCTTTTGTCGCGGCGCCATTCGTCGCCGCGTCACCGCCGTGGCCGCGCGAGCGGGCCAGCGCGCGCAGGGCCGAATCGGCGTTGATGCGACCGATCAGCCGCCCGCCATCCATCACCGCCAGCCCTTCCTTGCTGTCGCGCAGCGCGCGCAGCACCTCGCGGATAGGGGCGGCGGCGTCGATCTGGGTGCCGGGCGGCGGGAAGCTGGCGGGCAGCATGGCATCGCGCGCGCGCAGCACGCCCAGCGGGTTCATGTTGGCGACGAAATCGGCGACATACTCATTGGCGGGCGCGGTGAAGATCTGCGCAGGTGTGCCGCACTGAATGATCCGCCCACCTTCGAGGATGGCGATGCGGTTGCCGATCTTGAATGCCTCGTCCAGGTCATGGCTGACGAAGATGATGGTGCGCTTCAGCCGCGCCTGCAGTTCCAGCAATTCGTCCTGCAGCCGGGTGCGGATCAGCGGGTCGAGCGCCGAGAAGGGCTCGTCCATCAGCAGGATCGGCGCTTCGGTCGCGAAGGCGCGGGCCAGCCCCACACGCTGCTGCATGCCCCCCGAAAGCTCGGACACCGCGCGGTCGGCCCAGGCCTCCAGCCCCACCAGATCCAGTTGCGCCGCCACCCGGTCGCGGCGTTCGCGCCGGGGCACACCCGCGAGTTCCAGCCCCAGCCCCACATTCTCGCGCACCGAGCGCCAGGGCAGCAGGCCGAACTGCTGGAACACCATGGCCACATGGCGTGTCCGCAGCCGCCGCAGGGTCGCGGCCGATGCCTTGGGCACGCTGACCATGCGCTCGCCGTCATTGACCAGCACATCGCCCTGGATCACCGGGTTCAGCCCGTTGACCGCGCGCAGCAGCGTCGACTTGCCCGAGCCCGAAAGCCCCATCAGCACCACGATCTCGCCCTCGGCCACATCGAGCGTGCAGTCATGGACGCCGAGGATCTGGCCCGTGGCCTTCTGGATATCGGCGCGGCTTTGCCCGGTCTCCATCAGCGGCAGGGCGCGGTAGGGGTTGTCGCCAAAGACGATGGAGACATTGCGGAACCGAACGGTGGGGTCGGGGGTGCTCATCGCTTCACCTCCACCCGCAGCATACGGTCGAGCATGATGGCCACGGCAACGATCACGGCGCCGGCCTCGAACCCCAGCGAGGCGTTGACCTGATTGAGCGCGCGCACCACCGGCACGCCCAGCCCCGGCGCGCCCACCAGTCCGGCGATCACCACCATGGAAAGCGACAGCATGATCGTCTGGTTGAGCCCGGTCATGATCTGCGGGAAGGCATAGGGCAGTTCCACCTTCAGGATGCGCTGGCGGGTGGTCGCGCCGAAGGCGGTCGCGGCCTCGGTCAGCGCGGTGGGGGTGGAGCGGATGCCCAGTTCGGTCAGCCGGATCGCCGCGGGCATGGCAAAGATCACGGTGGCCACCAGCCCCGGCACCATGCCCAGACCGAAAAGCACCAGCACCGGGATCAGATAGACGAAGGTCGGCAGCGTCTGCATCAGGTCCAGCACCGGCGTCAGCCAGCGATAGAAGCGCGGATGATGCGCGGAATAGATGCCTAGCGGCACGCCTACGCCCATGCAGACCACGCAGGAGCCCAGCACCAGCGTCAGCGTCTGCATGGTCAGCAGCCAGTAACCCTGGTTGAGCGCGAAGAGCGCGCAGGCCATGACGATCAGCACCGGCGCCACCCGGCGCTGCAGCCCCCATGTGATGGCGCCGAACAAGAGGATCATCAGCACCGGATGCGGGGTGTTCAGCCCCGTGGCCAGCAGCGTGACCGCCTGCCGCAGCCCCATCTCCAGCCCGTCGAAGAAGCCGATGAAACTGTCCTGCATCCACTCGAACCCATCGGCGACGGAGCGGCCGAGCGGGATCTTGGCGTTCGTGATCGCTTCGGACAGCGGGTCAAGCAGGGCATCGAGCATGGGCGGGACCGGTGTGCAGGAAGGCCGGGCGGGGGTGGGGGCGCTGCCCCCGACCGGCCCTGTTCAGGGCCGGTCCCCCCCGGGGTATTTGGGGCAAGATGAAGGGGTAAGGCGGATCAGTTCAGGATCGCCGTCACGGCCTCGAGCGCATCCTCGCCATCGATGGTGGTCACGCCCGCCAGCCACGGCCCCATGGCATCGGGATTGTCCGACAGCCAGGCCAGCGCGGCGGCCTCGGGTTCCTGCCCGTCATCAAGGATCGCGGCCATGATGGCGTTTTCCATCTCCAGCGTGAATTCGAGGTTCTGGAGAAACTGGCCGACATTGGGGCATTCATCGACGAAACCGGCGCGGGTGTTGGTGTAGACCTCGGCCCCGCCCAGGTCCGGGCCGAACCAGTCGTCGCCGCCTTCGAGGTAGGTCAGGTCATGGTTGGCGTTCATCGGGTGCGGCTCCCAGCCCAGAAAAACCACCGGTTCATCGCGGCGGTCGGCGCGGGCGACCTGGCTCAGCATCCCCTGTTCGGAGCTTTCCACCAGTTGCCAGTCCCCGAGGCCGAAGGCGTCCGCCTCGATCATGTCGAGGATCAGGCGGTTGCCGTCATTGCCGGGTTCGATCCCGTAGATGCGGCCCTGCAGCGCGTCGGCGTGGGCGGCAATATCGGCGAAATCGCCGATCCCCAGCGCAGCCCCGGCGGCATTGGTGGCCAGCGTGTATTTCGCCCCTTCGAGGTTGCGGCGCACGGTGTCGACGGTCCCGGCCTCGCGATACGGCGCGATATCGGCCTCCATGGTCGGCATCCAGTTGCCCAGGAAGACATCCACGTCGTTGTTGGCCATGGAGGTGTAGGTCACCGGCACCGACAGCACCAGCGTCTGGGTCTCATAGCCCAGCGCGTCCAGGATCGTGGTGGCGACAGCGGTGGTGGCGGTGATGTCCGTCCAGCCCACGTCCGAGAAGGTAACGGACTGGCAGTCCGCGGCGGCGGGCGTGGCCAGAAGCGCAGTGGCGGCGGCGGCAAGGGCGATAGGGCGCAGGGTCATGATGGGGACCTCCCGTTGTGTTTGTTGATTGACCAATCAATAAACCTCTGGCACTCACGGGTGCAACCGAATTGTCGCAGGGGCCGGGACATGCCGAAGCTTGGGATGGAGCCTATCAGGCGCGATGCACTGATCAAAGCCACGATTGCCGAGATTGGCGCGGCGGGCTCGCTGGAGGTGACGGTGAGCCGGATCGCCCGGCGGGCGGGCATGTCCTCGGCCCTGGCGCATCATTACTTCGGCTCCAAGGATGCGATGTTCCTGGCCGCCATGCGCCATGTGCTGGC
>LFIK01002565.1_pt1 | contig 14685 bp, 16 predicted proteins | sample 643401 | NCBI WGS metagenome assembly LFIK01 (sample SAMN03777447, study PRJNA286221) | soda lake metagenome | biome: soda lake; feature: Kulunda steppe; material: water; isolation source: sample T5-Br brine of Lake Tanatar-5 | place: Russia: Kulunda steppe | collected 2010-07 | reverse complement strand
CTTTCCTAGAAAGCTCAACCATGTTATGGGCTTCCCTTTTGATTTGAGTGAGGGAGCAAGCAACATGCCCCTCCACAATTGATTGGCGTGGCTCGCAGGGTTCTGAGCACAAGGAGCAACTCGTGTGGGATTTTGTTTAGCTTGTCAAGCTATGCGGCTGCATGCATGGCTGTTTCTTGTTTGGACAGCATGTGCATGTACACCCCCAGCTAAAACCCCAAGCTACGTCCACCGATAGACTCCCGGGCTGGGTTGATGTTGCATGCAGCTTGCGCCTTGAGGGCAAACTTTGTGTGTAGCAAAAAAGTAGTTAGCATTTCCTGTGCAAGACACAGTGCAGTCCATGAAACCTGTGGATGTGTGTGGCTGCATCAAGCAGCACATATTGAGCAAGCATTGTTAATCATTGGTATAACTGGATTATATATTTATCATATGTATCAAAACAGCACACATCTGCTTGTCAAGCCTACCCATGGCTCCTCCCCATACAGTATTATTGTTTCCTTAAATTTCACCTGGCAGGTCAAGGCTACCCCATCCCGCCCAGTACAGCTGCTGCAGCCCCTGTATCACAGCCTGGCCAGCTGCAGCAGCATGAGGCACAGCTCCCTAGCAATGCAGGTCAAGGGTCTGAGTCTGATGGTGCAGCCTCAGGGGAGAGAGCTGACAGTGCTGGCAAAGGGCGCAAGAAGAAGCGGCACGGTGCCGCAAAGCGCTCGTCATTGGAGTAGCTTTTTCCAAGTTGTAGCCGCTGGCCAGCCCTCTTCCAAATGTCTTCCTGATCCGTTTGTGCACACGTGTGCCCCATTTACTGGGAAAAAAATATTTCCCTGAGGCTTGGAACTTCTGACATTCCTCAGCTGAGTTTGCTCAGTGCTTCATGTAGATCAAGACCTGAACATCACGACGACGACTGTACTTTGATGTGCACTCTACATTTTATTTTATATGCTATTTATATTATAATAGGAGGATGCAAGCTGACCTGGTCTCGCGCGATGTTGTGTGTGCATGTGCGTGCACATGCAAGCTTGCAAGTTTCAACTCATCCGGCCATATTTCTTTATGCCTGAACTTTCTTTATTTTCTTTTTAGCCGCAAAAACAATAAAGAGCAAGTACTCTACTCTTATCACTTTGACCTGTTGTCTTTGCACATTCCTACATGAGCAGTGCACAGCAGCCCAAATGTTCAGCTAAATCGTGGTTAGCTGCCGAGATTGCTAGATTAAAGTTAGCTGCCACTCGTATTGCCACTCGTATGTTGGAAAACAAAAATAAAATGGAAAATTGATTGCTTTTTACCAGCTTTAAATTATTGCTCAGAAAAGTAATTGCTTTTAACTTCATGATGCATGTTCAGCTTTGTGAGCAGGCAGCTTGCTTGCGATGAGCAATTTCCGAAAAGCTTCCCCGTTGGCTGATCTTCTACTTGGATCTGGTATTGTTCATACAACAAGTGCACCCAAGGTATGCCCCTTTTGCTTATATGCAGTGCTGTGCTGTGCCTGCTCACTGGCAGTCCTTTTAGAAGGCTTACACTCACTATTGTACCTTGTCCTTGACAGGCCCAACCCGCTGGAGAGGTACACTTGGGTAGCAAAGCTAATTCTGAAGCTCACACAGAAACCGCTCAATACCGCTTCTCAACTCCTAAGTGCGTTTGCAAGTATGCTCTTTCCAGGACAGGACGCAACTGATGCATCGCATTGGTAGAACCTCCTTTGAGAGATGCACTCACTTTGCGTAGGGCCTTTGCACTAGCAAACATACTAAGAGTTGACCACATATCAGAAATGAAGACTTCGGACTTGTCTGCACCTAACCTATGCTACAGCTTGGACCATGTTGGGCCATTAGAAGTCCTCAATGCTGCGAGCGCCGGGCATATACATTCTGCCGCACAAGCCGGGCCACTGACGTAACAGGAGCATGTGCTTGCAAGCGCCAACTGCCCTGATGAGGATGCATTGAACCAGCAGCAGTCGCAGGGGCTTTCACATGCTATTGAGTGGCCCTTTCATTGCCCCATTTGGCCAGCCAAGCCAAGGATCTGGACCTGTACCTGACAGCGGTGCACCGTGTGTCAAAATCAGCGGTGCACCGTGTGTCAAAATCGCCGCTGCTCAGGCGGCGTGCATCCTCCTCAGGGGCGCCTGCCCGTGTCTTGAGTAGGGACCGAGAAAGCACCAAAGACCAAGATGGCCCTGCCAGCGATCCTCCAGACTGTCAGGGGGCTGACGGGCTGGGCGGCCACACATCTGCCAACGCAAGCAGGAGCGCAACGCCCCCCCTCCCTCCCGCCCTCCATCAGCATAGCTCTCACCGAACGAGCCTGACGGCCACTGGTGAGGGCCACCTTGTCTCATTCCCTTTCACACTGTGCTCGGGGAAGCTTCCTCCTTTTGCAAGCCACGGAGCATTTTTATTGTGAGGAGTTGCACCTGGCTGGGTGCAGCAATCTAGGAAACACTCCTCACTGTACACAGCATTTTTATGTTTGTATCCTGCATGCTGGGCATGCCACCTTTCCTTGGCCCCCCCCTCGAGTTGCGTGTGCCTTGCGTGCTGCCAGATGTGACACCCTCAAAACGCGCGCCCTTGCGTGCTGCCAAATATGGGTGGGTTAGGGTTAGGGTTTCCAGTTTCAGTGCATTCCATGACCTAGTTCCTCACCTTTAATGTTGCCTCCTGTGTGCCTGAGCTGCGAGGTACATCCCAAGTCCTATCTCCCAGCAGGACAGCACATGTGACACACAACCTGAGTAACCTCAGAACTCTTTTCAATGCACGCATGCCCCCTTCTTGAAAGGTAGCAAAGTACATGAATGCCCATGCGCAGGCTCCCCTGCCCTAGCTCCAGCCCCAGCCCACGTCCACATCCAGCAGCTGAGCCTCCCCCCTTGCCTTCCCACCCACAGAGGCGGGCCTCATGCCCTGCCCAACAACGCCTCTGCCCGCTCAACAGTTGCGCTGCCCGCGGTGAGCTCTCTCCCATGCATGAACAGGCTTGTGTGTGCGCGTGTGTGTACGTGTGTGCAAGTGTGTGTGAAGGTGTATGTATGTAAGTTTGTGTGTGTGTGTGTGTGTGTGTGTGCGCGCTTGCGTGTGTACCTGTGTGCATGCATGTGTGAAATTGTGTGTGTGGGCTACAGGCCGCCCCACTCCCTCTCATAGGGTGCTCTGGCTGCATGTGCATCCCCGCAACACCCCACCTGCGTGTACGTGCGTTTGTATGGCAGATCTGCGGAGAAGTGCGCATGCTCACACTTGCACAGATGCTAATGTGCACCACGGTGCACAGCGATCAGCACCTTAAATCATGCTCCCGCGAGCGCATCCTTGTGCGTGTGCTCACCTGAAAGAACACACTCACCCTGCCAGCTCATATCAGGCAAGCGCGAGCACATCATGCCCACTCTTCTCTCACTAACCCGCTTCACACACTGATCTACTCAACACACACACATGTGCCTATAAGCCCACCCCCCACACACCACAATTGTTATTGTTTTTTTAAAGCAGCCTTCAAGTTTCAAGAAAGGCCTCATGTCCAACCGACTGACTGCTAGCCAGCCCCCACACATCACAATCATTTTGTGCCTGCACGCACAGCAGGCCCATACCCACATGCAGCCAGAGAACAGGAGCCGCCCCTCCTCGAGGGAGGCCATGCCCCCCTTGCAGCCCCTCATTACAACCCCCTCAAGCTCCACGCAGAACCACCCTCAGCCCCAGCTGCCAGCAGCTGCCGCGCACGAGCCGCTGCCGCAAGGCAGGCCACAGCAGCTGGGCAGCGGTGGCGGTGGCGGGAGTGGTGCGCTACCCCCAGCAAGCGCGTCCCGGCCGCTGTCCAGGGCGGGCGGGGCTGCTGGTCTGCTTGGGTGTGTGGCGGAAGGCGCGCCTGCAGGGCAATGGCTGCAGGGCGCAGCGATAAGCAGCGCCGCCCCTGAGCAGCGCCACAGCAGGGCCGCTTCCGACAGTGGGGGTAGTGCCGGTGATGAAGGCAAGCAGGCCAGCCAGCGGCCCTCGCTGGGGATTGACGGCGGGGTGCTAATGCGGGCAGCCCAGATGGATGTGATCCTGGGCACAGGGCCGCTCAGCGCGCGGCCGGCCTCTGCGGGGGTTGCGGTGGCGGCGGCAGGGGCAGGGGACGGGGCCGGGGCAGATGTGAAGGTCGCTGTGGGAGTGGCCAGAAGCCTGCATGCGCCAGGCTCAGCAGAGTGCGCGCAAAGTCTTGAGGAGGGAGGGCAGCAGCATGTGAGGGCCTCCTCGAGGGGGGAAATGGCGCTTGGGGGTGCAGAGGCAGGCAGTGGCAGGGGTGTGTCCCCCTGCCAGGCCCACAGCTCAGGCTCCCCTCTTGCGCCGGTGCAGCCGGGCTGGGCGAGCACTGGCTGTGTGGACGCTGCCCCGGTGAGCGGCAACGCGGCAGCGGCAGCGAGCGATGCGCAGCGCCAGCGCCAGCTGCAGGTGCTGGCGGCGCGCGTGGCGGAGTTGGAGTGGCGGCTGGCAGCACAGGACAGCGAGCTGGCACGCCAGCAGGAGGAGCTGGCGGCCAGGGAAGCGGAGCTGGCAGCACAGGCGCGGGCGCTGAGCACGCGGACGTCAGGGCCTTCTGGGCTCGCAAAGAAGGAGCAGCAGGTGGTGGTTGTGTATTGGAAGGGGGTGGGGGGGTCTCGGCATTGACCTAAGCTGAGGCTGGTGGGGTGTTGGATGGGGTGCTGTAGGTTCAAGGAGTGCGATGCTGGTGGAGCTTGGGCAGGTCCAGGAATCCAGCAGGACATGCGCGGTGCAAGAGGGGCAGGGTGCTCACTGAATAGACATGCTGTGCAAACAGTGCACCCCTCTGCGCATCCCCTTGCGCAGTAATGGTACATGTGCCCCGATGGAACATGCTTCTTTGTTTTGCGCAGAAAGCAGGCATCGCGTTTGCCTGTTTCTGACTTTCGGAGCGATGTACTTGCCCCTGCGGAGCATGCTCCTCAGGAAGGCGCAGAGCCGCTGCAGGAGTTGTGACTGTCTGGACTATGGATATCAGTGCACCTGCTTTTCTGCGCTTGCCATTGTGCAGGAGCAAGAGGCGCTGGGCGCCAGCAAAGCCAAGGCCCAGCAGGAGGAGTCGGCCATGAAGCAGCTGCGCGCGCTCAAGTGGGCGCTTGGGGGTCTATTTGGGTTGCTTTTTCCTATGAAGGCTTGTGTGCAGCAATCCAGCCAAGCAGCTAGGTCCATCTGACCACAGGCCTTGTGTGCTGGTTGCAAGAGCGCATGTGCGCTGCTTCAGTGCTGTGTGCCTTCTGCCTGCTTGTCCCTGTTGCTTGTTCTTCTACGGACGCCTGCGCATTTGCACCAAACACTGCGTCTCCAACGGTCCTCAAATCCAATGGCGCAGGGCGGCTGAGGCCGCGGCAGAGAAAGCGGAGCTGGCCAAGCGGAGTGCAGAAAGGAGGGCAGCTCAGGCTGAGAGTGAGGCCGCTTCTGCACGCAAGCAGCTGGCCTCCTTGAAAGCTGAGAACGCGCAGGTGCGTGCTTGGGGTGGTGCTCCAAAGCCTTGCGTGCTGTGGCACCGTCAGCACGCAGTGCTGCACTATCAACTGTGGCACCAGCAGCACGCAGTGCTGCACTTACAGCTGTGGCACCAGCAGCACGCAGTGCTGCACTTGCAGGAGAGGTGCAGTGCGAGTGCTGATCGGAGACAGTAGGGTTCTGATCGGAGACAGGAGTGCTGATTGCTGGTATTGAATGCTGTGCGGAGAGTGCTGATCAGAGACGGAAGGGTGCTGATTGGAGACAGGAGTGCTGATTGCTGGTATTGAATGCTGTGCGGAGAGTGCTGATCAGAGACAGGAGGGTGCTGGATGGAAGCTTGCACAGAAAATGCACTGTGTGAACGTGCTGGTAAGGAACGCAGTGCAAGCGCAGAGCCATTTCAAGGCCAAGCCTTGAGGGCTCAGAACCTTAGCCAGTTTCTGACCTGGCCGCTGCTGCTGCTGGGATGGGGGCCGCTTGGCATGTGGGCTACCAGGCTCTGCGCAGCAAGCGCTCAATCAGGCCATGCAAACAGGTAGCAGCTGTACTTGCTTGCATGCCCAGTTTTTGGCCAGGAGAGGTACGCCTGTTGTCCCAGGTGTTCCTGGGCTTGCATTCTGGGCTTGCATTCTGGGCACAAGGTTGCCCTAGGCTGTTCTAGCTTCAGCACCAGAGCATGCCATGGGCTTTCTTGCTGCAGTATGTCCTCGTGTGCTGACACTCTTGGGCATTGGAGGGCTTGCAGTCTGCGCTCCAACATGCCACAGGCGACATGCGCTCCAACATGCCATGGGTGATCCATGCTACACTGTGTCTCAGGCACTGGAGGGCTTGCAGTCTGCTCTGGCGGCCTCCCAGCACAAGGCAGAAGCTGTGCAACGGCAGCTGGAGGGCCACATCATGCAGCTGCAGGTGTGGGCCCAGAGTGCGGACCCCCCCCCCCTTGGGTGTTCTGAGCCCGTATGTGCGCACATGAAATGTGTGCAATGTTCTTAGACACCTGAATAGGCCCTCCTCGTGAATGCGTTGCTGAAGCGCCTCCAGCGATATTGCAAGCGCTGTTTGTGCATCTTAATAAGGGGTGCCTCTTGCACTGTGGCAAGGTGCGCTCCCGGCACTGTTACAAGGTGCGCCCCCAATGCTTTCCCAAAGACTCCAGTTGGTGTGGGCACCCATCCTCCAAGTTTGTGCTTGTTAGGTCTAGGGAAAGTCAATTGTTCGGTACATGCACGTAACGCCAGTTCGCACTGCATGAGGCAGAAGGAGTTGGACTTCCTCATGGAGTTGAACTTGCAGTGTACACATGTGGTGTAGGCAAGGAGCCCGTGTGCAGTTTTATCTGAACAAGCTACTTGGTTGAAAGAGGTGTGCATTTCATGGAGCAGCCCAAGCCTGAAGCTTCCATTTGAGAGCATGAGCGAGCTGTGTTGATCAACATCACAATGGCACTGTTTGAGCCCCATGTGCAATACCTGAATGCACCCTTTGACGTGCAGGAGGAATTAAGGGTAGTCAAAAAGAAAGCACAGGCAGACACGGAGCAAGACAAGAAAGGGATGCAGGTAAGCGTATGTTCATAATGTGTATCATGATGTACATAGTAGGCCAGACACACAAGAAATGCTTGATAGATAGAGACGTGGCCAGGTAGCAAGTGTTTAGAATTGCAAGCCCCTTGGAGCACCAAATTGGAACATCACTGCCCCTGCTTTTATCTGGCTTCCCTCAATTGGGTGTAATTTACACCGTGTAAATAGCAACCATTATTTGCTATTATTTGCAGTTGCAAAGTTGAGCCAACATGAACTCACACATTGCCTTGCATTACTTGCAACAGCTGGCAAACCTCAGGGGCCTGACACAGGCTTCGATTTGCAAAGAAGCCACTTGAAGCAGTCCAACTCCCAGGCAACCCATTTAGGCAGCATTCGTTGGTGTATTGCATGATATTTCAAGCCAAAGCATTCATTGGTGCATTGTATGATATTTCATAAGTCGAAGCCCCTCTTTTTTCCTTCTATCTTAGCTTTGGCAATACACACCCTTCTTGCACTTTTTTGTGTTCGCAGGAGGCATTAGAGCAGGTGAGGCAAGACCTGGCCAAGCGCACGCAAGCCATACTCAGCTTAAACGCCGATTGTGAGCTGGCGCAGCAGGTGAGATTGCCTTGGAAGTGCTACGATCACAGTTGCCACCATTTTTGTTTTTCTCCATTTTTGTTTTCTCCTTATTCTCCTCATTACGTTCTTTACTGGCAAGGCTCTCAGACCTTGTCAGTGGCCATGATGTTTAAGGACAGTGTCAGTCACAATTTGTGGATATCTTGCACATTTGCAATAGTTTTAAGTCCTGCAATCAAGGCTTCTGGAGGTGTGACCTCTTCCTCGTTCTTTGGCCGCACCTGGCGCCGGCAGATCTGAGCATCAATGATCAGTCTTGCCATTGTGCATATATCGCATGAACGGCTGTGCACCTCCCCATTTGATGGTTTCAGGAGGCCTGCAGGGCAAGAGAGGAGTGCCAATTGCTGCAGGAGCAGCTACATCGGCAGCAGCAGCAGCAGCAGCAGCAGCAGCTGCAGGATCAGCAACATCACAAAGAGCAGCAGCACCTGAAGCAGCAGATTCAGAGAGAGGACTTACAAACCTTGCAAGTGTCGCCACCAAGACCTGCATCACAAGCTCCCATTCAATCAGCAGGAGCAACTGGCACTTGCTCGTAAGTCCTCTATTTGGCAGTAGCCTCTTGTGATCAGAGGGCCGAGGATGGGCTGTCCAGAAATTGGGGACTAAGATGCCTGCATGTGCCCCGATAATGTTAAGCAACTTGTTAGGTGTCCAGAATCCTGCTTGCCGAGCAATCACAGAGTCATGCACCAGGCCCCCTTGCACCTGATACCAAACATAGAACAGGAACAACAACATTGTCAGCTGAAGCAGCAGCAGCAGCAGCAGCAGAGAACACTGATTGCCGTATTTCATGTTAATGGGAGTTGTGTAAAGAGGGTTAATGGGAGTTGTGCAAAGAGACTCCAGGCCCTGAATGCCTGCGTGCACGTGCTAAGCCTTACATCATGCACACTGGCATTCAGTCAGTCTCAAATTTCTACAAATGGTAGGCGCCTCGCGTACAGGAGCGTACGTACCCGCTGCATGCAGAAATAGGTATTCCACCACCTATTTCAACGCGCAGTTTGTGTGGCCACAACCCCTACGATGACAAGGCAGTGCGCAGCAGACCTGCCCTAAGATCCAGCAGCAGTGGCGCTCGCCGCAGCAGCTGCGCGGGCACACCTCCAGAGGGTGCAAAGGTGAGCGCCAAAGAGTCGATGCGGCTGCCTCCAAAGCATGGGAAGCAGTGGTCGAGGGCTCTCCCCCCACTGAGCTTGTGCAAGGCTGCGGCACCTTAAGTCAGAAAGGTGCAGGGGACGCAACTATGTTAGGGGTGTAGGGGCGCGGGAACAAATGGCCAAAGCACGGCTTAGTGCACAACACTGATTGAACCTGAGCTTTCACACTCCTTTTGTCTATCTGGCATGCCAAATGGCCACAGGCCCAAGAGAGCTTGATGCTGGACATGGCCAACCTGATGCGCGCATCCCAAACCCATGTGGCAGAAGCAAGGTGGGCACCATGGATGCTCTTGTCAGAAGGTGCAACCCCATGCAATAACAATGTATTTCTGAAGGTTGGATCGTTTGGTGTTCAGATTGAATGCGGGCGCTTCCTGAAAACTTGTAATCAGGGTGAAAGGGAACAGCTAATCTTTCTTTCACTGAGGCGTAGGGGCATTGTTCTGGTGCCATTAAACAATGTGTTTTGCATCATCATAGATGAAAGGCGACATTGATTTGCAACAAGACACAAAAGCAATGAAGGTGCTCTGCTTGTATGCACCGAAAAAGAGGCAAGCGATGCAATCACCGGAAGAAGGACTGGAGCTTCATATTTTGTAAGTTGCTGAATGAAAAAGGTTTGGGGTGCAGAATATTTCTGCCCCAACTGGAATTATGCATGACCAGGCTTCCTCAAATCTTAATCCTGTTGTATTTTGTGAGCATGTTTGGATGTGCCTATGCTTGGCAAAAAGGTATGAAGAGGGATTTCTCGAGTGACCTTCTGCTGTGCAACATAGTATATGTCCAGCAAAATTGGTGGGTTGCTATGTCTGCTTGCTGCCGTGCTCAGAGCCAAGTGTTGTGCTGTTTGTGCTGTTACGCCAACAACAAAAGTACCGCGCGCTATGATGCTCACACATCTGGAGGTCTCTGGAAAAAGCTGCAAGAGCACGCTCATCTTACAAGCTTCCAATTGGCTGTTTGTGGCACAGGGAGCTGTGTATTCGAAGGTTCTCTCAACTCGTAGCTGTCAAGGAATTGCAATTCATGATCCATGCATGAAATTGGAATTGCGCGCCTGTATGCTGCTCAGGGTGTTGTGCGCATGGCAGCCAATGCACCCTGAGGCCTTCAAGAATCATTGCACTTCAGTGCGTCACCATTGCTAATGGCCCATGCATTTGCCTCTGCTGCTTAGAGAGTCGTACGCGCGGCGGCTTGGACACTTGGAGGCTGAGGTACAGCGCTGTGAGGTGGTGTGCCAAGAGGCAGCCTCAGGGGCAGAGCAGCTGTTCAAGGTGCGTTAAGTAAATCTGCTCAAGGTGTTTTGTCAAGGTGCAAGAGAGGCATAGCTACTAAATGTGTTTTAAAGGTGTTTTTAGCTGTTCAAGGTGCAAGGGAGGCATGGCACTGCAGCTGCTGGCACTTAGACTGGTGTGTTTGTATGCTTGCTTGCTTGTGCTAGAGCAGACTAGGAGGGAAAGGCGGGAGGGCAGGCTTTCTTTAAGGCCCAAGGTGTTTTGGGGGCATGTGTTTTAGGGATATGAGGTCAAGCATAATGAAGTATACAAACCAACTCTATATGATTTAATCCTTTGACACTCACACGCATCCAAGGAAATTGCTGAATGCCATGCTATCTCCTCATAGTCCACACTCGTAAATTGTTGTGGCTGCATGGGCACTGCAGGCCTTGGTGTCCCGGACAGCAGGAATACTTGCTGGAAGGCTGGCCCAAGGTTTGTGAGCAAGTGCGCCGAGAGCATAGGAATGGTGACAGAGACATACGTTACCGCATGTACCATAAGCTGTAATGTAGACTGTTGTTTTGATGCAGGTCTTTGACTAGCAAGCACAGGCTTGGGATTGTTTTGATTTTATGGAAAATTTTTTCATGCTGCTCAGGGATTCAGGTTCATCGCGCAGACTTAGATGCTCAGGTTCATCGCGCAGACTTAGATGCTCAGGGGCTTACCTCTGTCAAAGCATGCCTCACCACAGAAAGCTTATGTATTCTGAGACAGCATGAAGCGCATTTAATTTGACACATCCACCTCACACGCAGCTGGATTTCAAACAAGCTCGGCGTCCACAAACCCCTGTCTTGTGTGTGCGCTTTCAAACAGCAGTCAAGGCACCCACCCTGGTAAGTGCTAAGGTCATGAATCCATTCCCTTGAAAATCCCATTAATGACCATCGAATGCGCGGGGATGTTGATGATATATATTCTTTTTCTGCAAATGTTATTCTGATGGGGCAGCCTAAAGTAGATATTAAGGCAGCTACCTAACTAAGCGTGGCTGCCTTAAATTGCTTATGCTCAATCAAGGACATGGTGGTGTATGTCCAGCATTGATTGCTTAAGAGTTTTAATTTATTTATATGGGTTCATGTTTAGGTCGACAGTCCTTGTATTTTCTGAAGTACATTTGTTTTTGCCATGCATGCATGAGTAAATACATGCCACAAACAAGCCAAAACTGTACTTAAAACCCAATGAACCAGCAGCTCATTGTTGCGATCCATTGTTAGGCTCTGCCTCACGTGCGCTTTTGTAGGTGGCGCTCCTAAAGCTCCCACCCCAGCAGCACGGGCCTCGTCAGCTGCAGCAGCAGCAGGTATGGGTGCACACTTATTATATTCTAAGTATTAGCATCATTAATTACATCTTGGGCAGGGTCGAGTAAGGAATCCAAACTTCCCCGGAGATTGCTTACTTGTGTAGTGATAAATGGAGTGTGAGTGATAATATAAGGGCCAGATCATGCACTTAGCAACAGTACAGTCAACAAGCAAAAGCGGTGCAATTGTTGTTCATGCAGCTCCAGGTATAGAGTTTTAAAGGGGAAGCAGGCATGCAAGTGACTGCAATAGCAACAATTACTATCATTGCGAACATGTATGCCTGTGACGCCTTCCAAAGCAGCAGAGCCCGCCTACCATTGTTGCTGCAGCTCATACTGCCTTCCATTTTTGCTAAATTCTCAGGCTTAATCCACTTTTGGCCTTGCAGGACAGCCGCAGCTGGCGGTGTTGTATGCCATGAACGACCGGCTGAGCAAAGAGAATGCCACTCTCCTAGGGGAACTTGCACGTTTCCAGTCTGGCAAGCATTCACTGCTGAGAAAACAGGGTTTGACCACACTTGCCGCGGGTGCGTGTAAAGGGGATGCAAGCGTGCACCAGGACCAAGTGCAGGTACAAAGAAAAGAGTATAGGTGCAATAGGGGTCTGTCTATGAGCCCAATGAAGTGCATGCACAAGGGGTGTGTGTGCATGCATGTTTGTGTGCGCATGCATTTTTGGCAAGGCATGATCTGGTGTTGGGTTGAAGGGGTGAGCAATAGGCAGACAAGGGTCTCTAAAGCCTAGTTGGGGTTACTTCAGAGAAAAAAAGCTGCATTTGGAAATGCATGGCAAAATTTCCTGCTCAATTTGAGGAATATGCGGATGCAAAGATTTGCATGCATCATTTTGGCAACTCTTCCCTGCTGGCCTGCCTTTATGACATCATCACCCATAACAAGTATGCTAATGAAGGCAAGTATGTCGGGTAGCAGCAGAAGACAAGGGCAGAAAAATATCTATTCATGTCTAGTTGATAATGCATGGAATCTATCAAGGTGTCTAAGCTATTCCTGGGCATCTGTGACGCTGAAATTTTAGCCTTGTAGCTAGCGCAGCACTAGTTGAAGCATTGCACTTGAGCCATTTAAATTGTCAAAATGTGTTTGTTTACCTATGGTGTATAGATCCATCCAACCCTGGTTAGCTTTTGACCTCTTGTCTGCTTATTCATGCTTGCAGATCCGTCCCATCCCCCTTCAGCTACCCCTGCAAAAGGTGAAGCTTCATCTGAACCCAGTACAAGCGGCCATGCAACGCCAAGGTGAGGGCTTCAACACTTAGGGCTACAATCCTTCCACTCCGACATGGCCAATCATATTGGTGCAGGACACATGTCTCAAGTGCTTTTTTTCTTCTGACCGGAGTTCACGACCCAGTGCAGGCAGGCAGAGTGCTTTGCTTCCTCGTAAAGGTCTGTTGTGTCCCACCTTCTACTTTACACTCACATGAATAACCAGCCATAAATCAGCATCAGACTGATTGTAAGTTTATGTATTGCTCTTTTTCAAACAGCTGCGTATTATGATTCTTTGCCTACTACCCACTACGCGGACAATGATGCATGCTGGCATATCTTCTGACAAAAGAAACCGCGCCCTTCCTGTCCAGAAAGCGCGCTCCCTGCACCCTTTTTCCCAGGGTGACCTCCGCATCTGCTGCCCCTGTCACTTGTTCCTCCACCCCTTTCACCCTTATCCGCTCAAGCTCCTTTTCAACATCTGCTGCAAGTGGATCGAAGAGAGGTGCGCATCAATCATTAAGATGTATGCTGATCCCTGCAGGAGAGCAAGAAGCGTGCAGAGCTCGGTGCATGCGATGCCAGGCCCTGAATGGCCTTGTGCTGTGGTTAGGGTGCAAATTCCTTGTACGTAAAAAGTCTCTGATTGGTCTTTGGCAGCCATAATCTGACCTTGTCTGGGAAATGGGAACCAATGCACTAATTCATGCACTGAATCATGCTCCTTGCTGTGTCTCGCCCAAGACAAAGACAGCAATGGCGTTTGAATTGTCCAGTCCTGTCCTTTCTTTCCAAAACCAACTGCACCAGCAACCCAACGTCCTGGACAGGCACCTTGCATTTGTTGGTGGCCGCAGTGAACTCCTCTAATTTGAGGATGGGCATGAAAGGAGATAGAGTCTCAAGCACGGGCATGGACACGCCTGCTTTGCATGAGCATCCTTCTGGCTTCTCTGCGGCCAAGGAAGCCCTTGCAGCTGCTGTGAAGGAGGTGAGTGCAGCTGTGGTGCCGCCAAGCAAGTGCTCACTTCTATTGTAAGGGAGGCTAGCGCAGCTGCTCTGCCACCGAGCAGGGCTTGCTGTTGCTTCAACAAATTTGCTTTTTAGCATCTCAATCCGCCATAAGGCATTAAGCACCCTCTCTGCGGGAGTGGTGCATTTATGCCACCATGTCAAAATGCCTGTCAAAATGCCACCATTATTTGACGTGCTTACCTGCGCTCATGGACGCAATGTCCATGCTGCAAGACTCCAATAATGCACATCTTCATGCGCTCCACTTCAGCGCCAGATGGTCACCACTTGGGGGCTACATGTGTGCGTATCTCACACCAGCTCCACAGGCTGCACTTTGTGTCCTTCCTCACAGCATACAGAGACCATGATGCTCACATACCCCGCATACCTTTCAGTCACATGCGCGCCATGTCTCGGGAATTGAACGCCTCAGACAGATCACCAAACGCACTCCAGGATGCTCTCAGGCGTCGTTTTGCAAGCGCAAGCGTGAGGTTCTTCACTGTTGTTGCTGCTGCATGGATGTGCAGACCCTGCTGTGCTCCCGCAAGGAGCTGCTGCCTGCAGCTGTTACAGCAGAGGGCTGGGCAGTGCTGGCTGCTCGGAGCAGCAATGGCGGCACCGGTGAGTGCGTAACGTGTGTGTAAGTGTGAGGGATTGTTTGTTAGCATGTGTGTTTGTGTTTGTGTGTGTGAGTGTGTGTGTGTGAGTGCGTAATGTGTGTGTGAGTGCGTAACGTGTGTGTGTGTGAGTGCGGAACGTGTGAGTGTGTGTGTGTTTGTGTGTGTGTGTGAGGGATTGTTTGTTGACATGTGTGTGTTTGTGTGTGTGTGTGTGTGTGTGTGTGTGTGTGTGTGTGTGTGCGAGTGTGTGTGTGTGTGAGTGCGTAACGGAGCACAGTAGCGGAGACAAAAGACTGGAGGAGCACTCAGGGCAT
>LFIK01002564.1_pt1 | contig 14690 bp, 8 predicted proteins | sample 643401 | NCBI WGS metagenome assembly LFIK01 (sample SAMN03777447, study PRJNA286221) | soda lake metagenome | biome: soda lake; feature: Kulunda steppe; material: water; isolation source: sample T5-Br brine of Lake Tanatar-5 | place: Russia: Kulunda steppe | collected 2010-07 | reverse complement strand
GGGAATTCACAGCTTTCACATACACCATTCCATCCGATCGGCCCTGTGTTCGCGGTTCCGTTACTGTCGAGTCTGTCGATCGATCGGTCGTCGTCGGGTAAAACAAGGGACGGTGTTGATAGGTGGGTCTGTAGACATCAGCTGTCTCCGGGAAACTTGATTGGATTCACTTCAGATTACTGTTCAAACGATATTTATCCATGAAATGGTTCGTATGCGTTCTCTTGGTTGTGTCGAGTGAGTTTTGAGATTCTGTATATTAATTCTCGGGTGAACCGTCTCGCCATCGAGCATCTATTAGTAGGTACGAGTTTAGTCTCGTCTTTAGTAAGGGCGAGAGCGGCGGGGTCGATTCCTTCTCTAGGCTTCTCTGGCCGTTTTTTCCGGTGCTTCAGCTTCATCTACGAGTAGTAAACAAGGCTCGTGAAAGAACGCGCCCCCCGTTGTATTTCGGACAGTCTGAGAACCACCCGCTCGCCGTGTAGCAAATTCGGCGACCCTCTTGGAGGTAGTTCGTTAACATCACTCGACGAGCAGTGGGGACATGACGGCCGGTTTCCCCGGTGATTCCCAACCAAGTTTGCCTGCAGTGCGAGTGGCGGCAAACTCCGGTTGATCGGTCTGAGATTTTTTGTCGAGATCGTAGTGCTCAACAATCACATCTTGCCCAGATGTCGTTACTTCATCCCTGTTCTGAGTGACATACGTGAGGGATATTGAGTATCCTTAGGATGATGATATTAGACACAGGCAGTCATCCCTCGGAGATACGGATGTTTATTGTTACTATGGTAGCTGGAGGTGTGAACTTCGACTGCTGTTGCATACCTACGAGAGTTATCTGGAAGACGACGAAGAAGATATCCAGTTTTACTTCGAGGACGTCGTCAACAACAAAGACAAACGGTTCTCGATCGAGCTATATCACACCGGCTATGAAAGGAGTAACCTCCTCCAGAGCCATATTTGGACAATCGCTGAAGTGCCAACACAAATACTTATATCTCTTTAAATCCTGTAAAATCGTTAGATAGGATTTGGTCGTAAGATTGAGAACCATCGTCGGCCATTGGTATTTGGACTAATTTTGCTCACCTGAGCCTCTGTTGGGTGTCCAGAAGTCAGCATGACCAAATTGAGATTTGTGTATTACTCCTGATTCTGAAAGCTGGTCTTCCTTGATTTTCAGTGCCGTAGTTGCCTCTACAGTCGGCACCGGATCATATTCTGAAACGAACTGTGTTGGGGTGAGTGGAACCCCCGGGGAAACGTTATTGTCGATGAGTACCCCGAAAGCAAGTCCATATTCAAGATTTCCCGACCACAGTATATTTTGTCCACCGACGGAGCCATTCATTACTGGCGTCTTTGTTATAGTCTCTGTCATTTGGTCTGCAGTCTCTCTCATCACCTTCTCAAACTCCTCGCGTTCAAACCCGACTTTTCCCGCGAGATCGACCAGGGTGCTCGCCTCTTCGATAGATCGTTTTTCGACCAGAGCAGCTATGCGGAGTCGGCGGAGATAATCACGAAACAGATCCGGATTCAGATCCTTGGCAACGCGAAGGGCTTTGCTTGAAGCGACTGTATCGTCCGGTAACGCTTCGACATTGGCAAACGGCATATCGTAACGTTCCACCGCCGAGTCATACTGCTCGTGGTCAATCTCTCTCGGTGACAGCACCTCGTAAGATAGGTCGAAGTTGTCGCCGAATTCAACGTCTAATCGCTTCAATGTAGGTTCAATTCCCCATCCAGTTGCATCCCAAGCGTCGGTATAGACGACGAGCTCCGCTTGGTTCTCTTTCTCATTTTCGTCATCGTCTTCATCATCGTCCTTTTCGCTCTCCTCGCGTTCTTCACGCTCGTTCGACTCATCGGAGTCATGTTCATCTCTCTCGCCGTCCGGCTCGTTGGAGGATTCCTCGCTTGATTCGTCTGCGTCATCTGAAGCGTTATCGTCAGTTGAGTCTCCACCCTGTTTGTCAGATCCTGTGGGATCGTCAGTATTGGCTGCTGCGCCACCGGCTGCTGCACCCGCAGCACCAGTCGCTGCACCTCCGGCACCTGTTGCTCCAGCACCTGCAGCGGCTCCCGCCACAGCACCACCGGCGGCACCTACTGCTGTCTCTTCTTTGGAGTCGTCTGATTCGCTTCCATCTTCTGAGTCGTCAACAATCGTTTCTTGTTCAGGAGGAATACCGTCGTCCTCATCGTCTTCATCACGATCTCCTCTGTCGCCGCTACCGCCTAATCCCATCATTGTTGAATCACCGTTGGTTTGTCGAAGAGTGCTACTTGAAGATCATCGCGCCAATCAACGAAGCTATTCTCGCTAAACTGACCGTCTACTTTACAGTTCGTGGCAAACTGGTAGATGCCACACGCGGCTTGAACTTGAGGAGGAAGCCGTTTCAGGTAGTTTTTGCTAAGCAGTGCAATTGCGAAAATCCTCTCGGCGTCCATCACGTCAATGAGATTCTGAATGTGGTTCTCCAGTTGTCGGATTCTGTTCCCTCGATCTTCGCCAAAGTATTGCTTGCAATAGAAAGCATAGTTCGAAAATCCATGCCGCTCGTAACAGTCGCGGAGTCTTTCGTAATGCCACCTCTCCATGCCTTTTGCGAGTGGAAGAACCACGATCTCCCAATCGTTTTCTTCGATCTCATTCATAACCCAGTCAAGCCGCTTGATGAAGAAACGAATTCCATTTTCTTGGGACTGCGGCTTGTCCCAGTAAACCGTTCCAGCGTCAGGAATATAGATCGCGGGTTGAATGTTCTCTAAGAGATCTCGTATGTCGTCGCGCTGTCGATTGTAAATATCTGCGTCGGGGTCAGTTGCAGTGACGATTGGGATTTGCCAGTCTTCGAGAATTGCATGTACAGAACCGTAATCTCGGACCAGCTTCATCGCGTCCGTCACATTGAACACAACATACTTTACGTGACTGTTTCCGATGAGAAACTTTTTAAAAATCTCTGTAGCCTCATATCGGAGAATGATGCCACTTGGAAAGGAGCGCAACCGCTCAGAAATGGTGACATCATACAGTGTTTGCTGAGTGCTATGCGGCGTCGCGGATGTGCAGAGCGAGCTCATGTGTAGCCTCTTTGTTCCCTGTTTGTTTTTCGAGATAGGAACGCTAGCAGGCTAGTTCTAATTTCTTAAAAGTGTTCCGGGCGTGAAGGTAGGAATACCGCAGACAGGTACTCAGACCAGAGACTCAGCTAATAATTCGCCGATATCGAAAGGCATGCATCCGCAAAATTAGATGCATAATCGGTACCCTGTGTATTGCATTTTATTTGTCTGATAGAAGTGCCACCACAAGCGACAACTTGATTGGGGAGTTCTTCCCTCTGGTGATTTGTAAGCAAATTATATACATACGTACTGATCATAAACAGCTATGATCACTGACTTTCTCGAATCTCGCTCTGGTCGTCCCTGGAACTACGATCGGGACGGAGACAATTTTGAATTTTACCAAGGAAATGGGTCGAGTGCATTGGAGGTTGTCGTCGTTGATCACGATGAACGACCGACCAAAGATTTTCTCCAGAAGACGTACACAGATCGGCGTGGTGGGCGAGTAAACCCCGTTCTCGTTGTTGCGCTTTATGACAATTATGCCGGACTATGCGGTCCCAGCGGGGAAGAGCCGCCCGTCTATCGAGATGTCGACCGGGGACAAGCAGATCGTGTCTGTGATACCGCTCTTGACGAATCCAACCGACACGCAGCCCAACGGTTCCTCACCGAAATGCTTCCCCAGCTCGACGAGGAACTGACTGGACTTCGGAATCAAGGTCTACTCTCGACGCACGAGCTCAAAGTCGGCGTCCCCGAACGCGACGACTGGGATAACGCGACCAACCGTGCCCAGCAAGCAATCGACGATGACCCACGTGAGATGATCAAAGGTCTCAACTACGAGATCGAACACCTCACCGACCAGAGCTCTGTCCTGAAGGACATAAGCGATGGCCACGAGCGAGCTGTGGCGATGTTCCTCCAAGAAGACGAGTCGTTTGACCACACGCAAGAACGCTTTGTAGGTCAGTCACCAGTGGCCTACGCGCTCAACGAAGCCGACAAACGAAATATCGAATACGTTATCGGAAGCAGTGGTGATACGCTACGACTGTACACAACAAATCCCGATGCAGGGTTTGGCTCACGCGGTCGAACAGACACCTACGTAGAGGTTAACACGAGTCTTCTCGCAGACGAGAAGGCGGCGTATCTCTGGCTACTATTCTCCGCCAACGCGCTCCGGGAAGACGGGACGCTCCATGACATTATGGAGCGATCGAAAGACTATGCTGCGGCTCTCGGAGAACGACTCCGTGAGCGGATTTACGACGATGTTGTGCCAGATCTGGCGGAAGCGATCGCCCGTGCACGTGATATCGATGATCCGACGAAGGAACAGTTGGACGAGACCTATGAGATGACTTTGGTGCTTCTCTACCGGTTACTGTTCATCGCTTATGCTGAAGACGAGGAATTCCTCCCACGACGGCGCAACGAGCGCTACGACCGGAGTTCTCTCAAACAGAAGGCGCACGACCTCCACGACTTCATTGAGAACGATGGTGACTTCGACGCCGGTTTCTACGACCACTGGGACGACGTGATGCATCTCTCACGAGCCGTCCACCGCGGACACGACGAGTTAGGACTTCCCGCTTACGAGGGAACCCTACTCTCTGAAGATCCGGATATCTCTCAAGCCGGTGCAAAGCTGGCGGATATTCGACTTGATAATGCCGATTTCGGACCTGTATTGGCGAACCTCCTGATCGACGAAACAGGAGACGGCTATCAGGGGCCTGTCGATTTCAGGAATATCGGTGTTCGAGATTTCGGGGTCGTATACGAGGGTCTGCTGGAATCTGAGTTGTCGCTGGCCGAACAGCCGCTCACAACTGACGACGAAGGACACTATGTCCCAGTCGATATGAATGGTCAGCAGACGCTCGGTGATGATCACGAAGACATAGTTGTCGAAGAAGGAGAGGTCTATCTTCATGGTCAGTCCGGAGAGCGAAAAGCGACGGGGACGTACTATACGAAATCTCGGTTCGTTGAACATCTTCTTGACCACTCGCTGGAACCCGCACTGGATGACCATCTCGAACGTATCGACCGGCTCCGTGAGGAAGAGGGCGAACACGCCGCTGCGGATGCATTCTTTGACCTTCGGGTGTCGGATATTTCGATGGGGTCAGGTCACTTTTTGGTTGGGGCTGTCGACCGGATCGAGTCTCGCCTCTATGCTTACCTGACGGAGAAGCCACTTTCTCCAGTCGAGGACGAACTTGATAACCTGGAAGACGCCGCGCTTGATGCTTTCGAAGACGAGGAGTATGCACCGCCAGTCGAACGTGGACAACTCCTCCGACGTCAGGTTGCACGACGCTGTATCTATGGAGTTGACTTGAATCCGCTGTCGACGGAACTCGCTCGGTTGTCTATCTGGGTGCACACGTTTGTTCCAGGGCTTCCGCTGACGTTCCTTGATTACAACCTTGTCACAGGTGACTCGCTAGCTGGAATCGGTACGTTGGACGAAGTGACGGAGATACTCGACGTAGAGCAGTCGTCGTTGGGGATGTTTGCTGGCGGTCAGAGTGTGATGAATGAAATTCGTGCCGACATAAACGAACTCGGTCGCTTTGCTGATGCCAGTGCAGAACAGGTCCAAGAAGCTCGTGAAACCAGAGCAGAAATTGAGAAAAAAATGGAACAGGTACGAGCCCGATTCGATGTTTTGGCCGCATCTCGGATTGATGAAGAGATCGATACTAGCCCTGTATCTGACACTTCTATAGACATTACTGCTGAAGAATGTTATAAGAATGCACAAAATATTCTTAAATCAACTAAAGCATTACACTTCCCTGCGGCTTTTCCTGAAGTCTTCGACAGAGACGATACCGGGTTTGATGTTATTGTAGGGAATCCACCTTGGGAAAAGACTCAAATTGAACGACACGAATTTTGGGGAAGGTACCAACCAGGGCTTCGAGGGGTCTCTCAGAGAGAGCGAGAGTCGATTATGGATAAGCTTGAAGAGAGTCGTCCTGATTTAGCAAAAGAGTTTGAACGACAAAAAGAGATAGAAGAAAAGAGGGGTAAAATACTTACTAAAGGTCCATACCCCGACATCGGACAGTCTCACCCAGATCTCTATAAGGCATTCTCATGGCGCTTCTGGCATCTAACATCAAACAACAGTTATGTCGGTGTCGTACTTCCCCGAAGTGGCTTTGTCGGGCCCGGTATGGAAACTTTCAGAAAAAGAATCTTGGATGATGGTGTTGTGAATGATCTGACGTTTTTGAAAAATAAAGGAGGATGGGTATTCGACGGAGTTGAGCACCGGTACACTATCGCTCTGTTTTCCTTCGGAAAAGGGAAATCAGACGGTGAAAGATATATTTCGCTTCGAGGGCCATATCCAGATGCAGAAAGCTATGAGGAGGGATTGAAATACGACCCACCCAGATTCCCAGTAGAGAAAGCAAAAGGATGGGCGGGGTCTGCAACTATTCCCTTACTTCCAGCGCACCCGGGGGCTGTTGATGTTTTCAATCACTTGGAAACACATCCCAGATTGGACCTTGACAAGGATGGACAGTGGCGGGCGGTACCACTCCAAGAGTTCAACGCGACCACGGATAAAAAGATGGACGATGGTACCAAGGTGATGCACTTTACCAATGAGCCACCAGACAGCTATTGGCCAGTATATAAAGGAGAATCGTTCAAAGTATGGGAGCCTGATACAGGTACTTACTACGCTTGGGTAGACCCCGATGTCGCCCTAGATTACGCTCAAGAGAAGCGAGAACGTTCGTATCAATACGCGGGCTCACGATCATCGTATTCGGAGATGGCTAAAGAATGGGTCCATAATAAAGACACACTACCCTGTTTTGGGCCAAGAATCGCTTTCCGAGACGTAGCACGGAGTACCGATAGTCGGACGATGATTGCATCGCTTGTGCCCCCGAGAGTTTTTTTAACCCACAAGGCACCGACCCTAATCTGGCCGAGAGGGAATAAAAAGGATCAAGCATATCTTCTTGGTGTGTTATCTTCGGTTCCACTTGACTGGTATACAAGACGATTTGTTGAGTTAACAATGAGCTTTGGTATCTTCAATTCCTTTCCCATTCCTCGTCCAAAAGACGGTGAAATTCGTCAGCGTATCGTGGAACTCTCGGGACGTCTTGCAGCTGTTGATGAACGCTATGCAGACTGGGCCGACGAAGTTGGTGTCGAGTACGGTCCACTTGACAAAAAAGAAAAACAAGACAAAACATACGAGCTTGACGCCGTCGTCGCCCACCAATACGGACTCTCTCGGGAACATATCGAGGTGATTTTCGAGACATTCCACAACGGCTGGGATTACGAGGAACGTTTAGACTGCGTCCTCGATTACTACGCAAGTTGGGCTGACAGACTCGACCTCGACCACACCAACCGTGAGGAGGAACAACAAGCGGGGACACAAAGCGATGACTGAGCAACCGCAGTTCGTCGACAACCGCGACGGTAATACGCTGTCGACGGCGATCAACGACTACCTCACAGATCTCGACGACACGCTCGCTAACGATCCTGACCTCGACATCGTTACGGGCTACTTCAACCCTCGCGGTTACTTTTCTGTCTCTGACGGCCTCAACCACGTCGACCAGGTCCGACTCTTAGTCGGTGCTCAGCCAAGCAACGAGGGGACGGAACGCTGGCGACAACCCGGCGATCCCCGAGATGAGGAGTACAACCAGAAGCGAATCAACGAGTCTCTCCAGACGCTTGACTTCAACCTCAAGCGGGACCGTGACCTGCTCGGGTTTTCCCGTGAGGTAGAAGACAATCTTCAGGATCTGGTCGACTTCCTTCGAAGCGATCGCGTCGAAGTCCGCCGTCACGAGGACCGATTCATTCACGGAAAGGCGTACCTGTTCTCCGATAATCAGGGCGTCATCGCAGGGTCGTCAAACTTCACAGGCGCGGGCTTGAACTCGAATCTTGAGTTGAACATTGGTGCGTACAACCCTCACGTCACGGGTCAAGTACAGGACTGGTTCGATGATCTCTGGGCCGAAAGTAAAGCGTTTGATCTCGCCGCCCTGTACGAGGAACGATTCGAGCCCTATGATCCGTACTTGATCTATCTACGCGTCCTATATGAACGATACGGCGACGAACTGGAGGATGAGAAGGAGGAAGACGGCGGCATCAACCTCACTAATTTCCAGCAAGATGCTGTGAGGCGAGCAAACCGTTTCCTCGACAAACACGGCGGCGTTATCGTCGGCGACGAGGTCGGCCTCGGCAAGACTTACATCGCGGGTGAACTGCTCCGTCAGTACGTCCAACAGAACCGTCAGCGTGCGCTTGTGGTGGCACCAGCCTATCTTCGTGATGGGATGTGGACACAGAAAGAGTCTGAATGGGGTGTCCAGTATGAGACAGTGTCATATGCAGAACTTCGGCGAGATACTCAACTCGGTGGTGACCTGAACGTTCTAAATCTCGAAGTTGACAAGTACCAATTAGTCGTAATCGATGAGGCTCATGCGTTCCGAAATCCAGGTACACAACAGTCTCACGCTCTCCGCACACTCCTCCGTGGAGATCCACCCAAAGACGTAGTGATGCTCACAGCGACACCCGTGAACAACTCGCTATGGGATTTGTACTACCTGCTCAATTATTTCATCAAGAACGACGCAGCGTTCGCCAACGAAGGGATTCGATCGCTTCGTGAACGATTCAAGACTGCACAGTCAGAGGACCCAGCTGATCTAAGCCCGGATATGCTGTTCGATGTGCTTGACGAAACCACTGTTCGACGGACACGACGGTTCATCAAGAATCACTACGAGAACGCAACGATGCCGGATGGTGAGGGTGGATCAGTTCGAGTCAACTTCCCAGATCCCAACCCAAAGCGCGTCGACTATACATTCTCGGAGACGTTTGGCGATGCCTACTTTGAGGACGTAGCACGAGGATTGGCTGCTGGTGACCGTGACGAGGGTGAGCTTACGTTAGCACGGTATCGACCATCTTTCTACCTGAAAGGTGAGGAAGACGCGTCTGAAGCCTCTCTTGTGGGCCTGCTTAGGACTGGTCTCCTCAAGCGATTCGAGTCATCAAGTCACGCATTTACCAACACCCTCAGCCGGATGGTGAGGCAAAACCGCGCCGCCCTTCGTCTCATGGAAGAAGGCTACTTTCCAGATCCGGACGCGATTGATGAGTGGGTGGAGATGGATAGCGACGAAGCTTTCGACGAAACGTTGGGAGATGTTTCTAATGGGCACATTCCGCTCAGCAGCGCTGACGCCGATCCTGGACAGCTGCAAGCAGATTTAGAAAACGATGTTGAACTTCTTGAGCGATGGCGTGATGGCGCACAAGAAGTCGACCGCGAAGATGATGAGAAGCTCCATGCATTGCGTGATACCTTACACGACGTCGTTGAGGAGGCGCATGAAGACGCAGAAGCAGGCGAAGTTTCTGACGAATCTACTGAAGCATCCTTCCGTCAAAATAGGAAAGTACTGCTGTTCTCATATTACGAGGATACAGTGGACTGGATCTATGAGTATCTGGAAGAGATCATCTCTGAAGATGATGAACTGTCCTGTTACGAGGGTCGAATCGCGGCGGTCAGCGGTGATGGATCAAAGTACCGTGTCACGCGAGAACGGGCTGTTCACGGCTTTGCGCCGAACTCCGGCGATGCACCGCCAGATGCAACTGATGACTTTGATATCCTAATTTCAACTGACGTGCTCGCTCAGGGAGTCAATCTTCAGGAAGCCCGCACAGTCATCAACTACGATCTTCCGTGGAACCCGATGCGTGTTGTCCAGCGCAACGGACGTATTGACCGTGTGAACTCGCCACATTCGAAAATATATCCGATTACCTTCTTCCCCGAGGATCGGCTTGATGATCTACTGGAACTTGAACATCGAGTCCGAGAAAAACTTACCCAAGCCTCGCGTTCGATCGGAGTCAGCGATGGTGTCATGCCAGACATGGATACCCTGAATCAGAACTTTGCTGAGAAGGTTGAAGACATCGGTTCAATCCAAGAAGAAGATACGGAGTTCTACGAGAAAGGTGGCGGAACGGCGGCCGCCTACTCTGGTGAAGAGTATCGTCAGGAACTCCGGAAAGGACTGGAGACACGTGAAGACCAGATCACATCACTCCCATGGGCGGCGGGTTCAGGATTCAAAGGTAAAAAGCCGGGATACTTCTTCTGCGCTCGTATCGGAGACGAGGTATTCATGCGTTTCCTTCCTAATGAAATAGACGAGGAAGAAGACGAGATTGTGCAGGACACGCTTTCCTGTCTCAAGCGAATCGAATGTGCGAAGGAAACTGATCGGGCTCTACCCGAGGAAATGCGTGAGCAAGTTTATGATGCTTGGGAGGTAGCTCAGGAAGACATCTACCGTCAGTGGCAAGAGCAAACAGACCCACTCAACGTACAGCCGGATATTAGGAAACTATTCCGTGAGGTAGGCCAACACCTTCGAGACAACTGGCCTGACGAGATGACTCAGCAAGCGATGGAAGAGACTGTTGAGGCCGTCGAAGCCCCATGGGGTAGACGGTATGAACGAGAACTTCGTGATATCTACGAAAATGAATCACTCGGCCCTGTGGAGAAATCTCGACAGCTCGTCGAGAAGGTCAGCGATCTTGGTCTCCAGCCGTTCGAGGCCCCGGACCCACTCCCACCAATCCAAGAGGATGAGGTCAAGTTGATCTGCTGGATGGTTGTCTCACCAGAGGAAGGGAATGAAGAAGATGATCGCCCGAAACTTATGAGTCAAGTGACATTCAGCTAACGGGTTCCCTCCGAATTGCTGATTGATGTTCTATAGGTCGAATTCACTAACTTGTTGCTGAGAACGATTTCTATATCTGCGTGTTACTCACAGACGAGATGAAACCTCTGGTCAGGCTTACTATAGTCCATCACCTGAACTAACTCAAAGAGATTAGACTTTACTTAGTTACTAAGAAAAGGATAAGTTTATTTGTCCAAAAGAAAGATAGTGTGATATGGCGCGAAGTATCAAGCTGGCTGATGATCTGTACCAAGAACTCGGTGACTTCGGGAACAGAGACGAATCATGGAACGATGTGCTTGCTCGCGTTCTCGCACACGTAGATGAGGATGCGGCACTCGAAGACCGTAACAACCGTGCGACGACGTATAATAGTCAAGGAGCGGAAGCAGAGGACTCCGAACTAAGTGAGTTGCCGGATGGAACCGTTGTTCAACATCGCTACCAGCGTGGCGACTACAGCGGTGAAACGGTTGAAGCTACCGTACAAGGGGGTCGGCTCTCCGTTGAAGACGATACCCAAGAAACGCGGAGTCCCACGGGAGCTGCTCGGGTAGCCGACAAACAGCTTCGCGGTGATGACGCTCGCGGCGAAGGATATAACGGCTGGACGTGGTGGGAGTACGAAACCGAGGATGGCGACTGGGAACCGATTACAGAACTTGCAGAGCGATAACAATAGGTGAAAAATGCCCCAGTGGCTAAATCCGAAGCTATGGCAACAGGATAATGGAACGACGCTCCGCCACGTCTACAAGAGCGGCAAATACGAGGGCGACGTTGTGACCGCTCACGTGCAAGGTGAGCGGATTAACATTTCTGGTGATGCTGATCCGGACAATTCTTTCCACACGACGCGGACACCGCCAGGAGCCGCCCGAGAAGCTGCCCGGCGGCACAGAGATCCAAGGACAAAGACGCTGAAGGGAGAGTCCATGGAGAAACGCAGCAGCTGGATCTGTCCCGCGAGATTCGAACCGATCGAACACCACACTAATTACGTCTTCATAGAACCTCAATACAGCGCTGAATGATGCGTCGGTCGAACCATTCTTATTGGTACAATTATCAGTGATATTATGGCAATTGTCCGCTGTCAAGACCATCCCCCACGAAATACAAATCATTCTATCGCAGTCAAACCAGTAGGTTATCCAGAAACCGCTCTTATTTGTGGTCGTAAAAATAGTGAGCACGAAGAGATTGGCTGGGTCTATCTACTTCCAGAGGAACACAAGGAGTATCAGGCGGGTAAACGCGTCTTCGGTCTCTGGGGGCCAGAATCGTCATCTAGTGCTGCAAAGGTACGTGTTAGTGACGAAGTCGTTGAAGGATTGAACAAGTGGAATAAGGAAGAAGAGGAGTCCAACTCTAGTCTCCAGTCGCAGTCGAGTATTGACCGGTACTGAATATCTATCATTCAGACACGCTTTAGAAGGCAGATATTCTGCAATCTGAGCCAACCCTGTACTCATATTTTCCCCTCACGAAAGCATTTCTCCAACTCTCAAGCCAAACTGTTGAGAGGAAGTGTCTGTTTCAGTTCTTTTCTGATGATTTGTATTCGTCCAGATTCACCCAGAAGGAAGCTTTCAAATTCTGTATAATTGTGCAGTGCTTCATCAGATGGGACTCGATGAATACTGAAGTAATTCGTTTTATCGGTCAAGTTTTCGACTTTTCCAGCTTCTACTTGTTTTAGCCATTCGACGAAATCTAAGTCACTTTTCGACTGGTTTCTTCCATCACTGCTGAGAAGCTGCAAGTTGGCGATATGGTCTCGATTCTTTTTGAACCAGTCAACCTGTTCAGGCTCGACACCCCGCTTCTCCAAGTATTGCCTGTCAGCTAACTTTTTCCGTGGGAATATGTGGTCTACTTCATACTCCGGATGACCAGCACGACGTTTTCCTCGATACAAGTGTGTCAGTAGTACGTTCCGACGAGAGCCTGAGTTGTAATTGACTTCTTCAAGCAGTTGGTCAAGAACCTCCTCATCAAGATGCGTAGTTGTTCCACGACTGCTCAGGTCTTCTAATATCTCTCTCGCAGGGAATTTATCCGTATCTGATTCTCGAATGTGCTCTCTGGCAGTTTCAAGTACTTGTTGTGACCCAATGTCACCAAAGATACCATTCAAAACAGTTGTCGCAAGCCAATAATGGATTTGCTCATTCTCTCCCGATGTATCGTAGTCATTCTCGTAAAGGAATTGTATAACTGGTATGACGATCGTCTTACTGGAAAGAGCTGCATCATGGAAACCGAGGTCTGCAGCGAGTCCAAATGCATCCTCAACGGCCTGTTCAAATTTGTCGTTGCGGAAGATGTTCTCTGCTTCTTTTAGGAGCTCTCCGTCATATCGACCATCCTTTCTGAATGACGGTGTCTCTCCTGAAAGTAGAAGCAGAGTTCTAAGTGTAAATCGTTTCCCGAATGTAAATCCCTCTTCTGAGAGCCGTTCGTTGCTTGAAAGTCGTTCAGTAAATTGTTCTATCTCATTTTTTGCATCAGTTGGTGTTTCTTCTTTTCCACCAGTATCCCAATATCCTGTGAGAAGCGCAAGAAGAATATCGACTCCAGTAAGCTCTATCCCGCCTTTATTTCTTCGAATAAACAACTCTCGGGCAGTCTTTCCGTTAGTCATCGTTGTCTCGTAGAGAATAGATTCTCGCTCATTTACCCCGCACCAGAGTTTTTCTGCACTATCTAATGCGCCAAACCGCTCAGCATCGCTGATTGACGGTGGTAGATCATTTCGAACTCTGTCTAAAAATTGTTCCTTACTCAGAAAAGCATCTTCAGTGAGTCCATCGTCATCATCTAACAGCATTCTCACTTCCAACCAATAACTATCGCCCGCACTGTTGAGACCCCCGCTCTTTCTGAAATCGAACTCGTGAACAAGCTCCCGATCGTAATCATCATTCTCTTCTCCAGAAAAAAGGTCAAGATAGAGATGACGACGGTTATACGAATTCTTATTCTTTTTCCATGCACCGTGAATTCGCGTCGTATAGCTTCCATAGATACCGATATAGAAGGAGGTTAACCGCTGTTGGCCATCAAGAATAAGTGTGTATGAATCCGGAAAATTAGGGAGTCGTTCGCTATATCTGATGACTTCCTCCTCGTGTGAGTACCCTCTCTCATCGACGTAATGTTGAATAAATTGATAGGCGGGGTCTTCACGGTTCTTGACATTACTATCCCACATCAGTAGAGACCCCAACGGAAGACCACGGAGTAGAGAGTCCCAGAGCATTTCAACCTGCTTCTGGCTCCAACAGTAGTCACGCTGTAGACAGGGAATAAATAGTGAGTTGTTTAGTTGTGGAAGTACATCTGCAATGGTATGGTTTTCAGGCATTAAGTCTACAGCTCCGATGTCAACCATTTGGAAGTTATTAGTATAAATCGTAGAGGTATCAGCAGAGCCTATATAAGGATTTACTCGGCACTGTCTAGATAAGCCAATTTGAGAAGCGAGCAGTTCATGGTTTGAGTTGCCTATGCTGTCACCAGAACTGCTCACAGAAACGTTAGATACGGCGAATGTTGAATGTTGGGAGCGTGAGCGGACAGCAACACCCGTCAATATCACGGTTGGCGATCGAGAACAGCTTCGTGAAGAGACACTCCAATTCATTTCGAATACTGACGAACAAAATAGCGATGATCGCCATGTGCTCCAGTTTGGAACATACGACGACCTTGTTTCACACCTCACACCACTTCGTCTGTCGTTAATTCAAACGATCGCAAAAACGCGTCCGACAAGTATGCGAG
>LFIK01002563.1_pt1 | contig 14690 bp, 13 predicted proteins | sample 643401 | NCBI WGS metagenome assembly LFIK01 (sample SAMN03777447, study PRJNA286221) | soda lake metagenome | biome: soda lake; feature: Kulunda steppe; material: water; isolation source: sample T5-Br brine of Lake Tanatar-5 | place: Russia: Kulunda steppe | collected 2010-07 | reverse complement strand
GCGCCCCCGGTTGCCCGGGGGCGCGTGGAGTTCCGCTTGCGTAGCTTGCAGGCCTGTGAGCGGCGTCACGGCAGCGCCGTCTGAGAGATGACGTCTTCGGCGCGCCGGGCTCAGCCCGAAATCTGTTCGCGCAGCACCGAGGCGGTCATCGACAGGAACAGGTAGATGCCGAGGAAGATCAGGAAGGCCAGCGCCGAATATTCCAGCTTGCGCGGATAGGTCGGGTCGTCCGGGGCCACGGGGGCGACCGAAAGGGCGAGGTAGCGCACCTGGCGGCTGACCTCGATGCGCGCGCTCTCGAGTTGCTGCATCGCCTGGGCGCGCATCATCTCGCGGGTCTGCACTTCGGCCTCGGCCATGATCAGCTCGCTCTGGATGCGCGCCAGCGAGCCGCCATTCTCGCCGCCCCGGGTCATCGAGCCGCGCAGGTTCTCGATCTCGCTGCGCAGCGCCTCTTCGCGGCGTTCAAGCTGCTCGACCCGCGCGGTGCTGGGGCGCGGGTTCGAGCGCAGATCCTGCAGGCTGAAGCGCGTCTGCGTCAGTTCGGTCTCGAGCGCCGATATCTGCTGCGAGAGCAGCGACACCTCGACCTCGCCCGACAGCACCGACGAGCGCTCTTGCAGATCGACCACCGCCTGCCGCGCAACATTGAGGTTCTCCTGCGCCTCCTCGAGGCTGGCGCGGGCCTCGCCCAGCTGGCTGTCGCGCAGGCGCTGGGTCATCCGGTCGACATGCTCTTCCGCGAAGCGGATCAGCGCGCGGGCGAAGCGTTCGCTGTCCTCAGGCGTGGCGGCGCGCACCTCCATGCGGACCACGCCCTCGGTCGGGTCATAGCCGATCTGGACCACACGGCCATAGAGCTTGTACGCCTCTTCCGACGAGGCATCGGGCTCGAGACGGCGGATCAGGTCGATATGGTCCTGCTGGAAATGCGCCTTGAACCCTTCTTCCTCGTCCAGCCGCAGCATCGCGGCGCGCGATTGCAGGAAGGCCTGCACCGAGGCGGCCTCGCTCTGGCCGCCCAGCCCCATGCCAGAGGCCGAGGGCAGCAGACCAGACATCGCCCCGATTCCGTTCTGACTGTCGGCCTGCTGGATGATGAACTGGCTTTCGGTGCCATAGAGGGGCGTGGCGATCATGTAGAAATACCACGTCACGAGGAAGGTCGGCAGCGTCACGAAGACCAAGAGCCGCGCGCCCAGCGCCAGCAGCCGCTTGCGGCGCCGACGGGCGATGTCGCCGCGCACGCGGCGCAATTCCTTCTCGCGTTCGGCGGCGATGCGCGCCATGCGATCCTTGGCGGTGGTGACCGGGTCGCCCTGGTCGGTCGTGGCGGGCGCGCTTTCGGGGCGGGTGGCAAGCGCGCGGCCGGGCTCGGCGTCGGATTTCACCATCTCGAGCATGGTAGCGCGGGCGAAGGGGTCGATGCCGCGCGCGCGCAGGGTCGCCACGGCCTCATAGGGCGAGCTGGCGCGCACGCCATGTTTCTGGGCAACGCGCATTGCCATGCGCAGCTGCCGCGCGGTCAGCCCTTCGGCGCGCACGGCGTCGACCCCGGTGGCGGGCGGAGTGTCGGCTTTCGACCTGTCCTGACGCGGGCGCTTGGACACGACGACGGCGGAGGGCGGGGCGGTCGTCTTCTCCTCGTCGGCAAGCGCGGGTGGCTCGGCGGTGCGCGGTTGCGGCGCGATGTCTTCCTGCGCCTGCGCGCTCACCGGTTCCGGCGCGTCGGTGGTCGGCCGTGTCTCGCCCCCGGATTTGCGCAGCCGGAAGCGCCTGGGTTTAATCGGCGTAGTCATAGAGTTCCCTGGCGTCTTCCAGCGTGTCGAAGAAATACAGCTTGCCGTCGTGCAGCACAGCAGCCGAGTTGCAGAATTTCGACAGGATTTCCGCCTGGTGCGAGACGATCACCAGCGTCGACTGCTCGAACCGCTCGCGCATGATCGCGCCCGCGCGGCGGTTGAAGGCGATGTCGGTGGTGCTGGGCATCCCTTCATCGATGAGATAGAGGTCAAAATTCATCGCCATCATCAGCGCCAGCGACAGCCGCGACCGCATTCCCTGGCTGTAGGTGCCCATAGGCATGTCGAAATATTCGCCGATATCGCACAGCCAGCGGCAGAACGCCTCGACCTCATCCGGGTCGAGGCTGTAAAGCGCGGCGATGTAGCGGACATTCTCGGTCGCGGTGTGCTTGGTGTTCAGCCCGCCCATGAAGCCCAGCGGAAAGGACACGCTGCAATTGCGCCGGATCACCCCTTCATCGGGTTTTTCCAGCCCGGCCATCATGTTGATGACCGTCGTCTTGCCCGTGCCGTTCCTTGCGAGGATGCCGAGATTCATGCCGCAGCGGACCGTGAAGCTCGCATTGTCGAGGATGACCTTGCGCTTGGTCCCCGTCCAGAAGGATTTGCTTACGTCCACGAATTCCAGCATCGCTGCCTGCCCGACCCTGTGTGCGCGGGGATATGGCAGCGCATCTGCCATATGCCTGACCCCGACTGCCCGCTTGCCCGGCACCTGAGCGCGCGCCGCAAGCATCCTGTCGGGTCACCCTGCAGATGTTATGCGCCGATATCGAGCGTTCGGCAATCCTTGCACATCTGCGGTAAAGGCCGTGTGAACACGACCGACCCCGCGCTTGCGTGGATAACCGGCTTTTCTGGCATTTCTGTGGCGGCGGGCCGGGTAGCGGCCCCCTTGGGAGACTTAGCGGCCCCAGTTGCGGACGGCGCCGCAGTCGATATGCACGAAATCAGAGCGCGAGTAGCGCCCGACGCCGCCGGCGTTGCACGAGATGGCGGCCTGCGCGATCTGGTTGACCGTCCGCGAGCGCAGCCGCACATCGGCGGCCTGTCCGGTCAGGTGCAGCGAGTTCTGTGCCACATTGCCCGAGCGCGCGCGCAGCATGTTGTTGGTCTGCGGCGAGCGGTAGCCCGAGAGCAGCATGTAAGGCTCGCTCACCCGCAGGATCGAGTGGGTGGCGGCCAGCAGGTCGACAGTGCGCGGGTCGATGCGGTGCCTGGCATTGTTGCGCCAGTCGCGGAAGAAATGATCGATTTCGGCCATCGATTCGGGGATGTAGGTGCCATCGATCCAGTAGATCAGATTGATGGTTTCGCCCGTCCGGCCCGAGTAGAAATGCAGCTTGCGCACATCGCCCGCGCGGCGCGCGTAAGCGGGTGCGGCCAGGAAGGGGGCGGCGGAGACGGCTGTAGCAGCAAATGCACCCAGCAGGGTGCGGCGACCGATCGTGATCGAATCCGACAGTGACATCAGAACCTCTGACCCTCTTTTTTTACATGTGCCATCTTGTGTGCCGCTCGGGGCACGTGTGGCTTTGGAATCTGGATTGTGGCGCGTAAGAAACTTTCGCCACCACCATTTCGTATGTTGGAAACTTGCACAAACCCGACGCGTGCCCAAGACCGAACTGGGCACCACGGGCGTGCCTGCGGCGTTTTGGGCGGATTTTTGCCGGTTTGACGCAAGGGGCACAGTGTGGCGAACGGGTGACAGGTCGGCGGTCATGAGGGGAGTTTAACCATGAAGTCTTTACGAATACTGAAGCCACAGTTGGGTCGGCCTCACAGGCTTGTGATTCGACCTGTGTCGCCGTATGCCCCCCACTGGGCGCAGACACGCTTTCAGGGAAATACAATGGGTTGGATGGCAATGCAGGGACTAGGCAAACTGCGCGGGCTCGCGCTCGCTGTTGTGCTGGCAGGCGGGGTATCACTGGCCCCGACAGTGCAGGCGCAGGAGTTCCCCGCCTTTCGGCAGGCGCTGGCCGAGGCGGTCTCTGCGAATGAGGGGGCCTCGGCCTTCTACCGTACAGCCGACTTCGCGCCCCTGTGGACCGGTGCGGACAGCGCGCCCCGGCGCGAGGCGCTGATTTCGGCACTGGCGCGCGCGGCCGATCACGGCCTGCCCGCCGCGCGGTATGACCTTGACGGGCTGATCGCGGCTTTCGGCGCTGTCGAGAGCGAGCGTGACCGTGGCAAGCTCGAAGTGCGCGTGACCGAGACCTTTCTGAAATATGCGCGCGATCTGCATTCCGGCGTGCTGAGCCCGCGCCAGGTGGATCGCGGGATCGTCCGCGTGCTGCCCCGCCCCGACCCCGAAGAGTTGTTGCGTGACTTCGCCGATGCCGCGCCTGTCGCCTTCCTGCGCGGCCTGGCCCCGCGCGCGCCGGAATATGCGCGGCTGTTCCGCGCCCGGCAGGACCTGCTGCAGGTAATCGACGCGGGCGGCTGGGGGCCGCGCGTGCCCGATGCCCGCCTGACCCCCGGCAGTTCGGGCGAGGCCGTGGTCGCGCTGCGCAACCGGCTGATCGCGATGGGCTATCTCGGGCGGTCGGCTTCGGCGGGCTATGACGCGGCGTTGCAGGCGGCGGTCATGGAATTCCAGACCCGTCACGGGCTTGATGCCGATGGCGTCGCCGGGCCCGCCACGCTGCGCGAGATAAACGTTTCGCCCGAGGAGCGGCTGAAATCCGTCATCGTGGCCATGGAGCGCGAGCGCTGGCTGAACATCCCGCGCGGCGACCGACATATCTGGGTCAATCTGACCGATTTCACCAGCCAGATCATCGACAACGATCAGGTGACGTTCGAGACTGTCTCGGTGGTCGGCGCGCAGGCCAGCGACCGCCAGACGCCCGAATTCTCGGACGAGATGAGCTATCTGGAGATCAACCCGGACTGGACGCTGCCGCGCTCGATCGTCGCGCGCAGCTATTGGGGGGCGCTCGCCTCCGGCGGGGCGCGACATCTGCAGATCGTTGATGCGCGCGGCCGCGTTGTCCCGCGCGAGGCCATCGACTTCTCGCGCTACACGCCCGCGAACTTCCCCTTCAACGTGCGCCAGCCGCCCGGGCCGCGCAATGCGCTGGGCGAGGTGAAGTTCATGTTCCCCAACCCCTACGCGATCTACCTGCATGATTCGCCCGAGCGGCATCTGTTCAGCACCACCGTGCGCACCCACTCCTCGGGCTGTATCCGGCTGAACGATCCGCGTGACTTCGCCTATGAGCTGCTCTCGCGGCAGTCGGACGACCCGCGCGCGCTCTATCACCGGGTGCTGAATTCGGGGCCGCTGCAGCGCATCTATCTGGATGAGAAGGTGCCGGTGCATCTGGTCTACCGCACGGCCTTTACCGATGTGCGCGGCACGCTGAATTTCCGCGCCGACATGTATGGCCGCGATGCGCGGATCTATGTCGCGCTGGAACGCGCGGGGGCAGCGACGAACGGCCTGCGAAGCTGATCGCCGACAACCGCGCCTGCGGGGTAGGACGACGGGTTGCGACAAACCCGCGCGTGCAGTGCGAGCGCCGTATCAGCGCGCGCGGAATTGACCGGATGGCTGTTGTGAAACTGTCACAAACATGCGTAATAAGGCGGGGAGAGTGACAGCCAGGAGCAGGTCCAATGGGACTGGATATGGCCTATGACACGGACGACATCGCCGGGGCCGTGACCGAGATCATCGCCGAACAGGCGCTGGTCGATCCGTCCGAGGTCTCGCCCGGGTCCACGCTGGCCGAACTGGGGCTCGACAGCCTCGGGCTGGTCGAGTGCATCTTCGGGATCGAGGAACGCTTTGGCATCACGGTCCCCTTCAACGCCAACACCCCCGATCAGCCGGAATTCGACATCTCGTCGGTGGGCGCGATCATCTCCGAGGTCGAGAAGCTGGTGGCCCGTCAGGCTGCATGAGGCGCGTTGTCATCACGGGGGCGGGCACGCTCAACCCGCTGGGTCATGATGTCCGCGCAACATACGCGGCGATGCAGGCGGGCCGCTGCGCCATTGACCGGCTGAGCTGTCGCGATGTCGATCGGCTGATGGTGCAGATCGGCGCCGAGATTCGCGATTTCGACCCCTTGCTGCATTTCGGGCGCGGCCAGTTGGGCCTGCTGGACCGCTTCACGCAGATCGCGCTCGTCTCGGCCCGGCAGGCGATGGGGCAGGCGGGGCTGGAGGTGGACGAGGCGTTATCGCTGCGCGCAGGCGTTGTGCTGGGCACCGCCGGTGGCGGCAACACCACGGTCGACGACAACTACCGCACGGTTTTCGAGGACGGCAAGAACCGGGTGCATCCGCTGGTGGTGCCAAGACTGATGCACAACGCCGCCACCTCGCATGTGTCGATGGAATTCGGGCTGAAGGGGCCTGGGCTCACGATCTCGACCGCCTGCGCCTCGGCCAATCACGCGATGGGCCACGCGCTGATGTTGATCCGCGCGGGGCTGGCCGATGTGATGCTGACCGGCGGGTCCGAGGCGATGCTGTGCTTTGGCGGTCTGAAGGCCTGGGAAGGGTTGCGGGTGATGGCGCGCGACACCTGCCGACCGTTCTCGCGCGATCGCAGCGGCATGGTGCAGGGCGAGGGCGGCGCGGTCTTCGTCTTCGAGGAGTATGACCACGCGCGGGCGCGCGGGGCGGAGATCCTGGCCGAGGTGGCGGGCTTCGGCATGTCCGCGGATGCGGGCGACATCGTCGCGCCCGAACCCGATGGCCCGGTGCGCGCCATGCGCGCCGCGCTCGCCGATGCAGGGCTGACCCCCGCGGCGCTGGGGTATGTGAACGCGCATGGCACCGGCACGGCCGCCAATGACCGCATCGAGGCCGAGGCGCTGGGCCGCGTGCTGGGCGCGGGGCTGGCCGATCTGCCTGTGTCCTCGACGAAATCGATGCATGGCCATCTGATCGGCGGCACCTCGGCGGTGGAACTGCTGGCCTGTCTGATGGCGCTGCGCGAGGGCGTGATCGCGCCCACGGTGAATTTCACCCAGGCCGACCCGGCCTGCCCGGTCGACGCCGTGCCCAACGCGGCGCGCGAGGCGCGGGTCGATGTGGCGATGTCGAACGCCTTTGCCTTTGGCGGGTTGAACGCGGTGCTGGTGTTGCGGCGCGTGTGATCCGGGGTTTGTGATCCGGGGTTTGCGATCCGGGGCGGGGGCTGGGGGGCTGCCGCCCCCCCCTTAGGCTGGCCCTGCGGGCCGCCACCCCCTTGAGAAACCCCGTGGATATTTGCGGCAAAGATGAAAAGAGCGGTCAGCGCAGTCCGGCGACGCGGCGGCGGGCAGGTTCGGGCGCGGGTTCGGCGGTGGTGTCGTCCTGCATGGTCTGGACCGTGTCGCGCAGCTCGTTCAGAAGATCCAGCAGCGTATCGAGCCTGTCGGCACCGAAGGCCGCGGCAAGCTGGCGGTAGCTGGGCTCGGACTCTTGCACCACCTGTTCGAACAGCGCCTGCCCCTCGGGGGTGAGGCGGACCATGTGGCGGCGCGCATCGGTGCAGTCCACGGGCTCGATCAACCCGCGCTGGGTGAGGCCGCGGAAGATCCGCGTCAGCGAGGGCGGCAGGATCACGCAGCGCTCTGCCAGCGTCTTGGCGTCGAGCGCCTCTGCCTCGGCCAGCGCGCGGATGACGCGCCATTGCGGCATGGTCAGGTCGTGGCTGTCGATGAAGGGCTTGAAGAGCCGCGCCGTCGTCTCTCGCGCGCGCAACAGCGCGATGGGGAGCGACTTTTCGAACTTGCGCAAGGCCTTGTTGCGGGGTGTGGGCATGGCGCTCTCCGGACCGGCGTGGTTCGAGACGTTAACAGATCACGGGCTGCTTTCAAATGAAAATTATTTCGCAGTCGCAGCAGCCGCGTGGGTTGCAAGCGCGGGCCGGATTGGGCATGACCGCGCGACAGGGCAATTCGAGCAAGGGGCCGGGAATGAGTGATCCGACGAGCGACGCCTACAATGTCACCGCTGACGAGTTGCGTCAGTTCATCGAGCGTTTCGAGCATCTCGAGGCCGAGAAGAAGGATATCGCCGATCAGCAGAAGGAGGTCATGGCCGAGGCCAAGGGGCGCGGCTACGACACCAAGGTGCTGCGCAAGATCATCGCGCTGCGCAAGCGCAAGCCCGACGAGATCGCCGAGGAAGAGGCGGTGATGGAGCTCTACAAGACCGCGCTGGGGATGGAATAGGGCTCAAGGCCGGATCAGGCGGACGCCATCCATTGCGGCGATGACCTCGATATCGTCCTCGTAAAGCTGGCTCAGCACATCGATGCGGGTCTCGTCCCAGCCGGTGATGGTGACGTCGATGTCGAGTTTCTCGGCATCGCAGAACTTGTCGAGAAAGGCGGCGATCACCTTCTGGCGGTGCGCCGCGTCCACGGGCGGGTTGGCGGCGAGATAGGCTTCCAGCTTGGCCGCACCCCCGGCGACCATGATCGAATCGTACCAGACATAGCTGTCGCGAAAGCCATCCTCTGGCGCGCAGCTTGCGACCTCTTCGAGGATCTGATGCCACAGAAAGGGCGTATCCTCGTCGCACCAGACCGTCACGGCGGCCTCGGGCCATTGCTGGCGCATCGCGGCGATGAGGGGGGACCAGCGCAACTCCTCGCTGCGCAACGTCTCGAGCAACCGGTCGCGGTGGCTGTCCTTGAGCGCGTGCAGCAGCGACGGGATATAGGTGGCCGGGTTGCGGATGCAGAAGAACAACTCGGTCTCATGTTCGCCCAGAACGGCGCGCAGCGCGGCGAGACGTCCCGCCGCCGCCGGGTAGAGGGAGAGACCGTCGCAGATCTCGGGCTTGCGGGCCAGCAGAGCCGGCGCCGAAAGCACCAGCCTCTGGGTGGTGTCATCGGCTTCGACAGCGTGACGCAGCCGCTCGAGCGTGTCGGATGCGGGCTCGGGCGCGGTCAGCCGTTCGAGAAAGCGCCGCGGCGGCGGGACCAGCACGCCCTGCTCGGCCAGCGCGTCGCCATTTGCGCGCAGGCAACTGCGCATCTGCGAATCGTCGGTCAGATGTGCGCCCAGATGCAGTGCGATATCCATGATGCCCGTGCCTTTGCTCGTGCCAACTGCTCGATTTTTCTATTTACCGATAATGTCTCGCGCGAGTGTGACAAGACAAGGACGCAAATCAGTCCAGAATTGGGCGATTGTTGCCAGAGCATGAAAAATTGGTCGTGCGTACCGGCAGGTGCAATCGTGGTCTTGAGCGGCCGCCGGAAACTGCTTATGACGCGTTAAGGCGCCGGCTTAGCTCAGTTGGTAGAGCAGTGGTTTTGTAAACCGAAGGTCGGGGGTTCGAGTCCCTCAGCCGGCACCATCAATAAAGTTAAACTCTTGTTTTTGATAGATAAAATGGCGAAGCGCTTTTCACGTATCCCCCTAATTATACACCCTTTATGCTTTGCTTGAAGGATGTCGTGGTCACACCAGAGCGTTCACGATGAATAGAGGCGCGCCTGCATTCTGTTAAACGCGGCCTTGATCTGCGGCAGACTAGTCAGCCGATTCTTTGCTTCTCCGACACTGTCGTAACGTGCGGTCAAAAACTGGCCTAGCTTCGTTGTCGCCAGTTCGTGCTCGCCATTGCGTTCATACGCATCGAGGATGCTGATCAGCAGCTCTTTGAGATCATCCTGCATATCGCGAGGCTTTCGCCTCTGACAGCATACGCCCGATCATGACGGGTCTTTGGGTCCGTTGTGAACAGAATATAACCCAACACATCGAACAGATCACTGTCAGGTGCATCCACTAGCCTTCGGATGTCGTTCAGGCGGTCAGTGTCATAGCCTCTATCTGACAGCTGCGTCAGGAAAGTCTCGCGACCATCGGGGTTGCTCCAGGCCTCGCGCAAAAGGTATTCGTCCGTGATCAGTCCGGTCAGATCCCCAAAAAGGCGCTCCATAAACTCTTGAGCCGAAATCGGCTTGCCGTCCGCGCTCCAATAGGTGGTGGTGGCGAGATAGCGGATCGCGCGGGTCTTGCCATCGGCCAGCTAGATCCTGATCTTCGCTTTCGGTTCATCCTCGCCACTGCCACCCTCTGGCCCTTCCGGGTCAGTCGGCGGCTCTGGCGCGGGTTGATCTGGCCCAGGCCGCGGGGGTTCCGGGTCAATCGGGTCGCCATCCCATTCGGGGTCGTTGAAATTCTCATGCGCCTTCACGAAATCCCAGATCGTGAAGAAATCCTTGCCCTCATAGACCTGCGTTCCGCGCCCGATGATCTGCTTGAACTCGATCATCGACCGGATCTGGCGCATCAGCACGATGTTGCGCACATTCAGCGCATCCACGCCCGTGGACAGCTTTTGCGAGGTCGTCAGGATCGTCGGGATCGTCTTCGCGTTGTCCTGAAAGTCGCGCAGGTGCTGATCGCCTATCGCCCCGTCATCTGCCGTCACGCGCATGCAGTAATTCGGGTGGGTTCTGGTCTTCACCTGATTGATCAGGTCGCGCACCAGTGCCGCGTGATCCTGCGTGGCGCAGAACGCGAGCGTTTTGTGGCGCTGGTCGATCTGGTCCATGAACTCGCGCACGCGGCTCAGCTCGCGCTCTTCTATGATCACGCGGGTGTTGAAATCGCCCTCGCCGAACTTGTCGCCAAGCTCGACCTCGCCTTCCGGCACCTGATCACTGCCGTCATAGACATATTCATCAATCGTGCTGGCCATCTGGCGCACCTTGAACGGGGTCAGGTAGCCATCCTCGATCCCGTCGCGCAGCGCGTAGGTATAGGCTGGCTCGCCGAAATAGGCGTAGGTGTCGGCGTAGTGGCGGCGCTTGGGCGTGGCAGTCAGGCCAAGCTGGGTGGCGGGCTCAAAGTATGCCAGCAGCCCGCGCCATTCGCTTTCATCCTTGGCCCCGCCCCGGTGGCATTCGTCGATGATGATGAAATCGAAGAAATCCGGGTCATACTGGCGAAAGATCGGCTCGCCCTCGCCGGTCATGAAGGTCTGGAAGATCGTGAAGAACAGGCTGGCATTGCGCGGCACGCGGCCGCCATTCTTGCGGATCGCGGTCGGGTCGATGCGGGTGATGGCGTCGGACGGGAAGGCGCTGAAGGAATTATACGCCTGATCGGCCAGAATGTTGCGATCCGCCAGAAACAGGATGCGCGGGCGGCGCACCGGTTCGCGCGTCAGGTTCCATTTGGCGTGAAACAGCTTCCACGCGATCTGAAACGCGATAGAGGTCTTGCCGGTCCCGGTGGCCAGTGTCAGCAGGATGCGGCGCTGGTCCTGCGCCACGGCTTCCAGTGCGGCGGTGATGGCGTTGTGCTGGTAATAGCGCGGCTGCCATTTGCCGCCATTGGCCTCGAACGCCCTCGAACGGCAGCAGTTGGCGGGGAGCGGAGTTTGCAAATTCGAGCGTCAGGGTTGCAGTGCGCGACATGTCCGGCCCAGAACAGACATTCGACTTTGCAACCAGGCGTCGCTGCAACGGGTGCATCTCGCTGTTCGTGGTCCGGCTCGCGCGTCTGCAAGTCGCAACAACTTGATGCATCGCAATGACGCGCTGACGCTCAATTGCTATCCTGAAACGCGACCCTGTCCGTGCGAGCCTGAGACATAAGCACGAAATGCGAAGGCAAGTGTACCGAGGAGGCGTCATGAGCACCCCCAAGATACCACCGACCTCTGACCAACCTGAGAAGCCGGGACCGATGCAAATGCTCTGGCTGATTGCTTTCGGGTTGCTCGCCTTGATGTTCCTTTTGTCGCAGCAGTCAGACACGCCCGGTGCAACGAAGACTGTATCCTACAGCGAATTGAAAACCCTGATCCGCGATGGTGACGTTCGCGAGGTGACCTTGCAGGAAACGGCAATTCTTGCCTTGATGCACGAACAAAGTGCTGAAGGGGCTATCCGCATGCGGGCGATCACGCCCGTGCAGCCTGATCCAACGCTTCTGCCGCTTCTGGAAGAGATGGGTGTGACTGTCACCGCTGAAGCGCCCCGAGCGCCTTCGACCCTGATCTGGTTCCTGCCGTGGCTCCTGATCATCGCCCTCTATTTCTGGCTCAGCCGTCGGATGATCGGGAGGCTTGGTGGCGGAGTGGGCGGAATGGGCGATTTCCTGAGCGGTCGATCCTCGAAACCTGCCAAGCTGACCAGCAAGGTCACATTTTCCGATGTTGCGGGTCAGGACGAAGCCAAGCGCGAAGTCTCGGAGCTTGTCGAGTTTTTGCGCGATCCCGACCGTTTTCAGCGCGTGGGCGCAACTGTCCCGCATGGTGTGTTGCTGATGGGGCCGCCCGGAACCGGCAAGACGCTGCTGGCGCGCGCGCTGGCAGGCGAGGCGGATGTGCCGTTCTTCTCGACTTCGGGGTCGGAATTCGTTGAAATGTTCGTAGGGGTCGGCGCGGGGCGCGTGCGCAAGATGTTTGAAGCCGCCCGCAAGCACGCGCCTGCGATCATCTTCATCGACGAATTGGACAGTATCGGACGCACGCGTGGCACCGGTCTGGGCGGCGGCCATGACGAACGTGAACAGACGCTGAACCAGATACTTGCCGAACTCGACGGGTTCAGCGCACGTGAGGCCGTGGTGGTGCTGGCCGCCACGAACCGCCCCGATGTGCTCGATCCCGCGTTGCTACGTCCGGGACGGTTTGACCGGCATGTCACCCTGTCGCTGCCGGACAAGGATGCGCGACGCGCGATCCTTGAGGTGCATGTCAAGGGGCTGCCGCTGCACCGCGATGTCGATCTGAATCAGGTCGCGGCGGGCACGCCGGGTTTTTCCGGGGCGGATTTGAAAAACCTGCTGAACGAGGCCGCGATCACGGCCGCCCGCCGTCGTGGTGGCGATATCACGCCCGACGATCTGGACGAGGCCCGCGACAAGGTAATGATGGGCACTGTGCGGACCTTGGCGATCCAGCCTGATGAGCGCCACCGCCTGGCCGTCCATGAGGCAGGTCATACTGCAGCGGCCTATTACAACCCCGGCGGGGATCCGATCTACAAGGTCACGATCATTCCGCGCGGGCGCAGCCTTGGCAGCACCCATATGCTGCCTGCCCATGACCGCCACACGCTCTCCGAATCCTACCTGCGCGCGCAGTTGGTCACACTTTTGGCGGGAAGGGCGGCGGAAAAGCTGTTGCTGGGTTCGGTCAGTTCGGGTGCGGATGATGATATCCGCCGCGCGACAGTGCTGGCACGTTCGATGGTGGCGCGCTGGGGGATGGACCCGGAGATTGGCCCGGTCGATCTGCGCGACAGCGAAGATCATCCGTTCCTCGGCCAACAGATCGCGCAACCGCGCAGCTATTCGGACAAAACCGCCACGCGCGTTGATCAGGCCGTGATGGCGCTGCTGCAAGATGCAGAAGCCAAGGCTGTGGGTTTGATCGAAGACCATCGTGACCGGATCATCTGCCTCGTGGCGCGGCTGGAAGCCGAAGAAACGCTCGACCTTCCGGCCATTCGTCAATGTCTCGACACTGACAGCAAGATCACGCCGCTTTCCCGGAACAGGACATAGGCCATGCCCCCCGATCGCTCTAAGGCGCCGAAAAGCAGACTGGATCCCCCCGCCATGGTGCAACTGCCGGGTGTAAAACCGGCGGCGTCTTCGAAAACGAAACCGTCCCATCAGACTTTTGACCGTGCTGCGCGCGGTGTCATGGCAAAGCTGAGCGGCGGCGTGTCAAGCCATGCCTTTCTGGAGGCCTGGAGCGATTGGGCGCAGCATATGGTGCGCTCACCGGGCCGCCAGTTGGAATTGCTCGAACATGCGCAGAAAAACGCGCTGAAGCTGATGGGGGGCTTGCTTGATCCCGAAGCAAAAGCGCCCTTCTCGCCAAAGCCTTATGACCACCGTTTCACTCATCCCGACTGGCAAAAACAGCCGTTTCGGATGTGGCAGCAGGGGTTTTTGGCAACGCAGGACTGGTGGGATCACGCGACCGAACCCATGCGCGGCTTGCGCCGTGAAGATGCCGAGCGCGCGCGTTTTCTGGCCCGCCAGACGCTCGATCTGGTCTCGCCCTCCAATTTTCCCTGGCTCAATCCCGAAATCATCGCGGCCACGCGGGACACAGAAGGCCGCAACCTGACTGAAGGCATGGGCAAGTTTTCCCGCGACATGATCAAGACGCTCAGCGGTCATCGCGATCCCGCCCCTGAAGGCTTTGAGATCGGCAAGGATCTTGCCTGCACCCCTGGTCAGGTGGTGTTTCGCAATGACCTGTTCGAGTTGATCCAGTATGCGCCGCAGACAGAGCAGGTGCGCGCGCAGCCTATCCTGATCGTGCCGGCCTGGATCATGAAATACTATATTCTCGATCTGTCACCGCATAATTCGATGGTGCGCTATCTGGTGGCGCAAGGCTTCACCGTCTTCATGATTTCATGGTACAACCCGACTGCGGATCAGGCGGAATTGTCACTGGAAGATTACCGCAAGCGCGGCGTTCTGGCCGCGCTTGATGCAGTTTGTGCCATCGTGCCTGATGTTCCGGTCAATGCGGTCGGCTACTGTCTGGGCGGCACGATTCTGGCCATCACAGCCGCCACAATGGCACGCGATGGTGATACGCGGCTGGGGTCGATCACGCTGATGGCTGCGCAGGTGGATTTCGTGGAAGCGGGCGAATTGCTGATGTTTCTGGATGAAAGCCAGATCGCCTTTCTTGAGGATCTGATGTGGGAACAGGGCTATCTGGACCGCCCGCAGATGGCCCGCGCCTTTGCTGCAATTCGGTCCGAGGATCTGATCTACACCCGCAATGTGCAGCGGTATTTCCTGGGGCGCGAGGATCTGCCCAGCGATATCGGCGTGTGGAATGCGGATACCACGCGAATGCCCGCAAGAATGCACTCCGAATATCTGCGGTCGCTGTTTCTGGAAAACCGGCTGACAGCCGGACGTTTCGCGG
>LFIK01002562.1_pt1 | contig 14694 bp, 13 predicted proteins | sample 643401 | NCBI WGS metagenome assembly LFIK01 (sample SAMN03777447, study PRJNA286221) | soda lake metagenome | biome: soda lake; feature: Kulunda steppe; material: water; isolation source: sample T5-Br brine of Lake Tanatar-5 | place: Russia: Kulunda steppe | collected 2010-07 | reverse complement strand
TACTCGCTCTGCCTCGTCGCGGTCGACGACCCCGGCACCCTGGTCGTGGCCAAGCACGAGGCACCGCTGATCGTCGCCCACGCCAACGGCGTCGGCTACTGCGCCTCGGACGTCGCCGCGCTGATCGAGCACACCAGCGACGTCGCCGCGCTGCTCGACGGCCAGATCGCGAAGATCACCGCCGAGGGCTTCGAGGTGACCGACGTCGAGGGCAACCCGGTCGAGCCACACCGCTACACCGTGGACTGGGACCTCGCCGCGGCGGAGAAACAGGGCTACGACCACTTCATGCTCAAGGAGATCCACGAGCAGCCGCAGGCCGTCGCCGACACGTTGCTCGACCGGCTCAACGCGCCGACCCCCGGCGCGCCCCCGCGGCTCAGCCTCGACGAGCTACGCATCGACGAGGGCGAGTTCGGCCGGATCGACAAGGTGTTCATCCTGGCCTGCGGCACCTCGCTGCACGCCGGGATGGTCGGCAAGCTCGCCATCGAGCACTGGGCCGGCATTCCCGTCGACGTCGAGGTGGCGAGTGAGTTCCGCTACCGCGACCCGATCGTCGACCCGCACACCCTGGTGATCGCCATCTCGCAGTCCGGCGAGACGATCGACACGATCGCGGCCGCGTCGCACGCCCGCGACCAGCGGGCCCCGGTCATCGCGATCTGCAACGTGGTCGGCTCCACGCTGGCCCGTGAGGCCGACGGGGTGCTCTACACCCATGCCGGCCCCGAGGTGGCGGTCGCCTCGACCAAGGCGTTCACCACCCAGATCGTCGCGAGCCTGCTGCTCGGCCTGTACCTCGCGCAGGCCCGCGGGCGCATGTACGCCTCGGAGACCGAGGACATCCTCGGTCGGCTTGGGCAGATCCCGGCGGCGCTCGAACAGGTCCTGGAGCTCGACGGCCAGATCCGCGAGCTCGCCGAGCGCTACAAGAACGTCGACTACACCATGTTCATCGGTCGTCACGCCGGGCTGCCGATCGCCATGGAGGGTGCGCTGAAGCTCAAGGAGATCAGCTACCTCCACGCCGAGGCGTTCCCGGCCGGTGAGATGAAGCACGGCCCCATCGCCCTGATCGAGCAGGGCTCGCTGGTGGTCGCGCTCGCCCCCGCCGGGCACGTGTTCCCGAAGATGGTCTCCAACATCCAGGAGGTCCGGGCACGTGGTGCCTCGGTGCTGGCCATCGGGACCGAGGGCTCGACCGCGGAGCTCAAGGAGCACGCCGACGACGTGCTGACCCTGCCCGAACCGCCCCACGAACTCGCCGGTCCGGTGCTGAGCGTCGTGCCCCTGCAGCTGTTCAGCTACCACGTCGCCACCGCCCGCGGCGAGGACGTCGACCAGCCCCGCAACCTCGCCAAGACCGTCACCGTCGAGTAGCCGACGTAGCCTGTCGACCCGGCGTTCAGAAGGTGGGTCCGTGGTCGCAGGTGCGCAGCACGCGGTGCCGTTGCTCGACGCGGACGCGGCACGTGCCGGGGACCAGGCTGCGGTCGACGCCGGCGACACCTGGGCCGGGCTGATGCACCGCGCGGCCGGGCATCTGGCCCGCGGCGTCGTCGACCACCTGGGTCGCGGCTACGGCCTCAAGGTCGCGCTGATCGTCGGCAAGGGCAACAACGGTGGTGACGGCTGGGTCGCCGCCCACCGCCTCGAGCGCGAACACGGGGCCCAGTGCTGGGTCGTGGCCGTCGCCGGGGTCGACACCGATGCCAGCATCGAGGCAGCACACGCCCGCAGCCGCTGGCGCGCGTCCGGCGGCCGGACCAGCGACGGCACCGCCGAGCTCGACCGCGCGCTGGCCTGGTGCGACGTGGCCGTCGACTGCGTGCTCGGCACGGGGATCACCGGTGAGGTCCGCGGCGACGCCGAGGTGGCGACCACCGCGCTGCGCCGCTGGCACGACGCGGGCACGCCGGTGGTCGCCTGCGACATCCCCTCGGGCGTGTCGGCCGACGACGGAGCTGCCGCGCAGCTCGCCGTCCGTGCGGATCGGACCGTCACGTTCGGCGCGTTGAAGCGGGGTCTGCTCCTGCACCCGGGTGCCGCACACGCCGGGCGGGTCGTGGTCGGCGGGCTCGGCCCGGGCTACGACCGGTTCTTGACCTCCCTGACGCCGCCGCTGCCGGGAACACCGCCGGCGGCAGCGCGGTGGGACACGGAGGACGCGGTGCCGGCGGCTGCTCGGGGATCCGCACCAGGCGAGCCGATCTGGCAGGCGTTGACGCCCGCGGGCGCGGCCCCGGCGCGGTTCGGGCCGGCGGCGGACAAGCGGGCCCGTGGCGTCGTGCTCGCGGTCGCCGGCGCGGTCGGCACCGCCGGCGCGGCCGCGCTGAGTGCCACCGGCGCGTTGCGGGCCGGTGCCGGGCTGGTCACGTTGCTGACGCCCGAGCCGGTCCGTGCCGAGGTCGCCGCGCTCGTCGATGCCGGCGTGATGGTGCGCGGCGGGCCCGCCGGCCGGACGGACGACGGAAGCGGTCGACCCGACGGGGGCGGCGTCCCCGCGGATGCCCCGGACCCCGACCTCGGGGCGCTGACGGCCGCGGCCGTGGACGTCCTCCCCGATCTCGCCGGTGTCGACGCCGTGCTGGCGGGGCCCGGACTCGGTCACGGTCCCGGGGTGGCCGCCCTGGTCGCCCACCTGCGTCGCACGGCATCCCGACTGGTGCTCGACGCCGACGCGCTCAACGCGCACCGCGACGATCCCGATGCCCTGGCCGACCACGTCGGCACGCTGGTGCTCACGCCCCACGAACGCGAACTCGCCCGCATCGGCGGCGGTAGCGACGGGCCCGACGCCTTCGCCCACCGGGTCGAGCGGGCCCCGGCGCTGGCGGTCCGGTACGACGCCACGATCGTGGTCAAGGGGCCCGGCACGATCGTCGCGGCCCCCGACGGACGGGTGTGGGTCACCCCGATCGCCTCGCCGGCGCTCGGCTCCGGCGGGACCGGGGACGTGCTCGCCGGGATCATCGCCGCCGCGATCGCGCGCGCGGATGACATCCCGCTCGCCGTCGCCCGGGCGGTGTGGTGGCATGCCGCCGCCGGGCAGTGGGCGGGGGCGGACCGGGCGGACCGGGCCACGGCCACCGATGTGCTGGTCACCCTGCCCGGTGTCCTCGGTGTCCTGACCGATCCGGCCAGCGCCTACCGTCGGTGGCCGCACGCGTCGCCGGGTGCACTCCCGGTCGGACCGCCGGCTGCGCTCCCGGACGTACCTTCGGGCGCACGCCCGGCTGCCATGGTGGCCGGGGCCGTGTCCCGTCCCCGATCGAGGAGGCACCGGTGAGTCTGGAGCTCGACGTGCGCAGCTCACTGCGTCCGAGCCGGATCGAGGTCGACCTCGGGGCGGTCCGCCACAACGTGGCCACCATCGCCCGGATCAGCGGCACGGACGTCTGTGCGGTCGTGAAGGCCGGCGCCTACGGCCATGTGGCGGTGCCGGTCGCCCGGGCGGCGATCGACGCCGGCGCGACGTGGCTGGCCGTCGCCACGGTCGAGGAGGGGATCGAGCTGCGTGACGCCGGGATCGAGACACCGATCCTGCTGTTCTCGGAGCCGCCGATCGCCGCGGTGGAGTCGCTGCTCGCCGCCGGACTGACCCCCACCGCCTACCGCGAGGTGTTCCTGACGGTGCTCGACGCCGCCGGACACGAACGCGGCACACCGATCGACGTGCACCTCAAGCTCGACACCGGCATGGGCCGGGTCGGCATCGCCCCGGCCGACTGGCCGGTCCGGCTGCGGCAGGCCGCGAGCGCCCGGGGGATCAACGTCACCGGGCTGTGGACCCACTTCGCCCGGGCCGACGAGCCGGAGGCCCCCACGACCGACCAGCAGCTCGCCGCCTTCGACCAGGGACTGGACACGGCCGCCAAACTGGGGATCGAACCGACGCTGATCCATGCGGCCAACACTGCCGGTGCCCTGCTCCACCCCCGCTCACGCCACAGCCTCGTGCGCCCCGGCATCGGGCTGTACGGGCTGTCGCCGTCCGCCGAGGTCGACGCGCTCGAGTACGGCCTGCGACCCGCCCTGCGGCTGCTCACCGAGGTGTCGTTCGCCAAGCGGGTGGCGGCCGGGACGCCGGTGTCCTACGGCCACCGGTGGCGCGCACCCGAGGAGGGCTGGGTCGCGACGCTGCCCATCGGGTACGCCGACGGTGTGCCCCGCGCATTGACCAACCGTGCCCAGGTCCTGCTCCGCGGGCGACGACGCCCCATGGTCGGCACCGTCACCATGGACCAGATCCTCATCTGGTGCGGCGACGACGAGCCGACCGTCGGTGAGGAGGTCGTGCTCATCGGCACCCAGGACGACGAGACCATCCGGGTCGAGGAATGGGCCGTCGCGACGGACACGATCACCTACGAGATCGCGACCCAGCTCACCGCGCGGCTGCCTCGACACCACCACGACTAGCCTCCGCCCCCCGATGCATCTGGGCGAGAGCGATGCATCTGGGTGAGAGCGATGCATCTGGGCGAGAGCGATGCATCTGGGCGAGACCGATGCACGTGGGGGAGACCGGCGAGCGCCGGTGGAGAGGACGGCCTGAACCGTGGCGACCCGGGCGGCACGCGTGGCGGCGATCGGTGCGCTCGCGGCCGGCGGCGCGGCGCTCGGCTTCCTCGCCGAACGGTCCATCGTCCGCCAGCGGCTGGTGCCGACCCTGCCCCCCGCCGACCTGCCGCTGGGCAGCTATGGCGGCGAGGTGGAGGGCATCGACGGCCCCGACGGCATGCGCATCGTGGTCGAGACCTATGGTCCCGCCGATGCGCCGCAGCTGGTGTTGGCCCACGGGTGGATCTGCACCGGTCGGGTGTGGCACGAGATCGTCACCCGACTGGTCGACCGCTACCGGATCGTGACCTACGACCAGCCCGGCCACGGCCGTAGCGCGTCGCCCGGGTCGGGCAGCTACGACCTCGATCTGGTCGGCGACACGCTGCGCGCGGTCGTGGCGCACGCCAGCCGGCGGGGACCGTTGGTCGTTGCCGGCCACTCGATGGGCGGAATGGCCGTGCTCAACGCCCTGCGGCGCGATGAGGCCCTGCGGGCGCGCCTGGCGGGGGTCGCCCTGCTGTCGACCACCTCGTCGGCCAAGGCGGAACGGCTCAGCCTGGAGGTCGGGATCCGTGCGGTCGCACGGCTCGAGCGGGGCATCCGTCGCGTCGTGCCGGCACTGCGCAACCCGCGGGTGGTGGACCTGACCGACCGGTTGACCTCCGCCACCTCCGATCTGTCCTACCTCGCCGCCCGCTGGACGTCGGTCGGACCGGGTGCCGATCCCCGCATCGTGGCGTTCGTGCAGCAGTTGGCGCTCGAGAGCGGCTCGGACGTCGTGCTGGGCATGGCCGAGATGGTGCTCGGGGTCGACGAGGACGATGCGCTCGACCTGCTCGTCGACATCCCGACCGCCATCCTGGTCGGCACCCACGACCGGCTGACCCCGATGCAGCTGTCCGTGCGGATGGCCGAGCGGGCCGAGGCCGAACTGCACCAGTTGGCGGACGTCGGCCACATGAGCCTGCTCGAAGCGGGCGAGGAGATCACCGCCGTGCTCGACGACCTGCTCCGCGGCCGCCTGTCGGCCAGTCCGCCCGCCTCGGCCGCCGGCGGGGTGTCCTGATGGCGCTCGGCGTCGACGGCGTCCGTGTGGGGGTGGCCACCGCACCCGGGGGCACGTCGGGATGCACCGTCATCCTGCCGCCAGCCGACACGCTCGGCGCGGTCGCGGTCCGCGGGGCGTCGCCCGGGACGCGTGAGGCGGCGGCGCTCGGAGCCATGGGCAAGCTGACCGTCTGCCACGGCGTGGTGCTCGCCGGCGGCTCCGCATTCGGGCTGGCCACCGCCGACGGGGTGATGACCTGGTTGGAGCAGGCCGGCATCGGCTATCCGATCATGGACGGGATCGTGCCGATCGTGGGCGCGGCGATCGTGCTGGACCGCTCGGCGATCGATCCGGCCGCCCGACCCGGGCCGGCGACCGGTGTCGCCGCGTGTGACGCTGCGGGCGCACCCGACGCCGACGCCGAGGTGCCCGAGGGTGCCGTCGGGGTCGGCACCGGCTGCACCGTCGCCAAGGTCGGCGGGCTCGAGCACGCATGGCGCAGCGGCCAGGGCGTCGCCGTCCGGTCGGCGGGCGGGGTCACGGTCGGAGTGATCGTCGCCAACAACGCCGTCGGCGAGGTGATGGGTGACGACGGGCGCTGGATCGCCCGGGCCCGCATCGACGCCGAGGTGGCGCGCTATCCGATCGCGGGCCGGCCCGGCGGCCCGGGTGCGGGGGCGAGCGGTGCGGGTGGTGCCAGCGCGGGTGGTGCCAGCGCGGGTGGTCCCGGTGGTGCGGGCGGTCCGGGTGGTGCGGGCGGTCCGGGTGGTGCGGGCGTTCCGGGTGGTGCGGGCGTTCCGGGTGGTGCCGGCGCGGGTGGTTCCGGTGGTGCGGGCGTTCCGGGTGGTGCGGGGTCCGACCTGCAGGGACCGAGCGGCAACACGGTCGTCGGGTGCATCGTGACCGACGCGCGACTGACCAAACGGGACGCGGTGCGGGTCGCCGACCTCGCCCACGACGGTGTCGCGCGGGCGATCCGGCCGGCACACACGGAACTCGACGGCGACGCGCTGTTCTGCCTCGCGACCGGTCGGGTCGATGCGCCGGTCGACCTGGTGGCCCACCTCGCCGTCGAGGCCGTCGCGGACGCGACCCGCCGTGGGCCGCTGCTCGCCCACGGCCGGGACGGCCTGCCGGGGCTGGCGGACGGCTGACGCGCGTTGTCAGCTGGCACGTGCCCGTCGCCCGTCGGCCGACGAGGTCGCCCGCTGTCCGTGCGATGTGTGCGTGCCGCGGCCGTCGGGCGGGTGGGGCCGCGCGACCGTCCACGCCGTTTTGGGGTGCGACCGCGACCCGGCGCTACGGTCCTGCAGGCCAGCCGTCGGACCTCGAGACCCGGCGGGTGGGGGAGGCTGGGAGTGCCGACCACTGCACCGGACACGCGCCGGAGTCCGCGCCAACACCTGCGACTCGTGCGCGCCTGCACGAGCTGCGAGCTCGCCGACTGCCGCACGTCGGCCGCGGCGGGCGACGGCCCACTCGATGCCCGACTGGTGGTGATCGCCCCCGCCCCGCGTCGCCACGAGGACCTGCAGGGTCGGGCGCTGGCGGGCGGCGCACGCAACGTGCTCGACGCCGCCATCATCGAAGCGGGCGTCGATCCGGAGACGGTCCGGGTGACCTCGGTGGTGCGCTGCCGGCCGCCCGACGATCGGGCACCGTCGCTGGAGGAGGTGCGCGCGTGTGCGCCCCACCTGGAGGCGGAGCTCGAGCTGCTGGCTCCGGAGGTCATCGTCACGCTCGGGCCGCTGGCCACGGCGGTGATGCTGGGCCGTCCGGTGCCCTTCGATCGGGTCGTCGGGTTCCGTCTCGACATCCGGTCGGGGACCACGCTGATCCCGACGCATCATCCGCTCGACGTGCTGCGCGGCGACAAGCAGGCGACCAACGGTCTGCGCCGCGACCTCGGTGTCGCCGCGGCGGTGCTCGACGGGCGGATGAAGTCGGGTGCGGCCGCCCGCGACGAGTTGCGCGCGCGGCTGGGCTGACCGGCACCCGGCGGCGGCACCGCCCTGCGCGCGCGGCTGGGCTGACCGGCACCCGGCGGCGGCACCGACCGGCACCCACGGCTGGGCTGACCGGCGCGCGGTGCCTATCGTTGGCTGCGCCGACCACTGCCCGGGAGCACCACGCTGAGCGCGCACCGACTCACGTTGACGACCCATGGTCCCGCCGCGACCCGTGCCGCGGCCGAGGCCATCGCCACGGTGCTCGAGGTCGGGGACGTCGTCGCCCTGTCCGGCGAGCTCGGTGCCGGCAAGACCTGTTTCGTGCAGGGCGCGGCGGCCGGGCTGGGGGTCGAGGCACGGGTCACCTCCCCGACCTTCGTGCTGGTGCGCGAGTACCTCGGGCGGGTCCCGATGGTGCACGCCGACGTCTACCGCCTCGACCGGCTGGTCGATGTCCGTGACCTCGGTGAGGACGTGATGTCGCCGGAGGTGGTGACCTTCGTGGAGTGGGCCGACGCGGTCGCGCCGTTGCTGCCCGAGGATCGCCTGGAGGTCGAGATCGTCCACGCGATGGGTGCCGGCGAGGATGGTGCCGGTGCGGGGTCCGAGTCGACCACCGACGCGCGCCACATCCGGCTGGCCGCCTACGGTGCGCGGTGGACGGCCCGGATGCCCGCACTCGATGAGCGGGTCGCGCCGTGGCGATGACCATCCCGGGCGAGCACCGGGCCCGACCGATGGCGAGCTGATGCTGGTACTGGGGATCGAGGCGTCCACCTCCCGCTCGTCGGTCGCGCTGGTCGACGACGACCGGGTCGTCGCATCCGCCGGGCTCGGGGTCGCCCGCCGGCACGGCGAGTTCCTCGCCCCCGCCGTGCGGTTCTGCCTCGATCAGGCCAACATCGAGGTGGCCCGCATCGGTGGCGTCGCGGTGGGGATCGGTCCGGGGCTGTTCACGGGTCTGCGGGTCGGGATCGCGACCGCCCAGACGTTCGCTGCCTCGTTGCAGTTGCCGACGGTCGGGTTGTGTGGGCTGGACGTGCTGGCGTTCTCCGCGCGCTACACCGACCGACCGATCTGTGCGGCGCTCGACGCGCGCCGTGGCGAGCTGTTCTGGGCGTTCTACCGCGCGTCGCCGGGCGGCGTGCAGCGCGAGAGCGAGCCGGCGGTCGGACGGATCGACCAGCTGGTGGCCGAGGTCGAGGCCCACGGCCAGGACGTGCTCGTCGTCGGCGACGGGGTGCTCAGCTACCGCGCCCAGCTCGAGGACACCGGCTCGCAGCTCGGTGGCCCGGACCTCGCGTGGCCGGACGCCGCCGACCTCGCGGAGCTCGCGCTGCCTCGATTCGTGCGCGAGGAGACCCAGCGCCCGGAGACCCTGCGGCCGATGTATCTGCGGCAGGCGGATGCCAAGATCGGGTGGGAGACGCGTGGGCGGATGCGTGGTGGTTCGGCACCGGACGCGGCTGGTGGTGGAGTCACCAGCGTGCCCACCGACGCGGGTCCGACAGCGGCGGCGGATCCGGCGGACAACGGGCAGGAAGCCGATGGGCAGGCGGGGGCGTGACCGTGGCGGTGACGGTGACGATCCGCCCGGCCACGTCGGCCGACGTCGTGTCCATCCGCTCGATCGAGGGGCTGAGTGACTCGACCCTGCGCCAGCTCGACCACGACCTGCGCCAGCCGGACCGGCGGTGCCTGGTGGCGATCGACGATCGCGGGATCGTCGGCTACGCCGCTGCCATCCTGCAGCACACCGACGCCCATGTCATCGACATCGCGGTGGCCACGACCGCGCGGCGGGCCGGGATCGGCCGTCGGCTGCTCGACGCGCTCGTCGGCGCGGTGCTGGCCGCCGGAGCCGAGGCGGTCACGCTCGAGGTCCGGGCCTCCAACCTCGGATCCCAGGCGCTGTACCGTCAGGCCGGCTTCGTCGACGAAGGTCGACGTCCGCGGTACTACCCGGACGGTGAGGACGCACTGATCTGGTGGTTCCGGCCCGACGCCGAGGAGGTGGACTAGATGCTCGTGCTCGGCATCGAGACCTCGTGCGACGAGACCGCCGTCGGCATCGTCGAGGACCGCCTGCACCTGCGCGCCAACGTGATCGCCAGCCAGGTCGAGCTGCATGCGCCCTACGGCGGGGTCGTTCCCGAGGTCGCCGCCCGCGCGCACCTCGAGCAGCTGCTGCCCACCATCGACACGGCGCTGGTGACCGCCGGCGTCCGCCTCTCCGACATCGACGCGGTCGCGGTCACCGCGGGGCCCGGCCTGGTCGGCGCGCTGCTCGTCGGCGTGTCCGGGGCCAAGGGCATCGCGTTGGCGCACGACCTGCCGCTGATCGGCGTCAACCACCTGCGCGCCCACGTCGAGGTGGCACAACTCGAATACGGGTTGCTCGAGCCGCCGCTGGTCGCCCTGGTGGTCTCCGGCGGGCACACCTCGATCGTGGCGATGGGCCCCGACGGTCGGTTCACGCAGCTGGGCGCGACCATCGACGACGCGGCCGGCGAGGCGTTCGACAAGATCGCCCGGTTCATGGGGCTCGGGTATCCGGGAGGTCCGGAGATCGACCGGCTCGCCGTCGGTGGTGACCGCACCGCCTTCGCCTTCCCGCGTGCCATGCGTGACAGCGGCGACTACGACCTGTCGCTGTCGGGGCTCAAGACCGCGGTGATCCGCGAGATGCGGCGCATGGAGGCGGCCGGCACCGAACCGGTGCTGGCGGACGTCGCCGCGTCGTTCCAGGAGGCCATCGTCGACGTGCAGGTCGAGAAGACGCTGCGGGCCGCATCCGACCAGGGCTATGAGCAGGTCGTGCTCGCCGGCGGCGTCGCCGCGAACACCCGGCTGCGGGAGCGTTTCGCCGCCGCCTGCGACGTCAACGGTCAGCGGCTGATCGTGCCGTCGATCCCGTTGTGCACCGACAACGGCGCGATGGTCGCCGCCAGTGGTGCGAACCTGCTCGCCGCCGATGCGTTCGCCGCGCTCGACCTCGCGGTCGACCCGAACCTGAGCCTCGCGGGATGACCGCACGACTCTTCCGACGCCTGAAGTGGCGCAAGGCCACCACGGGCGAACTCGAGACCATCGCCGGTCGGCTCCAGCGCTGGCCGGCCCCCGCCGGTGGCGCGGCACGCCACATGTTCGCGCTGTCGGCGATGGAGTCCTACGGCGCGGAGCCGGTGCGGATCGCCTCCGACGACGACCGGTGGGCGATCGCCATCGTGTTCCCGGGACGGCTGATCGTGCCGTGCGGGGACGCGGACGCGATCCGGGACGCACCCGCGCCGAGCCGTCGATGGCGGCTGCTGGTCGGGGACGTGGCGGCCGGTGACGCGCTGCTCGAGCGCACCGGCGTCGACGACGGGATGGTCGTGCACGATCAGCGCTTCCTCACCGTCGACGCCGACCGGGTGCCCGACCCGACGGAGGTCGCCGACCCGGGGCTGCGCCGGGCGGAGACCGCCGACCTCGACGGGCTGGCCGAACTGGCCGTGCAGCTGCACGTCGACGACCGGTTCGGTCCGAATCCGGGGCGGGCCGGCTGGCGCAGCTACCGCTCCCGGCTCGAGGCGACGGCCAAGCAGGGGCTGGTGTACTGCGTCGGCCCCATCGGGGCGCCGGTGTTCAAGCTGGAACGGTCGGTGTCGTCGCACCGGTTCGGGGTGCAGCTCGCCGGGATCGTCGCCTCCCCGTCCGTCCGGGGCCAGGGTGTCGGCACCGGGGCCGTCGCCGCCGCGGTCCGCCAGGCGCTGATCGAGGGGCCACGCGACCGGGCCGTCAGCCTGCACGTGCGCAGCGACAACGTCCCGGCCTTGACCGCCTACGGCCGGGCCGGCTTCCTCGATCGGGAGGCCTGGCGGCTGGCCGTGCGCAGCTGAGTCGTCTCGGCCTGTTCCCACGGTGTGCCGTGCGTGGGTGGCTCAGCTGGCCGTGGCGGTGCGCCGGCCGTGGTGGGTGGCTCAGCTGGCCGTGGCGGTGCGCCGCACGACGCCGGCCTGCAGCAGGTCGTTCAGCAGCATGTCCGGCTCGCGGCCCATGGCGAAGGCGATGGTCTCCAGGTCGCCGCCACGCAGCGTCAGCAACCGGCCGTTGTGGTCGCCGCGTCGACGGCGGACGTAGCTCGCGAAGCGGGCCACGGGGGCGAGTCGGGGATCACGCGGGTCCAGCCGCGGCAGATCCAGGGTGATGCGGTTCTGGTCGCCGCCGTCCCGCCGGGTGCGATCGGCACCTGGGCGCTCGTCGGCCTCGCGTGGCAGCAGGTCGGCCAGCGGCACGCCGTAGAAGGAGGCGAGGTCCGCCAGACGTTGCAGGCTGACGGCCCGGTCGCCGCGCTCGTAGGCACCGACGACGACGGCCTTCCAGACACCGCCGCTGCGGGCCTCGACCTGGGCCAGGGACAGGCCCTGCTGGTTGCGGATACTGCGGAGGCGGGCACCGAGCGCCCGGGTGCGGTCGTCGCTGGTCATGCCCGACCTCCGAGCTCCATCCGGTCGGTGGTGGTGCCGGTGGTTCCCTGCTTCATCCGGTCGGCACGGCGGCCGAGACCGAGTGCCAGCAGTGCCGCGGCGAGCAGCCCTGCGGCGGTCAGGCCCATGGCCGGCGTCCCGGAGGTCGCGGTTCCGGTGGTCGTGTCCGCACTGGCGTGGACGACCGGCAGCACGCTGACGGTGTCGGCGGCGGTCGGTTCGTCGGCCGTGCGCACGGTGCCGCTGACGGCATCCGGCGTGATCGTCTCGACCCGCACGACGCCGAACGGTTCGGTGGCGGTGGACCCGTCGTCGCCCGTGCCGTTGTCCGCAGGCGCGCCGGTGGCCGTGTCGGTCGTGTCCGACGGCTCCGTCGTCGCGTTGCCGGCCGGGGTCCCGGTCGTCGTCTCGCTCGGGGCCGGGACCCGGGTCGGTGTGCCGACGGCGGTGTCCGCGGTCGTGTCCGTGGCGGTGTCGTCGGCGGTGTCGTCGGCCTCCGGCGCATCGATGGTGTCGTCGTTCGCCACCTCGACGTCGCCGCAGAAGGTGAGTGCGATCGTGTCGTAGACGGTGCCGGTCGCGCCGGGCTCGGGCTGCGAGGTCCCGCCGTCCGCGCTGGTGGCGATCACGGTTCGGATCGTGGTGGTTCCGGCGGCCGCCCAGGAGGCGAGATCCCAGCCCTGCTGGCCCCATTCGTGGGCCTGGGCGGTGATCGCGACGGCGGCGGGTGCCGGGCCCGACGCGCCCTCAGGCGTCAGGGTGACGAGGTGATCGTCGCAGCTGGCGGCGAGATCGAAGACCGCGTCGACGCTGTGGAGGTGGTCGGCGACCTCGAGGTCCCCCTCGACCTCGAGGTCGCCGGCCCCGTCGGAGGTCCCCTGTGCCTCCGACGGCCCCGTCCCCTCGGAGGTCCCCTGTGCCTCCGACGGCCCCGTCCCCTCGGAGGTCCCCTGTGCCTCCGACGGCTCCGTCCCCTGCGACGGTTCCGTCCCCTCAGGTGACACCTGCACCTCGACAGCCCCGTCCCCGGGCTGCCCGGTGACCCCCTGGTCACCGTCGGGTGCGGCCGACGCCGTCGGCGCGACCAGGACCGCGAGCAGACCGGTGGTGGCGAGGATGATCGCCGGGCGGGTCCGTGCGGGCCGTGGATCGCGTGGTGTCGCGTGCGCCATCGTGGTCACCTGTGTGTCGAGCCGACCCAGTGGGCCGACGATGTGGATCGTCGGTCGGGTCGGTCTCGCCACTCGCTCCTCCCGGACTCGGCGGCTTGCACCGCCAAGGCGACCGTCGTGCGGTCCGGGGATCTGTGCGTCCCGTGCCGGTTGCCCGGCTGCCACCACGCGTAGTGACTGCGTGGTGACGGAGCGCACTATGACGGGCTGCGACATGGGGCGCAACCCATGGTGCTCACACCCTCACGCTGCGTTGCGATCACTGCCGGATGGGGGGTGATCGCAGCGGAGCGTTACCGTCCGTGGGCGCAGAACGCGCAGCGTGTGCGAGTGCGGGCGGCGGGCTGGTCGCGGCGATGACCGGTCGGCGACGGGCCGGGGTTGCGCCGACGACGGCGTGCCATCGGGGCGATGATCGGGCGACGACCGGCCGATGACGGTCTGGCATCGGGTGATGACGGGGTGGCATCGGGTGATGACGGGGTGACGAAAGGCCAGTGGCCCGGCGGCGTTCGCGGGCTGGCCGGTCGGTGCTCGACGGGGCGCGAAGCCGAGAAAAGTGCCGCTGTCGACCGTTTGGCTGCCTTGTGCGGCTGTTGAGCGCGATCTGCGTCGATGCGACGCAGGGTCGGGGGAGGTCGTATTGCACTCGATGGGGGTGAGTGCTAACGTCGGCCTTGGCACTCGAACTCGATGAGTGCCAGCGCCTGACGGCGCACCACAGACGTATCCAGACGTTCCACACACACGCCGCCGCGCCACCCGCGGGCGGCGTGTCTGACACCAAAGGGAGGACACGTTGGCTACTGCCACCGATGTCAAGGTCCAGCCTCTCGAGGACCGCGTTCTCGTCACCATCGACGAGCAGGAGCAGACCACGGCCTCCGGCCTGGTCATCCCGGAAACCGCGAAGGAGAAGCCCCAGCAGGGCACCGTCGTCGCGGTCGGTCCGGGCAAGCGTTCCGACGCGACCGGTGACCTCATCGAGGTCGACGTCGCCGCCGGCGACACCGTGCTGTTCTCCAAGTACGGCGGCACCGAGGTCAAGGTCGAAGGTCAGGAATACCTGATCCTGTCGGCACGCGACATCCTCGCCAAGATCGGCTGACACACCAGCTGCGCCGACGCCCGCCCGTCGGGCGATGGCGCTGGCGTGGGCCGGGTCCAGCACGACCGCCCCACGTCGCACCATGACAGTTTCCCCCACCTACCTCGACGTAGGTGAGACAGCACCACGATCCCAAGGAGGGACCTCCATATGGCGAAGATCCTCAGTTTCAGCGAGGACGCCCGACGTCGCCTCGAGCGCGGCGTCAACACGCTCGCGGACGCCGTCAAGGTGACGCTCGGCCCCCGCGGCCGCAACGTCGTCATCGACAAGAAGTGGGGCGCACCCACGATCACCAAGGACGGTGTGACCGTCGCTCGCGAGATCGAGCTCGAGGACGCCTACGAGAACATGGGCGCCCAGCTGGCCAAGGAAG